>Ga0209138_1001087_pt1 | contig 24319 bp, 19 predicted proteins | sample SaaInl3SG_22_DNA_FD_184645 | JGI IMG/M metagenome (GOLD analysis project Ga0209138, IMG submission 184645) | Marine microbial communities from expanding oxygen minimum zones in the Saanich Inlet - ESP_153SG_22_DNA (SPAdes) (version 2) | ecosystem: Environmental > Aquatic > Marine > Intertidal...
CTATAGCGCTGATTGCCATTAAATGTGATTGATTTGATTTTGATTAGTGGGCCTTCATCGACAACAAAGGCCAAATCCACACGGTTGCCGTCCAACTCGATGATTTGCGGCTCAACAACAGCGGCAAAGCGGCCGCCGGCCTGATAAACGTCAAGTAGGCGCTGTGCACCTTCTAGGGCGAGCTCGCGCGTGTAGACGCGGCGTGGTTCAATATCCAGATATTCGAGCAGTTTTTCATCAGCAATTGCGTCATTACCCTCGATATTCACCCGGTTAATGATCGGGTTCTCCTGAATGGTAATCCGTAGCGCGGTGCCATCAATTTCCATATCGATGTCGCGGAAGAGGTCAGTTTCAAAGAGCCTGTCCAACGCGATATTCAATGAACTGGTGCTAACCAAATCGCCAGCTTTTAGCGGCAGATAGGACAACACAGTGCCGACAGCAACACGGCGATTGCCGGTCACAACAATTTCATCAATTCTAACCGAGTCAGAAGAGGTTTGCGCATAACCATTTTGGGGAGAAACAAGCAGGGTTAACCCTGCCAGCATCAAAAAAATCGCAACGAGAAATCGCATGTTGAAAGTCCCTAACCACATCATCCTTGGGAACTATAACCACGCAAACATATTTGTAAAAGGAAGCATTTGCGAAAACGCCAAATATTTAGGCACTTAACGCCATTTAGCGGCTTTTAAACGCAATAAATCCCTACAAGAAGGGAAATAGCCTATTTATATCCAAGACAAACACGAACAGGGTCAAAACCAACAGCAATGTAATACCGACCCTGAGCAAGAGATCCTGCACCGCCATCGGTAGAGGACGACCGGCAATCGCCTCATAGATAAAGAACGCCAAATGGCCGCCATCTAGTGCTGGTACAGGCAATAGGTTGATTAAGCCAAGATTGATCGAAATGACCGCGGTTAGAAAGATAAACGGAATGATGCCTTGTTGAAGCACGGTTCCCGATATCGTCGCAATACCCACAGGGCCTTGAATTTCTCCGCTCTGCATTTCGCCTTTAGCCAGCCGTGAAAGGCCCCGCAACAACATTGTCGACATGTGGAATGCGTCTGAACTGGCCGTGATGATGGCGGTGGCTGGCCACATGCGCTCACGTTCACCAGCCTGAGTAGAACGCACACCTAACAGGCCAATTGTCATCTGCAACTGTTCGTCGAAACGGGCCATTGGGGTGACAGACAACTCGATTTCCTGACCGTCACGTTCGATCGTAAAGGCTAGCGCACGGCCGGGGCTCTCGACAACCAATGCCCGCATATCGTTGAAATCACGAATGGCAACACCGTCTATTTCAGCAACAACATCCCCCTGCTCCAAACCTGCTTCAGACGCTGCGGATTGCGGCATAACCTCGCCAATTTCGGCGGGTAGCATGAGTTTGCCAACGGTCATATACACCATCGCAAACAGCAGAATACCAAGGATGAAGTTTGCAACTGGACCACCAAGTACAATGCCAATGCGCCATGGCAAACTAGCCGCGGCAAAACTGCCTGGTGCGGCACTGCCGTCACTGCGCGCCGGTGTGCTCGCCGCGTTATCGTCGCCCTTCATTTTGACATAACCACCAAGAGGAATAGCGGCAAACCGCCACCTTGTGCCGGTCTTTTTAGACGTCCAGCCAAAAATCTCTGGGCCAAAACCAATCGAAAACACCTCGACCACCACACCCGCACGCCGTGCCATCCAATAATGGCCAAGCTCGTGAAAATACACCACGGGGGTTAGTAGAAGTAGAAAGCCAATAATTAATTGTAAAGGGCCTAATTCGGGCATCTGTATCTCTTTGGTGGCTAGGATGAGTGGATGGCAAAGACTAGTGTTATCCGTTTGTGGCGGCAATTAATCTTTTCGCAATAGCACGAGCATTATGATCAAGTTCCAACACGGTGGCTAGATCTGAAACATTGCCGTTGAAATCATGTTCGAGAGTAGCACTTACTATCTCGGCAATCTGGGTGAATTTTATCCGGCTATCCAGAAACGCGGCAACGGCAATCTCATTCGCGGCGTTTAGTACCGCCGGTTTGGCCCCGCCCTCGACCAACGCTTGCCGCGCTAGATAGAAACAAGGATAACGCGCCGGATCCACATCCCAGAAATCAAAGCGACCAAGCTGTGTCAGGCTAAGTGGCTCTGGACGCCAATCCAATCGCTCCGGCCACGCCAACGCATAGGATATCGGGGTCTTCATATCGGCGGTACCGAGCTGGCTAATGATTGAGCCATCGTTGAAATAGACCAGCCCATGGATCGCCACTTGCGGGTGAATAACGACCTCTATTTGCGATTGATCCATTCCGAATAACCACGCGGCCTCGATCACCTCAAGCCCCTTATTCATCATCGTCGCGCTATCGACCGAGATTTTCTGGCCCATGCTCCAATTAGGATGCTTTACCGCTTCGGCTGGCGTGATGGCAGAAAATTCTTCTAATGGCCGTTCGCGAAACGGACCGCCCGATGCGGTGAGGCAAATATGGCTGATGTCATGTAAATCCTGATCGCCAGCAACATCATCTTGATGCGATCGCCAACCGGTCCAGCACTGAAAAATGGCACTATGCTCGCTGTCTAACGGCAATAGACGTGCATTATGTTTGGCGGCGGTTTCACATACCAACTGGCCCGCAGATACAAGTGATTCCTTGTTAGCAAGAGCAATCCGATTGCCCGCTTCTGCCGCCTTCATCACCGATGGCAAACCCGCCAACCCAACAATGCCCGCCACAACCAAATCAACAGGATCACCAGCAATCAGGTCGCACTCTGTCTGCCCCGCAATCACTGTAATGCCAGTGTTTGCCAAGGCAGATTGAAGCTGTGGTGCCAAGGCCGTGTCACTGATACCAACAATTTTAGGGCGGTGTGCAAGTGCCTGACGGGCCAATAAATCAACATTGCGGCCGGCAATGAGCGCATGAATTTCAAAGCGATCAGGCCGCATAGAGACCAGATCAAGGGTGCTAGTCCCGATTGACCCGGTGGAGCCTAAAATTGTGATGCGTTTGCTCATGCTATAAAATAAACCTAACCGATATAACCGCTGATCACTGCACCATAGCAAACCGGCAAGGTAATGAGATACCCATCAAAACGATCTAAAACACCACCATGTCCGGGAATGGTTGAACCACTATCTTTTACCCCAAGCGTGCGTTTCAGCGATGATTCGATAAGATCGCCCATTTGCGCAACCACACCAACGATAACCCCCGCAATAACGCTAGATCCAACGCCAAGATTGACTAACGGTGCACAAAGAGCCGCAATGATAATTGCCGCGGCAATGCCTCCAACAGAGCCTGAAATGGTCTTCTTTGGGCTTATTGAAGGGGCAAGTTTAGCCCCGCCAACAAACCGGCCAACAAAATACGCGGCACTATCACAAGCCGCAATAATCGCCGCAATAATGAGAATGAGGCGGTGTCCACCCGGTATCATCAACAGCCCACTGGCGGCGGCAATACAAATAGCGGCTAGAAGTCCGAACAGCGCCACTTTGCGCGTAGTGCGATGAATAGACAAAATCCCGGTCATGGCAATCAAAATAGCAATAAGGACGACCCCATCATTGCTAGACAATTGCCACCACTTTATAGGTGCACCAAGGATCGCTAACACAGCTACCAATGCATAAAGGCGACCATTTGAAAACCCGGCCATTTTGCCAATTTCCCATCCCATCAACCCGCCTAGAGCTATAATTATTAGCCCTGCGATGAATGGTGACAGGGCAAAGCCCGCAATGATTGGCAAAAGGGTGATAAGCCCGATTAAGCGTTGATTTGTGGTCGACAAATTGTCAAAGCGCATAAAACTGCCTACCGCCCCACGGAAGGGACAGATTTAAGATGCGCATTTTTGACCTGCCCATTGCCACCAAACCGACGCTCACGCATGGCAAATTCTGCCAATGCTTGGTCCAAATCGGCCTGTGAAAAATCCGGCCATAATTTGTCTGTAAAAAACAACTCTGCGTAGGAAATATCCCACAGCATAAAATTGGAAACACGCTGTTCACCGCCAGTACGGATCAGCAAATCGACCTGTGGCAAAGCAGCTGAGTACATCCGAGATTTTAACATATCTGCGTTAATTTCAGCAGGGTCAATCAACCCTGAGGCGGTTTCACTAACGAGGCGTTGCACGGCCTTGGTGATTTCCTGTCGTCCGCCATAATCGAGCGCGATGGTCAAATTCAACCCTGTATTTGCCGAGGTGCGCGTCTCTGCCGCTTCGATCAAGTTGACGAGTTCAGCGGAAAACTGGTCTCGGTCGCCTATAACCCGGAATTTGACATTCTCATCGATGAGTTCACCAACATCACTGTTCAGGAAGCGGTGGATCAACTGCATCAATCCGTTGACTTCAACCGATGGGCGTGACCAATTTTCAGAGGAAAACGCGAATACGGTCAGCCAAGATACATTCGCTTGATAGGCAAGTCGCGCCACATCACGCAACGTATCCGCGCCTTTATTATGACCGCGAAGCACGTCAAAACCGTGGCTGCGCGCCCATCGGCGGTTGCCATCCATAATGATAGCAAGATGATGTGGTGCCTTGCTCATGCTGCCTTCCGTCTGCGTCCCTCATGCACTAACATTAGTGTGCAGGTGTCACGCTTTACTATTAACCCCGATTAATACGATAGTTCAGAGCTAAACTTGGGTAATCTCTTTTTCTTTATGCGCCAAAGTTTCATCAATCACTTTAACAAAACTATCGGTCATCTTTTGCACATCAGCCTCTAGGCCATGACGCTCATCCTCACCCATCAGGCCTTCTTTTTCTGCCTTACGAATGGTTTCGATGCCATCGCGGCGTACATTACGAACGGCGACGCGTGCGGCTTCGGCATAACGGCTAGCAACCTTTACCATATCCTTGCGGCGCTCTTCCGACAAATCGGGGATTGGCACCCGGATTAAGGTTCCCTCAGCCATCGGATTAAGGCCTAAATCAGACTCGCGAATGGCTTTTTCAACAGCCGCGGTCATCGATGCATCCCATACGGTAACGGTCAACAGGCGGGCTTCTGGTGCGGAGATGTTGCCAACTTGGCTCATCGGCATTTTAGAGCCATATGCATCAACCATAATTGGCTCTAGCATGCCTGTCGAAGCGCGTCCGGCGCGTAGCCCCATAAATTCTGTTTTCAGGCTAGCCACACTACCTTCCATGCGGCGTTCGATGTCTTTGATATCGATTTCAGACATTGCAGTCTCCTTATATTCAGACAGTCATTTAGATATACACAACAATGACTTGCTTTGATTAATTGAGCTTACGCTACAATTGTAAATTTACCCTCATGGCGTAGAACGCGTTCAAACCCGCCCGGATCCTCAATCGAAAACACCAAAATTGGAATGTTATTCTCGCGTGCAAGTGACACCGCCGCCGCGTCCATGACCTTAAGATCATCGGTCAACACCTGCATGTAGGACAGGGTGTCATAGCGCTTTGCTGTTGGATCTTTTTCCGGGTCGGCAGAATAAACGCCGTCTACCCGCGTACCTTTTAACAAGGCCACACAATTCATTTCGGACGCCCGCAGAGCCGCCGCGGTATCTGTTGTGAAAAACGGGTTACCTGTACCCGCCGCAAAGATCACCACACGGCCTTTTTCAAGATGCCTAGTGGCGCGGCGCCTGATATAGGGCTCGCTAACGGCGCTAATTGGTAATGCAGATTGCACCCGCACCGGTACGTCAATTTGTTCAAGAGCGTTTTGCATGGCAAGGGCGTTCATCACGGTGGCAAGCATGCCCATATAATCGCCCGTGGCACGTTCCATACCCGCCGCGGCGCCAGACACACCGCGGAAAATATTGCCGCCCCCGATTACGAGACAAACCTCAACACCAGAGGCGACAACGTCTTTTACTTCTTTGGCGACCGAAGCCACCATTTCAGGGTCAATTCCATAGGACTGAGTGCCCATCAGGGATTCACCTGAGATTTTTAGCAATACCCGGCTGTATAAATGACCCGATTCTGAATTTCCATCGTCACCCATCTCGGACATCTCCTATAAAGCCATCGATTGAATTTAAGAAAGCTGGGCTGCAACCTCGGCTGCAAAATCAGACTCTTCTTTCTCAATCCCTTCGCCAAGATTAAACCGGACAAATGCTGTTAGCGCAATATCTGTACCGGCATCTTTTGCGGCTTTGGCAACAACATCAGCAATACGGGTTTCGCCGTCAATCACTGAAGTCTGCTCAAGCAACACAACTTCTTGGTAGTATTTCTTCATCCGGCCTTCGACCATCTTCTCGGCAATTTCCTGTGGCTTACCAGAAGCTTTGGCCTGCTCGATGAGAACGTCACGCTCTCTGGCAACGGCTTCACTGTCCAACTCTTCAACAGAAAGGCTGGCAGGTGATGTCGCGGCGATATGCATAGCAATCTGTTTGCCAAGACCAGTCAACACATCAGCATCAGCAGATGATTGCAGAGCAACAAGAACACCAATACGGCCAAGACCTTCGGCAGTTGCATTATGCATATACGGTACAACAAGGCCTTCAGATACAGACAGATACTCCATCCGGCGAAGGGTCATGTTCTCACCAATAGTGGCAATTTTCTGAACCAGCTCTTCTTCGACGTTACGTCCTGTTCCCGGGAAGTCAGCGGCCTTAAGCTTGTCCATATCGCCAGCACCAAGGGCTAGCTCAGACAGGCTACGCACAAAATCCTGAAATTCAGTGTTACGCGCAACAAAATCTGTCTCAGCGTTTAGCTCGACAACGGCGCCTTTGGCTCCGTCAACGGCAAAGGCCACAAGGCCTTCAGAAGCCACGCGGCCTGATTTTTTCGCCGCAGAAGCAAGACCTTTGGTGCGGAGCCAGTCAATCGCGGCATCCATATCACCATTAGTTTCGCCAAGGGCTTTTTTACAATCCATCATACCAGCGCCAGACTTCTCGCGCAGTTCCTTAACCAGTGCAGCAGTTACACTCATTTCATTATCCTCATCAAAAGATGTTTCATTACCGTTCCCTACTTTGTGTAGGAACGGACCCTGCCCCTATTAGGCAAGGCCCTATTTATTTGTTAGCCAGAAAGTGGCTGTTAGGCTGTTGCATCCGGAGCAGGTGTCTCGGCAGCGGCCTCAACAGGAGCTTCCTCAGCAGGAGCAGCCTCTAGTGCAGCTTCAACAGGTGCTTCAATAGCGGCACCGGCGTCACCACCACTTTTCATCAATTCAGTCTGCAAACCGTCCAGAATAGCCGCCTGAACCAATTCACAATAGAATGTGATGGCGCGCATGGCATCGTCGTTACCCGGGATCAGGTAATCAACGCCTTCAGGGTTTGAGTTTGAGTCAACAACCGCAACAACTGGAATGCCAAGGCGGTTAGCCTCTTGAACAGCAATAGATTCTTTGTTGGTGTCGAGGATGAACAGGATGTCAGGCAAGCCACCCATTTCCTTAATACCACCAAGCGTACGCTCAAGCTTTTCTTGCTCGCGTGTCAGCTGGAGAATTTCTTTTTTGGTCAATTGGTTAATCTCACCAGATTCCATCCGTGACTCAAGATCACGAAGGCGGCGGATTGACTGTGAAACGGTTGCCCAGTTAGTGAGCATGCCACCAAGCCAGCGGTGGTTCACATAATACTGACCAGATGCACGGGCTGTCTCGGCAATTTTTTCTGACGCCGCACGCTTGGTGCCAACGAACAGAACACGACCACCGCGTGATGCAACATCGCTAATCGCCTTAAGCGCAGCGTTGAACATCGGCATAGTCTGTTGCAGATCAAGAACGTGAATTTTGTTGCGCTCGCCGAAAATGAACGGCTCCATGCGCGGATCCCAACGACGGGTGTTGTGACCAAAGTGAACGCCAGCTTCAAGCATTTGGCGCATAGTAAATGTAGGGAGAGCCATAATAATTACTCCTGTTCTCCGGTTAAACCTCCATGCGGGGAAATGAAAGGCGATGCCCTCACCGGATGGCTGTGTTCTGGATTTTGCCAGTACCTGCCGCCCTGCATGTGTGAATTGACGCTGTATGTACAAAAGACCACGGCCAAAGGCAAGCCCTAAAGCCTTTCAGATCCGCTTATATACCTAGAAATTACCGGAAATTAACTGGAAAGTGAAAAAATTGCCGCTCTAGAGCTCACGAACATCCAGAATACCCGGCATTCGGCGCAGATTCTGCCGGAAATCACCGCTCAGCTTAAACAGACCCGGCAAGGCAATTGTGACCTCTTTATCCTCAACCATGACTTTGATTTTGACCTCGGCTTTACCCGGTCCATCTTCTTTCAATTGTGTCTTTAAGACATCCAATGGGTTCTCATTTTGAACCCATACGGCCACGCCGCCATGCCATGCGGCAATCGCATCATCGAGCAATTGGACGCGGGCCGCCAACAATCTAGGGCCATTTTCCTCTAGTTTGACGTTTGCTGATAGCAATATCGGCTTGTCACCATCGAGTAATTCCTGTGCCTCGGACAATGCATCGGAGAAAAAGGTCACCTCAAACACGCCGGTTTGGTCGGTCAATTGGACAAAGGCGAATTTGTTGCCGCGCTGTGACACCCGCACTTGCTTTGAGGTTACTGATCCGGCGAGGTTTATACGCTCTGGTACCCGCCGGTTTTCAATCATCTTGGATAATTCAGCGAATGAAACAACCTTTAGCTTGCTCAATTGATTAGCATAGCTATCAAGGGGGTGCGCCGAGAGATAAAGGCCCAAGGCCTCAAATTCAGCCTTTAGCCGGTCCATAGACGGCCAGTCGTCACATTCACTCATGCGAATTGCGCCAGCCGCGCTATCACCGCCGCCGCCAAATAGATTGTCCTGACTGGATTCCGCCTCGCGCCGCAAACTATCAGCATGCGCCAATAGCATATCCATATTCTCTAGCAATTCACGGCGATTGGCGTGGATCGCATCAAACGCCCCTGCCCGTGCCAGATTTTCCATCTGACGCCTGTTGCTAACCTCGCGCGGTATGCGTTCAAGAAAATTCATCAAATTGGTGAATGGCCCGCCTTCTTTGCGGTTCTCAACCAGTTTATTCATCGCCTCGGCGCCAACATTCTTGACCGCACCCAAGGCATACCGAATGGCAAGACCGCCATGAGGATCATCACCCGATGACTTTTTGGTCTGCTCAACGCTAAAGCTAGACACCGAATTATTCACATCCGGCGGTAATATCTCGATGTTCTTTTGCTGGCACTCTTGACGGAAAACCGCGAGTTTTTCGGTAACTCCGGCATCCAAAGCCATTGAGGCGGCGAGAAACTCAACCGGATAATTCGCCTTTAGATAGGCCGTTTGATAGGAAACCAAAGCATAGGCGGCGGCGTGTGACTTGTTAAATCCATAGCCAGCAAACGCAGAAATCTGGTCAAACACGTCAGAGGCCAATTGTTCGGTAATATCGTTTTTAACCGATCCAGCCACAAAAATTTGTCGCTGTTCATCCATCTCGGCTTGGATCTTTTTACCCATCGCCCGCCGCAGAATATCAGCCCCGCCAAGCGTATAGCCAGCCAACACGCGCGCCGCCTGCTGGACCTGCTCCTGATAGATCATGATGCCATAGGTTTCGGACAATACCGGCTCCAGATCGGGGTGCATGTAGGTCACTTGAGACGGATCGTGTTTGCGGGCGACATAATCTTTGATGTTTTCCATCGGCCCCGGACGATATAGCGCCACCACCGCGATAATATCTTCAAAGCGGTCAGGCTTTAGGCCGCGCAGAACGTCACGCATGCCGCTGGATTCCAGCTGGAACACGCCAACCGTATCGCCTTGCGACAGCATATCAAAGGTTTTGGTGTCATCGAGGGGAATGGCCTCAAGATCGATTTCAATGCCGCGCTGGGCAATAAATTCGACCGCACGTTGTAGTACGGTGAGCGTTTTAAGGCCCAAAAAGTCAAACTTGACCAGTCCCGCCTTTTCTACCCATTTCATGTTGAACTGGGTCACTGGCATATCCGAACGTGGATCGCGGTAGAGTGGAACCAATTCGGCAAGCGGGCGATCACCAATCACCAGACCCGCCGCATGGGTTGATGCGTGGCGGTACAATCCCTCGATCTTTAGCGATATGTCGATTAGATCGGCAACCTGCTCATCATCGCGGCGCTGTTTGCGCAACTCCTCTTCGCTTTCCAATGCCTGGGCAATGGTTGTCGGATTGGCGGGATTATTGGGGATAAGCTTGGCGATACGGTCCACTTGGGGATATGGCATTTCCAGCACACGGCCAACATCACGCAGGGCGGCACGGGCCTGTAGTGACCCAAAGGTAATGATCTGGGCAACCCGATCATTACCGTATTTGCGCTGGACATAGGAAATAACCTCATCACGCCGGTCCTGACAGAAATCGATATCAAAGTCAGGCATAGACACACGTTCAGGGTTCAAAAACCGCTCGAACAGCAAACCCCAACGCAGGGGATCAAGGTCAGTAATGGATAATGCCCACGCGACCACAGAACCCGCGCCAGAACCACGCCCCGGCCCCACCGGTATATTCTCGTTCTTTGCCCATTGAATAAAATCGGCAACAATCAGGAAATAGCCCGGAAAGCCCATCTGGTTGATTACACCTAGCTCGAAATCCAACCGCTCTATATACGGCGCGGACAGCTCGTCGCGCTTGGCCTGATCGATACCCTCTTCAAACACATGGCGCTCGAGGCGTTTAACCAAGCCATCACGTGCCTGAAAATCGAGTTCCTCGGCCTCACTGCGGCCTTCATCGCGGGTAAAGGCCGGCAGGATCGGCGCACGGGTCACCGATTGCACACTGCATCGCTGGGCAATGACCAACGTATTATGGATCGCCTCTGGTATATCGGCGAATAAATCCGTCATCTGCGTAGCGGATTTGAAATAATGCTCGCGGGAATAACGGCGCCGGTCTTCCTCCGACACTTTGCGCCCATCACCAATACAAATCAGCGCATCATGCGGCATTTCCATTTCCGGCACGTCAAAGCGGCAATCATTCGTTGCCACCATTGGCACATTCATCTCTAGGGCAAGTTCAACAAGAACCGGCTCGGCGCGCATTTCAGCGGCAAGATTATGTCGTTGTAATTCTACATAGACCCGCCCCGGCATGATGTCGCAAAGGGTGGCAATGCGCTCTGCCGCCAATGGCCTGCGGCCTTCGCTAGCTGGCTGGGCGACAAAACCGCTCATCGCGCCGCCGGTTAGCAGGATCAATCCCTCCGCATATTGCCTTAAATCATCGATGCTCGCGCTAGGGTCACTAATGCTATCGGCCTCTAATAGCGATTTAGACAATAGCTGGGATAGATTGACATAGCCGCGCTCATTCTGCGCCAAGAGCACCACTTCGCCCTCGCCTTGGCTGTCTTTAAGGGCAAGCTGGGTACCAATTATCGGCTGGATTCCAGCCCCTGTCATAGCTTGGGAAAATTCCAAGGCGCCAAACATGTTATTGGTATCGGTAATCGCCGCCGCGGGCTGTTCATCTGCTGCAACCAATCCTGCTATCTGTTTGATTCGCAATGTAGATTCGGCCAATGAATAGGCAGAATGAAGACGAAGGTGAACAAATGAGGCTGGCATGATGATCCGCTAAAGTGACAGAAATGACGGCGACGTCGGGCTATAAAGATACCCGATTACCAGCCAAGTGCAATGCCAGACTGATCAATTTTTTGGGTCTATCTAAGGACGTTAACTGTACCGCTTGTGATAGTTAAAATACGGTCCATTTTCAATGCCAGATTTTGGTTATGCGTTACTATCAATGCCGCTGTGTTGGTGGCGTGCACAATGGTGGCGAGATGCTCAAAAACTTCACTGGCGGTCTCAGGATCGAGATTACCGGTAGGCTCATCCGCCAGCAAAATGCGCGGTGCGTTGGCCACTGCACGGGCAATTGCCACGCGTTGTTGTTCACCACCAGACAGGATACCAGGCCGGTGATCATGTCGGTTTTCCAAGCCAACCATCGCCATTAGCTGGGCCGCACGGTCACGAGCTTCATCGGCGGAGAGCCCCTGCAACATTTGCGGTACCATAATGTTTTCTAACGCCGAAAATTCTGGCAGTAACCGGTGGAACTGAAAGACAAATCCGATGTGACTACCACGCAACCGGCCACGTTTGCGATTGCTGAGCTTTGCGGTGGATACACCATCGATCACCACATCACCATTGGTGGGCCGTTCCAACAATCCGGCGATATTGAGTAATGTTGATTTGCCCGATCCAGACGGTCCCACAAGGGCGGTCATTTCCCCCCCATCAAGCGTCAGACTGGCATCACGCAAAACGTCAATCTCGCGGGTGCCCTGAACAAACTGGCGCTGGATAGATTTCAATTCAAGCAAAGCTGTATTACTCATAGCGCAATGCCTCTGCAGGCGCGATCTTGGCGGCGCGCCATGCCGGATATAAGCTGGCTAAAAACGATAGAGCCAACGCCATCAAGATCACGATGCCGACTTCTTTTACATCAACAACCGCCGGTAATGTTGATAGAAAATAAATCTCCGCGGCGAATAATTCGGCCCCAGAAACACTCTCCACAACGCCCTGTATCTTACTGATATTCCAGCAGAACACCAAACCAGCAACCGTTCCCAACATAGTGCCAACAACACCAATACTGGCGCCAGTCATCAAAAACACACGCATGATAGAGCCACCGCTTGCCCCCATCGTGCGCAACACCGCGATATCCGCGTTTTTAGAGCGAACAAGCATGATCATCGACGAAATGATATTGAACGCCGCCACCAGAATAATCAGCGTCAGGATCAAGAACATCACATTGCGCTCCACCCTCAGCGCATTGATAAAGCTGCGGTTACGCTCCACCCAATCAAAGGTGCGCAGGTTCGACGGAAGGTCGGCGGCGATTAGTTTGCGCAAACCGTCAATTGATTGCGGGTTGCTCGAATATATCTCGATCCCAGACACGCTATCGCCCATGCCAAAGAACTTGCCTGCAACGTCAAGCGGCATAAAGATAAAACTGCTGTCATATTCATGCATGCCAACGTCGAAAATGCCGGCCACTTCAAACCGTCTGCGTTTTGGCAAGGTACCAAAGGCTGTGGCTTCGCCCTTTGCCGCTGTTAGGGTGATGCTATCACCGGCCTTTAATCCCATCTGGAAGGCCATTGTGCGCCCGATGAGCACAGCCCCCTTATCCCTAAAGCGGGCAATGGTATTCTCGTCTAGCGACTCCCATAATGGTTTGCGCACAGCCAGATCAGACCATCGCACACCGCGCACGATCGCCCCTTGATTGACAGTATTGGCGGTCGCCATTGTCTGGCCTTCAATTTGCGGGGTGACGGCGATAACCAATGGCATTTCGGCAATGGATAAGGCCAATTTGTCGTAATCTTTAATGCCACTCTGGGCGGTGGCATAGATCGCTACATGGCCATTAAGCCCCAGAATACGGCCGATTAATTCAGCCCGAAAGCCGTTCATCACCGACATCACGATAATCAGAGTAGCAACGCCAAGGGTAATGCCCGCGAGGGAAAACCACGCAATGACCGAAATAAAGCCCTCTGCACGCCGCGAACGCATATAGCGCATCGCCAACATTCGCTCTATCGGTGAAAAAAACAGGCGCATTGCTTCAATTCCATCAGTTAGCCGTTGCCAAGAACCGTATTAAGCGCAGATTCCGGCGAAACTTCGGCAGTTTCACCAGTTTTACGATGTTTAACCTCAACAACACCATTCTCAATACCGCGCGGGCCGACGATGATCTGCCACGGCACACCAATCAAATCCATGCTGGCTAGCTTTGCCCCGGGGCTGTCATTGCGGTCATCGAGCAATGGATCTTTGCCCGATTCCTGCAATTTGGCATAGAGGTCACCGGCGGTTTTATCACATAGCTCATTGCCCGGCTTTAGATTGACCACGGCAACGTCGAATGGTGCCACTTCCTCTGGCCAGATGATGCCCTTTTCGTCATGGTGGGCCTCAATGATACCGCCAACAAGACGCGACACCCCAATGCCATATGATCCCATGTGAACCGGTGTAGGCTTGCCATCCGGCCCCGATACAGTCGCGCCCATCGGCTCTGAATATTTGGTGCCAAAATAGAAAATATGACCAACCTCAATACCGCGCAGGGTCATAAGATCGGCGTCAGGAACATCACATTCAGCGGGCACATGCTTTTCATCAGCGCGGGCATAGAGTGAGGTGAATTTATCAATGACGGGTTGCAGATCGGCGGCATAATCAATGTCAGTCGCCATATCGGTTTCCAGCCAGTCCTTGTGGAAATAAACACCGCTCTCGCCGGTTTCTGCCAGAATAATGAATTCATGGCTCATATCACCGCCAATGGGTCCTGTATCAGCCTCCATCGGGATCGCCGTTAGACCCATACGGGCAAATGTCTTGAGGTAAGACACAAACATCCTGTTATAGGCTTTGCGCGCGGCATCGGCGTCGATATCAAAGGAATAGCCGTCCTTCATCAAGAATTCTCGTCCCCGCATAATACCAAAACGTGGCCGGACCTCGTCCCGGAATTTCCACTGAATGTGATACATGTTCAATGGCAGGGCCTTGTAGCTCCGCACATGCGAGCGGAAAATATCGGTAACCTGTTCCTCATTGGTCGGTCCATACAGCATGTCGCGGTCGTGGCGGTCATTAATCCGGAGCATTTCCGCGCCATAATCGTCATAGCGGCCAGATTCCTGCCATAGCTCTGCTGGCTGGATGGTAGGCATCATGATTTCCAGCGCACCAGCTTTGTTCTGTTCTTCGCGCACGATTTGGCCAATTTTATCCAAAACCTTTTTGCCAAGCGGTAGCCATGAATAAATACCGGCGCTCGATTGCTGGATCATCCCTGCACGCATCATCAAACGGTGCGAGGCGATTTGTGCATCCTTTGGGGTTTCTTTTAGTAAGGGCAAGAAATATTGGCTAAGACGCATAGTCTGTTTCCTTAAATGGGCAATCTGCAATTGGGCAATCTTAAATTGGGCATGCTGGGCATCTGCTAACCAATAAAACCCCGGCGATTGCACGGCACTAATATTGTAAACCGCCGTCAATCTAGAACCATGCTGGGGCTAACGCAAGGGTGGTAAGCCTGCATGATCAAAAACATCATCAATCATCTGTTGATCCACATCTTCCAACCGGTTTGGCGACCAATTGGGATCATTTGTCTTATCGATCAACACGGCCCTGACACCCTCATGAAAATCGGTCCGCGCGGACATCTTGACCGCCAGAAGAAAATCTTGGGCCAGACAATCGGCAAGATCCGTCATATTCTCGCCCTTTTGCATCATCTGGACAAACAGAGCGATGGTCATCGGACAGCGGGTAGATAGCGCGTGGTGAATTTGACCAGCAAATTCGTCGCCCTTGATGGTTGCCATATCGTGCGCTCGATCGCGCATCGCCACCGGATCATCGCCGCTGAAGATAAACTCGATGGCAGCCCGATGGTTCTGGAGGGGCGTTGGGCCGGGGTCATGTTGGAAATCGGCTAAAACTTGATCGATTTGACTGGCATCTGCCGCCAGCAACGCGGTTTGCAATGCAGGCATCTGGTCAGTGTGGGTCATCGATGTGGCGAGACCCAGCATCAAACAATCTGCGCCGCCAATAATCCGCCCAGTCATTCCCAGCATAAGCCCAATTGCCCGCGGACAACGGCCTAAAAACACCGTGGCTCCGGCGTCAGGGAACAGACCGATCGCACTTTCCGGCATGGCGAATTTGGTGGTGTTGCTGACGATCGCGTGCGAACTTGCCTGCATAAGGCCAGCACCGCCGCCCATCACCACACCATCGACCAAGGCGATGATTGGTTTTGGAAATTCTGCAACCGCTAGATCAGCCAGATATTCCGCCTTGAAATATTGCACCACCTGATCATGGTCGCCACCCTCAACAAGTGAAAATAACGCCCGCACATCGCCGCCAGCACAAAAGGCACGCGGTGTTGATCCCGCCATGACGACATGGCTAATGGTGTCATCATCCGCCCAGCCGAACAGCGTTTCGCGCAGGGTAACGGCCATATTGTAATCCAGCGCATTCAAAAATGACGGCCGGTTCAATGTAATCAAACCTGTGCCCTGCCCATCTTGTCGAGGATGGACAGAAAAAATGATGTTATCTTGCTGCATTGCGAAGCGCGCGCCTGTTGATTATGTATAGAGGGCTCGATGATAGCGGAAGGATCCAAAAATGAGTAGAGGCGAATATCCAGCAACGCGCATGCGCCGCAACCGGATGAAGGGGTTTTCGCGCCGTTTGGTCTCTGAAAACAAAGTCACCTGTGACGATCTTATCTGGCCGCTATTCGTGATTGAGGGCGAAGCCATTGAACAGGATGTTGCGTCAATGCCGGGGGTTTCGCGCCGCAGTATCGATTTGCTGGTGAAACAGGCAGCCATTGCGGTTGAGCTTGGCATCCCCGCCATTGCGATTTTTCCATCGATCGAGCAGAGCCTCAAGGATAATGATGGCTCTCTGGCGCGTGACGGCAATAACCTTGTCTGCCGTGCAGTTGCCGCGGTAAAGGCCGCCCAGCCAGAACTAGGGATTGTCTGTGATGTAGCGCTGGATCCGTTCACCGATCACGGTCATGACGGTATTTTGCGCAATGGTGAAATCATTAATGACGAAACCATCGCTGTATTGTGTGAACAGGCCGTACATCAGGCCAATGCCGGTTGTGATATTATTGCGCCATCAGACATGATGGATGGCCGTGTTGCCGCCATTCGCGCCGCGTTGGACGCCGCCGGACACGAAAATGTGCAAATCATGGCCTATGCGGCTAAATATGCATCCGCCTTTTACGGTCCGTTTCGTGACGCGGTAAAGGCCGGGGCAAAATTAGGTGGGGATGGCAAATCCACCTATCAAATGGATCCGGCAAATGGCGATGAAGCACTGCACGAGATTGCCCTTGATATCGCCGAAGGTGCGGATTTAGTGATCGTAAAGCCGGGCATGCCGTATCTCGACATTCTGACACGGGCAAAAACAAAGTTCGGTGTTCCCTGTGTCGCCTATCAGGTTTCAGGTGAATATTCGATGATATGTGCGGCGGCAAATAATGGCTGGCTTGATCGTGATGTTGTCATGATGGAAAGCCTGCTATGTTTCAAACGCGCTGGTGCTGATGCGGTCCTAACCTATTTTGCACCAGAAATTGCGCGTCTGATCCAAAAATAGCGTCGTATTTATCTCATTATTTAATTCCTGTTACATGATGCTAAACAAGCGAGCCATCGCTAGCCATTTAACAGGAGATAGCTATGTCGATATCTGCACATGATATAAGGAAGGCGGCGGACCTTCTGGACGGTCATATTATCCGAACACCAATGGTCCAGGCGCCGGTTCTGTCGCGCATGTTCGGTTGCGATTTGTCATTAAAACTTGAATGCCAGCAATATACGTCATCATTCAAGGCGCGTGGTGCGTTCGTTGCGTTGGCTGCGCTGGATGAAACACAAAGGAAAAATGGTGTGATTGCGATGTCGGCGGGGAACCACGCCCAGGCCGTTGCCTATCACGCCGAGACCTTAGGCATTCCCGCGGTGATTGTGATGCCTGCCCAGACACCCTTTGCCAAGATCGCCCGCACCCGCCGTTATGGGGCCGAAGTGGTGCTAGAGGGCCGCAACCTAAACGAATGCGAAGACACGGTTGCCGCCCTCGTTAAAAGCCGACAATTGACCCTTATTCATCCCTATGATGATGAATTGGTGATGATGGGCCAAGGTACTGCCGGTCTGGAAATGCTAACTGATGCGCCTGACCTTGATATCCTGTTGGTGCCTATTGGTGGCGGCGGATTAATCGGCGGCATTGCCACAATCGCCCGCGACATAAACCCTGATATAGAAATCATCGGCGTTCAGACAGAACAATATCCGGCAATGAAACTGGCGCTGGCCGGAGATGACATTGTTTGCGGCGGTGAAACATTGGCCGAGGGTATTGCCGTTAAAAAACCAGGCGCGGTGACCACGCCGGTGGTTAATGATCTGGTCGATGATATTCTGTTGGTGAGCGAGCAATCCCTAGAATGGGCGGTTGGCGTGTTAATCGAGGAACAGAGGATCGTTTCTGAAGGCGCTGGGGCCGCCGGAATTGCCGCTATCCACCAACATCCAGAGGTTTTTGCCGGCAAAAAGGTCGGCACAGTCATCTGTGGTGGCAATATTGATCCACGCCTCCTCGCCTCTATCCTTAACCGTAATATGGCCAGTGACGGTCGGATTGTTCGCCTGCGGATCGATATCTCGGACGAACCGGGTATGCTGGCTGCCATTACCGAATCGATTGGGCGGTGCGGCGGAAACATTGTCGAGATTTATCACCAACGAATGTTTTATGACGTGCCAGCAAAGCTCGCCAAAATAGATGCTGTAATCGAAACCCGCGGCGCAGAGCATGTTGATGAAATTATCGACGACTTAAAGCGGGCCAAATTCATCGTTAGAAAGCTTGATGATAGTGACGGGGGGTAATCACACTCTTTGGTCTTGATCGTAAACTGGGGCTATAGTCTTATTTGTTATTATGTATTAGTTCGGGCAGTCATTTTATGGATCAGGACAAAACCCTACACCAAGCCATTCCCCTCCCCATGCGGCTTAGCATGCGCAGCGAATGCCCGTATTTGCCCGGCCGTGTTGAGCAAAGGGTTGCGGTTGATATAGATGACAACCCCGAAGCCCATGACGAGTTAGCGCGCGCCGGTTTTCGCCGTGTTGAAAATTGGGTTTATAAACCCGCCTGCCCTAGCTGTAATGCCTGTATGCCGTGGCGCGTTAATTGCGAGGAATTGCGGATTAGCCGCAACCTTGGGCGGATCAAACGGGCCAATCAGGATTTAACAAGAGAGCGTTTTCCGATCAGGCCAACGGCGGAACATTACAATTTGTTCCAACGCTATATCAAAACGCGGCATGGCGACGGCCAAATGGCCGGTATGCCACAACATGATTTCGTAAATATGATCGAGAACAGCCCGATCGAAACGCTATTAATGAATTACCGCGATAGCACCGGTGCGCTTGTCGGCACTGTGCTAACCGATGTGCAGAGTGACGGGTTGAGCGCCGTTTATTCGTTCTTTGACCCAGCCCAGTCAGCCCGGTCTCTGGGCACCTATATGGTTCTAGATCTGGCCGAATGCGCGCACGAACTTGGCTTTAAGTGGCTGTATCTTGGCTATTATGTCGAGGATAGCCAAAAGATGATGTACAAGGCACGGTTCCGTCCTGCCGAGGTATTCGTCGATGGCAAATGGACGCCATTCACCGGCATCGGCATTGCCCCGGAAGTCTAAGGTCTAAGCCTTTAGGGAATTCAGCTAGGATCAGGTGAAACGTGCCGGACGGGGAAAGCCTGTAGGTGGCAATTTTCCAGCACCACCGCGCTTTGCGGTCCATTGTGCAAGATCAGTCTCGGTGCGTGTACGCCCACCACCAGCCTGCCATGATAGGCCTTTGGTACTATCATAAACGGTAATATCAGCAAGCCCACCATCTTTGAAACGCTGCAGGATCACACCGCGTCCGCGCGTCATTTCCGGCACTTCGGACAGACTAAATGTAATCATTTTGCGATTAACCCCGACCGAGGCGACCATATCGCCCTCAACAACAGCGCACGCAACGGCCCGTGCATCGCCCGGCACGTTCAGCACCTGTTTACCCGAGCGGGTTTGGGCAATCGCCGCCTCAGTATCGACAATCAACCCATGCCCAGTGCTTGCCGCCACCAATAGTTTGGCGCCATTGGCCCGCAACATTTTCACAATCTCGACATCACTTGGCAAATCAACCATCAGGCTGACAGGCTCACCAAAGCCACGGCCACGCGGCAATTTATCTGCAGGAAGCGTGTAAAACCGCCCGTTTTCAGCAAAGAACAGGATTTTATCAGTCGTCTCGGCGTGGATCACAAAGGCCGGACCATCGCCTTCTTTGAATTTGAATTCCGTATCCAGTTCGACATGCCCCTTCATCGCTCTGATCCAGCCTTTGGCCGACGTGATCACGGTGATTGGCTCACGCTCCACCAAAATCTCAGTTGGATCAAAATCGATTTCCGGTGCGTCCGCCAAAATTGTAAGACGCTTGTCTGACTTGGCAAAAATCGCTTTCATATCCCGGATCTGGGTCGAGATAGTCTGCCATTGAAGGGCCTCGTCACCCAGTAATGCATTCAGCGTTTCTTGTTCCGCAATAAGCTCATCCCGTTCAGTCCGCAATGCCATTTCCTCGAGACGGCGCAGTGAGCGTAGGCGCATATCAAGGATTGCATTGGCTTGGGCTTCGGTCAGTTCAAACCGCTCCATCAACTTGACCCGCGGACTTTCGGCCTCACGGATGATCGCGATAACTTCGTCCAGATTGAGATAAACGATCAAATAGCCTTCAAGAACTTCAAGACGTGTGGCAATGCGGCCAAGGCGATAGCGCGAGCGGCGTTGCAAAACATTGCGGCGATGCGCCAGCCATGAATTCAGCGCCCCGCGTAAATCCATCACGCCCGGACGACCATCAGCATCCAACACGTTCAAATTCAGCGGCACCCGTGTTTCCAGATCAGTTACCTTAAACAGGCTCTCCATCACCATTTCAGGATCTAGACGGCGTGTTTTGGGCTCTAGAACGATACGGATATCCTCGGCAGATTCATCTCTGATATCAGCCAGAAACGGTAGTTTTTTGACGTTTAGCATTTCGGCCATACGTTCAATCAAGCGGGATTTTTGAACCTGATAAGGAATTTCGGTGACCACAATCTGCCAGCCGCCACCCTTTTCGCGTTCAACTTCCCATTGCGCCCTCACCCGAAAACCGCCACGCCCCGTTGCATAGGCATCACGGATAGATGTGGCCGGTTCAACAAGAACACCGCCAGTCGGAAAATCAGGACCTTTAACGAATTGCATCAATGTATCGATTGACGCATTCGGGTGTTTGATAAGATGCAAAGACGCATCCGCCAGCTCGATAACGTTATGTGGCGGGATCGATGTCGCCATACCAACGGCGATACCCTGTGCACCATTGGCCAGCAAATTCGGAAAGCCCGCTGGCAACAATGTTGGCTCTTCTGATTCGCCGTCATATGTTGGCCTAAAATCAACAGCATCCTCGTCGATACCATCTAGCAATAGGCGCGCGACCTCGGTCATGCGGGCCTCTGTATAGCGCATGGCGGCGGCGTTATCGCCATCGATGTTACCAAAGTTACCCTGACCGTCGACAAGGCGATAGCGCATCGCAAATTCCTGCGCCAAACGCACCATCGCATCATAAATAGCGGCATCACCATGCGGGTGGAACTTACCCATCACGTCACCAACGACGCGGGCAGATTTCTTGAAACCCTGACCCGGATCCAGCTTTAGTTGGCGCATAGCAAATAAAAGGCGGCGATGAACAGGCTTTAATCCATCACGAACATCAGGCAGTGAGCGTGAGGTGATCGTTGACAAAGCATAGGCTAGATATCGCTCGCTAAGCGCCGATGAAAATGTCGTGCGGACAATTTGTTCGCCGCGATCATCACCTGACCCCGAATTGCCATCCACAATGGTATCATCACTCATTCTTGTAATCCTTGCTCAATACTCTAGCCAATCCACCCAAGCCGAACAAACATTGTCGGGGCAGATATTGCTAGTGTTATAGCGACTAACCACCATATATGCCAAGAACCATATCGCCAAAACGTTTGCGTTGGGTCGGAATATCCACATTGTGAACACCAAACACACGCCGCGCGAGGAAATGTTCGGTCAGGCTAAGGCCGGTCTCGTAATCATGCTTATTCGCACTTAGCCCACCCAGAAATTGCGGCAATACCAACAGCCGCGTGGCATATTCACCAGCTTGATCATGGGCTATGGCACATCCAGATTTAGGGCTCACATAGGCTAGATTCTGGGTCTGGCCAGACGCCCCGCATCGCTCTAGGTCAAGCTGGTAGCCTAGCGCATGCAATAGGCCTAATTCCCATTTGATATAGCCTTCCAGCCATCTGTTTTCGCTATCATCAATGCATATCAGATCAAGCATGGCGTTCGTGCCAGCATAGAGACCGGGATGCCCCTCACGTTCGGGTAACGCGCCATCCAGCAATGAACACATAGACGCCATGCCGGCAAGGCGTAACGGATCATCAAGAATTAACGCGGGAATGGATTGGGTTAGCTCGACTGTCATCTGACCAAGCTGTTCAGGAAGCCGTGCCCGCCAATTAACGCTCACCCGATTGCCGGGTTGAAATACCCCCCGCATACGGGACGAGCTACCACCACGCACAAGACCGGCGTGACGGCCGTAATCCGCCGTGAGGACATTGACCACTGCACTGCCTTCGCCATGTGGCCGCACCGACAGCACAATGCCATCAGCGGCCCACTCAGGCATTGTAATCCAGATCCCAAACGGAATAGCGCGCCGAGTCATCCATCCAGTCTTTTCTGAATTTGACGTGGCTAAATAGGTGGATACGGCGTTGCAAGGCTTCTTCAAGCTCTATACGTGCGGCCATACCAATGCGCCGGATGGTTTGCCCCTGTTTGCCAAGAATGATGCCGCGATGGCCTTCGCGCGATACATAGATCGACAAATGCACATCGGCGCTACCATCATCGCGCTCTTCCCATTTTTCAGTCTCTACGGTGAGCTGATAAGGCAATTCTTGGTGCAGGTTCAAAAACAGCTTTTCCCGCAAAATTTCTGCCGCCAGCAGGCGCATCGGCATATCTGATAGATCATCCGGATCGAATAGATATGGGCTGGCTGGCATTTTACGCGCTAGCCAGCTTTTCAGATCATCGATGCCATTACCTGTTTCTGCGGACACCATAAAGATGTTCTCAAAGACAAATAGCTTGGACATTTCATCGGCGCGTTCGAGTAACCGCTCTGGTGGGGCCAAATCGAGTTTGTTTAGGACAAGTGAACATGGCCGTCCGGATGATTCCAGTTGTTTGATAATATTGAGCGTGTCTTCATCGATCTGGCGGCGGGCAACATCGTGGATCAATAACAGCACGTCACCATCTTGCGCGCCTTGCCAAGCGGCTTGGACCATCGCCCGATCAAGACGGCGCTTTGGGGTAAAAATACCCGGCGTATCAACAAAGATGATTTGCGCATCATCATGCATGGCAATGCCGCGAACACGTGACCGCGTAGTTTGCACCTTTGGCGTTACAATCGATACCTTTTGCCCGACCATAGCATTCATCAATGTTGATTTACCGGCATTAGGCGCACCAATAAGAGCGGCGAAACCAGCCTTTGTTTGGCCTTTAGGATTATCTGTCATTGCCGGCTACCCATCTCTGAAAAGAACGATAAGAATGATAAATGTGAATGTTCATACGCTACCCTTTGTCGGCCTTTGCCAGAATTTCCAGCAATGCCATAGCCGCGTTCTGTTCTGCGATTTTTCTGCTTCCAGCAGTTCCCAAAACAGGGTCAAACCCATCTATGACCACCTGATAACACATAATCGGCGCGTGTTCCGGCCCTGATTTTTCAACCAGATCATAGCGCGGCAAGGCCAAACCCCGTTGCAATACCAACTCCTGCAAGCGTGATTTCGCGTCTTTCTCCTTGGCTGTCAACACACCCTTGTTCAACGGGATATGCGCCTTTATGAAGGCTGACGCCACCTCAAAACCAGCATCCAGATATAATGCCGCGACTATGCTCTCCACCACATCGGCCAATACTGACGGGTTTTGGGCAACATCCATATTTGACTGGGTGTGCACATAAGCGGCTATGTTTAGGGCCTCTGCAACTTCGGCTAGGCTGGATTGGCGGGCCGCCGCATGCAGGCGCAAAGACAAACCACCCTGATCATCATCCGTGCAATTGTGAAAGAAATGATCAGCCAGCACCAAGCCCAGAACGCGGTCACCCAAAAACTCTAAACGCTCGTAACTATCACCCGTGGCGGCACTGCTATGGGTCAACGCACGGACCAGCAATTGCTGATCACTGAACTTGTGGCCGACCACTGTCTCGATCGCGGCAATGGCTTGCGGGCCTAGAGGCGGTGTTGCGCTGCGGGTCAAACGATATTGTCTCCGATGCGGCCAAAGCGGATTGCAAACGGCCATTTCCAGATTTCCCAAAAACGTGCCTCACCATTATGGCTAAAGAACAGGTTTTGCGCCTCACCAATCAGGTTCTGGGCTGGCACCATGCCAACCGACGGCGTCCGGCTATCCCGC
>Ga0209138_1001092_pt1 | contig 24233 bp, 21 predicted proteins | sample SaaInl3SG_22_DNA_FD_184645 | JGI IMG/M metagenome (GOLD analysis project Ga0209138, IMG submission 184645) | Marine microbial communities from expanding oxygen minimum zones in the Saanich Inlet - ESP_153SG_22_DNA (SPAdes) (version 2) | ecosystem: Environmental > Aquatic > Marine > Intertidal...
TTTCCACAGACGAACAAGCAGACAAAGGGTTTTCACTCAGAGACCAAGAAGAAAAATTACTTAAATACTGTAATGACAATAGGCTAAATATTGTTTCGATTTTTAGAGAAGATTATTCTGCCAAAACGTTCAATAGACCTGAGATGAAAAAGCTCATTAGCTATTGCAGAAAAAATCACAAAGACGTTGACGAGCTATTGTTTGTAAAATGGGATCGGTTTTCAAGAAACACAGCAGAGTCTTACAACAAAATTAATCTTTTCCAAGGACTGGGAATCAATGTAAATGCAATCACTCAGCCTTTGGATATGTCCATCCCTGAGCAAGGGATCTTATTGGCTGTGTACTTATCAGCTCCCGAGGTAGAAAACCTAAGACGCTCCCAAAATGTAATTGCTGGAACAAGACGAGCAATGAAAGAGGGTCGTTATGTAAGCTCTCCGCCAAAGGGGTATTCTATGGGAAGAGATGCGTCTAAAAAACCTGTTTTAGTTCCTAACGATGATGCAGATTACATACGTGAAGCGTTTGAACTTTTGTCCTCAGGGATTTATAACCTAAAAGAAGTATTTGGAAAACTTAAAAAGAAAGGGTTTAAATCCAGCTCCTCTGCATTTTCAAGAACAATGCGTAATCCTTTGTACTGTGGTTTGGTATATATTAAAGCACACAAGGACGAAAGAGAGCAATATATTGATGGAATTCATGAGCCCTTAGTGACAAAAGCTACTTTTAATAGGGTTCAAGAAATTTTAGATGGACGTAAAAAGCAAAAAGGGAAGTATCACAAAAAAGTAAATCCTAACTTCCCGCTTCGTGGATTTGTGATGTGCCCAAAATGTGATAAGCCGCTTTCGGCGAGTACCTCAAAAGGACGTAACAAACCCTACTCCTACTATCACTGCTTTTCTCCATGTGATGTTCGCATTAGAAAAGGTGATGTTCACTCGTGGTTTAATCATTTTTTAAAATCCATATCGCTTGACCAAAATGCATATGAATTACTCATTGAACTTATCAAAGAGGAATTTGTAAAAATTGACAAGGAAAGTGGAATCGGACCGAAGCATTATGAGAAGCTCAATAACTTGGAAGAAAAGCTAGTTAAAATCCAAGACTTATACATTGATGGTGATCTTTCAAAAGAAGAATATCAAAAAGCCAAAATGAGGTGCCAAAACCTTATAGATGAGTTAAGAGAAAAAGAAAAACAGTTGGAGAAAAAACAAGAAGTTTTTCAGTTGTACAAAAACGGTCTAAAAGGACTTGAAAGTATTGAAAATCAATACTTTAAAAGTGATTTAGACAATAAAAGAAGGCTAATTGGTTCGATATTTCCTGAAAATTTTCAATTTGAAAATAAAAAAGTTCGAACCGCTGATATTAACCCCATTTTAGACAAAATAGCCCAATTTAACAGAGTAAATCAAAAAAATAAAAAAAGGGATAAATCTAAAAAAGAAGATTTATCCCGTTGTGTACTGAAGACGGGACTTGAACCCGTACGGCCTAATGGCCATTGGATTTTAAGTCCAACGTGTCTACCAATTCCACCACTTCAGCATTAAGACTTAAAAATTATGAGCGAAAGACGGGATTTGAACCCGCGACCCCCACCTTGGCAAGGTGATGCTCTACCCCTGAGCTACTTTCGCAATTTATAAGAACGTTCCTTTGACAAACAAAGGGGATGCAAATTTAACACATTTCTGATAATACCAAAGTTTTTTTTGCCTTTTGTCGTCATTTCTTTTTTATAAGCATGCGCTTAATTTCATTCAACTTCATCAAGGCCTCAACTGGCGTTAATCGATCAATATCTATATCCAAAATATCGGCTTTCAGCGCTTCCAAAAGTGGATCATCCAAATTGAAAAAACTCAACTGCATGTCCGAATTTAAATCTTTCACTTTGGCCGTAAGTTCGTCTCCAGAATGTGATTTCTCGAGTTGTTTCAATATTTTTTTTGAACGTTCCAATACCACTTGTGGCATTCCTGCCATTTTTGCTACATGAATCCCGAAACTGTGCTGGCTCCCACCAGCAATTAAAGTTCTCAAAAACAAAACATTATCTTTCAATTCTTTGACAGCAACATTATAATTTTTGATGCGCAAAAATGTTTCACTCATTTCATTCAACTCATGATAATGTGTTGCAAAAAGAGTTTTGGCACGAGACGGGTGTTCATGCAAATATTCACTAATGGCCCAAGCTATAGAAATACCATCGTAAGTGCTTGTTCCTCGACCAATTTCATCGAGCAATACTAAACTTCGATCAGAAATATTATTCAAAATTGAGGCTGTTTCATTCATTTCTACCATAAAAGTAGATTCCCCCATAGAAATATTATCACTGGCACCAACGCGAGTAAAAAGTTTATCGACCACGCCAATTCTTGCCTTTTCGGCTGGAACAAAACTGCCTATTTGTGCCAATAAAACAATTAAAGCGGTTTGACGCAAAATTGCAGACTTACCCGACATATTTGGCCCTGTAATCATTATGATTTGCTGTGTTTCTCGATCTAAAAAAACGTCATTAGCTACATAGGTTTCGCCCAAAGGCAGTTGCTGTTCAATTACTGGATGACGCCCTTTTTGGATGTCCAAATCAAAGGTACTATCTAGTTGTGGTAAGCTATAGTGGTGTTGCTTAGCCAGATGCGCAAAAGCGCTCAAACAATCCAATTGAGCCACTAAATGTGCATTTTGCTGTACCGCTTTGATATGGCCATGCATCCAACCGACAAGCTCTGAAAATAGACGTTGTTCAATGGCCAAAATTTGATCTTCTGCGCCCAATATTTTTTGTTCATATTCCTTAAGCTCTTCTGTAATGTAGCGCTCTGCATTAACCAAAGTTTGTTTCCTTATCCAGTGCTCTGGAACTTTGTCTTTATGTGTGTTTCGAACTTCAATATAATATCCAAAAACATTATTTGAAGCAATTTTAAGTGATGTTATCCCAGTCGATTCACTTTCGCGCGCCAACATTTGATCGAGATAATCTTTGCCAGAAAATGCAATAGCACGCAAAGCTGCTAATTCTTCGGAAGCAGAGGACGCAATAGTGTTTCCTTTAAGTATATGAACTGGAGCTTCTTCATTTAATGTATTCGAAATTTTATCTCTCAACTCTTTACAATCGTGGATTCGTTGTCCTAATTTTGCCAATGTTGAGTGCTCGCAACTCAGAGCTAATGCTTTGATTGGTAAAATTTGTTCTAAAGAATTTTTCAACTGAACAACTTCACGAGGGTTAACTTTGCCTGTGGCAATTTTAGAAATCAATCGTTCCAAATCGCCAATACCTTTGATGCTGGATTGCAACTGTTGAAGTTCAGCTTCATGTTCATAAAAAAACTGGACCACTTCGTGGCGTTCCTGAATTTTCTGCACAGATTTTAAAGGAAGTGCCAACCAACGTTTTAACAATCGGCCGCCCATAGGCGATAGTGTTTTATCGATAATCTGAATTAAGGTAACTGCATTATGATTGGTGGAGTGGTACAACTCCAAATTCCGAATGGTAAATTTATCCATCCAAACAAAATCGTCTTCCAAAATACGTTCTATGGATGTAATATGCTGCAATTTATGGTGTTGTGTTTCACCTAGATAATGAAGTATTGCTCCAGATGATACAAGACCTTGATTTAGCGCATCTACTCCAAACCCCTTTAACGTTTTGGTTTGAAAATGTTTACATAAAGATTCGTTAGCATAATCGTCTTGAAACACCCAATCTTCTAGAAAAAAGACGTGAAAATCATCTCCAAATGTTTTGGCAAAAAGAGAGCGTTTTTGTTTTTCTATTAGAATTTCACTAGGGTTAAAATTCTGAAGTAATTTTGCCACATATGCCTCACTACCCTGTGCTACCAAAAACTCGCCTGTGGAAACGTCTAAAAACGAAACTCCAACTATTTTACCAAAATAAACAGCCGCCAAAAAATTATTGGTTTTTGAGCTTAAAACCTCATCATTGAGCGATACTCCTGGTGTAATTAGCTCTGTAACCCCGCGTTTTACAATCTTTTTGGTCTGTTTGGGATCTTCCAATTGGTCACAAATAGCAACGCGCTCTCCAGCTTTCACCAATTTTGGCAAATAGGTGTTTAGTGAATGGTGTGGAAAACCTGCAAGTTCTGTTTCGCTTTGACTTCCAGCACCGCGTTTGGTCAAAATAATATCCAAGATTTTGGCCGCTTTTACGGCATCACTGCCAAAAGTCTCATAAAAATCTCCAACGCGAAACAACAACAGCGCATCGGGGTACTTTGCCTTGATGGCATTGTACTGTTTCATTAGTGGAGTTTCTTTTTTTACTTTTTTGGCCAATGAATCTTTGTTTTAAAAGCGTACTTTTGTAGGTGTATAAAGATGCTAATGTAACTAATTTTAGTGTGTTTTAAAACCTAATAGTAGAGAATTACGCCCATGCGAAAATTGAAAAACAGCGAATTGGATCGGTTGAGTGTAGAAGCGTTCAAATCTGTTGAAAAAACTCCGCTTATTGTTGTCTTAGACAATATTCGCAGTTTGAATAATGTGGGCAGCGTTTTTAGAACCTCCGATGCTTTTCGAATTAAACATATATATCTTTGTGGCATTACTGCAACACCACCACACAAAGACATTCAAAAAACGGCTTTGGGAAGTACAGAATCCGTGAGCTGGTCTTATGCAGAAAATACCATTGATGTGGTAAAAGAATTGCAACAAAAAAATGTTCAGATATTAGCAATTGAACAGGCCGAAAATGCAACAATGCTTGATCATTTTTCGCCAAAAAATGAGAACACCTATGCCGTTGTTTTTGGTCATGAAGTTAAAGGGGTTTCTCAAGAGGTTGTAAATCAATCTGATGGAGTGATTGAAATTCCTCAATTTGGAACTAAACATTCTTTAAATATTGCTGTGAGTTGTGGTGTGGTATTGTGGGCTATTTTTTCAAAAATGAATCACTCCTGAATGTGTTGGAGTAACCACAGATAATCGTGGCGATTTTCGATAAAATCGCGATCAGAGATATCAATAATTTTAACTTTAAACTGTGGGTTGTTTTTGATAAAATCTAAATACCCAAAATGGATTTTGTCTAAATAGTCAGACTCTAGATTACGCTCGTAATTTCTACCTCTTTTTTTGATATTTTGTTGTAATCTATCAATATTTTGATGCAGATATACATACAAATCTGGACGCTTGATGTCTTTGTAAACTTGATAAAAAAGTGTTCTGTACAATAAAAATTCGTCTTCTTGCAAAGTGATTTTTGAAAAAATTAAAGATTTAAAGACATCATAATCCGCGATAATAAAATCTTTAAATAAGTCTAGTTGAGATAAATCATCTGAAATTTGCTGATAGCGATCGGCCAAAAAAGACATTTCTAAGGCAAAGGCATACCGCTCTTTATCTTTATAAAATTTGGGTAAAAAAGGATTATCTGCAAAACGTTCAAAAATAGGTTTTGCATTAAAATCTTCGGCCATCATTTGCGTTAAACTGGACTTTCCAGCACCAATATTCCCTTCAATTGCTATGAAATTAAAGGCAGAAAAATCAAAACGCTGAAGCGGGTTTTGAAGGCTTTCTTTTCGCTTTTCTATTGGACTTTGGTCTTGACAAAAATCAAGAAGAGTAGAAATTGATTCTTTTTGAATGGGATGAATCAAATCTGGAGCAATATCATTGAGGGGCTGTAATACAAAACGGCGTTGCTCGAGTCGTGGGTGCGGCACACTAAGTATTTGATTTTCAATGATTTCATTCTCATAAAATAATACATCAAGATCTAGTGTTCGAGCATGATACTGACCATCATCGAAGCGTTTGCGACCATGTTGTTCTTCAATTTGAAGAAGTTTTGAAAGCACCAGTTCTGCCGATAAACAGGTCCGTACTTCAATACAAGCATTGATAAAAGCATCGCCTTCAAATCCCATTGCTGGAGTTTGATAGCACGAAGAAATTTTTAATACACTACCCACTTCATAATGGATAGAATCTATGGCCAATTGCAAATAAGAAAGCCGGTCGCCAACATTACTTCCTAGTCCGATATATATGTGTTTTTGATCACTCATTTAGTGAAGCAATTTAGGTAAAAGAAAAATTAAAATTATATCTTTACTAAAGAATTTATCGACAACCAATGACACTGAAAGACAAAGTTTTAGCACAACGCCTATATTTGATTCTAGGGATTTTATTCATTACCTCGTTGGTGGTTTCCAATTTGATTTTTAAAAAGTTTTTTTACTACTACCCTTTTGATTTTTCAGTTTTTGGAGTCAAATTATTTGAAATTTCTGTGGGTATTCTTCCCTATCCGATTACCTTTTTAATTACGGATTTAATTAGTGAAATATATGGAAAGAAAAAAGCCAACGAAGTGGTTGTTGGAGGCATATTTGCATCCTTTTTTGCCATGGGTATAATTTATGTCGCCAATGTTGCTCCCGCAACCGACTGGTCGCCTGTTTCAGATGATTTGTTTTCTACTGTATTTGGAGGTACTGCAATTGCTGTTTTGGCAAGTATGCTGGCCTACTTGTTTGCGCAATTTGTAGATATTCAAATTTATCATTTTTGGAAAAAATTGACTCAAGGAAAACATCTGTGGTTGCGCAACAATTGTTCTACTTTTTTATCTCAATTTTTAGACACAGCTACAGTATTATTATTGTTGTGTGCTTTTGGTGAAATCGGCTGGGATTTATTTGGCGGACTCCTACTTGCAGGGTTTTTATTCAAAGTTTTAATTGCAGCACTTGACACGCCTTTTCTTTATCTTGGGGTTTTTCTTTTCAGAAAACGATTTAAGCTTGATATTAATCAAGAAATTGAGCTGGGTTAAGCGCTAATATTGAGTTTTATAACCAAACCTTCATTGCTTCTGATATTGAATACGGTATCGTCCTCAAAAATAAGATATTGCCCTTTTATACCAACAAGCGTCCCATTAAATTGAGTGGTCTTTGTCAGGTTCAAACTTTTTGGTTTTTCTGGATATTTTTGGACTGGAAATTTTAAATTCAAAGGCTCTTTATTGGCCAAAAAATACGATTGAACCTCATCTGGTAAATGCTTTGAAAGTTGATGACGCCATGTTTTCAAGTCCTCAGAAACGGCATCGCCTTTTAGCATTTCGCGCCAATTGGTTTTGTCGCTTACAAGTTGTTTAAGGGCCACTTCTGCCACGCCAGCCAAATAACGATTTGGAACTTCTAAAATCTCCAAAGCTTCTTGCGCTCCTTGATCTATCCAACGTGTTGGGACTTGAGTTTTTCGAGTAACCCCTACTTTGATATTACTAGAATTTGCCAAATATACAATGTGTGGTTGTAGTTGTACTTTTTTTTCAAAGTCTAAATCACGGTCCTCAACTCCTAAATGGGCTTTGCTCAGCTCTGGTCGCATGATCCAATCGGCGGTTTGTGGTTGCTCAAAAAAACAGGATTTACAAAACCCTTGTCGGAATGTTGTTTCATCGCTACCGCAATTTAAACACGCATAGCCTGCAAACTCTAAAGTTATTTTTTTGTGTATCAATTGATGTACTTGAATCAACTCATTTCCAAGGGTTAGGTAGTATTTTATGGGCTGAGAAAATTCCGTTTGCATTTTTGTTAGCACACCTTGATATAGCATATAGAGATTTTTGTTACTTTTAGCCTTGTAAATATATGTAATTTTATGCCAATTCCATTAGTTAATTCGATTGCAACATGGTTTTTAAAGAAACGTTTCCATCAGATAGATTTGTTTCTCAAATACCCCTATGAAGTTCAGAATGAACTACTTACAAATCTTTTGGAGTTGTCAAAAAATACAGAGTTTGGACAAAAATATGATTTTAAGTCCATCAAAACGTATCGTGATTTTTCGGAACGTATCCCCGTTTCTACATATGAAACCTACCACAATTATATTGAACGATCGAGAAAAGGAGAGCAAAATATTTTTTGGCCAAAACCCATCAAATGGTTTGCCAAATCAAGTGGAACTACAAATACCAAAAGCAAGTTTATACCTGTTAGTAACGCCTCTTTGGAGGACTGTCATTATGCCGCTGGAAAGGATTTATTGTGTATGTATTTAAATAATAATCCAGATTCAGAATTATTTAATGGAAAAAATTTACGTTTGGGAGGAAGCAAAGAGTTATACGAAGAAAATGGTACTGTTTTTGGCGATCTTTCTGCTATTTTAATTGACAACATGCCTTTTTGGGCTGAGTTTAGCAGCACCCCTAGCAATAAAGTCTCTTTGATGAGTGACTGGGAGTCTAAAATGCAAGCAATTGTTGACGAAACCGTCAACGAAAATGTTACTAGTTTGGCTGGGGTTCCTTCATGGATGTTGGTCCTTTTAAACAATGTTTTAGAAACCACTGGCAAATCTAATCTTCTTGAAATATGGCCCAATTTAGAAGTCTATTTTCATGGAGGCGTGAGTTTTATGCCGTATAAAGATCAATATAAAAATATACTTCCATCTTCCTCATTTAAATACTACGAAATCTACAATGCCTCTGAGGGTTTTTTTGCAATACAAGATCAAAATGATTCTGATGAGTTGCTTTTAATGTTGGATTATGGCATTTTTTATGAGTTTATTCCTATGGATACCTATAGCACCACAGATGAAAAGGTCATTCCATTACATGAAGTAGAAAAAGGGAAAAACTACGCCATCATCATTACCACCAATGCAGGGTTGTGGCGCTACCAAATTGGCGACACTGTTCGTTTTACTTGTATTGATCCTTACCGCATCAAGGTAACAGGGCGGACAAAACATTTTATTAATGTTTTTGGAGAAGAACTCATTATTGAAAATACCGATAAAGCTCTCAAAAGTGTATCCAAAAAAATAGGTTGTGCGGTTGTAGAATATACGGTAGCACCTATTTTTATGAAAGGAAAACAAAAAGGTGCTCACGAATGGCTTATTGAATTTAAAACCCCGCCAAAAGACATTAATTATTTTTCGGCGCTATTGGACAATGCCCTCAAAGCTCTAAATTCCGATTATGAAGCCAAGCGCTATAATAACACAACATTAAATCCTCCAAAAATTAATGTCGCTCGGACAGAACAATTTCATGACTGGCTGAAAAGTAAAAACAAACTTGGTGGCCAACACAAGGTTCCTAGATTATCGAACTCAAGACTATATTTAGAGGAATTATTGAAACTGCATTAAACTTCTAAGACGCTGAACTTGTTTCAGAGGCCAATTTGGCACACAAGTTGCTTAAATTGATATAATTTTAACCCTAAATATAGACTGCTATGATGCCGAAAATGTTGTTTTTAACTGTTTTTATTCTTAATTCTTGTGCGAGTCAAAAACTCAATCCAACGCTAAAAACCAGCGACTGGGAAGTGATTTTAATTGATGGTAAAAAGATCTTATCTAATCATCCAACAATCTCATTCATTGAAAAAGGACGGCAGATTGGTGGCTATGGTGGTTGTAATTATTTTGGTGGAAGGTATGAGGTTAATGGCGAAAATATTTCATTTAGTAAAATGACTTCAACACTAATGGCATGTATTGGCGATGATCTAGAGGATCGTTTTTTTTCTGCACTTGATAAAGTAAAAAAATACCGAGTTAAAGAAGATAAACTTCAATTTTTGGACGAAAGAAAAACGGTTGTTATGCTTTTAAAAGTAGTAGTTAATAAAGACTAAGACACTGCTTTTAGTTGTTTTAAACGTGTACGACTAAGGTGTTTTTTAGCATAGGACTTATCTACTACAAGAGAGGTTTCATCACTTCCTGGCAAAGTAAACATGGCATCCGTTAAAATTTCTTCGCACAAAGAACGTAAACCACGAGCGCCTAATTTGTATTCTACGGCCTTTTGAACAATAAAATCTAGGGCTTCATCTTCAAAGCTGAGCGCTATGTTATCCATTTCAAACAATTTTTTATACTGCTTGACGATAGCATTTTTGGGTTCGGTCAAAATTGCTTTGAGTGTTCCGGCATCCAAAGGATTCATGTATGTAAGAACGGGCAAACGTCCAATAATTTCTGGTATCAATCCAAAATCTTTAAGATCTTTTGGTGTGATATATTGTAAAAGATTTTGCCCATCAATTTTCTCACCTTCTTGAGATGACTTATAGCCAATAGCAGCCATGTTTAGGCGTTTGGATATGTGGCGATCAATGCCATCAAAAGCCCCGCCGGCTATGAATAAAATATGTTCTGTATTGACTTCAATGAATTTTTGATCGGGGTGTTTTCTACCGCCTTTTGGTGGAACATTCACAACGGTTCCTTCCAAAAGTTTTAAAAGGGCTTGTTGTACCCCTTCACCAGAAACATCACGAGTAATGGATGGGTTGTCACTTTTTCGAGCAATTTTATCAATTTCGTCTATAAATACAATCCCTCGTTCTGCTTTTTCTTGATTGTAATCTGCAGCTTGCAAGAGTCGTGTCAGCATACTTTCAACATCTTCTCCAACATAACCTGCTTCCGTTAGAACGGTTGCATCTACAATAGCTAGTGGTACATTGAGCATTTTGGCAATGGTTTTGGCTATTAGGGTTTTTCCTGTCCCTGTTTGACCCACCATGATAATATTACTCTTTTGAATTTCAATATCATCTTCTGTATCGGGTTGGAGTAACCGTTTGTAGTGATTGTAAACCGCTACAGACATTACTTTTTTGGTTTGCTCTTGACCAATAATATAGGTGTCTAAAAAAGCTTTAATTTCTTGAGGTTTTTTAAGCATGACCTCTGTTGTAAGCTCTTGACCTGTATGTTTTGACTCTTCTGCAACAATTCCATGTGCTTGCACAATGCATCGATCACAAATATGTGCATCTAAACCTGCAATAAGGAGGTTTGTATCTGCTTTTTGCTTTCCACAAAATGAACACTCTAATTCTTCTTTTGCCATGGGTTGTTGTTGTTTGAAGTTCTAATTAAGACTTTCTTGAAAGAATTTCGTCAATCATTCCATATTCAAGGGCTTTGTCTGCCTTCATCCAATAATCGCGATCACTATCGGCATAGACTTTATCGTAATCTTGCCCAGAGTGTTTCGAAATGATGTTATAAAGTTCCTCTTTTAGGGTTAAGATCTCGCGCGCTGTAATTTCAATATCACTCGCTTGACCTTGTGCACCGCCCAATGGTTGATGGATCATCACTCTAGAGTGTGTCAGTCCGCTACGTTTGCCTTTTTCTCCGGCACATAACAAAACAGCTCCCATAGACGCGGCCATTCCTGTACAAATAGTCGCTACATCTGGTTTTATGAGTTGCATGGTATCGTAAATTCCAAGACCTGCATAAACACTTCCGCCTGGAGAATTGATATAAATTTGAATGTCTTTAGAAGCATCAGTACTTTCCAAAAACAATAATTGTGCTTGAATGATATTGGCTACTTGATCATTGATGGCAGTTCCCATAAATATAATACGATCCATCATCAGTCTTGAAAAAACATCAAAAATAGCAATATTCATTTGACGTTCTTCAATGATATTTGGGGTCAGACCCATTGGAGTCATACTACTGACAATTTTATCGTAATACGTACTGCTGATGCCTTGATCTTGTATTGCAAATTTTTTAAATTCTTTTCCGTAGTCCATATTCTTTTTTGTTTTAAGACTGTAAATATACTATTATTTAAATCTATTAAATATTTTTAAAAATAAAAAAACACTCCCGAAGAAGTGTTTTTTTTATCCTATAAAATCAATGCTTATTTTCCATAAACTTCTTTAACAAAAGCGTCATAAGCCAATTTTTTGACTTTTAAATTTGCATTCTCTTTGTAATGATTGAGTAATTTTTGACTCGTTAGCTGTTCGGACATACGCTTCACTTCGTCTTGGTTTGAAAGTACTCTTGCTACAATATCTTCTACTTCTTTATCACTTGGATTCAATTGCCCAAATTGTGCCATTTGCCCCTTAATCATATCGCCTGCATAGGCTTTCAATTCTTCAAAATTTACCTGAAGATTGTGATCAACAATCAACTTACTTTCGATCAATTGGTAGCGCATACTTTTTTCAGACTTTTCATATTCTTCCTTTGCTTGTGCTTCCGTCATTGGTTCTTCGCCAACAGTTTGAAGCCATTTTTGTAAAAATTCAGAAGGCAAATCAAATTTTGTGTTTTCTACCAAATACTCTGTGACATCATTCAATAGCTTTTGATCGGATTGCTGAACAAATTGTTTTTCGGCATCTTCTTTAATTTTTGCTTTGAGTTCTGTTACACTTTTCACAACATCTTTCCCAAACAGTTTGTCAAATAATTCCTGATCCAAATCTGCTAATCCTCTTTCATTAATTTCATTGATGCTAAAGGTTACTTGAACATTCAAATCGTGTGCAGTATCGTGATCAACTTTCAAATAGGTCATCAAATCGTGAGTATCATTGAAAAGTCCTTTTGTTTTTATTGTAATAATATCTCCAACTTTGGCGCCAATAAATTTTTTCAAATTAGCTTTGCCTTTGAGTTTATCCAGTGTGATTGTTGTTGTCGATTCTATACCTGCTTCGTCATTAAAAAACACACCCGTAACTTCATCGCCTTCACTAACTTCAGATTTTGAAATCAATTGGCCATATTGCTTTTGTATGTTCTTGATTTGATCGTCAATCATCTTATCATCTGCAACAATAGTGTAGTGTTTTATTGACTTACGGCCGTTTAATTTGATGTCAAATTCTGGACTCAATCCTATTTCAAATTCAAAAGAAAATGCATCGGCATCCCAATCAATATCGTCTTGTTGTTTTGGCAGTGGATTTCCTAGAACATCAAGTTTTTCGTCATTGAGATATTTCCCCAAAGATTCTTGAAGCAATTTATTGACCTCATCAACTAAAACCGCTTTGCCATATTGTTTTTTGACCAATCCCATTGGAACTTGTCCTTTTCTAAATCCAGGGATATTTGCAGACTTTCGATAGTCGGTAAGTATTTTTTCAACTTTTTCAGAATAATCATTTTTTTCGATATCGATTTTTACAACCGCATTCAGGGCATCTTTGTTTTCTCTTGTAATATTCATTGTAATGAATTAAAAATTGGGTGGCAAAAGTACAACATTTTTAATGGAGTACAAATAATTTAATGTGTTGAAAATCAGTCTAAAAAATATGTGACTGCGGCATAAAAATCTTTGGGGTTTTCGGCATGTAGCCAATGTCCGGCATTTGAGATAGTCACCACTTGTGCGTTTGGAAATTGTGCTGAAATTTGTTTTTCATCTTCTTGACCAATATATTCTGATTTATCTCCTTTTAAAAATAGCGTAGGGATTTCTATTTTTAAATGTGACGGAAGTGCTTCGCCTACTTCACTAACATTATTTTTAAGGGCTTTTAAATTGAGGCGTAGATCCAATTGCCCTGGTGAAATCCAATATAGATTTTTGAGTAAAAATTGTCTAATTCCAAATTCAGGAATAAAGCTAGAAAGTTGTGTGTCGGCTTGTGCTCTACTTTTAATCGTTGTAAAATCCAAAGCCGATAACCCCTCCAAAATAGCATCATGATGAACAGGATAAAAACGTGGAGCGATGTCTGCAATGATTAGTTTGTGCACCAATTCTGGATAAAGTGCCGCAAAAAGCATTGCTGTTTTCCCTCCCATTGAATGCCCTAATAGAACACATTTTTCGAGATTATAATGTGCGCAATAGGCCTTTAAATCCGAAACTAAAAGTTCATAATCGAAAGCCTCTGTATGGTAACTCCTTCCATGATTTCTTTGATCGATAAGATGAAGTTGATAGCCCAATTCAGAAAAACGCTTTCCAAGCGTTTTCCAATTGTCGCCCATTCCTAAAAATCCGTGTAAGATGATAAAAGGGAAACCTTCTCCAAATACTTTTGAATGTAACGGCATCATTGTAATCGATTCAAATACATATTTACGACGTTTTCTATACCCAAATATAAACTTTCTGAAATCAGAGCATGCCCAATTGAAACCTCCAATAAATTAGGAACATTCTCTTTGAAAAATTTGATATTATCTAGTGATAAATCATGGCCTGCATTTACACCAAGTTGAAAATCGTTTGCAAGTGAAGCACAAGCGGTGTAGGGCTTTACAGCATCAAAATTTCCAAGCGTATATTGGTGAGCAAAATTTTCGGTATAAAGTTCAATTCTGTCTGTGCCTGTCGCTTTAGCGGCCTCTACTTGATGTACATCGGGATCTAAAAAAATTGACGTTCGAATGCCATTATTTTTAAACTCTTTTATCATTTCTGAAAGAAAAGATTGATTCTTGATACAATCCCACCCCGCATTGCTCGTTATGGCATCTTCTGCATCTGGAACAAGGGTAACTTGTGTGGGTTTTATGGCTGTCACTAACTCTATAAATTTTGGAACAGGATTGCCTTCAATATTATATTCTGTATACACTTCAGATTTTAAATCATACGCATCTTGATAGCGGATATGACGTTCGTCTGGTCGAGGGTGAATAGTAATTCCTTGAGCACCAAACTCTTGTACATCTTTTGCAAATTGTACAATATTAGGCACATCTCCTCCTCTTGCATTTCTTAGTGTAGCAATTTTATTGATGTTTACGCTGAGCTTCGTCATGTTCAAATATATTAGATGACAAAAATACAAAGACCATAGCTTAAAGTATATTATTTTTGATTATTTTGCATCAACTCATAAAACAAGTTATGCCACTAGATCATTACATCATAAATGACCTCACTCCTTTTGATTTGAATACCCCGATAAAAGAACTACAAGAGGCGTTTAATCAGTTGACCTATTCTCATATTCCCATCCAAAAAGATGGTGTTTTTGTGGGTTGTTTGTCCGAAACAGATGTGTATTGTTTTGAACCTAACCAAAACGTTGAAGACGTTATGTATGCCATAGAAAGGTTTTATGTGCAGCAATCGGCCATTTGGCTCGATGTTTTAGACACCTTTGCACAGAACGATTCGAACATCATGCCTGTGCTTGACGAACACAACAATTATCTAGGGTATTATCAATTAATTGATGTGATTTCATTGTTTAGAAATACCCCTTTTTTCTCGGAAGCTGGAGGTATTATCGTTATAGAAAAAGCTTACAACGATTATTCCTTTAGCGAAGTTTGCCAAATTGTTGAATCGAATAATGTGAAAGTATTGGGTGTTTTTGTTTCAAGGATTAAAAATGATATGGCACAAATCACTATAAAAATTGAAAACTCTGGATTAAGTGCTATTTTTGAAACATTTAGAAGATATGGCTATGCTATAATTTCTGGTCATGAAGACGATAGTTTCTTAAAAACGCTTAAAGATCGGTCTGCATACTTAGATCGATATTTAAATTTGTAATTTTGTGGCTATGAAAATTGCTATTTACGGACCAGATTTTAATGACCGATCACATTCGGCCATTGTCACTCTATGTAAATATTTAAGTGAAAAGCAGATTGATGTTTTTGTTGAAAAACATTTTTACCACTCCATTCTCGAGCACTCTTCAATAAAAATTGACCGCTATGGCTATCAAACCTTCACAACTTTAAATGCCACATTTGACATGCTTTTTAGTGTGGGAGGAGATGGTACAATATTGAGAGCTATTACGCATGTGAAAGACCTAAATATTCCAATTGTTGGCATCAATACTGGGCGACTTGGATTTTTGGCTACCATAAAAAAAGATGCAATTATAGATGCTCTAGATCAGATTTTTGAAGGAAAATACCGCATATCAAAGCGCAGCGTTTTAACAGTCACAACAGATAAAAAAGAAGCTAATTTTGATTTAGATTTTGCTTTAAACGAAATTGCTATCAGTAGAAAAAATACGACTTCTATGATTAGCATTGAAACATGGCTAGACAACGAATATTTGACCTCCTATTGGGCCGATGGCCTTATCATTTCTACACCAACGGGATCCACAGGCTACTCTCTGAGTTGTGGCGGGCCCGTGATCATGCCAGAATCTGATAGCTTGGTCCTTACACCAATTGCGCCTCACAATTTGAATGCTCGCCCTCTTGTAATTCCCGCAAATCGAGAAATCCGACTTAAAGTTAGTGGACGAGAAAATGAATATTTAGTGGCCTTGGATTCTAGGATTAATTCTTTAAAAACCACTATTGGAATTACCATAAAAAAAGCGCCCTATAGTATTAGTATGATCGAGTTAGAAGATGGTGCTTTCATTGAAACGTTACGCAAAAAACTTCTTTGGGGTGCGGATCAAAGAAACTAAACAATAATTTGTTGTTTTTTCTGTTTTTCTAGTCTAAGCTATAACCATTTTGAGGCGATTTCAATTTTGTTATATTTGCACACATTTGAAAGTTGATGAAGATCTTATATTTCAGTTTTATTTTTATTCTTTCCACGCATTTGGGGGGTGCCCAAATTTATGAAATTGGGATTATAGGTGGTGGAACGAATGTCATTGGCGATGTTGGTTCTACAACATTTGTTGCTCCAAAAAAACTAGCCCTAGGAGGAATTGTTCGCTGGAATAGAAGCCCAAGACATTCCTATAGAGCAAGTGTAATGTATACAACTCTTTTTGGAAACGATCATCTTTCTAGTGATCCAAAAAGAGAACTTAGAGGGTATAATTTTAATGCACGCTCTTTGGAGGTTTCAGCCGGAATAGAATTTACGTTTTTGGACTTCGATTTGCACAGAAGAAGTTTTAACTTTAGCCCTTATATCTTTACAGGTGTGAGTATGATGAATCATCCTAATTTTTATTATAGCAACAACACCCTTGTTTCTGAAAAAACAAGAAGCAATGCCTTTGGTATTCCAATTGCCTTGGGATTGAAAGTAACACTTACAGAACATATTATTTTTGGTATAGAAATTGCAGCACGCTATACTTTTTCAGATGAACTAGACGGAAGTGTTCCAGATACAAAAGAATTAAAAAAATTACGTATTGGTAATATTAATAACACAGATTGGTATGTATTTAGTGGAATGACTTTAACATATACCTTTGGTCGAAACCCCTGTTTTTGCAATTATTAGATGAATCAAAAAATAGACATACATAAGCAGACCTTACCAAAACATATTGCCATAATAATGGATGGTAATGGCCGCTGGGCAAAATCTAAGGGCAGAATACGTGCTTTTGGTCATGAAAATGGAACCAAAGCCGTTCGAACCACTGTTGAAAGTTGTGCAAAATTAGGTATAGAACACCTAACACTTTATGCTTTTTCTACAGAAAACTGGAAACGCCCAAAACTAGAGGTAAAAACACTAATGCAATTATTGATTTCTTCATTAAAAAAAGAAATGAATACGCTTCAAAAAAATAATATTCGATTGAATGCCATTGGAGATATTAAAACACTTCCAAAAAAGGTATTTGATGAATTGACACATGTGATTGAAGCCACAAAATTAAATTCAAAAATGACTCTAAACCTTGCATTAAGTTATGGTTCTAGAGACGAATTAACCCATGTTGTGAGGGAAATTGGAGAAAAAATCAAAAATAATATAATTTCTCCCGAAAAAATTGATGAATCGGTAATAAATCAGCATCTTTACACCCGAAATTTACCAGACGTTGATTTATTAATAAGAACTAGCGGTGAACAACGCTTGAGTAATTTTCTTTTATGGCAAATTGCTTACGCCGAATTGTATTTTACAGAAGTCTTTTGGCCAGATTTCAGTGATGACGATTTGTATAAAGCCATTGCCAGTTACCAAAAAAGAGAACGAAGATTTGGAAAAACAAGTGAACAACTTAACTAAAAACACCTACAGACCCTTATATATAATTGCTTGTTTCATGATATTCATGAGCACTATTGCGCATGGGCAAGTATTGGACACATCAAAAAGAAAAGACTATACCATTGCCGATATCAGTGTTAAAGGAGAAACAGTTTATGGCGCAGAAACCATTATCACCTATTCTGGTTTGGTAAAAGGGGAAACCGTAACCATACCAGGCGGCACAAAAATTAGTGACGGTATTAAAAAATTGTGGGACTCCAATCTTTTCTCAAATATTGATGTTTTTATAAAAAAAATTGATGGCGATGACATTTATTTAGAAATCCAGCTGGATGATCTTCCCGAACTAAAAGATATAAAAATTACTGGCGTCAAAAAAGGGAAAATTAGTGGGATTATTGAAGACAACAAACTAATCTCAGGAACAAAAGTCACCGAAAACTTAATCACTACAACAAAATATAATCTTGAAAATAAGTACCGCAAGGAAGGCTTTTTGAATGCAAAAGCCATTGTAGCAACAACAAAGGTAGTGGATTCTATAGAAAAATCTAGAGTCAATATGCAAATTCGCATAGACAAAGGAGAGAAGGTAAAAATCAAAAAAATCACATTTTCTGGTAATGAGAAACTGAGCAGTAAACGTCTGCGAAAAGCCATGAAAAAGACAAAACAAATAAATCCTGTTCGATTTCTCAAACGTTCGAAATACATAGAAGCTGATTATAAAGAAGATCTTGTTAGTGTCGTTGACAAATTGAAAGAAAAAGGATTTAGAGATGCACGTATTATTTCAGATAGTCTAATAGTAAACAATGACAGAACTATTAGCATCAATATAGATGTTGAAGAGGGTGAAAAATACACTTATGGAAAAATCAACTTTTTAGGGAATACCATCTATTCTGATGAGCAATTAAATCAAGTTCTAAAAATTAAAGAAGGGGATACCTACAATGGGGTTGAACTCGAAAAAAGAATTGCAGACAGCTCAGATCCCGATGCTTTTGATCTTACAAATTTGTACCAAAATAATGGTTATTTGTTTTCTACAATTACCCCTGTAGAAGTCAGTGCTGCTGGCAATGTCATTGATATGGAAATTAGAATTACGGAAGGTAAGCCTGCGTATTTCAAAAACATCTCCGTAAAAGGAAACAACAAAACTAATGATCATGTCGTGTATAGAGAATTACGAACACGCCCTGGGCAGCTGTATAGTAAAAGTAATGTTGTAAGAACCGTTCGGGAGCTTGGTCAAATGGGCTTTTTTGATGCACAAGAAATTTCTCCAGATTTTAAAAATGTCAATCCCAACGACGGAACGCTTGATATGGAATATAGCGTTGTAGAAAAAGGATCGAGTCAAATAGAACTTCAAGGCGGTTATGGTGGTGGCGGATTTATTGGAACACTAGGATTGTCTTTTAACAACTTTGCTATAAAAGATTTATTCAAAAAAGAAGCCTACACACCTGTTCCTATGGGCGATGGGCAAAGTTTGGCTCTAAGACTTCAATCAAGTCGATTCTTTCAAACCTATAGTTTTTCATTTACTGAGCCTTGGCTTGGAGGAAAAAAACCTGTTCAGTTTTCAACTTCAATTTCACAAACAAAACAATTTTTATTTAATAGAGCCACACGCTCTGCAGACAAAAGTAGAAGTTTTAATATCACCGGAATTAGCGTTGGAATTGCAAAAAAACTAACCGTTCCTGACGATTATTTTGTACTCTCTCAAAACTTGAGTTATCAATATTACGATCTTAATAATTACAATACAGGACTATTTACTTTTGGCGATGGCGATGCCAATAACCTGGCTTATACCATAGGCTTGAGCAGAAACAATACATATAATGATCCTATATATCCAGAGGGTGGATCAAACTTTAGTCTATCAGCCAAACTTACACTGCCATATTCTTCTTTTAGTAAAATAGATTATACTGCTCTAAAAAAAGAACGCGAAGAACTAACAGCGCGTATTGGTGAACTTAGCAGTACTCAGGACGACAATGAAATTGTTGAACGGAATGAAGCAAGTGATAGAATTAGTCAAATTGATCAAGAACGTTTCAAATGGTTAGAGTTCTATAAAATTAAATTTTCTGGAGATTGGTACACCAGAATCAAAGGTAAATTAATTCTTAGGCCAAGATTTGAATTTGGATTTTTGGGGGCTTACAATAATGATAGAGGGATTATTCCTTTTGAACGTTTCTTTTTGGGAGGAGACGGTATGGTTACTTACAGGCTCGATGGCCGTGAAGCAATAGCACTACGTGGATATCCAAATCAAACGCTATCTGATAATGACGGGGGTAGTATTTATAATAAATTTTCTCTGGAACTTAGACATCCCATTACACTAAAGGGACAAACAAAGATTTTTGCATTGGCCTTTATGGAAGGTGGAGCTTCATATAACGATTTTAAAGACTTTAATCCGTTTAACATCAATCGTTCTGCCGGCGTCGGCGTTCGACTGTTTATGCCTGCATTTGGATTGTTGGGCATAGATTTTGGCTATGGTTTTGATCCAATACCTGGTGAGACAAGAAAGAATGGGCTGGAAACACATTTCATTCTTGGGCAACAGTTTTAATTTTTGGCACGGTAATTTCATTAGTGTGTGAGAATTAAAATTAATTTCGTTAATTTGAATAGCAGTCCCAAAACAGAAATTATAATTGTATGAATTCTTTGATCAAAAATAACTTCATCAAAAATGACTTTAAGGTCATTATCTTGCTGTTTTTACTCGTGTTTATAAACAGCAATAATGTTCATGCGCAAAGAGGAGTAAGAATTGGTTATATCGATACGGAATATATTTTAGAGAATAATACTGAATATCAAAATGCTCAAAATCAACTTGAAGCAAAAGTACAGCAATGGAAAACTGAAGTTGAACAACGCCTTGCAGAACTAGAGACACAAAAAACACAATTAAACAACGAGCGTGTTTTACTCACAAATGAACTGATACAAGAGCGCGAAGAAGATTTGCAAATCATAGAAAATGAGATTCTAGATTATCAACAAAAACGATTTGGCCCAAATGGAGATTTAATGATTCAAAAAAAACAATTGATTCAACCGATTCAAGATCAAATATTTGCTGCGGTTCAAGAAATTGCAACAACCAAAAAATTTGATTTCATTTTTGATAAATCTGCAGATGTTATCATGTTATATTCTGCCGATCGTTATGATATTAGCGAGCAAGTCCTTAGGACTATCAATAGAACTGCAAAACGCGAGCAAGTAAAAAGCAAAAAAGAGCGAAAAGCCGCAGAGGAAGAAGACAATATTGTAGAGGTTGATTCTGATAAAGATGAGCGTCAAAAACTAATTGACGAACGCAATGCAAAGCGTGCAGAGGTACTTGCCAAACGCAAAGAAGAATTGGAAGCCAAGCGTGAAGCTCGAAAAAAAGAAATCGAAGAAAAAAAGCAAAAAGCAAAAGAAGCTAGAGAACAAGCGAAGAGAAAAAAAGAGGAAAATACAAAACAAGGAGAAGAAAAAGAAGAAGAAAACTCTGATGGAAAAGACAAAGTTGATACTGATAAAAAAACAAACACGGCAACAAGTTCTAGAGAAGCAAGAAAAAAAGCTTTAGAAGAAAAGAAAAAACGTATTTTAGCGGAGCGAAAATCAAAGCTAGAAGCGCAAAAACGAAAACGCGATAGTATAAAAAACAATAGAAAATAAATTTTAATTATAATTAGAAAATGAAACACTTAAAAAATCTACTTTTAACAACAGCAATCATTCTAGCATGTAGCTTTAGCGCTCAGGCACAATCAAAAGTTGCACATATCAATACTCAAGAATTGGTAGAATCTATGCCAGAAATGAAAAGCGCAAAGTCTGAACTTGAAAAGTTAGCAAAAACATACGAGACGGATATTCAAGCTATGGCTACTGAGCTTCAAAATAAAATCAAGCAATACGATGCTGAATCTTCAACAAAAACAGATGAGGAAAACGCAAAACGTTTGCAAGAAGTTCAAAGCATGGAGCAAAGTATTCGTCAATATCAAGCACAAGCGCAACAAGATTTGCAGAAAAAAGAATTAGACCTTTTAAGACCAATCACAGAAAAAGCCAAAGATGCAATTCTAAAGGTTGGTAATGCTCAAGGGTTTGATTATATCTTAGATTCTTCTCAAGGTCAAGGCGTAATTATGGCCAATGGAAAAGATCTTTTATCAGATGTAAAGTCTGAGTTAGGATTCTAAAGATGACTAAAATAGTTTTTAAAAAGCTGCTCTTTATGAGCAGCTTTTTTATTTTTGTAAGTATATGAGTACAAAACCCATTGGTATATTTGATTCTGGCGCTGGAGGCCTTTCTGTATGGAAAGAAATCAAAGCACAACTCCCAGAGGAATCCACGATATATATTTCAGATTCAAAATACGCTCCCTATGGAACAAAAGGCAAAGACGCTATTTTGAAACGCTCAATCATCAACACCGAAACTCTACTCAACAAAGGCGCAAAGATTGTAGTTGTAGCTTGTAATACCGCTACAACAAATGCTATTTCAATCCTAAGAGAAAACTATGATGTTCCTTTTATTGGTATAGAACCTGCGATAAAACCTGCAGCACTCAATACAAAGACAAATTGTATTGGAATTTTGGCGACAAGAGGGACACTAAGTAGCGCATTGTTTCATGAAACTTCACAACGGTACACAAAAAATTTAAATGTTATCGAGCAAGAAGGAAATGGTATTGTTGAGCTCATTGAAGATGGAGCATTATTTTCAACAGAAATGGAGAAATTGCTAGAAAACTATCTATCCCCTATGCTTGACGCTAATATGGATTGTTTGGTTTTGGGCTGCACACACTATCATTTTTTGACTCCTATTTTAAAAAAGATATTGCCAAAAAATGTAACTATAATAGAATCGGGGCCAGCGGTGGCCAGGCAAACAAAAGCTGTGCTTCACGAACAGAACTTATTAAACAAAAGCGGGTTTAGGAGTCAACATTCATTTTACACAAATGGCTCAAAGGAAATTATCTCTAGTTTGATAAACTGTGATAAATCTGCTATAAATAAATTGAAATAAATCCTAATTAATTTACGCTAGGGCACTCACAATCGTACTTTTCTTTTCGGCATCCAAAATTGAATCCTAGAGTAAGTTGATGGTATCCTCCATTGTCAAGAACAACAGAATTGGCTTGATAGGAATAGGTATAAGCAAACATAAAATTCTTGTATTCAACTCCTACTAAAGGTGTAAAGTATTGTAATTTTTGGCTGCTAACAGTAGTTCCGTCTGTAAATTGTGCTCCATCAAAACTTCTTCTGTATGAGATTCCAGCATATACATTTCCAAACTCGAAGTCTCTATAGGCCTTAAAGTTGAGATCAATAAATGATTCTTCAGTAGCATCTTTATAGGAATATAAAAGTGATGGCTCAAAGCTCCAATCACTTCCAAATTTAGAAAAGACATTTCCCACAGAAAAAAGATAAGTTGTGAGATTATCATAACTCACTCCTTGCTCATTAATGTTGACACCTTCATTTTTGAGAAGATTTTTAATGGTCGCGTGAGCGTAAAAATTGATCAAATGATAAGAGAATCCAAAATCAACATTGAAGTCGGTGGCACTTTGTTCAATTCCAGCAATAATCGGATCAAATTCTACAAAAGCAGTTTCATCTAATTTGTACTGAATCATTCCAGCGCTTAATCCAAAAGACAACATATTTAAGTCAATTGTATTTCTTGAAAACATCAAGTGGTGAGCATAGGTCAAATAGGCCCCTGTTTGAGAATGATACCCATTTTGATCATTAAAAAAAATAGCCCCTACTCCCGATTGAGACTCCCCAATTCTGCCATTGATACTAAAGGTTTGTAAACTCGGTGCATTTTCCTGACCAAACCATTGTTGTCTTCCTGTCAATCGTACTTTATTACAACTGGCAACACCCGCCATTGATGGGTGAATTAAGTAATAATTATCCGTTAAATAATCAGAATATATTGGCAAACCTTCCTGTGCTTCTAGACCATAATAACAAAAGGGGAATATGATCAGAAATACAAATTTTTTAATTAATTTCATTTAAATATTATCTTTTCAAGGTAAAAAATGCTCTTAATGTTTTTACTTCGTTCGTTCTAGGACTTTGATATTCTACCAAGAACCAATAATCATTTGTTGGCATTGGGCGTCCGTTGAAAGTTCCATTCCAACCGTCTCCAGCTGGACTTAACTCTTTGAGCAATTTACCATATCTGTCAAAGATATAAATTTTTGCGTTAGCTTGTGAGTTTAAACTATTAATATTCCACGTGTCGTGATAACCATCATTATTTGGAGTAAAATATCTTGGGTAATCTACAATTGAAAAAGGCATAACTGTAGTCCCACAACCATTAACATCGCGAACATTAATCGCATGCTCGCCTG
>Ga0209138_1001094_pt1 | contig 24200 bp, 21 predicted proteins | sample SaaInl3SG_22_DNA_FD_184645 | JGI IMG/M metagenome (GOLD analysis project Ga0209138, IMG submission 184645) | Marine microbial communities from expanding oxygen minimum zones in the Saanich Inlet - ESP_153SG_22_DNA (SPAdes) (version 2) | ecosystem: Environmental > Aquatic > Marine > Intertidal...
AACCGGCGATAATGGCGGCGATGCCAATGCCAAAATTAAACACCACCATCAATAATGAGCGAGAATATTTATCCGCAAGCTGGGCCGCGATTGGGGCGACTGCACCGAACAGCACAAAGCCACCAACCCCATAAATGATAATCTCGTCATAGCCCAAACCAAAATGACGACCAGCGTCATATGCCGCTTTGGCAAAGATCAGCATCATAAAATGATCAAGAAAATGACTAATATTCAAATAGATATCATTTATAGTTTTTGACTGAAACTGTGCAATCATCACGGCGCTCCTTGATACCAAATTACCCTACGCCCTAATTGCGTTGCGTTCCATCGAATTGTCACTAATAGTTTCTTGTCTAATACACCGCCGCATAAAAGCTAGGTAAACGGCAAATGACCGACCAAAACATAATCGATGAGGTTCTTGCCTCCAGCAAAATAATCGCCATGGTTGGGGCCAGCGCAAAGCCGGATCGCCCCTCTTATCGGGTGATGCAATTTATGCAAGAGCGCGGCTATCGCGTCATTCCGGTAAATCCCGGACTGGCGGGCCAGGAGCTACATGGCGAGATTGTTCAAGCCAGCCTCACCGACATTAACGAGCCAGTTGATATGGTCGATATTTTCCGGCAGGCCGATCAATGCCCCGCCATCGTGGATGACGCCATCGCCATTGGGGCAAAATCAGTCTGGATGCAATTGGCGATCATCCATGACGAGGCCGCGGCCACCGCCAGAGCGGCCGGCCTTAAAGTGGTGATGGATCGTTGTCCAAAAATAGAACTAGAAAGACAGGATTAAGATCGCCAGCCGGGATTAAAGCCAGCCGGGATTAAGATCGTAACATCTTGCCAAAGCCAACCAGTGGCTATTTCATCTCAAAGCCACGTTTGCGCAGAAATTCACGCATATGCGGGCGGGCTTCCTTGCCGAGTAATCCAGCCATCTGCTCGCTCCAGCTTTGTGATTTAGGGTTACCGCTACGCGCCGCGTAATAGCGCCGCACGATGTCATCATAGGCGGCAATGTCATCTTGCTCTGCGCTAGTGTCATAGCTGTTCTCTTTGACCATAACCGATAGTGGCAGGCGCGGCTTTATCTCTGGATCTTGATCAGGATAGCCAAGGCAGAGACCAAACACCGGATAGACATGGTCGGGCAAATCCAGCAAATCACAGGCGCGTTGAGGATCATTGCGAACCGCCCCAATATAGCAAATACCAAGCCCGACAGACTCGGCCGCCACGACTAAATTCTGGGCATACAGCGCGGCATCAACCGAGGCGATGATAAATTGCTCGGTAAAGCCGGTTGTGGCCTCACTATCATGCCAATCACAACAGCGCACCGCGCGGTTCAGATCAGCGCAGAACACCATAAACTCTGGCGCGTTCTGGACCGCTGGCTGGTTGTTTGAGATTTCAAAAAAGCCTGTCCGTTTGGCCGGATCAGTCACCCGAACAATGGTCACACCTTGCAGAAAGCTAGAACTAGCCGCCGCCTGCCCAGCCTCAAATAACGTGTTAAGCACATCTGGGGCGATAGGCTGGTCGGTAAATTTACGAATAGAGCGGTGTGATTTCAGCAATTCAATTGTCGGGTTCATTTAGAGCCTCAAAATGATTAGAAATGTAATTTGGCCTATTTATTCGCCGCGATAAGCTTTTGCGCCTGTGCAATCGCCGCCTTGCCGTCAAAACCTTTTGTGGCGGCTCGTTCAATCCAGCGATCATAAACAGGTGTTGCGGCCTCTATCCAGCGGGCCGTTTCGCTCGCGGGCAAGGTCACAATGTTATTGCCACTATATTCATCACGGCCTAGCTTGTCGGCGTCACTCATCACCTTGCCAGCGAATTGCGACAGGCTTTTGCCGCTTTGCGCATCGATAATGTCACGCAGATCAGCTGGCAATGCCTCATAGGTATCCCAGCTCATCGCCAGAATAAAGGTCGCCGTATATAGCGCCCGCTCGCCCCCAAATTCAGTGTGGTTTTTCACCATCTCACCAAGCTTGATTGACGGCGTAACTTCCCAAGGCAGGCTGGCCCCACTAATCACGCCTTTTGACAGGTTCTCGGGAATTTTTGGCAATGGCATACCAACCGGAGAGGCTCCCAATTCACCCAGAAGATCAGTCACCACGCGGGTCGGCCCACGCAATTCACGGCCCTTCATATCCTCAAGGCTGGTGATCGGCTTGTCCGCATGTAATACGCCCGGGCCATGCACCCAGCTCGCCAATATCTTTACATCCTGAAATTCATCATCCTGCAGCTCGGCTTCGGTCAAATCCCAGAACGCTTTGGATGTGGCAACAGGATCTTCCATAATAAACGGCAATTCAAACACTTCGGACCGGTTAAACCGCCCAGAGGTATAGCCCGGCAAGGTCAGGATAATATCATCAGCACCGCCAACTGCCCGGTCGTAAAGACCCGATGGTGGCCCGCCCCGTGACATCGAGTCGAATATCTCAATCTTTATTCTGCCATCAGACGCCGCCGCGATAGATTCGGCAAACGGCACAAGAAACTTGGTGTGGAGATTGGCCTTTGAACTCATGAAATGATGGGCCCGTAAAGTGACCTCAGGGGCCTTGTCCGCCGCCAATACATCGCCAGAGCCGACCGTCACAAATGACGCCATTATTAGCGCCCCAATTGTCCGCGTTATTCTGTTGGTCATTGTCGGGGTCATTTTGGGGGTCGTCTTGATTTTAACCGGCATTTTAGTCTCCTATTTCAAGGCAAAAGGCGTGGCCCGAATATCTGATTTAATCACGTCAATTTGTAAAGAAAAAACACATGGTCACTAGCGCAATTAACGCCCCGTGAAAAAGTAACTCATACCTTATAGGCATCTTGATTTTTGTCGCCAAGTTCATAAATAGCATATGGTTCCTTTAGATAGCGTATGATGGGTGAAATGTGATGATCAAACTACATAAATATAACGAGCTCGGCGGCGATAATCATGGGTGGCTAGACACCAAGCACCATTTTAGCTTTGCCGGTTATCACGATCCTAAAAAAATGAGTTTTGGCGAGCTGTTGGTCATCAATGACGACATTATCGCGCCCTATACCGGCTTTGACATGCATCCACACCGTGACATGGAGATCATCACCTATGTGCGCACAGGTGCCATTAGTCACAAGGATAATCGTGGTAATAAGGGCCGCACAACAGCTGGCAATGTTCAGGTGATGAGCGCGGGCACTGGCATTTTCCATTCTGAATTTAACCATGAGGATGAAGCCACCACGATCTATCAGATCTGGATTATGCCGCGCTCTAAGGGCATCGACCCCGTTTGGGATACCGCCGAATTTCCGACCGAACAGGCCGATGGCGCCCTTTCACTGCTGGTTTCTGGCGATGGCCAAGCACCGTTACAGATCAATCAGGACGCACGCATCTATGCAAGCCGGCTGTCTAGCGGCGCTGAACTCGTTCATAAAATCAAAGGACAGGCCTATATTTTGGTGTCGGATGGCAGCTTTGAAATTGGCGGTGTAAAAAGTGAAAAGGGCGACGGGCTGGCCATTAGCAATGAGAGCAAAGTCGACATCAAAGCCACAAGCGATGGCGAAATTCTAATCATCGAAGTCCCCGGGATCACCAAGGCGCGTTAGGATATCTTTTTGTAAATGGCTTTGTTACGCTCTGGGGTAATTTTAGGAGCACGTCATGGGCAATCAATATCCAATCAATCTTGACCTCATGCCAGAGGGTTTTACGCCCCTTGCCAGCGAACCGGTTTTTGATCCGGCCATTCATCTAGCATTAGAGGCCCCCGGCGAAATTGTTAGCCTAGCGGCCTTTGGCTATAGCGCCGATGAGATTGCCGCCTGCCCGTCTGATTTCGCCGTTACCGATATTTTCCGTGTTCTCAGCGATGAGGGCGCGGCCTGTCTGTATGAGGTCTGTAAACAGCTTGAGGCGTTTGTCGCCAGCAATCCACGGATTGAGCGTTGTACACGCGGGGGTGTCTATCGCTCGCGCTTTCTGCGTGATTTATGCCTGTCTCCAGATGTCACCCAGTTCCTCTCCGACATTACCGGCGTTGATTTAATGCCACACACGATCCCGCACCAATTAGGCCATCTTAACTATGCGCCAAAAGAATCGGTCGGGGCGAATGTCGATAAATGGCATGTCGATACGTTGCGGTTTGACTATGTGATGTTTGTAACCGACCCGAAGAAGAATGAAGGCGGGGCGTTCCAGTATTTTCATGGCACGAAGGACGAAATGGCCGCGCTTCGCAAAGCCGGCCAGCCTCTGCCAGTTGAAAAAGTCAAGGCGCCCACCATGCCCGGCCCCGGCTATGCGGTCATGCAACAGGGCAATATGGTTGTGCATCAGGCCAAGGGGCTAACCAAGCCCGGCGAGCGAATTACCATGGTGAATGGTTATATCCCTGCGGATCCGGCCTTTCCCGACTATACCCGCTATGACCAGTTGTTATTTGCCGATCCAGCCGAGATCATTACCGCAGAATATAGCCGCCACGTTGCGTTGCAATGCCAACGGCTATTGGCACATGGATTTGATGAGGGTGATTTTACCGGCGATCCAAAACGCCACGCCGACCAGCTAAGCCAGATGGCACAGATGGCAAATGACGCGGCCGCACAATTGCGCAAAAGCAAAGGTGACAGCCTAGAGCATTTCGGTGATTAAACGGCCTAATGACCGTTTTCAAACACCCCTAGCTTGACGCCATAATCCACCGCTAGCTGGTAATCTGGATCATCGTCACTATCGATAATCAATTGTCCGGATTTGCTCAGCAAACGGTGACAATCGGCACTTAGGTGGCGAAGCATAACGCGCTTGCCAACTTCATGATATTTCGCGGCTACATCCTCGATTGCCTGCAAAGCCGATTGGTCAACAACACGCGATGCGGCGAAATCGATGATGACTAAATCCGGGTCCTCCTCGACGGTAAACAACTCGCGGAAACCAGTGATAGAGCCAAAGAATAAGGGGCCGGTAATATCATAGACGGTGGCGCCTTCTTCACGCACAGAGGGCCGCTTTGCCGCCTGAATACGTTTCGCCGCATTCCATGCATAGACCAATGCCGACATGATCACGCCAACGACCACGGCAATCGCCAGATCCTCGATAACCGTCACAAATGTCACCACGATAACGACAAGGGCATCCGCCCGCGGCACCTTTAACAATGTACGGATTGAATTCCACGCAAAGGTGCCAATCACCACCATGAACATCACACCTACAAGCGCGGCAATCGGTATTTGTTCGATCGCACTAGCGGCGAATAGAATAAAGCTGAGGAGGAATAGCGCCGCCGCGATACCGGCGATGCGCGTGCGCCCGCCCGATTTCACATTGATCATCGACTGGCCAATCATCGCACAGCCGCCCATGCCGCCAAAGAAACCAGTGACCAGATTGGCCGCGCCTTGGGCAATACATTCCTGCGACGCACCACCGCGCTGGCCGGTCATGTCACCAACAAGGTTTAGCGTTAGCAAGCTCTCGATCAGGCCAATCGCCGCCAGAATGAGCGCATATGGGAAAATGATCGCTAGTGTTTCGGTGGTCAACGGCACCGTCGGGATAGAAAATTCAGGCCACCCGCCAGCGAGGCTAGCCAGATCACCAACCCGCGGCACATCGATGTCAAAACCGATAACACAAGCCGTAACAAGGCCAATCGCCGCCAATGGAGCGGGAATGAATTTGGTCACTCGTGGGGCCAGCCAGATCACCACCATCGTCGCCGCAATGAGGCCCAGAGTGGTATATAGCATCGGTCCATCCATCCAGCGGCTAGCGCCATCAGGGCTCGATATTTTGAACTGTTCCAATTGGGCAAGGCCAATAACAATGGCGAGGCCATTCACAAATCCAAGCATCACCGGATAGGGTACCATCCGAATGAATTTACCCCAGCGCAGAACACCCGCAATCAATTGCAGAATGCCCATCAGCACCACGGTCGCAAACAAATATTCCACGCCATGCTGGGACACCAGCGCAACCATGACCACAGCCAAAGCACCGGTCGCACCAGAGATCATCCCCGGACGCCCGCCAATAAAGGCGGTTATCAAGCCAACGATGAAGGCTGCATACAGTCCCACAAGCGGGGCCACACCAGCGACAAAGGCAAAGGCCACTGCCTCGGGTACCAGCGCAAGAGAAACGGTTAGACCGGAGAGAACATCAACACCGATTTGGCGAGACGTTAATGCTGGCTTGGATGCGTCATTATAAGACGATCCGGTAAAGAACTGGACAAACCAGCCTGGAATAAGAGAAATCACAAAGCACCCGTTTGGTTATCTGGTGGTTATATTTGCAGCACCTATGGGCATGTCTGAAACAGCATCCGCCACCGGTCCGAGCGGTCTTGTACCTATATTCACCGATCAAAGCCAGCCTCTTATCAATGCGCATCAGCTATTTTCTACCATTTCTTTGATCCCCAGCGATTGACGCGCCACTTTGCCGAGCTAAGCTAATTGGCACAAATTGGTGTGGGAGAGTATGTTATGACAATCGGCGCAGATAATTTTATCACAGAGATCAGAACAGCTTTCGCCACTGCGTTTGACACCGCCGACGAGGCCATGCCGCACCGCGAATACCTGCCTCACTTTATTGCCGCGCTGGATAAATGTGCGAGCGCCAATGCCGGACAAACAACAGTCATACCGCCATCACGCCCCACCGCGCTGGCCACCGCCATTAATCATGGCGCGGCGGCAAAGGCCACTATAGCCAAGACGCCAGTAGCCACCGCCCTTGCCCCCTATATCGACAATCTCGATTGGTATCAGATTTTTGAGAGCGGTGACATTGACCAAGGTCTAGCCACTGGTCTACTCGCTGGACAGCTCATCGGTAAACGCGGGATTGTGAAAGCGGATGATGTATTTGTAGGGCTGTTTTTGCTGGCCCCCGGGGTTTGTTATCCGTTTCACCAGCATGCCGCACTCGAAATTTATCATGTATTGTCTGGCAGTATCGACATCACCCATGGCCGCACCAAAGCGCCAATGCATATCAAAGCCGGGCAATCCTCTGTAACACCGCCGCATCAAGTCCATCAATTGCAAACCGGCGATGAGGCCTGTCTGATTGCTTATGTCTGGACCGGTGATATGACCGGCGGCAATTGGTGGTGGGAAAAACAGCCCGATCAATCATGGGACCGGATCTGTTGGGACCGCCAGCCCGATAGTAGCTGGGCGATATCCAAGCGTGAACCACTGAGTGACGCCGAAATAATCCGATCTGGCGACGGCTAGATAACCACGAACACAACAACCAATATAATCGCCGGGGCATCCTCCTCTCACCTGTAACGGGCCAAAACAATGTCAGATAAATCGAAAATACATCCCTATACCGGACCTGAATTATGCCGCTATGAGGCCCATGAGATTGTTGCCATGCTGCGGGCCAAAAAAGTCTCACCAGCCGAATTGCTGGATGCCAGCTTTGCCCGCATCGAACAGGTGGAACCAGCGATCAACGCGGTTGTAAAACTATGTCCCGAGCGGGCTTATGATTCTGCGGCAAATCTGGATGACGAACATAGCGATCATCCGGGCTGGCTTGGTGGTCTGCCGATCGGGATCAAGGATCTAACGCCTGTCGCTGGTGTTGTGACCACATTTGGCACTGCTGGCCTTGCCGATTTCATTCCCCAGAAAAGCGACCCTCTGGTGACCCGACTTGAACAGCGCGGCGGCGTGGTGGTTGGCAAAACCAATACCCCAGAGCTTGGTGCGGGCGGTAATAGCTTTAACGATGTTTATGGACGCACCCGCAATCCGTGGGATACGAGAATGAATCCTGCCGGATCATCGGGCGGCGCTGCGGCCTCTCTTATCACCGGCGAGACATGGCTTAGCCACGGTTCTGATCATGGCGGTAGCTTGCGCACCCCCGCCGCCTATTGCGGCATTGTCGGTTTTCGCCCTAGCCCCGGACGCGCAACGGGTGCATCCGAAGCGGGCTTTATCATCGAAGGGCAACAAGGCCCAATGGCGCGCTCGGTGCGTGATTGCGCCTTGTTCCTCGACAGCATGGCCGGACATCAACCAGCGGATCCGCTATCCTATCCCGCCGATAAGACGCCCTTCCAAGACGCGGTTATCCGCGCAGAAGGGTCTATCAACATTGCTTTTTCGGCTGATCTTGGCGGTGTGGCGCAAATCGATGATGAGATGCGCGCGCATCTATATGGCGTTTTGGCGGTACTGGAACAAAATGGCTCACGGGTTGAGGAATTTTGCCCGGATCTATCCACCCTAGAGCGCACCTACCATGTTCTGCGTGGTCTTGGATGGGCCACTGGCACACGCAATATGCCAGAGCATGTCACCCGCCATTTTAAGGATACATTGGTTGAGAACATTGCCTTTGGCAAAGGTCTTAGCGTCGATGATATCGCCATTGCCAATTTAGAGCGGACCAAAATATATCAAAACATGCGCCAGCTATTTGATATATATGATGTGTTCGCAACGCCTGTTGTTGGTTGCATGCCGCATCCGGTCGAGGAGGACTGGGTGCGCACTGTCGGCAATCAAGAACTCACCGGCTATATGGACTGGCTCCGCTTTGCGTTTCTGGCGACCACCGCAGGATTGCCCGCCATATCGGTTCCCGTTGGCATTGGCCCGGGCGGTATGCCAGTTGGTATCCAGCTCATCGGCAAGCCGCGCGGTGAAGCAGAGCTATTGGCCAGCGCCCGCATTGTCGAGATGGCGATGAACGGTCCATTGCCAGTGATTGATCCCAATATCCGGCATCAGTAATCCGGCATCAATAATCCGGCATCAATAATCAGGCTGGCATTCGGCCCTAGAGCGCGGCCAGCGAGAAATCAGCACCGCGTTCAGCAATCATCATCGTTGGGGCGTTGGTATTGCCCGACGTAATGCGCGGCATGACCGAGGCGTCAATCACCCGCAAACCGCGCATCCCACGAACGGCCAATGTCGGGTCAACAACGGCCTTGTCATCACTACCCATCCGGCAGGTTCCGCATGGGTGATACACCGTGCGCCCGTTTTCGCGAATATAGCGCACCAGCCCCTCATCCGACATATCACCCTGCGGCGGGTAATAGACCGATTTTGTAATCTCGCGCAAAGGTGCCTCATTAAACACATCACGCATGATATGCAGGCCGCGCCGGATCACCTCTATATCGCCTTTATCCGTTAGCAAATTGGTCTGGAATAGAGGTGGCTGTGATAAATCATCTCTGCGGATATGAACAAAGCCGCGGCTGGATGGCCGGTTCAATTGCACACCAATGCCAAAACCATGATGCGGGACATGCGGCTGGCCCGGCGGTCCAGCGACAATCGCCTGTCCATTTAACTGAACATCGGGCCGCGCATTACTAAAGGTCGTATCGATAAATCCGCCCGATTCAATCACCGTTGACGCCAACACACCCCGACGTCTCGCCAGATAATGCATCCCATGCTTGAGCGCGGCAAAGCCTTTATCCTGTCCAAAAAGGGACGATGGTTCATTGATCAAAACGGTGTAGAGCGCGGCAATATGATCTTGGAAATTCGCGCCAACACCATCGGATTCGACAATGCAATCAACCCCAGCCTTGTTTAGAACAGCGCGGGGACCAATGCCTGACACTTGCAAAATCTGTGGTGAAACAAGCGCCCCCGCCGCCAATAAAACCTCATGGCGGGCAGCGATCGGCTGGGGCTTGCCATCCGGCCCAATAACCATAATCCCAGTGGCCACACCGTTTTGCGCTGTTATGCGGCTAACCTTGTGACCGGTTAGAATGGTGAGGTTCTGATGCTTGCGCACAGGATGAACAAAAGCCCGCGCCGCACTTGCCCGCCGGTTATTCTTGGTTGTCGTTTGATAAAACCCAACGCCAGCCTGTGACGCCCCGTTGAAATCATCATTGCGCGGAAGGCCCGCCATCACCGCCGCCTCGACAAAGGCTGTATGCAGTTTGTGCGGCTTGTCGGGATCGGAAACACTCAATGGACCACCGCGTCCATGATAGGCATCACCGCCAAGCCGTGCGTTATCTTCCTGTCGTTTGAATATCGGCAACACATCATCATAGCCCCAACCAATAGCGCCATCGGCGACCCAGCTATCATAATCCTCGCGTTGACCGCGCACATAATTCATCGCATTGATAGAGCTACCACCGCCCATCACCCGGCCTTGGGGAATGGCATATTTGCGATTACCCAATTGGGCCTCGGCATCTGACGCAATGACCTTGCCATCACGAGACGGGATCACTTTGAAAAAGGTGGCGGGGATATGAATGAACGGATTAACGTCGCGGCGGCCTTCTTCAACCAGCAACACGGTCAAGCGTCCATCATCAATAAAGCGCCGCGCCGCGGCACAGCCAGCCGAGCCACCGCCGATGATTATGACGTCATATTCTTGTGCCTGATTCTGTGCCTGATTCTGTGCCTGATTCTGTGCCTGATTCTGATTCAGTGTCATCAAAACATCCCCCCTCTAGCGCCCATGCGAGCGATCATAGCCATTTACTGGCGGTAATTGCCATCCAGCCAGCGCCATCTCGTCAGGGGCGAAAATCTCGACCAGCAATGGGTGACAGGCGGCGGTATCGCTGGAATGTTCGCTGGAACAATCACCACCTGGACAGGCGGATAATCCGCCCAGCAGATCTATCTCGGCAAAAAATTCCAGATAATCACCGGGGCGAACAGGCGATGCCTTCATGAAATATTGCCCTGTGTCGCGGGTAAAGCCTGTGCACATAAAGACATTTAGAACGTCATGCACCAAGGTCTCAGCGACAGGCAATTCAAGGCCTGTATGATCGGCAAGCGCGCGCGATAAATTGGAGTGGCAACAATAATGATACTGGCTTCCCGCCAGCAAATTGCCGGTATAGGGATCACAGCGCGTACCGATCACATCATGTACCGAGCCACCAAATTCATCCATTCCATACCAGCCAAGAGTATCCTCAATGATGGTCGCCATCGGCCGCAAATAAGGAAAAGCGGACCACATACGCTCTCCAGTGGTTATGTGTGTACCATGCAAGGCCCGGGTTTTGCCCGAATAAAACCGCTCATTAAGGTCGGCCTTATTCCACAGATTTAGATCACCAACCTGTGGCCCCTCAACGGAGCTAATGCGAAAGAAATGGCCAGCGGGAACCTCAAAACAGGCGGCATCGCGGGGCGGAACCAACACTTCACCACTCTTTGTTGCACCGCCACGCCAATGCCGATAACGGGCCAGATCAGGCGGTGGCAGGCTATCGTTGGGATAACAGATAACAGGGCGAATAGCACGCCTGTCTTGGGCGTCTGGCGGGATCGATGACATCGGCGAATTCCACAACAAGATTAATGACCACATCATCTTGTTGCATGAGACTGCTTCGATCAAGCGTCTAGATATAAAGCGCGGCTAGTTGGTCGCGTTCGGAAAGCTCTTATTTAGATATTGCACCAAATCTTCGGCGAATTTGGCTGAGGCTACCGGCAGAACTCGCCCCTTTGTCTGGACCAAATGCAACAATCCCGAAATCCGGTCGCGCGGGTCAAATGGCCGCGTTACCAAGCCCGAATTATTCATTCCAGAATCACTTTGCGAGAGCGGCAATAAAAAGGTGATGGCATTCTCAAACTGGCTGTAATGCGACATAAATTCGAATGATTCAGAGGTGATCGCCTGTTGTAGCTTAATCCCTTTGTGGGTTTGCGCGTTAAACAGCAAATCAAATAGCCCCGACCCCTCGGCCGGCATGATCGCCGGATATTCTTGGCAATCTACCAAGCTAATCGAGGATTTCGACGCCAGCGGATGCGATGGCCCCATCGCCACACAGATATCTAGCGCAACAGTGGCCAGAACCTGATATTCGGTTGGCGGCACCGGCGCAAAGATTAAGGATATATCAGCGTCATAATCTTGCAGAGCGCGCAATGCCTTTTCCGGCGCGCGCCGCAGAATTTCAAAACTCACCCCACTATGATGGCTCCGGTAATCGGCAATACGCTGGGGCAGGAATGATCCGATAATCTCGGAACCGCCAGCAATACGCACATGACCGCGGCGCACCCCAGATAAATCAGCGATCTGTGACACAACCTTTGATAAATCCGCCATTGATTGCCGGATATGCTGGATCAGCAATTCACCAGCCACATTTAGGCGCACCCCTTGTGGTAAGCGTTCAAAGATGGGCGTTCCAAGCTCGTCCTCCAGCGCAAGAACGCGCCGGTTGAGAGCCGTGGATGTAATATTCAACTGCTCAGCCGCCCTACGAATAGACCCCGCTTTGGCAACGACATTTACATAATTTAATTGGGTCAGATGCTTCACGGACCCCTCCAAAATAAGTGGTGATGCATTTTTTGCATCGCGGTCTGCAATTTATAGCACAATTCGACCCGGAAACAACTTGATAGATTGCCATTGCTTAGTGAGTGCTAACGCATTCACTGAGCCCCAAAACGCCAGCGTCGCTGTCTAATAGTTGAAAGGTTATCAAATGAAATACGTAATTGGCATCATCCAACCAAGCAAATTGGAAGCTGTTCGAGAGGCGCTTGCCGGACTTGGCATCTCAGGAATGACAGTAACTGAAGTCCAAGGCTACGGTCGCCAGCAAGGAAAATCAGAAATCTACCGCGGCGCCGAATATGAAGTCCATTTTCTGCCAAAGGTAAAGATCGAGCTCGCCGTTAGTTCGGCTACCGCCCCCGACGTTATCGAGGCAATCAAATTAGCGGCCCATACCAACAAGATTGGTGACGGCAAAATATTTGTCTTGGATCTAACCGAGGCTGTTCGAATTCGTACAGGTGAACAAGGCGCGGACGCCCTTTAAGGCGCCGCCAATTCTAGCCCCAGTCATTTAGGAGTAAAAAATGCGACTTACCTATTCTCTCCCACTTTCAATTGTGGCCAGTATGGCCGCTTTTGCCCAACCAGCCCTAGCGCAAGATGCGGTCGCGGCTGAGGTTGGCACACATGGTGTGTTTATACTGAATTCCCTCTTGTTCCTCATCGGTGGATTTCTGGTGATGTTCATGGCCGCTGGCTTTTGTATGCTTGAAGCTGGCCTTGTTCGTGCCAAAAACACCACAACCCAATTGACCAAAAACATCGCGCTATTCTCTCTTGCGGCCGTTGGTTACTATCTCATCGGCTATAACCTCATGTATCCGCTTGGATCATGGTCTGTGGACGGTGTGTTCTCAGCCCTGTTCCCGGCAATTGCGGTTATGGAGCCAGTTGGTGTCGCGGCGGACGCGGTGGATGATCTGTCTTATGCATCAACAGCATCAGATTACTTCTTCCAGTTGATGTTCTGTGCGGCGACTGCTTCGATTGTATCGGGCACAGTGGCCGAGCGGATCAAGCTATGGCCTTTCCTCATCTTTACAATTGTCCTGACAGCTTTCATCTATCCATTGCAGGCTAGCTGGAAATGGGGCGGTGGTTTTCTTGACGCAGCCGGGTTCCTAGACTTTGCTGGTTCGTCAGTCGTGCACTCAGTAGGTGGCTGGGCCGCTCTTGCTGGCGCACTGATCCTTGGCCCACGTCTTGGCAAGTACAAAGACGGTCGGGTTATCCCAATGCCAGGTGCAAATCTGCCACTAGCCACATTAGGTACATTCATCCTATGGCTCGGTTGGTTCGGCTTTAACGGTGGCTCACAGCTTGCAATGGGCACTATTGGCGACGTTGCCGATGTCTCACGCATCTTTGCTAACACCAATGCCGCTGCGGCTGGCGGTGCACTGGTTGCTCTCGTCCTGACACAGGTTCTCTATGGCAAAGCCGACCTTACAATGGTGCTAAATGGTGCCCTTGCTGGTCTGGTATCAATCACTGCGGAACCACTAACACCATCACTCGGCATGGCCACCATCATTGGCGGCGTCGGTGGATTGATTGTGGTCTTTACTGTGCCATTGTTGGACAAGCTGAAGATCGACGATGTTATCGGAGCCATTCCGGTTCACTTGATCGCCGGTATCTGGGGTACACTAGCCGTTGTTATCACTAATAGTGATGCCAGCCTCGGTACACAGATTTACGGTATCGTTGTGATCGGCGCCTTTACTTTCATCGCCTCTGGCATTGTCTGGTTCATTCTTGCCAAGACAATGGGTATCCGGGTAACAGCCGAACAAGAAATGGCTGGTCTCGATAATTCAGAGCTGGGCATGGAATCATACCCTGAATTCACACGCTAACCCCCATTAGCGATGTGGCCCCGCAGAGACCGTGTTCGGTTTTTGCGGGGCCTTTTCTTTTTGAATGCATAAATATTACCGGTATTTGTCCCTAATTTATCCAAATAACACTCATTAAATAGAGCGGTAGATGCGTTTTTGGGGCGATCTTTTCATAAGTAATACTTGAAAATGCGACCATATTTGTGCATACACCGTCATCGAAAAGGAAGTATGACAATTATGAAAATAGCAATTAATGGTTTTGGCCGTATTGGCCGTAATGTTCTTCGGGCTTGGGGCGCGGCACCGCGCAGCGACGTAGAAATCGTCGCGATCAATGACCTTGCAGATATCGATAACGCCGCATTCCTGTTGGAATTTGACTCGGTACACGGACGCCTGTCCTCGCCTGTGTCACATGAAGGCGACATGATCAAAACATCATTCGGTGATATCCGCTATCTGTCTGAGCGTGATCCATCAAACATTGACTGGGCCGCCTTGGGCGTTGACGTGGTGTTTGAATGTACTGGCATTTTTACCTCAGCCGAAAAGGCCGCGGTGCATCTAGCTGGTGGTGCCAAAAAGGTTCTGGTATCGGCCCCGTCTGCTGGTGCTGATCTGACTGTGGTTTATGGTGTTAACCATGAGGCCATCACCGCCGAGCATAAGATTATTTCAAACGCATCTTGCACAACGAACTGTCTCGCACCTATTGCCCATGTGTTGCAAAACACCTGTGGCATCAAACAGGGCTTTATGACAACGATCCACAGCTATACCGGTGATCAGCGTCTATTGGATGCAGAGCATAAGGACCGCTATCGCGCCCGTGCCGCCGCGTTGAATATGATCCCAACCACAACGGGTGCGGCCAAGGCCGTTGGCCTCGTTCTGCCAGAGCTTGCTGGCAAGCTGGACGGTGTTGCCATTCGTGTACCAACCCCAAATGTATCGGCTGTTGATCTGGTATTTGAACCAGCCCGGGCGATTACCGCCGCGGAAATCAATGCAGCATTGCGCGAGGCTTCGGCTGGTGCTTTGGCCGGTATCCTTGATGTGACTGACCGCGAATTAGTGTCGTCTGACCTAAATGGCGATCCGGCATCATCGATTGCGCATCTGGATCAAACCCGTGTAATGCCTGACGGTATGGCACGCGTGTTTAGCTGGTACGATAATGAATGGGGCTTTTCTAACCGGATGCTGGACACAGCCGCCGCGCTCAAATTCTAGCCTGTTACCGGCTAGACATTATCCAAAATTAAAAACTGAATCCCTGCGATCACTGCCTAATAGAACAGGCGCACTAATGACATCGTGATCGCAGGGAATGCCACCAACAACCCAATCCGCACAATATCAGACATCACAAACGGCAAAGCCCCGCGATAGGTTTCGCCAATGCCGACGCCTTTTGACATGGCGTTGATGACAAATAAGTTCATCCCGACTGGCGGCGTAATAAGACCAATCTCGGCCGACATCAGCACCAGAATACCAAACCAGATACCAACCTCGGATGGCGGTATGCCAAAATCGAGCTGGGTTATGATCGGCACGAAAATTGGCACGGTGAGAAAGATCATCGCCAGCGAGTCCATCACGGTTCCCAGCACCAGATAAAATAACAACATCCCGATCAGGATGAGCCACGGGCTCGCCCCTGTTTCCAAAAACACCGAGGCCAGTGTTTGCGGTAGTTTTGCGCTTGCCAGAAACGAATTAAACACCCCTGCGGCCAGAATGATAAAGAAGATCATCGCCGCGGTTTTGCCGGTATTCAATAATGATTGCCGCAGGCCCGACCAATCCAACCCACCAGAGGCATAAGCAATTAATCCGGTTCCCGCCGCCCCCACAGCACCAGCCGCGGTCGGGCTAAAGGCACCGGTATAAATGCCGCCGATCACCAATCCAAAAATCAACATTACCGGCCAGATGGCACGAAGCGCACGCCACCTTTGGACATAGGCCGTGCGCGGTGATGGATTACCCGACCCCGGCACCATGCGGGTATAGATCGCCACCGTGATCATATAGCCAATCATCGCCAGAATGCCGGGAATAAAGGCGGCGGTGAACAGCTTTTCAATATTTTCCTCGGCCAGAATGGCATAAACCACCAGCACAATCGACGGCGGTATCAAAATCCCCAAAGTGCCACCCGCCGCCAATGCCCCTGTCGCCAAGGCGTTTGAATAGCCAGCCCGCTTTAATTCCGGCAAGGCCACCTGCCCCATTGACGAGGCGGTTGCCAAAGATGATCCACACACCGCGCCAAATCCCGCCGAGGCGCCGATCGCCGACATTGCCAAACCGCCGCGCCAATGCCCTAACCATGCCTCTGCCGCGCGAAACAATGCCGCCGACATGCCGCCACGAATGGCAAATTCACTCATCAACAGGAATAGTGGAATGATCGAAAGCGAATAATTGGTAAAGGTCGAAAAGGTAAAGGCCCGCAAGGCCGCATCGATCGCCCGCATATTGCCCTCAACGAGATACATGCCGACAAGGCCTACGCCAAACATCGCCGCCGCCAGCGGTATCCGCAGGAAAATCATGAGTATCAATATAGGGAAACTCACCAAGCCGATCTGTAATGGCGTCAGAAAATCAATGATCAAAGCTGGTCGCCTCCGGCGCCATCAACTCCCTGCTTGAACGCCAAATTGCAAAGAGGGAAACGATGAAAAACATCAACACACAAATCTCGGCGATGCTGTAGAGAGGCCAGATTTTCACGCCCAATATCTGGCTTTCATCTGCACTGCGTAACCGCTCAAAAATACGCATTGGATCAGATGAAAACAGCAAATCAGTCAGTGGTTCTTCTTTGCGCCGTGCTGGCCGGAAAATCTGGAACCATTGGCGGGTAAGGATCAAATAAGCAAGGGTGGCAAAAACCACATCACCGGCAAGATCGAGAGCGCGGTTGAAACGCCGCCCAAAGGCGCCCTTAAAAAGATCAATCCGCACATGACCGCGGGCATACATCACCCAAGGCAAAGCGGCGAATAATGCCAGACCAACACCATATTGGACCAACTCCTCCTCACCCAAAATAGGGCGGATAAAGGCCCAAGCATCACTATTGAAAAGAGAGCCAAGCGTTGCGTCCAACAGGCGGCGGGTTAATTTAAGAGCGATGCTGAGACAGGTAATCCCAATCGCCAGCAACAAGCCAAGCCCACCAGCAATCGCAACAAAGGCACTGGACCGTGCGACGATTATATCTAGCCGCTCATATAAGCTCTGTTTCGCCATTTCGCCAGATACTTTACTGGGCGAGACGGTAGAGACCGCCGGGCGGGTTGCTTTGATGGGATACATCATTCAACAGCAAAATAGATCCATCAGGCGCAACCGCCACATCGCGAATACGGCCAATCGCATTTTCAAACAATATCGTTTCGGATGACGGCAACCCATCCGCATCAAGCTTTATCTGGTGCAAGCGCCTGAATTTCAGCGAGCCAACCAGCAATGAACCAGCGAGTTCGGGGAACATCAAATCATCGCCGGACCCATCTTGATAACCGATTCTATCTGGATAAAAGGCCATGCCGGAAGGCGCGATTGACGGTGTCCATATCCATTTAGGATCGGTAATGCCGGGCTTTGTGACATCGTCACTCACCGGCCTATTAGTGACATATTCGTTGCCATAGCTCGCCACCGGCCAGCCGTAATTCGCGCCCGCCGCAATGATATTGATCTCGTCCCCCCCGCGCGGACCATGTTCATGTGTCCAGATATCGCCGGTATCGGGATGCACCGTCATACCTTGCGGATTGCGATGACCAATGGAATAGATTTGTGCGGCCCAGCCATCATGGTTAGCCGGATTACCGAGCGCGGGATTATCGGATGGGATTGTGCCATCGGGCAGAATACGGATGACAGAGCCAGCATGGTTAGCCGGATCTTGGGCATTATCACGGGCGCCGCGCTCGCCCAATGAGGCAAACAAATGACCGTTATGCATCACCATGCGACAGCCAAAATGAAGGCCTGACCGACTTGGTTTATTGGCTTGAAAGATAGTCGTGCGGTTGGTTAATGTAGTGCCGGCAAGAACGCCCCGATCAATCGAAGTGACACTGCCGCCGTCTATTTTTTTGGAATAGCAAAGATAGACAAACCCATCATCGACCATAACATCGAGCAAGCCGCCTTGTTTTTTGGCGATAATATCATCTGGAATATTGCTGATTTGGCTAGCCTCGCCAGTGGTGAGGTTGATTTTCACCAAGCGGCCAGCGCGCTCGCTCACCAGCACCTCATTAGCGCTAAGAAAATCCATCCCCCACGGATGCGCCAGAGCCGGCCCGATCTGTTTTATCTTTGGACCAGCCACCGCCGGAGAGGCGAATAGTAGCGCCGCAAAGATCGCCATTCCTATTTTTCTAACCATCTCATCCGGCCTTTCACAGTGTGTTAATCGTGGGTTAATCGTGGGTCCAAGCGTGGGTCAAGCCGCACGTCCAGCCATGGGTCCCGCGCAAGTATAGGATGATTGCAGATAAATTCCAGCAACCAATATGCCCTGCCCTAACCTCTTTGATGCTATATACTATGACAACCACATCTAGCGCGAGGAGTGTTTGGTGGCATTGTTACGATTGAACAACAAAACAGCGCGCTCCTATTGGCTTGCATCAAATGGGCTTGGTATTGGCTCGGCCCCAGACCCAGAATTGGGTGCGAAGCATCAAGACCTGCTTGGCACAATCAAACGGCTTGGCTTTGTCCAGCTCGATACGATCCAGGTCGTTGCCAGAGCGCATCACCATATTCTGTGGAGCCGCAATCATCATTACCGAGAAGACATGCTGGATGATCTAATGGCCAAGGACCGTGCCGTTTTTGAACATTTCACCCATGATGCGTCACTCCTGCCGATGGATTTTCTACCCTATTGGCAACGTCAATTTAACCGCAAGAAACAACAGCTAGACCGCGCCGGATGGTTCAAAGGCCTGCCCAACCAAGCGGCGCGGAACAAGATCAAAGACCGGATCCGCAGTGAAGGTCCGTTATCAACGCATGCATTCGACACAAAGATTGCTGGCCCCAAACAAATGTGGGCACGCCCACCGCACAAGCTGGCACTGGATTACATGTGGTATAGCGGCGAGCTGGCAACCTCGCACCGGATTAACTTCACCAAATATTATGATCTGGCTGAACGGGTTTTCCCTGACAATCTCGCCAATGCCGGTATTGATGATGATGAACAGATCAACTGGCTATGCACTGCCGCATTGGACCGGCTCGGCTTTGGTTCAGCAGGCGATATCCAGCGATTTTGGGACGCCGTCAGCAGCGATGAGGTTGCCGCATGGGTTGCCCGCTCAAAAGCGTCCTTCACAGAAATCGAGATAGAGAGTGCCAGCGGTGAATGGATCACCGTCATCGCCCCAAACGATATCGAAGATCGGCTAGCGGCATTAAAACCGGCATCCTCTAGCGTGCGGATATTAAATCCGTTTGATCCCGCGATCCGTGACCGCAACCGCCTATCCCGCCTATTCGGATTTGACTATCGCGTGGAAATGTTCGTCCCCGCGGCAAAACGTGTCTGGGGCTATTATGTCTTTCCCATATTAGAGGGAAACCGCTTTGTCGGACGGATAGAAGTAAAGGCTGATCGCAAAAAATCATTGTTGCGCGTGATTAACCTATGGCCGGAGAATGGCACCAAATGGCCAGCCAGCCGTCACCAGCGACTAGCCACCGAACTAGAACGAATGCGCAAATTTACTGGCGTCAGCACAATCGAATGGGATTGATGATCGCCGCTACGCCTCAGAGGTAGGCAGAGGTACGCGGTCAACAGCGGCCATTTCCATCTCGGCAAGACGCTCGAGCAAATCGGTCTTAATGCTTTGGTGTTCGGTGCTGTGCCACAGGTTTTTCATTTCGCCCGGGTCATTCTCAAGGTCAAATAACTCGTTTTGGCATTTGCCCAGATATAGCGAAAGCCGCCAATGATCTTTGACGATTGTATGCACGCGTGGGCGCTCGCCAAAGGCTTCTTGGGTGCGCTGGGTCTCGTATTGGATATGCGCCGCATCGCGCCCCGCCCCGCCTGACACCGGCAGAACTACCCCTTGCATGCCAACCGACTTCTCGATTTTTGCATGCTCTAATATCGTTGTTCCGATATCATGTGTTTGCGCTAGATCGCTAGAGCGTTCGCCCTTGGGTCCTTTTGGATCGGCCCAGATGAAGGGCACATGAGTGAGGCTGTCATATTGCTCGGTACCTTTGAATAGCAAGCGGTGTTCGCCTAGATGATCACCGTGATCAGAGGTATAGATTTGTACAGTTTTATCAGCAACACCTGCGTTCGTTGCGGCTTCACGGACCCGGCCAACGGCGTCATCAATCATGGAAATCATGCCGCATGTCAGCGCTCTTGCCTGCAACGCCTCTTCCTTTGAAATTGCTACTGAATAGCCTGACATTTGCCCCAAGCTTGGATCTGCGGCGCGGGCGCGTTCGGCAATTTTGACATATTCTGGCGCATCCCAATCATCCGCATCATAGGCGGCTGGCACTTCCATATCCTCAGGCTTGTACATATCCCAATATTTACCCGGTGGGGTAAAGGGGTGATGGGGATCCGGGAACGAAACCATCAATATAAACGGCTTTGGATTACCTTTACGGGCCTCCAACCATTCGACCGTGCGATCGGCAATATAACTCGTTGAATAATGCTCTTCCGGTACCTTTGTACGGATTGCCTGTGGGACCGTATAATCATGATCGAATTGCTTGTCGCGGCCTCGAAGGGCAACCGTCTCAGGGTGGTTTTTCCTGAGCCATTCTAAATGATCACCGCCGGTGTTGAACCCGTGGCGGGTCACCGCAATATATTCGTTAAACCCGTAAAATGGTAGGGGCACCACCGGATCGGGCTGATCCCAATAGGCTTGGCGCTCATATTGATAGGTGTCATTGTCCAGATCAGAACGAACCGACACGGCAAGTTCCTCTGGCGGGGCGGTCATATCATCGCGATATTTGGGTGGTTCAATCTGGGTGTCGAATTTGGTTACATTTTGCAGATGGCTTTTGCCAATCAAACAGGTGTCGTAGCCAGCCGCCGCCATCAATTCAACGAATGTCACATTGTCATGCGATAGCGGTATCCCAAGCGATCTAGTGCCGTGGCTAGACGGCATCCGGCATGTCATCAAGCTGGATCGATTGGGCATACATACCGGCGAGGCCACATAAAAGCGATCATGGCTAACACCTTCTGCCGCCATCGCATCGATATGCGGTGTTTGCAAGACGGGGTGACCGTTACACCCTAAATGATCATAACGCTGTTGATCGGTTATAAAGAGAATATAACTAGGTCTATCGGTCATGTGTTTCCCCTATCAAAATACTATCTTGCAATACCTCACTATAGCGGGTCGGCGTTATGCGGGCGCCGGCGTGCGGTTTCTCACCATATGTAGCGCAATTATTCCGACACCTGCGGCTAGGGCAACCCCATAAACCTCGGCAGGCTTTGCCATGATCAATACCGCAATAATAAGGCGAACCGCGATGTCGATACTGCCCAGAGCCTTGCGGTCAAACGCCGCCAATGCACTAGACACCAAATAGAGCGCCACACCGATACGCGCGATCATAAAGGCCAACCAGCCCGTATCAATAGTGCCGTCATAGCCCGGCAGGAAATTACCGTTATTCGGATCAATCACCGCTTTTTCAATCAACAATAATTCCGGATAAAGCGCAAAGACAAACGGAATGGTGAACATCACAATACCCGAACGCACCGCCGAAAAGCCTGTCTTCATAGGATCAGCATGGGTGATACTGGACGCGGCAAAAGCGGCCAAGGCAACCGGCGGGGTAATTGCAGATGCCACCGCAAAGTAGAAGATGAACATATGCGCGGTAAATGTCGCCAAACCAAGACCAACAAGCATCGGGCCCATCAACAAAGCCACATTAATATAGGCCGGCACCGCAGGCATACCCATGCCCAACAAAACCGCCAATAGCATGGTCAATACCAATGCGAATAGCTGGAAGACTGTCGAGCTGGCAGATACATCAAACGAGTTTAAGAAGCCCAACACATCCACAGCCACAAATTTTGCAAGGCCGGTGAAGTTCAAGCACACATCGATAACGGTTACCGCCATGAACATCAGGAACAATGTAGAGATTGTTACGCCAGCCTTTGACAGGCCATCAAAAATCTTTAGCGGATTGGTGCGGAATTTCTTGTCGACAAACATCAACACCAACAACAGAGCAACCGCCCACCAGCCAGCCGCACTAGCATCACCAGCGGCATTCTGGAGCAGTTCAATGATCCATGGCAGCGACGTGATCTCACAAGCGCCACCACTAGTATCAACAACGGCGCCAAGCGCGATCGAAATCCAGCTACAGCCAACCACGTCCTTTGGCGTCAATAGCAACACCAGAACCAGCAAAACCGGACCAAAGATCTGTAGCAAATGGAGGCGGTCTTCGTTGCTCAAACGCATATCGTCAGTTAGCTCACCAACAGCCTCGATCTTTTGTTTGCGGGCCTGGAATACAACCGACAGGAACAAACAAGCAAAGTAGAACAAGGCAGGAATGGTCGCCGCGATAATGATCTCACGGTAAGGCACACCTGTCAGAGCCGCCATGATAAAGGCGGCAACACCCATGATCGGCGGCATGATCGCACCACCAGAAGACGCCGCGGCCTCTACACCACCCGCAAAGACCTTGGAAAAGCCGCGCTTGATCATCATCGGGATGGTTAGAACACCGGTCGATAGCACGTTAACAACGGGGCCACCTGTGATCGTGCCAAACATTGCCGAGGACACAATCGCCGCATGCGCCGGACCACCGGGCAACTTGCGGGTAACAGCAAAGGCCAGCTTGATCAGCGATTGACCACCAGCGCATTGCCCAAACAACGCGCCAAGAATGACGTATGGGAACACAAGGATAAGCAGGACATTGATAAATCGGCCCAGCAATCCCGATGATTGGTTAACCAGCGCATCTTGGAACAGACCAAGGCTCGCCCCCAGACTGCGGGTTTCCTCACTACTAAGGATGGTGACCAGATATTTGTTCTGATCCTCAGCACCAAAGAAGTACCAGTTAAGGATTGTCAGGAATGTGTAAGACGCAACCAGAATGGACACCAGAACAAGCGGCAATCCCCACACTTTGATATTGTAGCCAAGGAAGGTCACCACGGCGCCAAACATTATCAAAATGAGCCATTTACCGGTCGAGTTCAAACATCCCGGATCATCGGCCGAATCTGGCGCTGGCAATCCATATAGATTGGCAAAATCAATTTCCGCCTGTAGCGATTGCGCCACCAAACGTGCCCGATCGCCATTGATAACATCAACAAGGCAAACGGCCTCAATCTCGGCAAGATAGCTAAGGGAAATAGCCGCCGCCGCGACAACCAATGCCACGTCAAAAAACAAACCAAGACGCCGCCTAGCCGTGCTTTTGTCAGCCCAGCTCCACCACATTGAATGTTTCAATGCGACAATCAACATCATCCAGAAAAACGTAAGGGGGAACAGCCATTCAGTCGGAAAACGGCGGATCTTAAAAAGATCGTTTCCGGTCATATCCTTCCACAGATCGTCCCATCCCGGGATCGCCGGCGTCACATTGACGAGGCCAACAATAACAAGAAGCAATGCCAACACATAAACAAGTCGATCAGCGATCACAGGTCTGTTTACGGATTGTGCGGCAAGTGGTGGGGTCTGTTTTGGCATTTTACGAAACCATCAGTGCTGGAGTGAGAGGAGTAGATTTAAAAACATTGATAAAAAGAGGTAAAGGAGGGCGCATTCAATCACCCTCCCATACCGATTTATGTAACGTACCTTATTTAGGCAGTGCGCAAGCTGGAAGCTCGTATCCTGCTTCGGTCCAAGCGCG
>Ga0209138_1001096_pt1 | contig 24142 bp, 21 predicted proteins | sample SaaInl3SG_22_DNA_FD_184645 | JGI IMG/M metagenome (GOLD analysis project Ga0209138, IMG submission 184645) | Marine microbial communities from expanding oxygen minimum zones in the Saanich Inlet - ESP_153SG_22_DNA (SPAdes) (version 2) | ecosystem: Environmental > Aquatic > Marine > Intertidal...
TTCTTTAAGCTGTTTTGCAAGCCGATTTTCATAAGATCTAATTTCTTTTACAGGCCTTCCTTCAGAAGTTATTAAACCACTTCTGATTGTCCCGACGAATGCGTGTTGAGCTTCCTGCCTGATATCATTCAATGGTTTTGTATGGTTTAAACCACGAGAGAGGACACAGCCATTTAACGTTATAAAGATTGAAAAAACAATAACCCAGAAAAAGGGGAAACGGGATGGAGAATAACAAAACATAGGCATTATGCAAGATTGGGACTCTCAAATGTATAAAAAATTCACTTCTTAATATTTTATTTAAAAAGAAAGCTGTTTTGGTCAAGAGAAATACGATTCATTTCCCAACGAAAATTTTATTGAGTTGGCCTTAGGATTTATTCTTTTTTAGCGTTTTTCTGTCAAAATAGCAAGGATGGTTTTTATTCCATCTCGATAGTTCCCCAAGCGTAAATTTTCATTTGGACTGTGTTGGTTGTTGTCTCTGTTTACGGTAGGAACGGCCACAGCAGGGATGTTTAGGCTATTGACAAAGGGAGAAATGGGGATGGAACCACCACTCATTCTCACACGAATAGGGGCTTCTCCAAAGGCGCGCAAGAGCGCTTTCCCTAACCAAACACCTATTTCAGCGTTTACATCGGTGCGAAAGGATTGATAGGAAACCTCGTAGGTATAGGTAGCAATTTTGTCATGGCTTAAGCGTTCTTCCTTTGTTGGTTCTCGGTCCAAAACAAGATACCCCAATCCCTCGATATGTTTTTTAATTAAGCGATGGAGACGCAGGGGATCGGATTCTTTTACCAAACGAACATCTATTTCTGCTCTAGCCCATGCAGGAATGATGGTGCGTACTTTTTCATTGATCCAGCCCGATTGCATTCCGCGAACATTCAATGATGGATATTGAATGGCTTCTTGATAATTGGGGCCAACCTGATCGAATGCGCCAATTTGTAAGAGTTCTTGCAATTCTTTTTCGTTGTGGGGAGTATTGGCTAAAACGGCTTTTGTTTTTTCATCCAAAACAATACCGTCATAAAAACCAGGGACAACGACCTTTCCTTGATCATCTTTTAGGGAGGCTAAAATTTTACTCAGTTTAAAGGCGGGATTAGGGATATAATTTCCAAAATGCCCAGAATGTTGTGGGACAATAGGGCCATAGGTAGTGAGCTGTACAGTTGAAATTCCTCTTGCCCCAAAGGATAAAGTAGGCTTGTTTAAGCGGTGCATGGGGCCGTCAAAAATAACGAGATTGTCGGCGGCCAACAAGATTCTATTTTCTTCAACAGCTTTAGGTAAGTTAGGAGACCCCATTTCTTCTTCATAATCCAAGATGACTTTAAGGTTATAGTTGGGTTGCTTGCCAATTTTTTCTAGGGCATCTATTGCGGCTAAAAACATTACAACAGGTCCCTTTGCATCACTGGCAGAGCGCGCAAAAATGCGCCAGTCGTCTTTATAGTTTTTGATGTTATCCCATGGAATTTCCTCCCATTCTCCTTGTTCGTTTTGCTTTTTAAGTGCGGGCTTATAAGGGTCTTCTTGTGTCCAGCGAGCCGGATCGACGGGCTGCCCATCCATTTGTAAATAGACCAAAATGGTTTTTTTTGCCTTGGGGAAAGAGCGTGAAGCTAAAAGCAGTGGCGCTCCTGCTGTTGGAATACGTTCTGTTGAGAAACCACGTTCACCAAATGCTTTTTCAGTCCAAACAATATTTTCTTCTATCCATTCAGCAGAAATAGCATCATTAGGAATGCTTAAAACCTCTTTAAAGAGGGGGAGGCTTTTGCGTGTAAATTCTGAGGCAAGATCATTTAGTTCAGCTTGTTTTTGAGCCGTGAGGCCAAGGCTACTAAAGAGTAGAATAAAGAAGCACTGTTTCATCTTAGTCTGTTTTTTGTTCAAAATCGAGTAAGTTCTCCTCCATAGAAGCCTTTATTTGCGGGCTAGGCGTGCCCTCATCTAAACGACTTACATCCTTTAATTTTCGTTCAATGGCACGGGTACGCACACCCATAACGTCATCCAATTGACTCAGCCCTGTTTGGATGTTCTTTTGCGCTTTTTGCATCATGCCCCCAAAATTGCTGAATTCTTTTTTGACCTCGCCCAACACATCCCAGACTTCACTAGATCGCTTTTGAATGGCCAAAGTTTTGAAGCCCATTTGTAAACTGTTTAAGATGGCGGCCAAGGTCGTTGGACCAGTAACAATTACTTTATAATCGCGCTGTAAGCTTTCCAATAAAGCGGCCTTGCGAACAACTTCGGCGTAGATACCTTCAAAAGGGAGGAACATGATGGCAAAATCGGTTGTATTCGGTGGATCGATATACTTATCACGAATGTCCTTTGCCATTTTTTTGATGGTTGTCTCCAGCTCTTTTTGCGCCTGTTCTACTAGTGGAAGCGCTCCGTCTTCATAGGCATTTTGTAGGTTTTCGTATATATCTTTTGGGAATTTAGCATCTACTGGAATCCATACAGGGGCATTACTGTTTTCTTTCCCAGGAAGCTTGATGGCAAACTCCACATTGGCATCACTCCCAATTTTTGTTTTTACGTTTGCCTCATATTGGTCAGGTGCTAAAATGTTTTCTAGGAGCATGGACAGTTGTACTTCGCCAAAGCCCCCACGCATTTTGACATTGCTTAAGACCTTTTTTAAACCGCCAACATCGGTGGCCAATGTTTTCATTTCGCCCAAGCCTTCTTGTACTGATTTGAGCTGTTTCCCCACTGTTTCGAACGATTGACTCAGGCGTTCATTAAGGGTTTTTTGAAGTTTTTCATCTACCGTTTTTCGCACTTCTGTCAGTTGTTTGCTGTTGTCTTCTCGCAGTTCTTTTAATTGCCGCTCAACCGTTTCTCGCACTTCTTTGATGCGTTTTTCTGCATCTAGGTTCAGCTGATTTTGTTTTTCGTTAAGGGAGGTAAATCGTTCCTTAAGGATTTCATTTAAACGGCGAGAATTGTTTTCAAAGCGTTCTTCAAATTGGGTTAAGGATTTTGTCAATTCTTCTCGTTGACTTTTGAACGCTCCTTGATTTTCTTCTCGATTGCGCTGAAACTCATCTTTCATTTGCTTGTCGGTTTGTCCAAGCTGTTGGTCAAATCGGGTTAAGGCAGTTTGCGTCTCGGCAGAAGAATTTCCTCCGTTTTTTGCAAACAAGAAATAGAGGTTAACACATAATAATAGCAGTATGATGCCCAAAAAAATCAGTTCCATGTGTGGCAATTGAAGGTTAGCACTAAGGTAGGAAAACTTTTTTGAGGAGAATGAAAGAAGTCTAAATGAGCTCCAGCTTAATCATTTAGCTTAAGAACAGCCATAAATGCTTGTTGCGGAATTTCAACATTCCCCACTTGACGCATTTTCTTCTTTCCTTTTTTCTGCTTTTCCAAGAGTTTTCTTTTACGGGAAATATCCCCTCCATAACATTTGGCGGTAACATCTTTTCGCAATGCTTTGATGGTTTCGCGTGAAATGATTTTAGCCCCAATAGCCGCTTGAATCGGAATATCAAATTGCTGACGAGGGATGAGTTCACGTAATTTTTCACACATTTTTTTACCAATCGAATAAGCATTGTCGGCATGAATTAAAGCAGACAAAGCGTCTACTTGATTGGCGTTGAGAAGAATATCTACTTTCACTAACTTAGAAGCACGCATGCCCAAAGGAGAATAATCAAAAGAGGCATAGCCTTTGGAAACCGTCTTTAGGCGATCATAAAAATCAAAGACAATTTCTGCTAAGGGCATTTCGAAAGAAAGCTCTACCCGCTCTGTGGTAAGGTAAGTCTGGTTGGTGATTTGCCCACGTTTTTCGATACAAAGCGACATTACGTTTCCAACAAAATCTGCCTTGGTAATGATGGTGGCACGTATATATGGCTCTTCAACACGGTCCATTCCAGAAGGGTCGGGTAGGTCGGAAGGGTTGTTGACCAAAAGAATCTCATCGGGGTTTTTACGCGTATAGGCATGATAGGACACGTTGGGTACAGTGGTAATGACGGACATATTGAATTCGCGTTCTAAACGTTCCTGAATAATTTCTAGGTGTAGCATTCCCAAAAACCCACAACGGAAACCAAAACCCAATGCGGCAGAACTTTCAGGAGAAAAAACCAGGGAAGCATCGTTTAATTGGAGTTTTTCCATGGAGGCGCGAAGCTCTTCATAGTCTTCGGTGTCTACGGGATAAATCCCGGCAAAAACCATGGGCTTTACTTCTTCAAAGCCATCAATAGCATTTTGTGTTGGGTTTTCTGGAGAGGTAATGGTATCTCCCACCTTCACTTCTTTGGCTTCTTTTATGCCTGTAATGAGGTAGCCAACGTCTCCTGCAGAAATCTCTTTCCGAGGCATTTGTTTTAGCTTTAAGGTGCCAATTTCATCTGCAAAATAGGTTTTTTGCGTGGCGATAAATTGTATTTTTTGTCCTTTGCGAATACGACCGTTTAAAATTCTAAAATAAGTTTCTACACCACGGAAAGGATTGTAAACAGAGTCGAAAATTAAAGCCTGAAGAGGTTCGTCTGGACTTCCTTTTGGGGCAGGAATGCGATCAATAATTGCCGTCAGTATTTCTTCAATACCAAGGCCCGTTTTTGCTGAAGCAGGGATGACCTCCTCAGGACGACACCCCAGTAAATCAACGATATCGTCGGTTACTTCTTCTGGATTGGCAGAGGGAAGATCAACTTTATTTAAAACAGGAATAATCTCTAAATCGTTTTCAAGAGCGAGATAAAGGTTTGAAATGGTTTGCGCCTGTATGCTTTGGGCAGCATCCACAATGAGTAGTGCCCCCTCACAGGCTGCAATAGAACGAGAAACTTCATACGAAAAGTCTACGTGACCAGGGGTATCAATTAGGTTGAGAATATATTCTTCACCCTCGTGTACATATTCCATTTGTATCGCATGCGATTTAATGGTAATGCCCCGTTCGCGCTCCAAGTCCATGCTGTCTAAAAGCTGATCTTGTTTTTCGCGTTCGGTGACCGATCCGGTAAAGTCGAGCAATCGATCGGCCAAGGTGCTTTTTCCGTGATCGATATGAGCAATGATGCAAAAATTTCTGATGTTTTTCATTCGGCGCCGTCTTTCTTAGCCTTGCAAATATAAGGCTTTGTGGGGAGGCTTTTTTGCTTATTTTTGTAAAAAATAAGTCAATGGTCAAAATTGGAAATATCGAGCTACCCACATTTCCGCTCTTGCTTGCTCCCATGGAGGATGTAAGCGACCCACCCTTTCGCGCTTTGTGTAAAGAGAATGGTGCAGATGTGGTATATACTGAGTTTATCTCCAGTGAAGGCCTTATTCGCGATGCAGCAAAAAGTGTACAAAAACTAGACATTTACGAAAAGGAGCGCCCAGTTGGGATACAGATTTTTGGCGCTAATATCGATTCGATGCTTCGTTCAGTGGAAATTGTTGAAGCTTCTAAGCCGGACATTATTGACATTAATTTTGGCTGCCCAGTAAAGAAAGTAGTATGTAAAGGGGCAGGTGCAGGAATTCTCAAAGACATTCCGATGATGGTTAAATTGACCGAGGAAATGGTGAAGCACACTTCCTTACCCATCACGGTAAAAACGCGATTGGGCTGGGACCACGATTCGATCAAAATTGTTGAAGTTGCTGAACGATTACAGGATGTAGGTTGTGCAGCGATTTCTATTCATGGTCGAACGCGAGCGCAAATGTATAAGGGAGATGCCGACTGGGCACCCATTGCAGCAGTGAAAAACAACCCTCGCATGCACATTCCTGTTTTTGGAAATGGGGACGTTAATACACCTGAACGCGCGGTAGAAATGCGAGATCAATATGGCCTAGACGGGGCAATGATTGGTCGGGCAAGTATTGGAAACCCTTGGTTTTTTAATCAAGTTAAACACTTTATTAAAACAGGAACTCATCTTCCTTCCCCCACAATTAGTGAGCGAGTGGAAGCAGCCCGTCGTCACTTAGAAATGTCCATTGCCTGGAAAGGAGAAGTGTTGGGGGTTTTAGAAACCCGTCGTCATTATACCAATTACTTTAAAGGAATTCCAAATTTCAAAGAATACCGCACACGCATGGTTACTTCCAACGCCTCCGAAGATGTCTTTGCGACTTTAGCAGACGTGAAGCGCGATTGGAGCGAGTATGTTATGGTTTAGTCCCCAATTACTTTTTTGTCCATCTTTCGGGTTGCCCAAAAAGCAGCACATGTCCCTAAGACAAAGACGGTACTGAAGACAATAAAAAAGTTGTTGAGTTCAAACTTCACCGGGTAAGCTAAACTCGTACCAGGAACAAACAAAAAAGGGAAGGCCTGTTGCAATAGAACCAAAAGAGCTCCGATTATTATTCCAATGCCGCCACCAACCCAACTAATCAATCCCCCTAAATAGAAAAAGACGGACTGAATTTCTTTGGGCAAGAGACCCATGGCAAACAAGATGTTGAGTTGTGGTTTTTTATCCAAAAACATCATGATAAGTGCCCCGACTACATTGAATAATGCGATGATAATGACTAGGCTAAAAATGAGGTAAACCGCAACATTTTCTGTGTTTAACATTTTGTATAAGGCTGCATTGAGCTGCGCCCTATTTCGCACAGCAACGGGTTGACGCAGTACAGCAGAGATTTGTTCTTGCATGGACACAAGGCTTTGTTGGCCATTTGTTTTTAGGTCGATGAAGGTATAGTCGTTTTCCCCACGCTGGAGGAGTCGACGTGCCAAACCGATTTTGGCAAAGAGATATTTTTTATCAATTTCTTCATTGGCAAAATAGATGCCAGCAACCAAAGCTGTTTGATTGATAAAGGGGTTTTGCCCAAGGCGAGCACCCCCCTTTCGCTTAGGGGCTGTTAGGGTTAAAAAGTCGGTGTAATCGTATACGCCAAGACTGAGGGCGCGAGCAATTCCACCACCAATAACAACTTCATCAAAATCATTGATAAGCCAGTTGCCATTCACAATCAAGGAATCTATAGGAACAACGTCTTGGTAGTTGCTTTCTACCCCTTTGAGATAGGCTACATGGTTTTTATTGCGGAAGTTTAAAAACACTTTTTCTTCCAGTAAAGGTGTTGCTGCTTGAACAAACGATAGTTGGCGAAGGGCAGCGATTTGAAGAGCATCGACAACAAGGATTTTTCCTTGAGTGGCTTCAATTCGCACGTCAGGATCGAAGGAGTTTGAAAAGGAAAGCCCAAACTCTTTTAGGCCACTAAAGGCGCTTAGAACAATGAAAAGAGAGGCTGTGGCAACCAAAACCACGCCTATTGAGATAAGGTTGATGAGATTGACAATACTTTGTTTGCTTTTAGAAAAAAAGTAGCGTAAGGCAATAAAAAAGGGGACACGCACGGCTTACTTCTTTTTGCGTTTTGCCAATTTTTCTCGCTCGAGAATAGGATTTTCTGTTGCTTTTAGGGCAGCATCGATTCCTTCGATATAGTCCAACGAATCGTCGAGAAAGAACAGAAGTTCAGGAATGCGTCGTAATTCGTTTCTAAGTAGTTGTGCTAAATCGTGTTTAACTTGAAAAGCATTTGACTGAATGCCCTCGAGCCATTTGCCCGCCTCTTTAGAGGGGAAGAGGCTGAGGTAGATTTTAGCTACCGATAGATCGACGGTTACACTTACCTTTGTTACGGAGACCAATAAGTTGTTCACCCCTTCTTTACGAATCGCTCCTTGGAGCAATTGCGCAATTTCTTGTTGCAATAAGGCGGCTATTTTCTTTTGTCTTGGACTTTCCATGCTATGATTATTGGGTAAAATTAAGCATATTTGTTGGACTAATTTTTTTCAAATGCAAAAGCCTTTCTTTTTGTTGGTATTCTTTTTGTTGTTTTTCTCTTATCAACAGTTGCTGGCACAAGAAAACATCGCTGAGATTAGGGCCATTGTTTTTCAAAAAACCAATGCTTTACGAAAAGCCAAGGGATTAGCTGCATTTAAGGCCCTAGATAGCTTAGACTTTTTGGCACAATATCACAGTGAGAATATGGTGACAAAAGCGTTCTATGATCACGTTGATCCAGAGGGCCTAAACCCCATTACCCGAGCGAAAAAGTTAGGCATACAAGCTTGGCGAAGAAAAGGGAATCAACGTATCGGGATAGCCGAAAACATTGCTCAGGTGCCTTGGTTTGAAAACGTTATTGGCTGTGGAGATACACGTTCTGCTGAGGCTTTGGCAGAATGTATGGTGGAAGGATGGAAGAAAAGTCCTCCGCACTACAAAAACATTCTTGGCGACTATGAGTATTTAGGGGTTGGGATTGAGTTCGACAGCTCCGGGATGGGTTTTGGAACCCAAGTTTTTCGCTAGTCTTCGCGTTCCCATTTGTAGTCTCCATTGAGACGAAAGGTTCCTAGGTGTTCTTTATTCCAACTAGAGGGAGCAATTAGCGAAAGGAAATTCTCTCCCTTTTCGCTAGCATATAAATGATAGCTTTCACCAACAATGGGTTCAAATTTAAACTTAGCAGAATACACCTGCTGAGTGTCTGCTGCCAGAGTAACAAATGATTTAATTTTATTTTGTAAATCAGTGAGTTCTGCTTGAAATTGTTTGGAAACCTTGTCCACGCCTTTTTTTTTGAAAGCATCAACATTGGGAATGGAAATGACGGGACTGCTGTTGCTGGTTGCATACGGGAGAAGTTTGGAGATGTATTCCTTACTTTCTTCATCCCAGGCGACCCCGTCGGGTTTTTTGGAGGATTTCATTTAGTGCTCTTTTTCACAAAAGTAAGGAGGAATTAAGGCAAAAGCAAGCTCTTTCAGCACGAACACTAGCGCATTACTTTTTCTTTTTCATTTCCCTGATGGCCGTATATCCCATTACAGCAAGTGCAAATAAAAAGCCGTATACCAATATGTTTGTTAAAAAGTAACCCATGGATCCGAAAATACAAAAAAATCAAGAAAACAAAAGAAATCATCAATATGAAAAAGATAGCGGGACAACAAAAAATAATAATGTAGTTTTGTGACGATAAAAGACATTCATGATTATAGTTTCCGCTCTCTTTGCCATCACCCTTGCAATGTTTATAATATGGCGTTCAAGCGATGGGTTTGAAGTAGCCTCAGGCTATTTGGGACGTAATTTAACCGATGGTGTTAGAGGGGCAACGATCAATGCGATTGGAAGTTCAATTCCCGAATTGTTTACTACACTTTTTAGTTTAATGCTTTTGGGGGATTTGGATAATTTTGCTTTTGGAATAGGGACTACCGCAGGTAGTGCTATTTTCAACGGGATGATCATCCCTGCGGTGGTTATTCTTGCGGTAATTGGATATGGAATAGCGCACAAAGTGAAGGTGTCAAAAAAAGTAATTCTTCGTGACGGCATAGGATTAATAATTGCTGAACTCATACTGATTTATATGGTTTCAGGCAACCACTTGAGCTGGATGCATGGATTAGGTTTGATGTTTACCTATGTGGTGTATGTAGCCTTTATGTTTTCGAACATGAAAAAGAAAGAAGAAGAAGAAGAAGAAGAACCTTTGTCCATGGAAGAAGAAAAAGAATACCCTGTTGGCCGAAAACCAACCGTTCTAAAATCCCTCCTTTTGCTGGACTTTGAGCAGGTGTTTATTCGGAAACAAATTAACACACTAAACGCATGGATACTGTTGCTTTTTTCCATGCTTGTCATTGGTTTGGCGTGTATCGTTTTAATTCATTCTTGTGAATTATTGTCAAGCGAAATGGGAATTGCACCCTACTTTATTGCCGTTGTTTTAGCTTCAGCAGCAACCAGTGTCCCAGACACGATTTTATCCTACCGAGATGCTGTTGCAGGGAACTATGACGATGCAGTAGCCAATGCGCTTGGGAGTAATATTTTTGACATCTGTTTTGCCCTAGGCTTTCCCCTCTTTGCTTATACGCTTTTCAATGGCCCCATCAGTATGACGCCAGAAACGGTTGCCAATGTGGCAGAATTGCAAGCAAGTTTGGTTCTTTTGACCATTACCGCCTTTTTGATTTATTACTTCAATACTGGCTTAGGAAAGGTTCACGCCTATATGCTTCTTGCCTTATACGTTTTATTCATCTCTTTTATTTTTGCCAAAGCATATGACTTTGAATGGGCCGTTCGCTTGGGAGAGCTGATCGCGTCTTGGATTCCAAAAAGCGTTTAATGCGGTAAGCGTTTTTGAAGCAGGCCATAACAAAAAGTACCCAGTGTAGCCGCGGCGATTACCACAACAATGGGTAAAAAGCCAGCTCCTAACACAGTGAACATTGGTCCTGGACATGCTCCAGAAATGGCCCAGCCAAACCCAAAAAAGATTCCACCAAAAAGGTAGCGTTTCCAACCACTTTCTTTGTTGGGAATAACAATGGGTTCTCCGTCTACGACAGAATTAACCTTGAACTTTTTAAGCAAAAAAGTGATTATTGCACCACAAAACAAGGCAGAACCAATGATGCCATACATGTGGAAAGCATTGAATTGAAACATTTCATAGATGCGAAACCACGAGGCCGCTTCTGATTTAAACATGGTGATACCAAAAAGAATTCCGATGGAGAAATAGAGTAGTGTTCGCATTATAATAAAATTGGAAGAATGAAATGGTTAACGATAAGTCCGCCTACAAAAAAGCCAATCACGGCAATGAGAGAGGGGAGTTGAAAATTACTGAGGCCAGAAATGGCATGTCCAGAGGTACATCCGCCAGCATAGCGAGCGCCAAAGCCCACGAAGAAACCTCCCAGACTCAAAAGAAAGATTGATTTTACAGAGCCAAAGGCATTTAGACCAAACAGTTTTTCGGGCATATAGCTTTGTCCTGCGTCGAGAATTCCCATTTCATTTAATTGTAGAATGGTTGCTGGACTAATGGCCACAGCGGTAGAAGTGCTTAGGAAGTTAGCGGCAATAAAGCCCCCTAAAACAGCACCCGTTGCAACGACTAAATTCCAACGTTGCGCTTTCCAGTCGAACTGAAAAAAAGAAAGGTTTTTTCCTGCTCCCATTGCAGCGCAAAGTGTACGAAGGTTCGAAGACATACCAAAAGATTTTCCTGTCCAAAGAAGTAAAAAGAGGACAAAGGCAATCATGGGGCCGCTAAAATACCAGGGCCAGGGTTGTAATAAAAATTCAATCATGGTTTATAGTGTTGATGGACAGATATAGTCGGTTAATGAGATTTTAGTTTCTTTAATTGCCTTAAAGCCGCCTTTTACGTCAATAAGATTATGAATGCCTCTTTTTTTCAAAAGTGATGCAGCGATTACAGAGCGATAACCTCCAGCACAATGGAGATAAAAACTTCCTTTTTCTGGAAACTCATTCAGGTGATCGTTTATAAATTCGAGGGATACATTGTTTGCTACCTCAACATGTTCAGACAGAAACTCACCTTCTTTTCGCACATCAAAAACGGGCAAGGGGTGTTCAGCCATTTCTTGATCAAAGGTTTCGGCACTAATTCCGCTGATGGTATCAAAGTCTTTACCGTGTGCTTTCCAAGCCTCAAAACTACCGTCTAAATACCCAAGGGTTTGATCAAAGCCAACTCGAGACAAACGAGTGATGGTTTCTTCTTCTCGACCTTGAGGAGTGACCAACAAGATGGGTTGTTTTACGTCTGCAATGAGAGCGCCAACCCAAGGGGCAAAACCGCCATCTATTCCAATAAAGATGGATTGGGGAATGTGGCCTTTCACAAAGTCGTCTTGATGACGCACATCCAACACAATTGCTCCCTCGCTATTGGCCATTTGTTCAAAGTCATCTGGAGTTAAGGCATGTGTTCCGCGTTCAATTACTTGGCCAATGTCTTCATAACCACTTTTATTCATCTTTACATTTAGTGGGAAATAGGATGGAGGCGGAAGGAGACCGTCGGTTACTTCTGCGATGAATTCTTCTTTGGTCATGTCGTGGCGTAGAGCATAATTCATTTTCTTTTGGTTTCCGAGACTATCTACCGTTTCTTTCATCATATTTTTACCACAGGCAGAACCAGCGCCATGGGCAGGATATACGATGACATCATCGGCCAAGGGCATTATTTTGGTTCGCAGACTGTCAAAGAGCATACCGGCCAAATCTTCTTGTGTAATGCTTGAGGCTTTTTGGGCTAAGTCTGGTCGTCCAACATCTCCTAGAAAAAGAGTATCTCCACTAAAAATTGCGTGATCTTTACCGTTTTTATCACGCAGCAAATAGGTGGTACTTTCTAAGGTATGCCCAGGAGTGTGCAAGGCAACGATACTGATTTCCCCCAGTGGAAAAACCTGTTCATCTTTGGCAATAAGCACATCAAAGTCTGGGTTGGCATTGGGTCCGTAGACAATGGGTGCCCCCGTTTTTTTGGAAAGGGTAATGTGCCCACTCACAAAATCTGCATGAAAATGTGTTTCAAAAATATATTTTACTTGGGCCTTGTCGCGCGCAACACGATCCAAATAAGGCTGTACCTCTCTAAGAGGATCAATGATGGCAACTTCTCCTTTGCTTTCAATGTAATATGCCCCTTGAGAGAGGCAACCGGTGTAAATTTGTTCGATGGTCATAATGAGTAAAATTTAATGATTATTTCGTTGTGTAGCGATTGATTTTTCGATTTCTGAAGGCGCTTTTCCTTCAATGGCACTTAGGGCCGCTTCAAGCGACGAATAGGCGAAAACATGGGTATAATCACCCAAAAGGCCAACGCCATAAAACTGATCTCTTATAGGGCCGCTTAGACCAGTCCAATAAAGGTTTGTCGTATTTTCTTTTAGCTCATCGGATAAAAGCGAGAGCATTTCTATTGCGCTAGCATCGATATAATTAATGGGCGCAGCAGCAAGAACCAAATGTTTGACCGGTTCTGTCTGGTTTTTTATTAAACGCGAAATTTGTTGCTTAAAATAGCGTTGGTTTCCAAAGAAAAGCTGCCCGTCAAAGCGAAGGATTAGGACATTAGGGAAGGTTGTTACCTCTTTTGAAAAGCGATCAATATTTTTAAAATAATGGGTGTTTTTAATCCGTCCTAAAACGGCAATATGCGGACGCGTGTTTTGATACACCATATATAAAAGAGCGGCAAAGACTCCCAGAAGAATACCTTCTTTGATCCCCACAAAAAGGGTAATAAAAAAGGTGAACAAAAGGATATAAAATTCGGAGCGGTTGTTTTTCCATAGTTTTTTTGGGTAACTAAGGTCGATTAGCTTTCCGACGGCAACAAGGATGATCGCACCCAAGACAGCTGTGGGTAAATGATAGAAAAATGAGGTAAAAAAGAGGAGGGTTAATCCAACAATGGTAGCACTAAAAAGAGCGGCCACCCCCGTTTTTGCTCCAGCGTCGTGATTGACCGCTGTTCTTGAAAACCCACCCGTTGAGGGGTAGGCTTGGAACAAGCCACCAATGATATTTGCGCTTCCCAAGGCGATGAGTTCTTGATTAGGGTTGAGGTGGTTTGTTTTTTCCTTTTCTTCAATAGCCTTAGCTACAGAAATGGCTTCCATAAAGGCAATGAGCGCCAAGGTTAATGCCAAAGGGAAAAGGGCATAAACCTGAGACAAGTTGGCTTTTGGTAAAATAAATGTAGGTAGCCCTTCAGGAACTTCTTTAACGATATTAACCCCTAGGCTTTCCCAGTTGAATTGGGCCGCTATGAAAGTGGTTAGGAAGACCAAGAGTAGCGCTCCTGGGAGTTTAGGAAAATATTTTTTTGTGATCCACAAAAAAGAGACGCCTAGGGTGCTTATTAGGACACTCAATAAGTGAGCTTGGGGACCCATTTCGACTAAGAAGATAAAAAGGGTATGAAGTTTATTGCTCCTAGGAATGTCAATGCCCAGCAAGTGGTTTAGTTGGCTAAGCGCGATGATAATTGCTGCGGCTGAAGTAAATCCGCTGATGACAGGTTTTGAAAGAAAATTCACTAAAAAGCCCAATTTGAGCCCTCCTAATACAAGCTGTATGGCCCCCATAAAAAGAGCCAGAAAGGAGGCTAAGACAATGTATTCTGTTGGTGAAGAAATGGATAAAGCACCTAATCCAGCGGCAACCAATAATGAATCCATGGCTACTGGACCCACCGCCAATTGACGCGAGGTTCCCATGACGGCATATACAATTTGTGGGAAGAGGGCAGCATATAGACCATAGACCGGAGGTAAGCCCGCGATCATGGCATAGGCCATTCCCTGAGGAATCAACATAATTCCTACCGTGATACCCGCTGTGATGTCTCCTTTAAGGAAAGAAGAGGAGTAGGTTTTTAACCAGCCAAGGATCGGGAAATAGAGTTTTATGCTATTCATTATACAGCAAATGTACATTACTGCTTTGACACCCAGGGTAACCTAGGTTACACAAGCCCAATTAGCTCAATGGCATTGCGTTGTAAACTAATTTTTTGATTGTTTTCTAAACGCTTTAATAAGCGAGAAATGACCACTCGTGAACTGTGTAGTTCTTGTGCAATTGTTTGGTGAGTAATATGAAGTATATTTTGTTTGGTAACCCGTTTTTTTTCGATGAGGTAATTCCATAGTCTTTTTTCCAGCTGTTCAAAGGCGAGACTGTCGAGGGTTTCTAGGAGCTCATCCATTCTTTTTTGATAGCTTTTGAATAAAAACTTGCGCCAAGAAGGATATTGGTCGGACCAGTTTTCCATTACTGAAATAGGAACAATGATAAGATCGGAAGGCATTTCAGTCACTGCACGGATTTTACTTTTCTGCTGTCCCAATTCCCAGGCAAAGGTCATTGTGCAGGATTCGCCTTCTTCCAAGTAATATAGCAAGAGTTCGTTTCCTTGGCTGTCTTCTCGAGAGATTCTTACGGCACCACTTAGCATTAAAGGAACCCCTTTAATGGTTTGGCCAATGTCCATCAATTCAACTTCAGCAGGCACAGAGCGAAAGGTACCCACTTGGGCGATTTCCTCTAAAAGCTCGGTTTCGAAGATGGCTCCAAAACGATTTTTTAATTCAATAATCACGTTGAAAAGGAATTTAGGTACTGGGTATAAAGGTACTTTTTTTTAAGCGGAAGTCTTTTTTTTCTTTTCCCAAAGCGCCTTAAATTCTGCATAAGACATTATTGAGCCCTTCCATTCTTTATAGCGAAGTAAAGAGCTTTCATCGCCTGTTTTAAGTTTTTCGAAAGCACAGTTCAACCACAACATCCGCTCATACTCTGTCATGCTGTCAAAGTTGAAATAGCGCAGGCGTGCACGGCAATCGTCTTGTGAAGGAGGAACAGGATGAACAAAAGTTAGGACAAAACTTAGGAAAAGAATTTTCATCTGAAAAAGAATTTGTTGTTCCCTAAAGATACAATATTGGTTTTAATTCAATGGGGCAGTCTTGATTTAGAAACAAAAAAAAACGCCACTAAAATGATATAGTGACGTTGGTAGTTAAAATTAGTTCGTTGAAAAGAAATTTATACTTCCTTCAAATACATTGTTTTATAAAGCACTGAGGGTATAAACCTTTTTGTTTGCGAGGTCTTCTCCTATAGAAATAGCGAATTCAGCAAAGGCAGGGTCTTGCATCATTGCAGCGATTTTTGACATATCTACATCAAATAAGTAAACAGCTACTTTATTGGGGTCTTCAACGTCTTGTAGGACAATTGTTCTAGAATCATCACAAAATCCTTCTCTGTTCTTTTTGTCTTTCATAAAGCCTTTGAACCAGGTCTTATACCCTTTGGTTAAGGGAATAATTACGGCAAGGTCTACCAAAGCATTTTGATTTAAATCAGCGGTGTTGTACCATTCGCTTTGATGATAAATTTTGCCCTCGTCATTAAAAAATAAAACCGCATAGTAATCCATCATAACGGGTTTTTTGGTGACAGAATTTAATGATGCCCAAGTCCCATAAACCCTAACATCTCCATTGGGTTTTTGATTCTCATCTAAGCCAGCAAAATAGAGTTGTTTGGTTAAATTAATTTCTTCGTAGGCTGCATTAAACCCTTTCATGGCGTTGTGCCAGGTGTCAATGTCAAGAGAGTCAACTCCTGTAGGTGGTGGAGACCAGGTAAAGTCTTCTGTCACAAAAGTTTTCATTTCATCAAGATTTTCATCGGAAAAGGCCTTAAAAAACGCCTTCGTCGACTCAACGTTTTTCTCAAAATTCATCATTTCAGCAGGGTTCGAAGTGCAATTGACAAATAAAAAGGAGCAACAGATAATCGCAATAATTTTTTTCATTTTAATATAGTTTAGTTTGTTCTTCTAAGGTATAAAACTTTTCTTAGAATGAGGAGAGGAAATTAGAAGACTAGCATGGACTGAAAAAAGAGAAAGCAATGAGGATTATGAAGTAGTCCTGTTTCTAGCTAGTTGGGAGTATAATGATCGTCTAAATATCCCAAATAGGGTGGGCAGAGAGAGGCTTTGATTTTTCAAAGCCTGTTCAATAAATAATGTTCAACAATTTTATTCAGTGACAGAAATATAGGTCATTTGAACAGAATCGATGAGGGTTACACTTTCAATTGCCGAAAGCAACATAGGATAGCTTACCTCTAATGAATTCTCAGTAGGCAGACTGGAAGGGGTTGCTGAGAGTGCATAAATGGTCATTATATAAGTATTTGTGCCAGGAGATGGACTACAAGGCGACGAATAGGAGATTTTAGCAAAGTCTTTATTTGGTCCCATAAACCAATCTCCATCATCAGCACCGCCATAAGGAATCTCGGTGACTGAAGGATCAATATCCCAGAGTATAAGATAGTGATTAGTTTCTGTTGCATTAATATTTGCGTGAATTGATATTGCAAGCGACCCTGTTCCTTCAGGAACATTTGCCCATGAAATAGGAATTGAATTTTCTACCCCATTAATTTTCGCTTCACACTTATAACTCTCTAAAATTGCCCCATTGGCATCAATGGCAATGCTAGAAAGCGAAAAATTAGAGTTTAAAGATGTAGCAGTATATCCACTAGATGTGTTGGTAGATGTAGTGCTGCTCGATGTGTCTGTTGTCTGAGAAACAGTAGAGGTGTCGTCGGTTGGAGGTGTTCCAGTATAAGGTAGATCAATGCAAAAACTTCTATTCGTGTAGGTTTCAACATTCTCAGTTGAGCCATCTGGGATTGCCCCGTTGGTTGGAAGATTGGAGGTTCCTCCATTCTCATCAACATGGATGTAGGTATAATCACAGCTTGTAGGATCCCATGAATAATTGATGTAATATTTGGTTCCAGAGACAGTATATTCAAAAGAAAACGCATTATCACCTGTTTGAGAAAACGCGGTTACTTCAGCTCCATCAACCGGGCCAAAACCATCGCTTGGTCGTACTGGCGAAGAAAAGGCCTGAGGAATTATTTGATCCTCTGGAGCAGTGCTTGTAGGGTCTATTGTTACTTCCCCCATCATTTTAGCAATAAAATAGGGAGCATCTGTTGAGGCATGATAACGGTAATTTCCATTCTCATCATAAAGGCCTAAAGCATCGTCTAAGGTTTTGTTTGTATATCCATATAAGGGGAAACCATCCAAGGCATAAGCAATTGGATTACCTTCTCCAACGAGTTCTTCAAGATGTGTTGGGGGTAGGTGGTAGTGGTAGTCATCTCCTCTTCCAAAATGCCCTCCCCAATTGTCTAACTCTCCAAGTAGATAACTGTCATTTCCCCTGTTGTTAAGTGAGTTAAATATTGGGATTCCATTTACAGCTACAGCTAAAGCACCTTTTCTTAGGCGCAAGCTAGTATCTAAGGGATTGTTTGATATTACGGGGTTTAACGGAATCGCCCAACTATTATCACCAGTATAGTTTTGTGGTATAGGGACTTGTTCTTGCCAGGAGGTAATTCCTACGGCCATATTATGTGCTGGCCATCCGTATGAAGCAATATAAAAGTACTCATCGTCTGCAGTAATAGACACATCAGTAAAGGCAGAAAAATGCGATTCAATAGTACTTAAAAGACTACTTGGATCTGGTGTAGTTGAAGTATTCGTTGAAGTGTCAGAGGTGGTGTTAGTGGTCGTATTCGTTGGTGTTTCACTACCTGCAGGGATAAATGTAACACTAATTGTTTTAGATTCATTTACAGTGAGTTCAATAGGGTTGTCAGTACTTGAAACAGAACCAGACCATCCTGTAAAAACCCATTCATTCAATGGATTAGCAGTTAATCTAATCACACTGCCTGAAGTGTATTCAGTGGTTGATTTCCCAGAGGATATAATTTCCTCAGAAACTGTTCCAGAACCTGTTATTGAAACAGTAAGAGGGTATTTTCTTTTTTCAAAATTAGCAGTAATTGTTTGATTTGAATCAACGGTAACTGATAGTGGGTTATCGGTTGAACCATTTGACCAATTGACAAATACATATTCTGAATTTGGCGTTGCTGTAATTGAAACAGAATTACCTTGAGTATAAGATCCACCAGGGGAACTAACAGTTCCACCAACTCCTGATGTTATCGTTAAAGTGAAACGAATAACCGGATCCACTGTTGGAGTATTATCGGTTTCAAGAGGAGTTGCATCTTCTGTTGAACAGGTGATGAAAAACAAAAAGGTAATGGATAACAATGAAGGAAAAAGAAAGTTTTTTTTGTTTGAACGGCTAAAGTAAAGGGTAAAAGAAAGCAATGTAAGTAACAGTAGAACGATGCCTATACTGGCATTGAACTTGGAAATTTTAAGTACGGGAGCCTTTGTTTTTAATCTTAGTATGGGCTTTGCTAAGTTGGCATTTATATGAGCGGTTAACTCATGTCTTTTTAAGATCAAGAGTTGATCTTCAATGGAAAAATCAGTTATTGGATATTGAGAAATCTTCCCAGAAGACAGATTTTGAAGCAAGACTATTCCGTTCTCAAAAGCAATGTAATCGGCTTTAAAAGAGCGGTTATCTTCCATTAATCGCCAAAGATGTGCGTGTTCTTGAGAATGAGTTCCAGAATGAGCATAAACAAATCCATTTATGGTTAATAAGAAAAAATAGAGGAGAGAAAACGAGAGTGATTTTTTTGTCTTCATTTACATAAATATATTAAGTAAATATACTTATTATATTCTAATATATGTTTTTTTAAACAAGCATAGTGCAGTGGTCATAACCTCTAGATCTAGTAAGGAAGCGAATAGGGAGAAAGTCGGCTTTTTTTCTAGTGTTATCACGGAGAATTTAATATGGATCAACCGCTATCGGGCAAGCGAATATTTAAAGGAGAACAACTTTCGTTTGAAAAAGGGTGGAGAAACCATAGGGGAAAAGATTGAACATCTCTTTTGGTGAGCATATTGTTGTTGATTTGATTGGCGATCAACAGATCGGATTCAAGACCATCAATTGACAGCTATATGACTAAACGGACAGCGCTCATTAAGGCTATGTTATAAGAAGTAATAGACGGTGTTTGGTCGACCGAGAACAGTCAGGCAAAATATTTCATTGATATTATCAAATTTGGTTTAAATTTGCATGGTACAACAAGGAAACGATTACAGCTGTACTTTTGTCAAGATTGTGATTCTTGGCTTTGATTAATGCAACCAACCATTAATAACCGCTGTAATGTCCTATATATAGTACCAATGGTCCTATAGCTCAGTTGGTTAGAGTAGCTGACTCATAATCAGTTGGTCCCTGGTTCGAGCCCAGGTGGGACCACCAACAATTAAAGGCGTTAAGAGCAAATTTGCGATTATCGCCTTTTCTTATTTGTCCACATATTTGTCCCTAATTTTTTGGCCCATTAAGTACCACCCCCTTTTTTGGATTGTTCTTTAAAGTACCTTTAATGTCAATAATAACTGCATTTTCAGGCATTTTTGGGGTAAAACCATAAAATTACCTTAATCCCTGCTATTGCATAAACTTAACCAAAATGAATTTATCTAACGATTACGCAAACTTTATCCAACAATTCCAATGGAACTACTTCGCAACTTGTAGAACACCTTATAAGATTGGCACCATGACGGTGAGAAACTGGCTTACAAAGCTTCTAAATAGCTCTAATAAGGTAGAACAGGCATTCTATGTAACAGAAAGAGACAAGGGAGATTACAACAACCTGCATGTTCATATGCTTATTGGCACTAATACAGAAATGACCTATAAAGAAGTTAAGTATGGACTTGGGAATGTTTCTGTAGGAGACTATCAACCAGTCTATGATTGTGAGACTGTATGTAAGTATGTAACTAAGCATATTGGAAAGGACGTGGACTATGACATTGTTTTTAAAAGCTAAAAAACTGAATACTCTTGTTGCTGTATTTTGGGGGGTGGGGTTTTTAAATCCGCTTTTCTTTTTGGGGTAGCGTTCGTATAATGATGTATTACCTAAACCCCAGCCATATCCTCCTCAGTAAGTTCTACAATACACTTTACCAAGAATGAAACAAGCTACTAATGAAGTGAGTGTGGACTTGCCTTTGTTTATTAATTAAGTTCTTGGACAAGTGTAACTGGTTAATATCTAAGATTCTTAAGGTTCAGCTACAATACGAAAAAGGCATAAATGAGTTAGTTAACATCCATTCAGATACATTAAAAAAACACTTGGTAGACAGGTATTATAAAAACATTATGTCACCCTTTTTAATTAAGTTTAGGCATTTTTCTTATATTGGTTGGCAAACTATATAACATTTCTGATGAATAAAATAGTATTAACTTTATCAGCATTTCTTTTATTTATTGCTTGTTCAAAAAGTGATTCTTCCGAGGACTCTGAGGAAACTTTAATGGGAAATTCGGAACATCAAATTGATATTTCTCCTGGTGGAAATGCATATTCACTCCTTATGTCCTCATCAGAATATAACGAATGGAAAAACAGCGACCAATTCACAAATACCGAAAAAAGAACGGCCTTATTCCAAGATGTCTACAAAACGTTCTCAGACAAATTTGATTTTATATTTCTTGTTTTAAATGAGGATAACATCCCAGAAAACATAAACTACTATGGTATGTTGATTGATGTTTCAAACAATGTGAGTGGAATTGGTATCCAACAATATGACTACAGCAGAGACTATGGGTCGTCGGGAAAACTAAAGTCCGTTATGCAATTAACAGGAAGAAGTTTTATTCAAACAGGGCCCATGCTTCATGAATTGATGCATAATTGGGGGAATTTTGCTTTGCCTACAGAAAATGTTGATGAACCTGGCACAAACCTCACTTCCTACCCCTATTGGGGTCATTGGGGATTTACAGGAGGCAGTTCTAAAGGGCAGTTAGGCGGGTTTGAACAAAATAGTCTCGAAGAAATTGGAACAAACCAATATTCAGTAAATGCTTTTGGAGCTTTTGCAAATGGAGGAAATAGTATTCCTTTTAATGAATTTGAACTTTATTTAATGGGAATGGCTCCCATTTCTTCTGTGAAAAGCTTTGACCTGTTTGGAGAAATTACTTCGTGGGAAGTTGGCTCAAAATTTAATTTCACCGCAAACTCTAGAACCACATATGACCAAGAAAGTATTGTTTCCCTTTTAGGACCTCGAGTCCCAGATTCATCAGATTCGCAAAAAGAATTTAATCTTTTAGTAATCGTTTTAACAGATGAAGCACTAACAGATGACCAGTGGAATGCTGTAGATTCTTCCGTAGAATGGTTTTCCTTTCCTGGTCCAGATGAAAATTACCTTTATAATTTTTATGAAGCCACAAACGGGATAGGTAAAATTATAATTGGAGAGTAATCAAATATTAATTACAACTAAGCGCTCGAAGATTAAAAAGTTAGTCGCCATATTATTTATTGTTTTAAACTATCAGTTTTCATTCTCACAGACTGCGGAATGGAATAAAAGAGAAATCAACACCGATTTCATTAAAGGAGTTTCTTTTGGGTTTTTAGTTCAAGGACAAACAAAATATCCAAACCCTTACTATGGCCCTGAAAGAACAGGAATTTATAATGATGGTTCTTATCATCTTATGCTTGATTTCTATTTAAAAAAAGTAATTCTTGGCTTTCAACTTTCGGATGATTTTCTTTTTTTACAAAATTTTGAAAATGTAGTCATAGAAAAGGATGAAATCATTTCAGGTAGCATTTGGAAACCTAGAGGATATAATGATAGTTTTGCCTCTCTTACTAGAACAATATGGATTTCCTTAGGCTATAGCATATTTAATGAATTGAATTTAAAGATGAGTGTTGGATTTAGAAACGGGCCTAATGAAAGCATTTTTTTTAAAAGCAAGCTTCCAGAAGAGGTAGCCTTGGGCTATAACTTTAATAGTGCTGAGAATGTTTACAATACAACATCTGCTACTCAAAATACTTTTTCCGAAACCGACTTTTCTGTTTCGTTAAATTACCCAATTCCTATTTATGGAAATTTTGGGATTGTCCCGGAGCTTGGATATTCAAAAAACCATGGAGGACTTGTAAGTGGGATAGGTCTCAAATACACGATTTCTGAATGATTAAAAAGACAATTCATTTTCTTGTAATATTGTTTCTACTCGCAGGCTGTTTTACTAGAACACTCTCGGAAGAAATCTTTGATTTAGAACCTGATTTAATTCCAAATGAAGAAGTTATTATTCCGGATGGGTGCAGTATTTCAGCCGTTCTTACTTCTGGAGCTGAATCTCAAACCGTAACGGCTACAAACGCCATTACAGACACCTCCTATACCATAAGCACAACTTGTTCAGCAACCCTTTCTGCTCTTGTAGAGGGACTTCCAGATGGAGTTATTATGAGTTTTGAAAACAATACAGTTATACTATCAGGGATTCCAAGTGAACAAGCCTCTGGAACCTATAACTATACGATTACTTCATTTGATTCAGAAAATTTAAATAATGCTACAACCTCATCAACGATTACTGGAAGTTTCAATGTAACGGCTCTCTCTACCCCAATTGTTTTATCTAATATCTATTTCGAAAATGGAACCTGCAAATGTCCTGATGCAGCAGTTGGAGAAACAGAAATTATTGGGGAAGTAATCTACACTGTGGTTGATGACCAAACCCTGAAAGAACAGATAGCAATTGGTAATGTCAATCTATGCACTTCATTAGTAACGAATATGTCCCAATTATTTTATGGCAAAACTTCTTTTAATTCAGCAATAGGTTTTTGGGATACTTCAAATGTGGAACTAATGGTTGATATGTTTTCTGGAGCTTCTGCTTTTAATCAGGATATTGGAAACTGGGATACTTCAAGTGTTACAAGTATGTTCGCGATGTTTAGACAAGCCTCATCATTTAATAAAGATATCGGGAACTGGGATACTTCAAATGTGGAACTAATGGGTGATATGTTTTCTGGAGCTTCTGCTTTTAATCAGGATATTGGAAACTGGGATACTTCAAGTGTTACAAGTATGTTCGGGATGTTTATGCAAGCCTCATCATTTAATAAAGATATCGGGAACTGGGATACTTCAAGTGTTACAAGTATGTTCGGGATGTTTATGCTAGCCTCATCATTTAATAAAGATATTGGAAACTGGGATACTTCAAATGTGGAACTAATGCTTGATATGTTTTCTGGAGCTTCTGCTTTTAATCAGGATATTGGAAACTGGGATACTTCTTTTGTGACTAATATGGCTTTTATGTTTTCTAGAGCTTCTGCTTTTAATCAAGATGTCGGGAACTGGGATACTTCAAATGTGGTTAATATGAATGGTCTGTTTTCAGAAGCATCAGAATTTAATCAAGACATAGGCAATTGGGATACATCAAATAACGGTGAGTTTACTAATATGTTTAGAGATGCAATTGCATTTAATCAAGATATCGGTAGTTGGGATACTTCAAATGTTAGGATAATGGGTTGGATGTTTGATGGCGCAATTGCATTTAATCAGGATATTGGGGGTTGGGATACTTCAAGTGTGGAAAGTTTTACTGACTCCAATAACTTTGAAGTTGGTATGGGTCGTATGTTTTATAATGCAACTACATTTAACCAAGACCTTTCAGGATGGTGTGTAACTAACTTTACTGCTGAACCAACTTTGTTTAAGATAGGAGCAAATGCTTGGAGTTTGCCAAAGCCTGAATGGGGAACTTGTCCTGATTAATAAACTAAATACAATTAAAAAAGCCTCTTCTCTTGGAGGTTCTATATCATAGGCATATCCTCTTCATTAAGTTCAGGTATTTCCAATC
>Ga0209138_1001102_pt1 | contig 24047 bp, 23 predicted proteins | sample SaaInl3SG_22_DNA_FD_184645 | JGI IMG/M metagenome (GOLD analysis project Ga0209138, IMG submission 184645) | Marine microbial communities from expanding oxygen minimum zones in the Saanich Inlet - ESP_153SG_22_DNA (SPAdes) (version 2) | ecosystem: Environmental > Aquatic > Marine > Intertidal...
CAGCGAGTGGCCGCAACGTTTTGAGCGCGCGTCGCCGCAAGGGCCGCAAGAAATTGTCCGTGAGCTCGGAGCGCCGACACAAAGGGGTTGAGCGCCTGTAATTGAATTCAATCGGCCTTGTGCCGTCAAGGGGAATCCACTCGGGTTCCCCTTTTTTTTGCCCTGCTCCTCCGAGGCTCAGCTCGTTACTCGGCCCAAACCACCAAGAGCCGGCCCACCTCGACGCTCCAGCCTCCGCGCCACGTCGCGCCCCGAACCCTTCCGGCCAGGCGTCCGCCCGTGCCGTTTTCGTTCTCGGTGACCTCGTCAAGCAGGGCGTCCCGCTGAAATTCCAGCGCCGGACCGTGCCCCTTGAACATGGCCTCTTTCGCGGCCCAGGCCCACGCTTCCCGGCCCTCCCAGCGGTTCCGTTCGTCCGGGGACATCACCCGCGGCGCGACCCGGACCACCCGCGCATCGTCGGTCAGGACCAGGTCGATCCCGCACGTCGCCCTGCCGTCGTCCCACATCGCAGCGGCGACCCAAACCTCGTCTCCCACAGTGCAGTGCGACAAGCTCAGCGCCCGCCACCCGTCGCCGAGGCCCGCACCCGGCTCGGACCTGCCCGCTCCGTCCGCTCCGTCCGCCTCGCGAATCCAGGGCTTGCCGTCCGCGTCGTGTTCGAGATGCCATTGATCGTGACCCAGAAGCGTGCGGACGGCCTCGACGACCGCGCTGTGTTCGCGCCGCCGCGCCTCGGACAGGCCGTCCACCTCCCGGGCCGGAAAAAACCGCCCCACATCCCCGCGCACGCCCTCCGACTCAGGAGCGCGCCAGAGAACAATCCGGGCGCCGAGAGGTTGGGTTGACAACGCGTGCTGAGGCATGGGGACAAAGGACGGGGGTTTGGCCTCCACCTCCAAAGCCCACGCATTCCGTACTTTTGCAGAGCATTAACCCAAGAAACACATGGGCAACACCACCCCTACACCCACCCTCCCTTACAAGGTCAAGGACATGAGCCTGGCCGAGTGGGGCCGAAAGGAAATCACGCTCGCCGAGGCCGAAATGCCCGGTTTGATGGCGCTTCGCGAAGAGTTTGGCACGTCCAAGCCCTTGGCGGGAGCTCGCATTGCGGGATGCCTTCACATGACCATCCAAACGGCCGTCCTCATTGAAACGCTCAAGGAGCTCGGCGCGGACGTGACGTGGTCTTCGTGCAACATCTTCTCCACCCAGGACCACGCGGCAGCAGCCATCGCTGCGGCAGGCATTCCGGTCTACGCTTGGAAGGGCATGACGGAGGAGGAGTACGAGTGGTGCATCGAGCAAACGCTCTTCTTCGGAGAAGAGCGCAAGCCCCTCAACATGATCCTCGACGACGGCGGTGACCTCACCAACGTGGTCCTCGACCAGTACCCTGAGCTGGCAGCGGGCATCAAAGGCATCTCGGAAGAAACCACGACGGGGGTGCTTCGCTTGTACGAGCGCCAAAAGAACGGCACCCTCCCGATGCCAGCCATCAACGTGAACGACTCCGTGACCAAGTCGAAGTTCGACAACAAGTACGGTTGCCGTGAGTCTTGCGTCGACGCGATTCGTCGCGCGACGGACGTGATGATGGCCGGAAAGGTCGCCGCGGTGGCTGGGTTTGGCGACGTGGGCAAGGGCTCAGCCGAGTCCCTGCGCAACGCAGGGTGCCGTGTGATTGTGGCGGAAATCGACCCCATCTGCGCGCTCCAAGCGGCCATGGAAGGCTTCGAAGTGAAGAAGATGGTCGACGCCGTTGCGGAAGCGGACATCGTCGTCACCGCCACCGGAAACAAGGACATCGTGACCGGCAAACACTTCGAGGCGATGAAGGACAAGACCATCGTTTGCAACATCGGACACTTCGACAACGAGATTGACGTGGCCTGGCTCAACAGCAACCACGGCAACACAAAGGACACCATCAAGCCGCAGGTGGACATGTATACGGTCAACGGCAAGGACATCATCTTGCTCGCGGAAGGGCGTTTGGTCAACCTCGGTTGCGCCACCGGACACCCCAGCTTTGTGATGTCGGCGTCCTTCACCAACCAGACCATCGCCCAAATCGAGCTTTGGAAGTATGCTTCGAACTACAAGAACGAGGTGTACACCTTGCCCAAGCACTTGGACGAGAAGGTCGCTCGCTTGCACTTGGCCAAAATCGGTGTCCAGCTCGATGAGCTTTCTTCCGAGCAGGCCGACTACATCGGTGTGCCGGTTCAGGGGCCTTTCAAAGGCGAAGCGTACCGCTACTGAGCCAAGAGGAACTCAAGCGGCCACATGCCGCACCTGCGACAACAACCCTGCCCTTGCGGCGGGGTTGTTTCGTTTTGGCGAACTCGCCAGAGGCGCGATCGGGCGAATCGCCCCCGTCCACGTCAATTGTAAATGCGGAGGATGGATCCGTTGAGGGAGGTTCGGTACCGGTGGAGCGGCAACGTCGCCGGCCCATTCATCACACTGCCGTCAATCATCAGCCACTGGCTGTCCGAGCAGTCGCTGTTGTCTTGCAAGGTGATGTTGTCCGCGTCCAGCGTCACTTTGCACCCCAAGGGGATGTCGTAGGTCGAATGGCGATCGAGCACCACAAATTCGTCGAGGGTGTAGCGGTAGACGTATAGGCCTTTGGACCCCCCATTCAAGGCGATGGCTTCTCCAGGGAAGTTGAGCGTGTTGTACGCAGGCAAATTGAGGTCGATGTCGACGTTCACCGGCACGTAAGGGATGTACTGTTGCTGTTCGCCGCACGAGGTGCATGAAGCGAGCACGAGCAACAATGCGCCAATCCAAACCGACACCTTCGCCCGCAACCCCAGCGGGTCCTTTGGAGCGCCAGCCTTGAACGCCTTCACGTAATTGGGCTCGTAGCTTCCGAGGTCGGCGACCTCTCCTGAGGCCAACTTCGTTTCGGCCAAGGTCGCCCCGTCTCGAGCGAGGGGCCAAGCTTCAACAAAGGTTCGCCCATCGCCTGCCAACGCGTCGGCGCACTTCAAGGCACCGTCGCCAATGAACTGCGCAGGCCCCTCAAAGAATTCCGGCCTCACGTCAACCTCCACGGGTTCCACAGCGTGTGTACAGGTGCCATCTTGAGCATACGTCGCGGCATACACTTCCATGCGTCGGGCGTCGATCATGCCGACCCGAGGTTGAGGGGTGGGGTCGAGGCGACGTCCTTGTTCCGCGAGAAGGGCCAAGGTGTCCAGCGCAACAAGCGGCAAACCCAAGGCGTGGCAAACGCCCTTGGCGGTCGACACGCCAATGCGCAAACCTGTGAACGAGCCCGGACCACCGGAGACGGCCACGGCGTCGAGGTCACTTTGGGCCCATCCATGCTCCTGCATGACTTCGTCGATGAGCGGCATCAACCGCTCGGCATGAACGTAGCCTTCGTCGGCACGTTCTTCTTTCCACGCTACGGCCACGCCGTCTTGGGAGAGGGCGACCGAACATTGTGGCGTCGACGTTTCCAGGATCAGAATCTTGGCCATCACTTGGGCTCTACGTCGTCCCCGTCGTTCAACGATCGGCTCACGACGTCATACGGACCTGTGATGAGCGTCGCATCCTCGGCCACGTCACCGGTGATGGCCACAAATCGCGAGTCTTGAATGCCGGTCTCCACCGGCGTCCACACGGCTTTGCCTTCGCGCAACACAAAGACGCCAAGTTGCGCATCGTCGCGGGACTCGTCGGCCTCACCTCCTTGTTCCTCTTCGTCGCTGTCGTCCCCAAACCCCGCCTCGCGGCTCGTCACCGCTTGGATCGGCGCGGCCATCACTCCCATCTCTCGCGCGGTCAGGATGTCCACGGTGGCGCTCATGCCTGGGCGGAAGGGCGTATCGTTCTCGTCGTTCCCCTCCGTGAGGTGGGCGTAGCTGTCTCGGTTCAACCGAACCTTCACTGAGAAGTTGGTGACCTGGTCCATGCTGAAGCCGTTCATGCCGGCATTTAGGGCCGTGTTGCCAATTTCCGTGACCGTCCCTTTGAACGTTTCTCCGAGGTAGGCGTCCACTTCAATTTCAGCGTCGTCCCCGAGATGAATGCGCACGATGTCGCTCTCATTCACTTCGACGTTCACCTCCATGGTGCTGAGGTCACTCACGTTCAGGATGACTTCTCCGGCTGTGAAGCCGTTGCCTTGCACGCTCTCGCCAATTTCCTTCGCCAGGGCGGTGACGACGCCGGCTTGAGGCGCGCGAAGCGTGGTGCGGCTCAGGTTGTCCTTGGCTTCCTGAAGCGAGGCTTCGCCGCTTCGGATGGCGTACTCCGCGCTGCGCACGCTTTCCTGCGCGCTTGTCAGGTTGGCGTTGGCGGTGAGGTAGGACGCTTCGGTTTGGTCGAATTCCGCTTGAGAGATGACTTTTTGCGAGATCAAGGCTTGCGCGCGCTCAAACGCTTTTTGCGCGGCGATGAAGTTGGCTTCCCCCTGCGCCACTTGAGCGCGTGCGGAAGCGAGGTTGGATCGGGCGGAGTTGAGCGCGGCCTCGGCGCGCAGCAGAGCGGCGTCGTACAGGTCGGGGTTGAGTTGCACGAGGAGGTCGCCCTTGGCCACCACGTCGCCTTCCTTGACGGGGAGTTCGGTGATTTGGCCGTTGACTTCCGCCGTGATTTTCACTTCCACCTCGGGCTGGATTTTGCCGCTGGCGCTGACGCGTTCGACGATGTCGCGGGTTTCGACTTGCGCGGTGCTCACACTGGGCAATTCGCGGTTGCCGCCCTTGACGACCGCCACGATGACGAGCAGAAGCACGACGGCTCCGAGGGCGAGAAGCAGTTTCTTGTTCATGGCTTAGAGGCTGAGAGGGCGTCCGAGGTAAAAGTCCAAAATCCGCGTCTTGAATACGAAGTCGTACTGCGTGCGCAACGCGTTGATGCGCGCATTGTCAAGCCGGGTGCGCGCGTCGGCGTATTCCAGGGCGGAGATGGCTCCCGCTTCGAACCGTGCCTCGGCGTTGGTCATCGCGAGCTCAGCGGCCTCGAGGGCGCGGTCGTTCGCTTCGAACGTGCGTTGTGCGGCACGGGCATCGGCGTACGCTTGCTCGACCGTTTGGGTGAGGGCTTGTTCGGTTTGGTCCTTCGCAAGCTGCGCCGACAGCACATCCACCTCCGCGCGCTCAATGTTGGTGTGAATGCCGAAGTTGTTGAAGAGCGGCACGCTCAACGAGAAGAAAATGCTCTGGTTGACGTTGTTCGAGAGCTGGTCTTGGAAAGACATGGTCTCGTAGACGCCCTCAGACGTTTCCACGGGAACCGTCAAGGGAATGCCTTGGGTGGTCTCGATGGTGAAGTTGGTGTACACGGGGTCGACCACGGCGGTTTGGCGGTTTTGGGAATAGCCGGAGCCGACGCTGTAGGATCCGTTGATGCGTGGAAGGCGCGCGGCCTTGGCGAGGTCGAGGCCGAGGTACGCGTCAGTGACCTGCAACTCGGCGGCTTTCATGTCGGGGAAGGCGTTTCGAGCAAAGGCCACAGCGGCATCGGCCGAAAGCGGAAGCTGCGTGGTCTCAAGCAGGTCGTCCGAGGGAGGGGCGACGTCGATGCCGTCGGCGTCGTCGCCGGAGAGCTGAAGGAGCTGCGCAAGTGCGAGTTGGGCTAGGGTCACGCCGTTCTCGGCGGCCACCACGGAGCTGGCGTCCGAGGCTTGCTGAGCCAAGACGTCGTAGAGGTCGCTCTCGGCGGCGGCGCCGGCGTTGACGAGTTTCTGGACGCGGTCGACTTGGCGTCCCGTCGCCTCGGCGTTGAGCTGGGCGATGGTCAGGAATTCCTTCTGAAAGAGAACGTTGAGGTACCCGGAGGCGAGCGAGAGGGCCACGTTGTTCTGCGCGATCTCCACGTTGGTTTGAGCGAGTTCAAGCCCGAGACGAGCCCGGCGGAGGTTGAGGTGGTTCTGGAACCCGTTGAAGAGGGTCACCCCAGAGCTCATGCCGTAGTTGCTTGACTGCACCGCATCCGTGGCGAACGTGTTGGTGAACGGGTCAATGCGCTGACCGATGTTTACGCCGTAGCTCGAGGACGCGTTGAGGTTGGGCAAAAAAGCGCCTTTGGCGGAAAGTTCCCCAAGTTGCCCTCGGACGATGCCGAGCTCGGCCTGCTTGAGTTGCAGGTTGTGTTCCAAGGCGTGTTCCAAACAACGTTGCAACGACCAAACGTTGCTGCCGGAGGTTTGGCTCCAAGCAGGGGCGAGAACCACGGACACGAGCAACATGGCCGCGAAGTGGTGGAAAAAAGAAGGGCGCATGACCCAAAATTACGCTCCCGAGCGCCTCAGCCGCCGACTTTGCCGGCTTCCTTTCGCTTTCGAAACACAAACCATGCGAAAAACGCCATCAGGAGGTAGGGAATGGCCATCAGGTAGAGGATGCCTGAATTGAGTCCGCGACCGAGGCTTCCGTCGGCGGCACTGTCCTCGGCGACCGCCTTGCACATGACGCATTGGGCGGAGAGGTCCGAAGCGAATAACGCGAAGGCCGCCAAGGCCACGATCCAAGGAAGCCTGCCTTTCATCAGAAGGGGTAGCAGGGTGAAATCAGCAGGTACACCAGGACGCCCGTGAACGTGACGTAAGTCCACATCGGGTAGGTGATGCGGGCCCATTTGCGGTGCTTTTGGATTTGGCTTCCCAAGCCCAAGATGTAGGTCGTCAGCACCAACGGAACGATCACGATGGACATCAAGATGTGGGTCAGCAGCACAAAGAAATAGAAGTAGCGGATGGCGCCTTCCTTGCAAAACGGCGTGCTTTCAGTCGTCATGTGGTAGCTGACGTAGCTCAACAAAAAGACCGCGGAAAGGGCCAGAGCGAGGGTGTTCAGCTTTTGGTGCAGCGCGATGTTCTTGCGGCGGATGGCCATGTAAGATCCCACAAGGCAGAGGAAGGCTGAACCGTTGATGATCGCGTTGAGCGTGGGCAGCTTGTGCAACACGGCCTCCACTTCCGGGCTTACTTCAATGCCGGGCAAGTAAAACAGAATGGCCACCACGAGCGGAATGGCGATGCCCGCAACCCACACAAAAGCTCTCAGTTTCTTGTTGACTCCCACGGCAGTGATTTTGCAACAAAGATGCAACGGCCCTGTCGAATTCAGGACGCTTCTGTGCGTCAAGTCACGCTCAGCGTTCCCCGCTCAGCGCAAGTTGAGCCGCGTCCTTCATCATGGCATCCACCTCTGCGGTGGAAGTGCCATCGTACAGGCCTCGGATGCGGTTTTCTCGGTCGACCAGGACGAAGGTGTCGCTGTGAAAGAATCCCCCTGCGGCGGTGTCGCTTTGCAGCGCCGTGAGGTAGTACCCAAACCGTGCCTGGTCGTACAAGTCTTCCTTGTCGCCGGTCAAAAACTTCCACGAAGCGGTGTCCGCACCGAGGCGTGTGGCGTATTCCTTCAATCGCGCCGGCGTGTCGCGTTCAGGATCCACGCTGTGACTGAGCAACGTGATGTCGCGGTCCAGGTCGTTGCCCTTGAGCCACGCTTGAGTCCGGGCCAACTGGCTGCTCATGATGGGGCAGATGGTGGGGCAATGCGTGAAGAAGTAGTCGACGATTTTGACTTGGCCCTCCACCGTGCGGTGACTGATCTCGACGCTGTCGATGCCGGTGAATGCGAACGCGGGCACAGTGTGTCCTTCGGGACCGAGAACGGGCAATTCGGGACGCTCGGCCAAGGCTTCCACCAGTTTTTCCCTGCCGTACTCGGCCACATCGCGCTCCTTCTTCAGCAAGGCGATGTCTTCGACTGCGTCGCGAATGGCGTTCTCGGAGGCCGCGTGGTACACCCCGCGCAAGAAGCCTTCGGTGTCGACCAGCCAGATGGTGGCGACGTTGTTCGGCTCTGCCCTATCGCGTTGGATGATGAATTCTTCCGCCACAACGCGGTCCACCTCCTCCGGGGCGCCCGTCAAAAACTGCCACTTGCCTTCGAATCCGTTGTAGCGCGTGTTGCGTTCCACGTATTGCTGAAGGACCTCAGGCGTGTCGTGTTCCGGACTCAACGAGATGCTGACGACCACGATGTCGTCTTCGTCTCGGTAGCGGAAGTTGGGCCAAAGAAGCTGCTTGGTCACCTGCGCCACGTGGGGCGCGTCAGTGCCGTAAAAGGCGGCGAGCCACACCTTGCCTCGCAAGTTTTTCGCAGAAAACCTCTCGCCTTCTTGGTTGACCAAATCGAAGTGACCAACGCGTTGCGCCGCCAGCGACCGGCCCTCCACCGGCCCATCCACCGTGTAGTACGGCAGGGTGTTGAAGTTGTGGTCGGTGAGCAGCCCTAAAAAAACCAGCCCCGCCAAAGGCAGGGCCAGCATCATTGCGATGAGAATCAGTCGGTTCTTCAGGGAACCCATCGGTTCTCGTTTGGCATCGCGATCAGTGGAACGTGGTGTACGAGTCGAGGTGACCGAACCCTTCCGTGATGGCGATGAAGATCAAGTAACAAATGAAGAGGATGTACGGCGCGAGGATGGCCTTTTTCATGTTGGGACGTTCGTCGCCGAGGTGCATGAAGACCAAGACAATGTACGCGGCCTTCACCAAGGTCATGACGATGAACGTCCACTTGATGGCCGTCCACGTGAAGGTCTCCGAGCGCTTGAAGAACACCCCCATGCCGACTTCGACGGCCGTGATGGCGGTCAAGAGGGCTGTGACAAACCAAATTTTCTTGCGGATGGCGGCACCTGCTTCTTCGCTGTGGTGCGCCGCCATGGCGTAGCTGTCGTTGACAATGAGATCGTCGCGTTCCATGTCAGATGAGGTAGAAGAAGGTGAAAACAAAGACCCAAACAAGGTCGACGAAGTGCCAATACAACCCCGTCTTCTCCACCATCTCGTAGTGGCCGCGACGCTCAAACACGCCGTTCAACGCCATCAAGAAGATGATGATGTTGATGATCACTCCAGAAAACACGTGGAATCCATGAAATCCGGTGATGAAGAAGAAGAAGTTTGCGTAGGTCTGCTGCGAGGCGTACTCGCTGTCTTCGAGGTTGGCCCCGAAAGCGAAGACGTCGCTGCGGGCGTTCCACAATTTGGCCGCCTCTGCTCCCGACACCTCCTGTTCGTTTTCCACGTACTTGTTGAGGGTCAAGCTGTGCAATTCTGCCGCATGCTCGTGCTCGCCATATTGCGTCAACGTGATGTGACCGCCGTCCGCATGAAGCACCGTGTTGGGGTCGCCGTTGATCCAAGGCTCGGCCAAGTGGCCAAAGTGGTGGTCCATGAACACCATCTCGCCTTTCGGCAAAGTCATGCTCTCGCCGCTGTCCGTCGTCACGGTGACTTCCTTGGCGAGTTGGAATCCGCCGCCTGAACCGTGGATGAAGTGAGACCATTCCCAGGCTTGCGAGCCGAGGAAGAAGAAGCCGCCAATGATGGTGGCGCCCAACCATTTCACCACGCCCGCCTTGTCGTTGCGGTGACCCGCCTCCACGGCAAGCACCATCGTCACGGACGAGACGATGAGGATGAACGTCATCAAAGCCACGTAAATCAAAGGGTATTGGCCTTCCAAGCCCGGAAGAGCTCGGAACGCTTGTTCCCCGATGGGCCAAGCATCTTCGGATGTGGCGCGTGCAAAACCGTATGCAGTCAGCAACCCGCCAAAGGTGAGTGCATCGGACACGAGGAAGAACCACATCATCATTTTCCCGTACGTCACAGAGAACGGGCTTTGACCTCCGCCCCAAAGGACTTCAGTCGGGATCGTTTCGGTGTTTCCAGCCATGGCTTGAAATTGTGACGCGAAAATAGGGCAATCCCGTTTGGTGAACTAGGAAGAATCAGTCCAAATCGCAGCAACTGTCCACAACGGCACGTGGAAGCTGAGCCGTCGGTTGATTCAGCCCTTCAGCTTCAGTGCAGAAGAAACAGGAAGGCAAACAGGTACAGCCAAAGCAAGCCCAAGAAGTGCCAGTAGATGCCCGTGGCTTTCAAGCGCACCGGATCTCCGCTGTGGATGACCCCTGTGTAAAGGCGCAAGCCATTGACGACAAGGTAAATGAGCCCAAACACCAAGTGCAGGATGTGCACCATCACGAGCGCCCAGATGTATCCGCCGCCGCTGTTGGACGACTGGAGCACCTTGGTCGTGATGGGTTGCACCATCAGCGCGTCGTCCGGAGCGTAGAGCTCCCCGCGAGCGGCGTCGTGCAACAAGACTTGTCCGTCGTACCGGAAATCGTAGTCTTCGCCGTACACCGCGCTGCTCTCGTAGATCGCGGCCAAGTTGTTCCAACGAAACGCCGTGCCCCGTTCCGTGTCGGACGTGTTCCAGCCCATGCCTAACGTCGCGAGGTCCTTCCAGCCCTCCGCTTGCGTCACGGTGAAGCCAATGCCCAGGACCAAGGTGAGGGCGAGGGCGAGGAGGCCTTGTTGGGTTTGGCCTGCGCGCACGGCACGGGTGGCCCACCACAACGTCGCGCTGCTCAAGGCGATCAGCACGTTGCTCGCCCAAAACATGCTCGGCGCAGGAACGTGCACCCAAAACTGCCCCATGTTGCTCACGATGTAGGCCGAAGTGAACCCAGCGAACAGCATGGTCACCGCAAAGACGATGAAGTACATCAACATGGTTTTGGTGCGTTCCCGCACCTGGCCGTCAAGGCCTTCAAAAACGCGCTCACTCATGGGGTCAGGGGGATTTTGTCGAGGACGTAGACGATTTGGACCAAAGGCAAGTAGACAAAGCTGGCGAACATCAAACGTCGAGCGGCATCGAGGCTCAGATCCATCAAGAGACGGAACGCGTACCACGAGAAACCGAGCCCAGCCGCAATGCCAACCGCAAAAGCAACATCTCCCACCATCGGTTGGTTCAGCGCCCAAGGCAACATGCTGGCTGGGATGCAGAACAAGGTGTACAAGAGGATGAGTTGGGCGGAACGAGCGGTACGGCCGGCGTTGTAGGGCAACATCTTGTAGCCCGCTTTCAGGTAGTCGTCGTGGGCAAGCCAAGCAATGGCCCAAAAATGGGGAAACTGCCACATGAATTGCACCGCAAACAGCGTTCCCGGCTCAATCCCGAAGTCGCCCGTCGCCGCCACGTACCCAATCATCGGAGGCAAGGCGCCGGGAAAGGCGCCCACAAACACAGACAAGCTCGTCCGGCCCTTCAGCGGCGTGTAGAGGAAGGCGTAACTGACAATCGCAGCCACCCCCAGCCATCCGCTCAAGGGGTTCAGGCTGAACAGGCATGCGAGCCCCACGGCGGCAGCCATCAAACTCCAGACCAGCGCTTGCGTCACCGACATGCGGCCGGTGGGCAGCGGCCGGTTCGCCGTGCGCTTCATGAGGCCGTCGATGTTGCGCTCCAGGATTTGATTCAGGCCGTTGGACGCGCCGGTCAAGGCGTAGCCGCCCAAGGTGAGCATCAGAAACGTCCGGATGTCCATGGTTTCTGTGGCCATGAACCAACCGAGCACCGCGGAAAGCACGACGAAGAATCCGAGTCGGAGTTTGAACAGCGTGGCGAGGTCGCGGTGCATGGGCGGCAAAGCTACTGCAGGATGTTCAGGCCGTCGGTGCTTGCGGTCACCAATCGCGCTCGTCCATGACGCGGGATTGACGGACCCCGAGTTCGAGGCGTCCCGCGTTCCAAGGGTCCTGCCATGCGCCCGGTGCGTCTTGGTCTTCGAGGCGCATCCAAGCTCGGACAAACGCCTCGATGCCTCCAACGCCGTACCGTTCGCCGAGCGGCATGCTGAGGTCGAGCTCGAGGCGGGAAAGGTCGGTCCGGACGCCCTGCAACAGCTCGTGCCCCTCTTCGCCTTCGCGTTGCGAGAACGACGTCCACGGCATCTCGCCCGCCGCCAGCGACAGGAGGTCTTCACCGCCCCCGATCGACCGCCCTTGGGCGCGACGCAGGTAGCTCACCCTGAATGTGTAGGTGTCTTGGATGACGGTTCGGATCCGCACCCGTCCCTCGATGAAGTTGCCGCCGCCAGGATGCCCGATGGGCTGGTGCAGGTGCGTGTAGGAAAGGGGAAGCGTGTTGTGGGTGTACGTCCAGGGCCGGACGGCGGCGCCCTCCACGAGCCATCCAAATTTCCCCGTCCGACTGACCGACGATGCACCTGCGAGTACGCCCCATTTGTTGCCCCACCAACCGTTCCGTTCAAGCAGCTTGGACACGAGGAGCTCGTCGAGCAGGACTTGGCCGTAGGTGGTCAAATGTTGCCCCCGTCGCATCCGGGTTCGGTACGAGAGTTGCGCGCCGAGCAACGCGTTGTCCGAGGATCCGAGGCTGTATTCGCGCGGCCGGAACGCGGCCATCGGGACGAGGTAATGCGGTTCGACCCGGCCCCGAAACGCCACGTCGTTGGCGCGCCATTTGACGGCGCCAAACAGCGCCCCGCTCCAGCCTCCGCCCAGCGCCACTTCTGTCCACTGCGCGGCGAGCCATCCCGTTTCGACAGTGTCGGCCAGGACGTGGCGCGTGCGGAGGAGCACTTGGGAATACTGCACGATTCCTGCGTCGACCCACAGGCGCGCCCCGAGGGCGGGCGCCATGTGGCGGTCGAGAAACAGCGATCGCGCACCCCGGCCCCAGTGGTGGCTTTCCTGCCCCACCCGAACCGCGACGGACGGCGACAGGGCCCAGGACAGCGCACCCTCGAGACGATCGACCGAGGCGACCGATTCGTTGAGGAGGCTGGCCGTGCCGAGTCCGTCCATCGAGCCGTGGTCCGCGACCTCGCGGGCGAGCGGAAATCCAAGGGGGATGCGCCAACGCGTGGCGGCGACGTGGTAGGCACCACGTTCCGAAAAGGCGCCCGACGTGCCGAGGCCGATGGCGGTGCTCTGGGCCCGGAAGTCGCCGACGATTTGACGGGCCTCGCCCAGCACGGAGATGCCGTTGAAGGCGTCGGAAGCAGGTCGAAGGGGAGCCGGCCGGTTCCACGACGTCATGGGTTGGATGCTTGGCACCATGATGTCGGAGCTGTCGCAGGCGCGCGCCACCGTCCAGGCGCCCTCATCCAAGGGCAAGTGCCAAGTCAGGGACGTCGGGGATTGGGCAGAGGCGAGGAATCCGAGGCCGCCAAGCAAGATCAGCCCGAGGCTTCGAACAAGGAAAGGGCTAGGCCACACGACGCGGTCCTTGAGGGGCATTGGACTCGTCGTTTTCCGCGATTTCCTCGGGAGATAGGGACGATTGGCCAACGCCCGTGCGCACCAAGAAGTACGGCACCGAGGCCACTGCAAACGCCAGTCCCAGAAGGACCAAGAACTGTTCCGTCACCGAAAGCCCTGCCCAAAGCGCGTTGGGCTGCAAGGCCAGCACCACAAACAACAAGGTGTACATCCAAAGGGCCGAAGAACTCAACCGGTGCCCCCATCCGAGCTTCATCAGGAGGTGGTGGATGTGCCGGCGATCTGGGGAAAAAGGCGACCGTCCGAGCAACACGCGGATGGCGAACACACGCAAGGTGTCGACCAAGGGGTAGGCCAAGAAGCACATCGCTGCGATCGGGCGCACGACGCCGGAAAGGGTGTTGGCGTCGGGGGTTTGGACCACGTTGACGGCCATCACGTAACACATGTAGCCCAGCAGCAGGGAACCGCTGTCGCCCATGAAAATTTTGGCGGGATGGAGGTTGAAGACCAAAAAACCGGCGAGCCCCCCAACCATGGCCGCCGCCACAATCGACGACGTCACGTCCCCGGTCCAATGTGCCCACATGCCGAAGGCCGACATGGCCACCAAGCCATACCCGCCCGCCAAGCCGTCAATGCCGTCGATCAAATTGATCGCGTTCACGATGACCACGTAGACGAAGAGCGAAAACGACGTGCTGACCCAACCGGGCAGTTCGTGCAAGCCAAAAATTCCGTCAAAATTGTCAATCCTCAGGTCAAGCCCAAACACCAAAAACCCACCCACGGCCAAGTGAACCATGAGTTTTTTAACGGCCGCCATGCCCATGATGTCGTCCTTGAGCCCCATGAAAAATACGGGGATCGAGGCACCGAGCACCCCCAGCCACCGCACCGAGGTCCAGCCAAAGGCGTCGGAAAACGCAAACGACACCAATGCGCTGCAAATCGTGGCGGCGAACAACATCACGCCACCGACCGTGGGGACGGAGCGGTGATGGAGTTTTCGGGATTCGCTGGGCTCGTCGACGAGGTGCTTGCGTTTGGCCACCATGATGAGGGATGGCATGCCAAACAGCACCACCAAGAACGCGAGCGTAGCGGGAAGCATCAACGAAGTCATGGTGCGTCAAAGGTAGGTGAGCCGGCCGTCATGCCCATTCGGTGTGCGACCCCCAAACGAAGGCGCGTGCCTTGCTGAGGCAGGGTCGGGTGACCAGGGACGCGCCACGATTCCACGCCGATCGTCGCGTGAAGAGGCCAGGTGCGTTGAAGTTCAAACCCGACCCACGCTTCCGCGACCCGGGCGTCGGCGACCGCCACGGCCCGACCTCCGGCGGTGAATCGCTGAACGCGGTAGGTGCCATGCACTTCGGCACGCCACGCCGCCGTCTCCAATCCCGCGGGCCGCAGTGCGTCCGCGACAGGAGTCCCCGCGTTTCGAAGAAGAACGGACGTCTCCGCCCGCGCCGCAAGCCGCGTGGCACTCAACGCCAGCCGCGCCCCTTGGAGAGGACGTGCCCGGACGGCCACGCCCCAGCCTTGGTGGCTCGCCCATTCCCCGGCCAGTTCCACCCCGACCTCCGGCACGCTCCACCGGCCTTGGATGCTCGCCCAGGACGTCCACGCGAACCGTCCCGTCGTGTCTGCCTCTTGTTCGCCGACCCAGGGCCGTTCGCGTGTCGTTCCAACCAACGCGCCCAAAACCACGCGGTCCTTGCCTTGCCACGTCGCGTATCCCCATCCGGCATCGGACTGCCTGAAGAGGCTTTCGGTGGAACCCCCGTCCGGACTGCGTTCGGTCCCCGTCCACCGAGCCACAACGCCGCCCGCTTCGAATCCTTGGGTCGTTTTCCACGTCAGGCCTGTGTGGGGAAAGGACGCGGATCGCCCCGAAAAGGTCAAGGCGGAGGGCAGAGGCCCCCAAGTGACGGGGGCGTAAGCACCCGTCCACGTGAGCGAATCGCCCGAGGCCAACTTGTGCACGTACGACGTTCGCCCGCGTGCTCGCGCCACATCGGCGCGCCCCCCGGAAGTGGTTTTCGCGCGGCCCCACTGGGGAAGGGCGGAGGTGTCCGTCATCCACATCGCGTCCCACGCGGAGGGAATGCCTTGCCATTCTTCCAAACTCCCACAAACCTCCCATACCCCGTCCAGCCGCACCTCAAAACGAGCCCCTCGAAGGTTGTCCCAGGGCTCGGTCAATTCCTGTTCGACCACGCTCGATGCGGTCCCGATCACGTGCCGAAACGTGATCCACGGGTCGAGCGTCAACTCAAGCCGTGGCGTCGTCCACGTCAGCGCATGTTCTCGCAGCGACCAGGTGATGTCTCCGGGCTGTGGGCCCCAATCTTCTGTGCGGGGTTCGTCCTGACTCCAAACCGGACCGAACGCGGTGCAAGCCGCGACCAGGAATGCCCAAGCCGCGCGCCGCCCCGTCATCCGCGCAGGACTTCGCGTTCGAGGGCGTGCTGAAAGTCGACGTACACGGCTTCGATGCCGCGCTCGAGCGGGGTGGTGGCGCGCCAGCCCAGAGCGGTCATTTTCGACACGTCCAGGAGTTTGCGCGGCGTGCCGTCCGGCTTGGTCGTGTCCCACACCAGTTCGCCCTCGTACCCGACGACGCGTGCCACCGTCTCCGCCAGTTCCTTGATGGTCACGTCCTCGCCGGTGCCTACGTTGACCCACCCGGCGTCGTTGTGGACATCCATCAGGTGGAGGCACGCTTGGGCGAGGTCGTCGACGTGAAGGAACTCGCGGCGCGGGGAGCCCGTGCCCCAACACATCACTTCGGACGCGCCGTTCACCTTGGCTTCGTGAAAGCGCCGAACCAGCGCCGGAAGCACGTGGCTGTTCTCCGGATGGTAATTGTCGCCCGGCCCGTAAAGGTTGGTCGGCATGGCGCTGATGAAGTTGCACCCGTGCTGGTCCCGGTAGGCGTCGCAGAGCTTCAGGCCCGCGATTTTGGCGATGGCGTACGGCTCGTTGGTGGGTTCAAGTGCGCCGGTGAGGAGGACGTCTTCGGACATCGGTTGGGGCGCGTGTTTGGGGTAGATGCAGGAACTGCCCAAAAACAGCAGCTTCTCCACCCCCGCCCGGCGGCTGCCCTCAATCACGTTCGCTTCCATCATGACGTTGTCGTACAGGAAGTCGGCCTTGTAGGTGTTGTTGGCGTGAATGCCGCCCACCTTCGCCGCCGCCAGGTACACCTGGGTCGGACGGGTTTCTTCGAGAAACGAATGCACGGCGCGTTGGTCGCGCAAGTCCAGTTCCGAAGACGTCCGCGTGATCACGTTGGTGTGCCCGCGTGCCTCGAGGGCGCGAACGATTGCGGAACCGACCATGCCGCGGTGTCCAGCAACGTAAATGGGGGCTTGCAAGTCCAAATCAGCCATCGCTCCGAAGGTACAACGGCACGGCAGGAATCACCCTGCGTCGTTCATCGCATGGCGCAGGCCATCGCCCACCCAGGTGAACGCCAGCACCAAACTGGCGATGAGCGCCCCGGGAATGAGGGCGAGCCACGCGTGTTCGGTGGTCAGCAGGTGGGCGTGTTCCTTGACGATGTTGCCCCAGGAGGGCATCGGGATTTGGGCTCCTACGCCGAGGAAACTCAATCCCGCTTCAATCAAAATCGCGCCCGCAAAATTTGCCGCGCACACCACCACGAGGGGCCCCACCGCATTGGGCAGCATGTGCCGCAACATGATGCGCCACGCCGGCAAGTCGAGCGCCTCCGCCGCCTGCACGTAAGCCTGCTCGCGCAAACTCAGGAACTGCCCGCGCACGATGCGCGCCACCTCCACCCACATGGTCAGCCCAATCGCGAGGAACACTTGCCAGAAGCCCTTGCCAAACGCGAGCGTGATCGCCAACACCATCAACAGCGTCGGGACCGACCACATGACCTGCAGGAACCACGAGATGACGGCGTCCACGCGCCCGCCGAGGTAGCCCGCAAGCCCACCCAGCATCAAGCCCAGCAGCAAACTGATCAGCACCGCACCCGCACCGACCGACAAGGAAATCCCGCTTCCGGCCATCAAGCGGCTCAGCAGGTCACGACCGTACCGGTCCGTGCCGAGCCACGCGACGTGGGTTGCGCCCGCGTCGTCCTGCCATTCGCTGCCCGGCGCCAGCATCCCACGGTCGAGTTTTTGGTCGTTGGCCATGGGAGAGGGGTCGGGCCGAAGCGGCGCCCCCACCAAGGCCACAAAGAGCCAGAGAAGAATCCAAACCGCACCGACGGCGGCCATTCGATGAGACAGGAAGGAGGTCACGGGTTGCAAGTTCGGCCTTTCCAGGTTGGTTGCGACGCGATGCCCAAAGGGCGCAGCACACCCGCTTTGGCCAGCAGCAACACCGGCACCTGAAGCGGTTGCGTCAACCCGAGCACCACCCAGTCCATCACTCCCGCTTTCACCCCAAACCACCGCGCCACCGGCCGGGCGTACATCACGTTCAACGCCGTCACGCCTCCCCACCAGCCGGCTGCCCACGCCCAGCTCACGCCTCCCCATGCCAACCCCGCTTCCGCGACGAGCATCCCTTGCGTGGCCGCCATCAGCCCCATCCATGCGGCCGTGCGCTTGGCCGCCCAAGGGTAGTGCTTGGTTTTCCCAGCCCACCTCAAGCGCTGGCTCACCCATTCGTGCGCGCTGCTCGCCCCGGGAGCCCAAACCCTTGCGGCTCCATCCGACAACCAATGCACGGTGTGCCCCTTGGACTGCAGCGCTTGCACGACCAACGTGTCGTCGCCCGAGGCACTGAGCCCCCGGGTGTCGGGGTACGTCTCTGGCCGGACCGCGAGGTTTGCCCCTGAAGCGGACCCGGCCTCGTTTCGGGCGAGTTGCCCCGCGGACCAGCCCATTTGGGCGGCAAAGTCCAGGGCTTGCAGGCGCGCGAACAGGTCCGGCGACGTCTTGTTCCGCTCGAGGAGCACCACCGGCCCCGCCACGCAGGCGACGTCCTGAGGGGTGCCGCTCAACGCACGTTGCCACGATTCGGCCCAACCTTGATCCAGGCGCACGTCGGCGTCGAGCGTCACGGCCCAAGGGGTACCGACCTGCTGAAGGCCGGTCAACAGGGCCGATTTCTTTCCCGCGCCGTCACTCGCAACCACCCGAAGCCTCGCGTCACGCGCCAAGGGGTGGTTGTGGACCGCGTCGGCCGTGCCGTCGTTGCTTCCGTCGTCGACCATCACCACGGCGAACGGCACCGCAGGGGACTGCGTCGACAAATCGTCCAGCAAGGCGGGAAGGGTGTGGGCTTCGTTTCGGGCTGGAATCACCACCGTGAATGACGGCGCGCCCAAGTCGTGGTGTGTGGACGGAACAGGGGAAGCGGCCAAACGCCACCCTCGCGTCCAGCGCACCAACACGGCGGCGTGCACCACAAGCACCAACACGCTGAGGAGGTGGGTTGTCATGGTTTGGGCACGATGTAAAGGGCCCCCAATGCGGCCGATCCCACCCGGTTGATTCCCCAAAGCACAAACGTCGCGACCACCACACTTGGCAGGTGCTCGTCAAACGCCCACGTCGCCGCCGCTTCCCGAACGCCCAACTCCGCGGGCCAGGGGATGGAGCTGGTGGCGCACCAGACCGCGGCGATGCGCGGAAACCCTTCGGTCCAAGCGTCAGCCGGAGCCAAGGCACCCCAGCCGACCAGGCACAAGAGGTATTGGGCGGCGAAGACCGCGTAACGCGACAAACTCAGCAGCAACACGTCCCATCCGGCGCCACCCCGTGCCAGGACGGTCGCCGCCACGACGACGGCGAGAAACAACGCAGCTGCGGCGCCGTGCCAGCCCCACATCGCCAGCGCAGGAACGGCCCAGGCCCACGTGGCCCAGCCTTGTGCCGCGGCGCCCCACCCGTAGGCTTTCGCGCCCGCGACGCTCCCAAGGTCATTCGCGCGCGAGGCGGCGAGGCGGCCGGCGCCGTCGGCGAGGCGGAACGGTCCGAGCAGGGCCCAGGTTTGGCCGGCGAGGACTTCGCGCCAAGCCTCAGCCCACGGACGGGCGACCCCGGCGCCGGAAAGCCGGCGCCACTTGGCCACTTCCAGCCCCATGTTCACAGGCCAAAGCGCCAAAACGGCCAAGACGGCCCACGGTGCGGCCGGGCGCGTCTGCGCCAAAGCCGACCATCCGCCGTGTGCGGCGAGCACCCCTGCAACCCCCGCCACGGCCACCAAGGACGTGCCCCACGACAAGGCCGTGCGATGTTCACGAACCCATGCGGATGCTTTTTTCAGCACGGGCTTCGAAGCCTCCTTCCAGAGGGCGTACTTTGTCGAGACGAACGCCGTGTTCATTTGGCCTCGAAGTTACCCATGTCCTCTCGCACCCCCACCCAAGCGCCTGAGCGCATCATCCTCGGCATCGACCCGGGCACCACCATCATGGGGTACGGCGTCATTCGCAGCCGTGGCAAGAGCCACGTGGAGGTGGTGGAGATGGGCGCGCTGCACTTGAGCAAATACAAGGACCACGCGCTCAAGCTGAAGAAGATTTTCGACCGCGTGACGAGCCTCATAGAAACGCATGCGCCGGATGACCTCGCCGTGGAGGCGCCGTTCTTCGGCCAAAACGTGCAATCCATGCTCAAACTGGGCCGAGCTCAGGGCGTGGCCCTTGCCGCAGCGCTCGCTCATGAGATTCCAGTGGCGGAGTATGCCCCGCGCAGGATCAAGCAGGCGGTGACGGGCAGTGGAGCAGCCTCGAAAGAACAAGTGGCGGGCATGGTGCAGCGTACGTTGTCGATTCGGGCAGAGGACATGCCGAAGGAATTGGACGCTACGGACGGCCTTGCGGTGGCCCTTTGCCACCATTTTCAACTCGCCACCCCTAAAATGCAACGAGGTGCGAGCGGTTGGAAGGCGTTTTTGGCCGAAAATCCGGACCGAGTTCGCACCTGATTCGCCTTTTTTTGAAGGATATTTTAGTTCAAGACATTGATTTACAGCGATTATACAAAAATTATTATGTTTATTATATATTTCGATGTAACTTTAGTCTAGAGGTACTCGTTAGAGAACCTTGAAGCGCAAGCTTCGATAACAGTTTACTTGTTTTCATTCAACAGTGGGAGGGTCGCTCGACGGAGTGGCCCTCTTTTCTTTTGCTCAAAATCAAGCCCAAATCCCTTCTTCTGGCCACGCCGTCCCCGATCGGACCCCCTCTTTTTCCGGATGAAAGAAGTTTTTTACTGCTTCTATCCCCCGTCATTGCTGGTTCTTAGGCGCAAAAGCTTCTTTTTTTTAACCTGAGTGTAACCTTTCAGGAGGAGGTCCCGTTCAAGAACCCTGAAGCGCAAGCTTCGATAACAGTTTACTTGTTTTCATTCAACAGTGGGAGGGTCGCTCGACGGAGTGGCCCTCTTTTCTTTTGATGCCTGTTGAGGAAAGGCGGGCCGCTCAGTGCACCCCGGTCAGCAGCGCCCCAACGCGTCGTCAATGATGCGTGAGATCAAACTTGCCTTGTCGATGCCCACCGCGGCCGCTTGTTGCGGAATGATGCTTTGGGCACTGAAGCCAGGGACGGTGTTGACCTCGATGATGTAGGCGGCTTGACCCTCGCCCATCATCATGTCCACTCGAGCCATGCCTTCGAGATGCAGGGTTTGGTAGACCTGAACCGCTGTGCGCTGAAGCAAGGCCGTGTCGTTTTCGCCCAGTTCAGCTGGGGTGATTTCATGGCTTTGGCCGTCGTACTTGGCCGCGTAGTCAAAAAACGCGTTGTGCGAAACGATCTCGGTCACAGGCAAGGCCTGCAATCCGCCGCTCCCGTCAGGAATCACGCCGCACGTGAATTCTCGTCCAATCAAAAGAGCCTCAATCAACACCGTGCTTGTGCCGGTCTTTCGCGCCTCTTCGATGGCAGGCCACAATTCATGGGCGTCAGAGACGCGGCTGATGCCAATGCTCGACCCGGATTCGTTGGGTTTGACAAAGCAGGGCAGCCCCAGCTCCGCCACGACCTCTTTCACCCGCATGTCATCCCACGTTTCGGAGGGCAAACACTCCACCGATTTGGCCACGGGCAGGCCTGCGTCACGAAGCAAGGCGGTGGTCCAGCCCTTGTGAAAGGTGGTCGCCATGACGCGCGCGCTCGCCGTCGTGTGAGGAATCCCACACAAATCAAGGTGGGCCTGGAGCAGGCCGTCCTCGCCCGGGGTTCCGTGCACCATGACAAACGCCAAATCGGCGGTCACCCGTTCGCCGCTTGCCCTCTCAAATCCCAGGGTTTGTCGGTCGACGTCCACGCGCGGTTGATCGTCGGCTTCTTGCGTCCACCAGCCGTCCCGGTCGATGTTGACGAGGTAGGGGTGGAAACGTTCGCGGTCCATGTGCGCCATGACCATGGCGGCACTGCGACGGCTGACGTCAGCTTCGCCGGAAAATCCGCCGGCGAGGACGGCGATGTGGAGGGGGGAGGAAGCGCCCATGCTTCCTCAAAAGTCAGGCGGTTTTGGTTCCGTTGACCTGAAGACGCTCGCGAAGTTTCAACACGTCGCGTTGAACGGAGGCCACATCGGGCCCTGTCACGGTCACGTGCCCCATTTTCCGGTGCGGCTTGACCGTGGACTTGCCGTACAAATGCACATGCACGTTGGGCCACTCCAACACGTCTTCCATTCCTGTGTACACAGGCGTTCCATGCGCATCGGAAGCTCCAATCAGGTTGAGCATCGCGCTTGCGGGGTGGAGGGGTGAGGTGTCGCCCAACGGCAGGTTCAAAACAGCGCGGAGATGCTGCTCGAACTGGGAACAAACGTTGCCTTCGATGGTGTGGTGGCCGCTGTTGTGGGTTCGTGGCGCCACTTCGTTGACCCAAAGAGCCCCGTCTCGGTCGAGGAACAATTCCACCGCCAAGAGCCCCACAAAATCCATCGAAGTCACCACGTTGAGGGCGAGCTCACGGGCTTCGGCCTCGAGTTGCTCGGAAATCGCAGCAGGGGCCATCAAGTGGTCGACCAGGTTGATTTGAGGGTTGAATACGGCTTCCACCACGGGGTATACGGCGGTGGCTCCGGAGGCGTTTCGCGCCACGATGACGCTCAATTCTTTGTCGATGTCGACGGCTTTTTCCAAAACGCTTGGTGCATCAAAACCGCGCTCGCCGGCGTCTTCTGCGGACCGCAAGACCTGAACCCCCTTGCCGTCGTAGCCGCCCTTGCGGAGTTTTTGGACCACGGGAAAGCCCATGGATCCGACCTCTGCGAGGCCGTCGATGAGCTGATAGGGTGCGCTGGGGACGCCCCAACGCTCGTAGGCTTGCTTTTGGAGCCCCTTGTCTTGAATCAACGCGAGGTGAGCAGGCCGCGGGACGACTTCGACGCCGGCGTCTGCGAGCGCTTGCAGTCCCTCCACGCTGACGTGTTCGATTTCCACGGTGATGGCGTCCAGACCCTCTCCAAAAGCACGCACGGCTGCGGGATCTTGAAGGTCGCCCTGCACAAAGCGCGACGTGAGGTGACGGCACGACGCCTCCGCGCTCGGATCCATCACTTCGACACGGACGTCCCAATTCATCGCCTCCTGAATCATCATGCGGCCAAGCTGTCCTCCGCCCAGCACGCCGAAACGCAGGGATGGTCCAACGGGAGGTAAGGAGGGAGAAGAGGCGGAAGTCATGCTGCAAAGATACCTGTCCCGGGAAGGGTGCAAAAGCGCATTTTGTGCGAAGTTTGACGCATGGAAGTTTTGACGGAAAGCATGTTTTTGGGCAACCCCCTGTTGGAGTGGGCTCAAGCGCTCGGCTACTTTGTGGGAAGCGTCGTGGTGGCGCGCGTTGTCTACATGCTGTTCAAGAGCGTGTTCAAGCGCCTCGCGGCGAAGACCAAAACCAAGTGGGACGACGTTCTTGTGGACCAAGTCGAAGAGCCAGTCGCTCTCGGCATCGTGATTCTCGGATTCTGGCTTGGGTACGAGCACCTTCACTTTGGGGAGAACGTGGACCAGTTCATGGAGCACGTGTTCCAAATCCTCATTGCCATTGACATTACGTGGCTCGTTGCACGGCTTCTCGATTCCATTGTCAGCAATGTCATCCTGCACCTGGACGAACGCACCGACGGGGACACGGTGGCGCAATTCGGACCCATCCTGCAAAAGACGCTTCGCACCTTGGTGTGGATTTTGGGCATCATCTCGGGGCTGACCAATGCAGGTTACGACGTTGGCGCTCTGTTGGCGGGGGTCGGGATTGGCGGTTTGGCCATGGCCATGGCGGCGAAGGACTTCGTGGCCAACATCTTTGGCGGCATCACCGTCTTCATTGACAAGCCCTTCGGCGCAGGCGACCGCATCAAAGTGAACGGCATCGACGGCACCGTCCAGGAAATTGGCATCCGTTCGACGCGCATCAAGACCCTTGAAAACCGACTGGTGACCATCCCAAACCACCAGTTCACGGACCAGGTGGTGGAGAACGTGACGGCCGAGCCCTCTCGCAAAATGAAGGTCGTGCTCGGCCTCACCTACGACACGACTCCGGAGCAAATCGAACACGCCTTGGAAATCCTCACCGACATCGTCTCCAGCGCGGGCCGCACGGAAGACGAGTACACGGTGTGGTTCAGTGGGTTTGGGGATTTCAGCCTCAACGTCAGCGCGATTTATTTCATCCGCAAAGGGGAGCACTGGGCGCACGTGCCCAACGAGATCAACCTCCAGGTGCTGAAGCGCTTCAACGAGGCCGGTCTTGAGTTTGCCTTCCCCACCCAAACCCTGTACCACGAGGGCCTTCCCAAGGCGTAAGGCACGCTGACATTTTCGGTCGGGCGCCTTGTCGGGGGTTCGAAAGCCGTCGCGACGAACGGCGTATCTTGACCGGCAACACCTGCGAGACATGAACGAGTACGACGTTGTGATTCACATGACCGAGACCCGGTATTGGGTTCTTTTGGTCGCGAGCATTTTGGCAGGCATCGCACTGATCAACCGCTTCAAA
>Ga0209138_1001104_pt1 | contig 24011 bp, 25 predicted proteins | sample SaaInl3SG_22_DNA_FD_184645 | JGI IMG/M metagenome (GOLD analysis project Ga0209138, IMG submission 184645) | Marine microbial communities from expanding oxygen minimum zones in the Saanich Inlet - ESP_153SG_22_DNA (SPAdes) (version 2) | ecosystem: Environmental > Aquatic > Marine > Intertidal...
TTAGTTTCTCTCGGAGCTTATAAAAAAAGCCAACTAGAACATAAGTTCTAGTTGGCTTTTTTTTATTGAAATTAATTTCTAAAATTCTCGATAATCACCGCTTAAGAAAGCATTCGCTTCTTCTTCTTCGAAACGAGCTTTCTGATTATCCCAGTGTAAGGTTTGCTTAGGGAAACGTCCGGCAATAACTCCCAATAAGATGGTTTCAGTTAAACGAGATGAATACGAGAAGGGAGCAGATACTTTATCTTTTCCTAAACAAGCGTCTACAAATTGATGATAATGTTTAGGTGCATCACGCTCATAATCATTTTTATTATTTCCTAAACTGTTATTAGGATCATATTTAGTGATATCAATTTCTTTATAAGCTCCGTCTACAATAAGACGAGGTAACTCCATAAAATGAGGTAACAATAAGCGTCCTTTCTCTCCTATAAACATTGCTCCTTGAAGAGGAAGCTTTTCTTTATTAGGAAGTTTCAACTTTTTATTTCCTTTAGGAGCGCCTGGACCGTCTGACCAAATCCATGTTAAGGTATCTGTGGTATAAGCTGTTCCTGGAAAAGTATAGGTTACACTATTATTTTCAGGAAAACCAAATCCATTTGGCTTTCGACAATTGTTGGTGATCGTTAAGGGAACATCAAGCGCTAGGGCATTGTAGGGTGTGTCAAAGATGTGAACACCCATATCTCCTAGTGTCCCACAACCATAATCAACTAGTTTTCTCCAGTTTCCGGGATGATAAACCGTTTCTTTATACGGACGCTCTGGCGAGGTCCCTAACCATAAATTCCAGTCCAAATGATCAGGAACAGCATCTTCTCCTTTTGGTTCAGGGCCGTCATATCCCCAGTTTTTGGGTGACCAAGCATGTACTTCGCTTACTTTCCCAATAATTCCAGATTGAATTAAAACAGTAGCCAATTTGTAATCATAAAAAGAATGTACCTGAATACCCATTTGTGTTACCAGATTTTTTTCTTCTGCAATTTTGCGCATTGCTCTTGCTTCTGACACGTAGTGCGTTAATGGCTTTTGACAATAAACAGGTTTGTTCATTTCCATTGCCATCATGGATACTGGAGCATGAGTGTGGTCAGGAGTAGAAACAACCACAGCATCAATATCAGTTGCCATTTCCTTTAACATGATTCTATAATCAGAATACATTTTTGCATTTGGATAAAGCTTTTTAGCAGCAGCCAAATTGTTTGAATCTACATCACATAATGCAACAACATCAACTGATTCATGAGACGCTATTGAAGCGAGATCAGCTGCACCCATATTCCCCACTCCAACATGAGCTGTTCTTAATCGCTCATTGGTATTTGTAAATGCCATTAAAGAAGAAGGCAACAAAGCCGTTGATGCCAAAGCTGCTGATGTTTTTAAAAAATCTCTTTTTTTCATATTCTTAAAATTATAATTTTTTGATTTTAATATTTCTAAACCATAAATCACTTCCGTGGTCCTGAAAACCAATAAAACCCGATTTAAATTTACCATAATCTGGTAAACCATCCCATTTTCCTGAATTTTTTTTCTGATGCCACTCCTCTGACCATGGAACAAATGAAAGTACTCTTTCTCCATTTAACCAATATTCAACAATCTCCTCAGTGAACTTAATTTTAGTACTATTCCACTCCCCTGCAGGATTCAATTTTTTCTTTAAAGGATCTGCAGCATACATTGCGTAGTCAGAAGCTGTCTGTTGTAAGGGATGAAGCTTTGATGGATTTTCAAAGCCCACACTTGTATTATAGGCTGTCAAATCATGAATGTCTGCATAATTTTCATCATCTATTAATTGGTATTCTGGCGAAACCTCTGGAGGTCCCCCATATCCTTCTTTTATATGATAAAAAATACCACTGTTGCCTCCTACTGGAATCTTCCATTCCACATAGAGTTCAAAATTATCAAATTCTTCGGCTCCGTATATTATGTCTCTACTCCCTTTGTAATCATAATCTTCTTCTAGAATTTGTTGGGTATTAAATGTTAATACCTCATCAATGATTTTCCAACCAGGGGGCATAACATCCCCGTTATAAGCTCTCCAGCCCTCAGTGTCTTTTCCATCAAAAAGAATAATCCATTCCTCATTAGTAGAGGAAGTGCAGAAAGCAAAAAGTGTGAAAATTAAAAGGAAAAAAAAAGAGTACTTTCTCATGAAAATAAATTTAATAATGATCTAAAAATAGTTAAAGATTTTGATTCACCGTCAAATGAAGAATTCAAGTTTAATTTTTGAGTAGAAATCAATCACTATTCTGTTCCTTAAAAGTGTCATTTTTTTTTTACAATTCACACTAATTTATGAGGAAATTAGTATATTTGAGGGCTAAATCAATTATTATGAAAACTCTTAAACCTATAGTACTTTCAATCGCAATTGCCATTTCAACATTTTCTTATGGTCAAACATCAGAAAATCCTTGGGCCATTGCTGTGGGTGCAGACCTTATAAACCTTCAAGGCGATAATGTAGATTCTGGTCTAAACTTTGGAGCTCCTGCTCTAAGTTTATCAAGATACATTGGAGCTGGATTTTCAATTGGTGCACAATACGCACTCAACAATGTGGAAAACAATAATGAAGAACTAAAATATTCTTCCATAGACGGAATTGTGAAATATAACCTTACGGAAGGCAAAATCCTTCCTTACCTTTTTGCTGGGTATGGTTTTTCAAGATTTGCAGATGGAACTGAAAAAGATGGTTTTTTCCCTTCTACCGAAACAAACCGTACTGGTTTAGGAGGTATTGGTGTAAATTTTTATCTTGACGATAACTTCGCAATCAATGTGAGTACGTCTTATAGAGGAAATCTTGAAGGTGATACCTATAATCATTTACAACATATTGTCGGCTTGAGCTACAACTTTGGCGCAGGTGATGCAGACAAAGACGGTGTTCCAGATCAGAAAGATGTTTGTCCAGATATTCCTGGACTTAAAGAATTTGATGGATGTCCAGACACAGATGGTGATGGAATTCCTGACAATAAAGACCGTTGTCCTGAAGAAGCTGGAACCGAAGCTCTTCAAGGCTGTCCTGACACAGATGGAGATGGAATTGCTGACCAAGATGATGCTTGTCCAGATAAAGCAGGAACAGCTGCAATGAACGGCTGCCCAGACTCTGATGGAGATGGTGTTGCAGATAACGAAGACAGATGTCCTGAAACTGCTGGTGATTCAGCAAATGGTGGATGTCCATGGGCCGACTCTGATGGAGACGGAGTTGCTGATAAGGATGATAATTGTCCAGACCTCGCAGGAACTGTTGCCAACAATGGTTGTCCTGATGAGCCAACTGAATTAATCAACTTCATCAATAGCGAAAACAATAAAATCCTTTTCCCAGCAAGTAGTGATCTACTTGACTCTGACGATAAAGAAATTTTGAATACCGTTAAAGGTTTATTAGACAAATACCCTAACGCTAACATTATAATTGAAGGATACGCTTCAAGTGATGGAAGTGAGGCTTACAATATGAAGTTATCTGAAAAACGAGCTGCTTCTGTACAAGCCTATTTAATTTCAAATGGGATAGATGCTGCCAGACTTAGTACTAAAGGATATGGCGAAACTAATTTAACAGGCAATAATGATACTGTAAAGGGAAGAGCACAAAGTAGACGTGCCAAAATTAATAGAAGCGCAAAAGTTTCAATTAATTAACAAGCTCTTACCATTTTAATATTTTAAAAAACCTCCTCTTAAATGAGGAGGTTTTTTTATATTTAATACATAATAAATCACGTTATGTTTAAATATAAATTTCTATCACTCACTTTCTTATTTATCTCTTCAATCGCTTTCGCTCAAAATAGAGAGATTCCAATTGATACAATAGTAACCACAAACCATATTACAACCATTAAAGGTGTAAAAGTGGCCTATCAAGCACAGACTGGTACTCAACCGGTATGGAATAAAGAAGGGAAAGCAATAGCGACATTATACTATACTTACTACAAAAGAACTGACTTAAAAGACAATCCGTCACGCCCATTAATTTTTTCATTTAATGGAGGTCCAGGTTCAGCCTCAGTATGGATGCATTTAGCTTATACTGGTCCGAAAATTCTTAATATTGATAGCGAGGGCTATCCTGTTCAACCTTACGGATACAAAAGTAATCCCAACTCAATATTAGATGTAGCAGATATTGTATTCATTAATCCTGTAAATACGGGTTATTCCAGAATAATTGAAAATGATGGTAAAAAAGAGGATGGAAAAACATTTTTTGGAATCAACGAAGACATTGCTTATTTGGCAGAGTGGCTTAATACTTTTGTAAGTCGAAAGCAAAGATGGGAGTCTCCTAAATATTTGATTGGAGAAAGCTATGGAGGCACACGTGTAATGGGACTATCTGCTGCACTTCAAGAAAGACAATGGATGTATATCAATGGAGTTATTATGGTTTCTCCAGCGGATTATAAAGTGATTAGAGTTGGAGGTCCTGTTTCTTCAGCACTAAACTTACCTTATTATGCAGCAGCTGCATGGTATCATAAAAAACTTGATTCAAAATTACAACAACAAGACCTCACGGAAATGCTTCCTGAAGTGGAAGACTTTACAATCAACGAATTGATACCCGCCCTTGCTAAAGGAGGATTCATTTCTCCAAATGAAAAAAATGAGATCGTTTCTAAAATGTCTCTTTACTCAGGACTTTCAGAAAAGTCTATTCTTCAAAATAATATGGATGTACCAACGGCTTTCTTCTGGAAAGACTTATTGAGAGATGAAGGAAAAACCATAGGACGGCTAGATTCACGTTATTTAGGTATCGATAGAAAAGATGCTGGAACCCGGCCTGATTATAGCGCAGAACTGACTTCATGGCTACATTCGTTTACTCCAGCCATCAATCACTATATCCAAAAAGAATTGAAATTTAAAACAGATATTAAATATAATATGTTTGGACCTGTTCGTCCGTGGAATAATGATAACGATAACACAAGAGAAGATTTACGCCGTGCTATGGCGGAAAACCCTTATATGAAAGTTCTTTTTCAATCAGGATACTATGACGGTGCTACTACCTATTTTAATGCTAAATATACCATGTGGCAAGTAGACCCAAGTGGTAAAATGAAAGATCGCTTCTATTTTGAAGGCTATCGTAGTGGACATATGATGTATTTACGAAATGAAGATCTTATTAAAGCCAATGAGGATATTAGAACGTTTATCAAAAATACAGCTGCTAATGGAAAACCAGCAAAGTATTAATTAGACTCAATTAGACATCACATCGACGAATACTGTCTGCAAGAGAATCAAACCCATTGTTTGTTTTATTCTGAGGTATGAACTCTTGCGCAACCACGCCTTTGAATCCTGTTTTCAATATGGCTTCCATAATAGCTGGATAGTATAACTCCTGTGTTTCATCGATTTCATTTCGCCCAGGAACTCCTGCCGTATGATAGTGTCCATAATATTGATGATTCTCTTGAATCGTGTGGATTACGTCTCCTTCCATAATTTGCATATGGTAAATATCGTAAAGCAATTTAAAGTTATCAGAATCCAACTCTTTACATAGAGCTACTCCCCAGTTGGAATTGTCACACATATAATCGTTATGATCTACTTTGGAATTCAAAAGTTCCATGTGCAAAATTACACCTCTTTTCTCTGCATGTGATAGAATTGCCTTCAGCCCTTTTACTGAATTTTTTAGCCCTAGTTCATCATCCATTCCTCGTCTATTTCCGCTAAAGCATATTAGGTTTTTATATCCAGCATTAGCAACTAAATCAATATGTTCAAGATAACGTGGAATTAATTTATCATGGAATTTTGTATCATTAAATCCGTCCACTAAATTTAATTCTGCTCCATTACACATGGTGGAATCTAAATTGTATTTTTTTAAGATATCCCAATGTTGAGGACCAATCAAATCAATCCCAATTAGACCCAACTTACTCGCTTCTTTTGCAAGTGTTTCAATGGGTATAGTACCATAACACCACTGACATACGGAATGATTGATATTTCCTTTTAAAGGACTTTCATCAATATTGCTATTCTCATGCGAAAGTGAAGGTATGGCTAGAGCTCCTGTCCCTAAAGCCATCGTTTTAATTACATTACGTCGATTCATTTTTGGGTTGTTTTTCATTGGTTAAGCATTAAAAAATTATCTTATTTCTTTCAAGGTATTTCTTTGGAGTTCTTTTTCCCAATTCCAAGCACTCAATAACGAATCCTCAAGAGTAAGTTTTGACTTCCAACCTATTTTTTTGACTATTTTTTCTGGATTAGCATAGGCTGTAACAATATCACCCTCTCTTGGAGGACTTAATGCGTAGGGAACTTTCTCGCCGGTTACTTTTTCAAAGGTCTTAATTACTTCCATAACACTTACACCTCTCCCTGTTCCCACATTAAAGACTTCGCAATTCTCATTATTTTTGGAGGAGATCAAATATTCTAAACTCTCTATATGAGCTTGTGCCAAATCCATGACGTGGATATAATCACGAATACATGTTCCATCTGGAGTGTCATAATCAGCACCATAAACCTTAAGAGTTTCTCTTATCCCAATCACAGTTTGTGTTAAAAAAGGAATTAAATTTTGAGGAATTCCTTTAGGAAATTCACCAATTTTTCCAGAAGCATGGGCTCCAATTGGATTAAAATAACGCAATAAAATTGCGTTGAACTGTTTGTTTACTGCACAACAATCCGTAATCAACTGCTCCCCTATTTGTTTGGAATTTCCATATGGTGATGATGCTTTTTTTAACGGCATCTCCTCGTCAATTGGCATTTTATCTGCTTGACCGTATACCGTGCAAGAGGAACTAAAAATAAAAGGAATCGATTTTTCAGTAACATGTTCTAATATCTGAATCAATCCCCCAATATTATTTTCATAATATTTCAAAGGCTTTTCAACACTTTCACCAACTGCTTTGTAAGCGGCAAAGTGAATTACTCCATCAATGTCAAGATGACTTTCAAACAAGCTATTCATTTGATCCACATTTCGAACATCATAAGCTTCAAATAATGGCTTCTTTCCACAAATCGCTTCAATACCATCTAAAACTTTTAAGGAAGAATTATGAAGATTATCTATAGAGATAACCTCATGTCCATTTTCAAGGAGAAGCACAGTTACATGTGATCCAATATAACCCAAGCCTCCTGTAACAAGAATTTTCAAATGTTGTAGGTCTTATAATTACAACTCCCAACCTTTCCTATAGGTCCTTCCTACGTATTGGTTGGCAGCTTCAAGATTGTTAATTTTCATGTTTTCACCATCCCATAAAAGCTTTTTTCTACCTATGTAGTTAGAACGCCTTCTGTTCCCAGTTGCTTCAGTCAACATATAGCTTCTAATGGCAATATTTCCCATTAATACAGTTTCTGTTAACGGACCTGAATAATCAAACGATGATGTAAGTGATTTATGTTCAGCACTATTAAATCCTGCTTTACAAGCATCAACCCACTGTCGTTGATGTCCAAATTCAGGTTCTAAAACTTTTACTTTCTCGCCTTTTACAACAGGCTCTCCTTTGCGATACAATTTAGGATCCTCTCCATATGCATCACAAGTAATGATTCCCTTTTCTCCTATCATAATGATACCATTACTTTCGATACTTACATCGGCAGGCAATAAATCTGGATGGAATGGTTTAATTCCTCCATCACTCCAAGTCATTTGGATAGGGCTAGGATTCTTTTCAGTAGCATCAAAATGAAGTGATACTGAAGAAGAAGGTGGACAGCCTTCAGGGTAATAATCTGCGCTCCACATTTTGGTATATATGGTTCCCACGCTACATTCTACATCGGTAGGGTATTTTAACCCTAATGCCTTAAAGGGTATATCAATTAAATGACATCCCATATCTCCTAAAGCTCCAGTTCCAAAGTTCCACCAACCCCTCCAATTAAATGGGTGCATTTCAGGGATATAGGGTGTTTCTGGAGCAGGGCCCAACCATTGATCCCAATTTAATGATGCAGGTTTAGCAGCTGCGTCTGGCTTTTTCATTGGAATTCCCTGTGGCCATACTGGTCGATTTGTCCAAACATTTACTTTGGTAATGGTTCCTATAGCGCCTTCGTTGACCCATTTTTGAATTTGTAGTTGATCTGGATTTGAGGCCCCTTGATTCCCCATTTGAGTAACAAGTTTTTTCTCACGCGCCATTTCAGTGAGCAAACGCGCTTCATAGATATTATGAGTAAGAGGCTTCTGTACATAAACATGAACACCTCTTTCCATAGCATAAACCGCTGCAGCAGCGTGTGTATGATCTGGAGTAGAAATTGTTACAGCATCGATATCTTTTTCTTTGTCCAACATCTTTTTGAAGTTGTCGTAGAAATTTGCATCAGAAAAGCGTTTCACTGACTTGGCAGCACTTCCTTCCGCAGAACTGTCTGTATCACAAAGTGCAACAACACGTTCTCTTCCTTTTACGGTTGCATTTCTAAGATCACTCTCACCTTTACCCCCTACACCAATACCTGCTAAAACGAGTTGATCACTGGGTGGAGTAAACCCAACTCCTCCTAAAACATGACGTGGAACAATAAAAAGAGAAGAAGCAGCAACTCCATTTTTTATGAAAGATCTTCTACTGTTTAAATTTGTTTTTGATTTTTTGTTAGACATATCTAATGAAAATTAATTTTTAATACTTCAAATTACAAAAAAAACAAACGAAGACCGTCAAATTATGGAACTAAAAATGTTCCTTCCCAATTATCATCTAGGCTAAAAAAAGCTCTCAAATGATTTGGCCTTTTCAATCGTAAATATTCCATTGTTTCAGCCTTAAAAATTAAACGTACAAAATGTCCTTTAGAAAAATTGTATTCAACTGATTCAGGGGAATTAATTTTACTTCCAGGACTCTTTTCAGCAGCGTAATCTTTTTTGCTTTGCTCGGGAATGGATTTATAAATTAAATCATCTTTGTTTGATTCCATTAAGCTTACACCAACAACTATTTGAAGCATTCGCTTTGGATCATAAAATAAAAATTGAGCTCTTTTGTCTTGTTCTAATTCTAGCACTTTTCTAGAACGTAAATCTGTATAAATTGTAAAGCTTAACGTTTCAGAGTCAAAGTCTCTGAGAACTACGGTTCTCAAATGTGGACTTCCCTCAGAAGCTATAGTCGCTAGAGTAAAGAATCGAAAGGGGTGTTTCTTATTGTGTTTAGCCTTGATCCACTGCTCCTTACATTCTTTTAATATAGATGTTAACATAGTTAATCTGTTTTGTTTTTTTCAGTCCAACTCTTCACTCTTAAAATAGCATTGTTTTGAATATCTGCCCAAAAAAGATTGATATCCGCAAAATGATAGTTTTTAATAAATGAGAGAAAAAAACGTTTTGGAATTTTTGGTACACTAGACCAGAGCATCCCGTCTATTCTTTCAATTTGTAAACTTTTAGGATATATTAATTTGTTGGAACTCAAAACACCAAGATGGTCTTTTTTATCACTTTTAAGCTGATTATCCCATGTAATAGGATTGGTTACTACGCCCCCTTTATACCAATGTACATATCGCTTCGGTAATTTGTTTTTCTTATAGGTATTCCAACTTACAAATCCTCCTGTTGCCTCGGGTTGAGTTAAAGCGGGTATGCTAGTAAATTCATTTGGTTTAATGCGTACCCCTACCAAATAGGCAATAATTAATTTTTCTTGAAGAGGCTTTTCATCAAAAAACTCATGCAATAAGCGTTTGGCATGCAAGGACCCTTGACTATGCGATGCGATAATTATGGGCTTACCCTTATTAAAGTGTTTCAGATAATACTCAAATGCGCGCTTCACATCTTGATACGCTAAAACACCTGCTTGTTTTCCTTGCTCAGCATAGGGATCTACAAAAATTCGATAATGAGCTTGCCGGTAAAAAGGAACGTATAAATTTCCAGCTTTTGCCCATGCAGAAGCCTGGAAAGCAACAGCTTTAGACAACACTTCTTTTCGTATTAGCTTGTTTTTAACGTCTGCATTCCATTGAGATTCTTTCTTATCCGTAAATAGTGTAGGATAGATATAAAAAACATCTGCCTTCTTTTCTTCAAAATTTGTAACAACCGTATTTAATTCATCCGGCCATTGATTAGGTAAAACTGCCCAATTTTCATTGTCACTATATACGGGAGCATCAGGACTATTTTCCAAAGAAAATACTGAAGTTGAATATATGGGTTTACAAGAAATATAAAGTAAGCCTATCAGAGCAATTATCAACTTTCTCACCTATCAATTTTTAAGTAAATATACTGGATTAGAATAAATAATAATTGATAAGTTCCTTTTTAAAGAATCTCAAATAGGCCTTATTTTTTTAAAAAGAATAATTACCTTTAAAACAGAATTTTTTTTAAAAATTGTCATGAAAAAACACATTGCTCTTATAGTTTGTATTTCGCTTGGGTTCATTACTGGATGCCAAGACCAAAAAAATAATGCGAAACCTCAAAAATCTATTGAAGTTAAAGTAGAACGTAATGACTCCATTACAAAAGCTGAAGTCACAACTACCTCTGACATTAATGGGAAAATTTCAAAAGAAGTTCAAGTTTTTGAGGGGAAACACGAAGAAGTCATGTCCAAAGTAAAGTTAATTACAGAAGATTCAGAAGCTGCTGAAGGACAAGAAACCAAAAGAGTCAAAAAAATTCAATTTCTACTCAATCCAAAAAGTGGAAGTGAAACCAATGGAACGGTATCCTTTAAAGAAGAAAATGGTTCGGTTCATTTTGAAGCAACTATTTCAGGATTAAGTGAGGGAACTCATGCCATTCATATCCATGAAAAAGCAGACTGTTCCTCAGAAGACGGAAAATCAACCGGAGGCCATTGGAATCCTACTTTCGAAAATCATGGCGCTTGGGGTGCTGAAACTGGATATCATAGAGGAGATATTGGTAATTTCCAAGCAAACTCTGATGGTAATGGTTCTGTTTCATTTTCTACAGACCAATGGTGTTTAGGATGTGATGATGCTACAAAAAACATTATGGGTAAAGCAATTATTGTTCACCAAGGAGAAGATGATTTAACTTCTCAACCTTCAGGTGCTGCAGGATCAAGAATAAGCTGTGCTGGAATTATTGAATAATTAATAGTCCCACTGTCTAGTGACATCCAATTCCTTTTTGGCTTGGAGTTCCTCCTGAGGAATAACCTTTAAAAAAGAAGGATGCTGCTCTATCGCATATTCAATTTTTTCTAAAATACTTTCAATACTTTCATTCTCATAATCGATCTCCAAAGGTTCTTTGATAATCATGGACTGAAGTATGCCTCGCTTTTTGATCATCAATCCTTTTTTGTCAAAAGATCGTCTAAAACCATCAATTACAATTGGAATCACGACTGGCTTATAACGCTTTATAATATGGACAGTACCTTTTCTAACGGGCCCAAAGGGCTTTGTTGTCCCCTGAGGAAAAGTAATCACCCAACCATCATCAAGAGCAGTTCCTATATTGGTAATGTCACTCATTTTAACTTGTCGCTTGACATCCTTGCCTGACTCTCGCCAAGTGCGTTCGATAGAAACAGAACCTGCATAAGCCATTATACGTGGCAACAGTCCTGCTTTCATGGTCTCTTTGGCTGCCACATAGTAAATATTCAGTTTTGGCGACCATAAATAACCTACATTCTTAATACTATCAATACGGCCACTCAAACTTGCATTGAAAACATGGAACATCGCAACTACATCAGCAAAATAGGTCTGATGATTGGAAATAAAAAGAACATTATTGTCCGGTAAATTTTTGATAATTTCTGATCCCTCGATTTCAAGTTCATTAAAACCTCGATACCGACGGTGCGTCATAAACCCCATATAACGAATGAGCCATTTCTTTAAAATGAGGTAATGACCAAATGGATTTTTTTTGAACATATTGGCTTCAATAATTGTGGTTAAAGATAAAATTAAATCAATGCGCAGTATTCTAAAAAAACTTTAAATTCTGATAAAATCATTGCAGTTGCTCCCCAAATTATATGCTCTTGATAGACATAGCTAGGAACGGTGACCCCTTTATATAAATGTTCATCCAATGGTGTTTGTTTAACCTTTAGATGAATAAGTTCATGTAATGGAATCTCGATATGTTGTTCCACTTCACGTGGATCTTCCTTAAACGAAGGAAGGAAATCATCTATTACTACAAAAGGGCTCACTAAAAAATTACTTGGTGGAATGTATAGCGGAGTTAAATTCAATAAAGGTTTTGTTTGTTTTGGAAGGACTCCAAGCTCTTCTTTACATTCCCTTAGAGCAGTTTGCCATAAGTTTTCATCATTGGATTCTGGCTTTCCGCCAGGAAAACTAATTTGTCCAGAATGAGGACCATCGTAAGTGGATCTCTTGATTAAAGATAAATGCATTACTCCTTTCTTAGGGTAACAATACAGAAGAACTGCCGCTTTTCTTGCATTAGGGAAATCAACTGGAAGTTTATTGACGGATTCTTTTCTTCCTAATGGAGCAGTAAGAAGATGTGCCTTTTTTCCTGGTAAAGAGAAATCTTTTACATTTGAAACAGAATCAATAAATGTTTGATAATCCATGGCAAAAACAAAAATACTCATATTCTCATTACTTGGACTTTTATTTCTGACGGACTGTGGCTCCGAAAAAAAAGAAAAAACAGTTGTGCAAAAAGCAGTTCCTGAGGAAGAAATAAAAACACCTAAACCAAAAGAAGAAACTCCTCCAAAAGAAGAATTTATTATTCTAAACGACAAAAATGCCATTCCTTTCTTTTTCGACTATCAAAAAGAAAATCTTGAAAACAAGGTGCGTATAAGCACTCGCTTTGGAAATATTGATATTAAACTATATGACAATACACCCTATCATAGGTCTAATTTCATCTATCTGACTAAAAGAGGGTATTTCAACGGAACCACATTTCATAGAGTCGTTCCAGGCTTTATCATTCAAGGGGGAAATTCAGACCGAATGGAAACCTCAAAAAAAAGAGGTGAAATAGGAAAATACCTCCTTCCACCAGATACAAGAAAGGGACATAAACACCATAGAGGGGTTATCTCAATGCCAAGTAGTGAAATAGAAAATCCTTATAAGTTAGCTTCTCCCTACGAATTTTTTATTGTACAACAAGACCCAGGAGCCTATCACCTAGATGGATCCTATACTGTTTTTGGAGAGGTGATTAAAGGCATGGATGTGGTAGATGAAATTAATAGACAAACTATTGATGATAGAGAAACCCCCTTGACCAATGTCTTTATGGAAGTTTCCATATTAAAATAGATTTTTCCTATACATACCTAATAATACAGCTAATTTCAAATACTATTTTAAGCTTTTAGCTTTGTAGTATAAGATTTTCTTATTACATTTGATAATATGATAGATTAAAATATGACACTCACACAACTCCAGTACACATTGGCCGTAGCAGAAGAAGGAAACTTTACTCAGGCTGCAGAAAAGTGCTTTGTGACCCAACCCACCCTTAGTATGCAGGTACAAAAGCTTGAGGAAGAACTAGCTGTTAAACTTTTCAATAGAAGCACCAAACCCATTTCCTTGACCACTATAGGCGAGAAGATTATTGAACAAGCCAAAATAATTTTAAAAGAAGCAAGACGAATGGACGATATTGTTTCTATGGAAAGGGGAATTGTAGGAGGAAATTTTCGGCTTGGAATCATCCCTACCATCATGCCTACACTACTCCCACTTTTCTTAAATACATTTATCAAAAAATTCCCTAAAGTCAATTTAAAAATCGAGGAACTCAACACAGCTGCAATCGTCGAAGAACTTAAAAACGGCAAACTTGACGCGGGAATTGCCGCTTCCCCTCTTGAAGACAGCAAACTCATTGAAAAGCCACTATATTATGAGCCCTTTGTAGGATACATCCCTCAAACACACCCTTTATCAAAACTCAAATCATTGAACCCCTCAGACTTAGAAAAAATGGATATTTTGGTCCTTGAAGACGGCCACTGTTTTAGAGAACATGTACTAAAACTTTGTCAAACACCTAATCCAACAAACTCCTTTAACTTAAAAAGCGGAAGTTTTGAAACCCTAATTCATCTTGCGAATGATGGGCTAGGCATGACGCTTCTCCCCTATCTTCAAACAAGAAACTTATCTCCAAAGAATAAGGAAAATCTGCGTCCTTTTGAAAGTCCAGAACCTGCTCGTGAAATAAGTTTGATTTACTCAAAAAGTCAACTGAAATTACCTGTAATCGAATCCCTTGCGGTAACCATTGAAGGGATCATGCGTGGTGCAATACGATTTGAAAACATAAAAGTAGTAACTCCTAATTAATTGTTTTTTTAGTAGTTGACGGATCATTTAAATGATCATTTTTTTTATAAAACCCTTCTAACCATAGCTTTAGTTGTCTAGAATCCTCCTGATTTAAATATTGATTTGCCTTGCTCAATTCCTTATGAAACAACTCCCTATCAAAGCTTACCTTTCGGAGAATCATTCTGTAATAATTTAAATTTCTAGACATCGGGCTAAGGTTTACAAAAAACTAATTTATGTTTAATATTCTCATAATAATGTTGTCAAAAAGTTAAAAAATAATTTTATTACTATGTATTGCATAGTTCTATCTTTTATTTATATATTTGCATAACAATATAATGATCATGAAAATAGAAAACACTACTGCACAAATGCGAAAAGGAATCTTGGAGTTCTGTATACTTTCGCTTATTGCAGGGAAAGATCTTTACACTACAGAAATTCTTGATACCCTAAAAAAAGGAAAAATGCTAGTGGTTGAAGGAACCGTATATCCATTACTAACCCGTTTAAAAAATGCAGATTTACTTCAGTATCATTGGAAAGAATCCACCTCTGGGCCACCGCGAAAATACTATTCTATTACTCCTCAGGGAGAAGAATTTTTATCTGAACTCAAAGAAGTTTGGAAAGAACTGAACGAAGCCGTACAAATCATTACCACACAAAAATAATCCACATGAACAAAACAATCAACATCAACCTTGCAAGCACTTTTTTTCACATGGACGAAAGCGCTTATGCCATTTTAAAAGCCTACCTGAACAAGTTAGAATTAGCCTTTAAAAACACTGTTGGAAAAGATGAAATTCTAAAAGACATTGAAACTAGAATTGCAGAACTATTTCAGGAAAGAAAAACGAATCCAGACTATGTAATAAGTGAAGTAGACGTAAATGAAATTATTTCTATTTTAGGTCAACCCCAAGATTTTATTCTTGAGGAGGATGAAAATTCAGACCACAAAGAAACTAAATCTGAGAAAAAACTATTTAGAGATCCCGAAGACAAATATATTGGAGGTGTAGCCTCAGGACTCGGATACTACTTTGGAATTGACGCGAGTTGGATTCGCTTATTGTGGATACTCTTTGCATTATTTTCAATAGGAACTCTATTTCCTATCTATATCATTTTATGGATTATCATCCCGGAAGCAAAAACTACTGCGGACCAACTTAAAATGAAAGGGAAGCCTATTAACGTGGATACCATCCAAAAAAAAATAAAAAAAGAATTTGATGAAGTCTCTTCAAAAATCAAAGATGTCGACTATCAAAAAACAACTGAGTCTCTAAAAAAAAAATCCAAAAGCTTTTTCGTTTTTTTAGAAAAGATTCTCCAACAGATTCCTAAAATAATCGCAAAACTTTTGGGGATTCTATTTGTTTTTATTTCCTCTGTAGGTTCAGTGGGAATAGTAATTGGAACGATTATTTTTATTGTATTTGGAAGCATAAACTGGCCTTTTAATTTACATTTCAATTTCTTTAATTTTTCAATATTTCAAAGCATTTACTTTACAATTGCGCTATTCCTAATCTTCTTAATTCCATTTCTATTCTTATTTTCTTTGGGAATGCGACTGCTAAATTCTCAATCGAGTACATTCGGCACAATTAGTCGCTTTGTCATGTTTGGTTTATGGATCTCAGCAATTCTTTTTATCGCCATTATGAGTTCGCAAGAAATTAGAAACCATAACATTACAGCAACAAAAACAGATATAGAGAAACTTAGCATTAAGAAAACAGACACCCTATTCTTAGCATCTAGACTTGGAGATAGTGTAGGAAATGATCAAACCTGGGAATACAACAACCGTTCTAATACATTTAACGGCGTGTTTGGAAATCTGTGGGAAGGAAAAAACAAGGTGAAAATAAATCTTCGACAAGGCGATAAATCATTCTCCTTTATGGAATTAAAATATTCTTCTAATGGAGCAACTCAAGAAAAAGCACAAAAAAATGCAGCTAAGATTTTTTACAATTGGAGCTTCACAGAAAACGTATTAGATCTTGATCCACTTTGGGAAATTGCACCTTCAACGCCTTTTTATAATCAAAAATTAACGATCAATTTACACCTACAAGAAGGGCAAGTAGTTTTTATAAATAAAAAATTAAAACCTCTTCTTAGCTCATCAATTGATAATGATCAAGAGTTTAGTCGAAGACAAATTATTGGACATTATTGGAGAATGGGATCAGATAAATTAGAATGTTTGGATTGTTTAGACAATCAACAACAATTAAATATTCAATATCAAGACAAATCTGGTGAGCAAAAAATAAATTTAAACGTTGATAATCAGGGACTAACAATAAAGAAAAAATAAAGTTGTAATAAAGCGCGTTTTGGGTTTGTAGAATTTTTATTAAATGTTATATTTGCGCACACTTTTTCGGGGTGTAGCGTAGCCCGGTCATCGCGCCTGCTTTGGGAGCAGGAGGTCGCAGGTTCGAATCCTGCCACCCCGACTAATTAATACCAATCCACTTTAATTCGGGATGTGGCGCAGCCTGGTAGCGCACACGCATGGGGTGCGTGGGGTCGCAGGTTCAAATCCTGTCATCCCGACTTTTTTGAGTATATCAGACGATAAAAACAAAAAACCTTCCAAATTGGAAGGTTTTTTATTTTAGGAAAAGAAGATCAGAATCGCAAGAGGTCCTGGACCATAAATGATTTTATAATTTCTTGATCTCCTCGCGTTGCAGAAAACTCTTTATAAGCTTTTGTCGCTCTGACTTTTTCTAAAATAACATCCAAGTCATTTAAGTTCTCTCCATAAAATACGGTATAATGTGTTGCTCCATCTACATCTCCCATATTTATGGCACCCAATCCCATCATTCTTGTGCCAATCATAGGCTCTACTGCTTTGGCAAATTTTGTAAAGGCCGCAAGGTATTTTGCTGGATTATCAACTTTGATCAACCATTGTTGACCCGTATTATTTTTCACTCGATCTCCAGCCTTCCAGTACAAGGATTTTGCAGTATAAGAACCATCACTTTTAGATCTGTAGTGAGATACTGTGTTAAAATAATTATCCCGATCAACCTGATCTGCAGGATTCTCAACACCCCAATTTGAGGGGTCTCCCGTTATAATGACCCTGTGGGTTACTTCATTTAAAAATTGAACGCGTTGCAATCCTATAGCACCGGATTTCCTTTTGAACTCCTCATTAAAATCTTTGAATGTTTTTGCGTAAGCTGCGACATCTTCAGTATCTACATATTGATTATAAACCCTTATGTTTTGTGCAATTGCAGTTATGGAAAAAAGAAGAAATAAAAATAAAAGTGATTTTTTCATTTTGATTGATTTATGGTTATTAAACTCTAATGTACTAAATTTTGATAATTTAAAAAATCATTAACATTTTTACCACTTTACTATCCTCTTTTGTACATTTGAGTTTCACACAATTTCAAACAAATGAAACATTTATTATCCTTAGTTTTCTTTTGCTCCTCAATAACCATTGGTTGTGCTCAGGAAAATAGTCCTGCAATTGAAACACCAACTACATCAAACTACACCTACGAAACTGTAGTTGACGACATCAATATCCCATGGGGTATGGCTTTTATCAATGAAAAAGAATTGCTCGTTACAGAAGTTTCTGGAACTTTGTATCATGTTCAAGACGGTATTAAAACAGCTATTGAAGGCTTGCCAGATATCTATGTGAGAGGACAAGGTGGACTCCTAGATGTTGCACTTCATCCTGATTTTAAAAACAACAGTATTCTTTACATGACTTTGGCTGCTACTCTCGATGGTGATGCAGGAGGAAACACCTCTCTTTACAAAGCCAAACTTGTAGACAAACACTTAGAAGAGGTTAGTTTGCTTTACAAAGCAACTCCCAACACAAAAAAAGGACAACATTTCGGCTCCCGCATCGCTTTTGACAATGAAGGCCATGTATATTTCTCTGTGGGTGACCGTGGAAATCGAGACGAAAATCCTCAAGATATCACAAGAGATGGAGGTAAAATATACCGTTTAAACCTGGATGGTAGTATTCCTGAGGATAATCCATTTGTTTCAAACCCTAATGCAAAACATGCTGTTTTTTCCTATGGTCATCGCAATCCTCAAGGAATGACAGTTCATCCAAAAACTGGGGCGATCTGGGTCAATGAACACGGACCCCAAGGAGGAGATGAGATCAATGAAATTGTAAAGGGAAAAAACTTTGGATGGCCAGTGATCACTTATGGTATAAACTACAGCGGCACTACCATTACTGACAAAACAAAAGCACCTAATATGGAACAGCCTTTTTACTATTGGGTTCCCTCTATTGCGCCAAGTGGTATGACTTTTTCAACCTCTGGAATCTATCCAGAATGGCAGGACAATTTATTTGTTGGCTCATTAAAATTTGAATACTTAGAACGACTTGTAATCGAAGGAGGTGAAGTGACAAAACGTGAAAAAATCTTGGACAAAGTAGGACGTGTGAGAAATGTAAAAGAAGGCCCTGACGGTTATCTTTACATTGGAGTTGAAGGAAAAGGTATTTTAAGAATAATACCAAAAGAATGAAAGTATTATTAACCGCCTATCTTGTTTTCGTAGGTTTTGTTTCATTACATCTCTTCCAAAATAAAACCAAAGCAGAAAGTATAGAAGCAGGTGCCGAGATCTATCAAGACTTTTGTGTACAATGCCATTTAACCAATGGAAAAGGTGTTTCTGGAGTTTTTCCTCCACTTCAAAGTTCAGATTATTTACTTGAAAACGTTGATCTCAGTATCGCAGGGATTAAATACGGTCTGAAAGGAAAAATTATTGTGAACGAGGAAGAATATGACGGTGTAATGAACAATCAGGGTCTCGATGAAGAAGAAATTGCCGATGTGATGAATTACATTTTAAACCAATGGGGGAATTCCAGTGATGATTTTGTCACACCAGAACGTGTTTCGCAAATTCAAAAATCAATCTTAGAATGATCGAAAAGTCTTCCTTTTGGAATTCCATCAAAACAATCAAAAAATCTTATGTACTCTATGGAAGTATTTTAATTGGTTTCACTCTTTGGATGCTTCTTCTTGACACCCACTCCTGGAACATTCACTCTGAACTAAATGAAGAAATAGAAAAATTAGAATTAGAAAAAGAGGCACTCACAAAAGTGATAGAAAAAGATAGAAATACCATCAAACAGCTTGGAAATGAAGATAGTTTAGAACGTTTTGCTAGGGAACAATACGGACACAAAAAGAAGAATGAAACTGTTTTTATTATAGAACCCATCGATACATTACCCAAAAATTGACGTTAAAACCTTAGTGTCATTTTTAACAAAACAATTGGAGCCTTTAACCTTTTTTAAGCAATTAAATAATTGTATTTTTATTGGCTGATATTAGAACTCAATGGGTAAAATAATTGCTATTGCGAACCAAAAAGGAGGGGTGGGGAAAACTACCACTGCGGTTAACCTTGCAGCTGCTTTAGGTGTCTTAGAAAAAAAGATTTTACTGATTGATGCTGACCCACAGGCTAATGCTACTTCTGGACTCGGAATTGATTTAAACCAAACGAATTATGGAACCTATCAATTGTTAGAACACAGCATAGAGGTTTCCGACGCTATCATTCCTACCAACAGTCCAAATCTTGATTTGATCCCCTCTCATATCGACTTGGTCGCATCAGAAATTGAATTGGTAAATCAAGATGCAAGAGAGTATATGCTAAAAAAAGCATTAAAATCAATAAAAAAAGACTACGATTATATCCTGATTGATTGTGCACCATCTTTAGGACTTATTACATTAAACGCATTAGTTGCTGCAGATGCAGTGATCATTCCTATACAATGTGAATATTTTGCTTTGGAAGGGCTTGGCAAACTTTTGAACACCATCAAAAGTGTTCAAAAACTTCACAATAAAGAACTGGACATTGAAGGGTTATTACTCACCATGTATGATACTCGTTTACGTTTATCAAATCAAGTAGTAGAAGAAGTAAAAAAACATTTTGGTAAGATGGTTTTTAAAACTATTATCCAAAGAAATATACGTTTGAGTGAAGCTCCAAGTTTTGGAGAGGATATCATCACCTATGACGCCTCCAGTAGAGGAGCAAAAAGTTATCTTTCCTTAGGTAGTGAAATTTTAAAACGGAATAAATAACTATTATGGCAAAATCGAACCGTAAACCCGCTTTAGGAAGAGGCCTTTCAGCTTTATTAAATGATTCAGAAAATGTAATTGAATCTGTTAAAAACAAAAATGCAGATCAAATCATTGGAAACATCATTGACTTGCCCATCAAAAACATTAGCACCAATCCGTTTCAACCTCGAACTCATTTTAATGATGAGGCCTTAAAAGAATTAAGCACTTCCATTTCAGAATTAGGAATCATTCAGCCTGTCACAGTACGAAAAACAAAGAAAGGTGAATTTGAATTAGTCTCAGGGGAACGCCGCTACAGAGCCTCTCAAATGGCTGGATTAGAAAGCATTCCCGCTTATGTGCGATTAGCCAATGATCAGGAATCACTTGAAATGGCATTAGTAGAAAATATTCAACGGGAAGATTTAGACCCTATAGAAATTGGCTTGTCGTATCGTCGTCTTATCGAGGAAATCAATCTGACGCAAGACCAACTGAGCGATCGTGTGGGAAAGAAACGATCTACTATAACCAACTATATGCGTCTTCTTAAGTTGGATCCTATTATTCAAACCGGAATACGAGATGGCTTTGTTACTATGGGTCACGGGAGGGCTCTTGTAAATGTTGAAGATGTCAAAACACAATTAGACCTCTACAAACAGATCGTGAAAAAAGGACTTTCTGTTCGGGCTACAGAGACCTTAGTTCGTAATGCTAAAAACTCTTCTGCCACCACGACAACAAACTACCAACCACCCTTTATTTCTCAAGCTGCCTCAGAACTTGAAACATTATTTGAAACATCTGTAACTGCAACAGCAAATAGTCAAGGCAAGGGAGTAATAAAAATTTCGTTTGAATCCCAGGAACAGTTACAACGTATTCTAAACAAAGTTAAAAAGTGAAGCTTAGAACCCTTTTAACGCTTTGCTTTATAGTAGTTTCTTTTTCGATTTATGCTCAAGAAGAAGAGGGCAAAAAAAACATTAAGACAGAAAAAGTAAAAAAAAGTAAAAAAAACAAACAGGAAAAAGATGCTTTTGCTGTACCCGATTCTTTAGGGAGCGAGAGTAAATACTCAACAAGAATTCAACGCTTAATTGCAGATCCTTTAACTCCATCAAAAGCTGCTTTTTACTCTGCCATTATCCCTGGACTGGGTCAGGCATACATCGGAAAAGCATGGAAGGTACCTATCGTTTACGCAGCCATGGGAGCTTCTCTCTATTATTACGATTTAAATAATAAAGAAATGAACAAATACCGAACTGCTTACAAGCGTCGGTTAAATGGTTTTTTTGATGATGAATTTTTAGAAACAGATATTCCCATCACTACAGATCAATTATTACTGGGGATGGAGTTTCATAAAAATTATCGTGATATTGCTATCATACTAGCTGCTGCAGCTTATATGCTTAACATCCTTGATGCAAATGTTAGTGCACACTTATTACAGTTCAACATTAATGATGATTTAAGTGTTTCACCTAATTTCATTTTTGACACAGAACAAACTGGAATCCGAGTCGCTGTTAAATTTTAAAACTTACAAAATGAAAATTGCATTATTAGGTAACGGAAGGATGGGTCAAACCATCGCTAAATTTGCAAAAGAAAGAAACCATGAAATAGTCTATATTTTAGACAAAGACAAAGAAGTAGGTACCCTTAATCAAGCTGAGGTTGCAATAAATTTTAGCATTCCTGAAGCCGCTGTTAGTAACATAAAACTAGCATTAGACCTTCAAATTCCTGTGATTTGTGGTACCACGGGCTGGTTAGAGCAATACGAGGAGGTTACTACTTATTGCAAATCAAAAAACACAGCTTTTTTATACGCGTCTAATTTCAGTGTAGGAGTTAATTTATTCTTTAAGATAAATCAACTCGTTGCTAAATTAATGAAATCTCAAAGCAAAGAATATACACCAAGGATGCAAGAAATTCATCACATACATAAACTTGATGCGCCTAGTGGAACAGCTTTAACATTAGCTGAATCACTTTTAGATGAGAAATACTTCAGCGAATGGGAACTCGATGGAAAGACCGATAAAAAGCTCAATATTGAATCTGTTCGAGAAGGAGAAGTTCCTGGTACCCATTCCATTACTTACCAATCACAAGTAGACTCAATTAGCTTACAACACGAAGCCTTTAGTAGAGATGGATTTGCACTTGGAGCCGTAATTGCTGCAGAATGGATTCTCAATAAAAAAGGAATCTACAGTATGCAGGATGTTCTAAATATTTCTTAATTCCAAGGCGTATGTATCAGATACCCTTATATTTGAAAAAAAATAAAAGATGACATTAACACAGTGGATTCTATTTACCCTAGCCTTACAAATTGTTCATTTTTTAGGCACCTGGAAACTTTATAAAGCTGCTGGGTATCAAGCTTGGCAAGCAGCAATACCAGTATACAATGCTGTAATCTTAATGAAAATAATTAACCGACCGTTATGGTGGGTGATTTTACTTTTTATTCCAACCATCAATTTGATACTCTTTGGTGTGATTTGGGTAGAAATCCTCAGAAGTTTTGGAAAGAATTCTGCAAAAGATACTCTTTTAGGTCTTGTGACTTTTGGACTCTATATTTACGCTCTTAATTATAGTGACAATCCAAAACATATTTCGGACAGAAGTTTACGACCCAAAACTGGATTTGGAGAAACTGTTAGTTCTATTCTGTTTGCAATTGTAGCAGCAACATTAGTGCACAACTATATCATGCAACCCTATATCATTCCTACGGGTTCTCTGGAAAAGTCTTTATTAATTGGTGATTTTCTATTTGTAAGTAAATTTCATTATGGTGCAAGAGCTCCAATGACAGCCGTGTCTGTACCCATGGTTCACGACACTATACCCGTATTAAAAACAAAATCCTATCTAAAAAAACCACAACTCCCCTACTTTCGCTTCCCTGCATTGCAAAAAATAAAACGAAATGACATTGTTGTTTTTAGTTGGCCTGCCGATACGGTTCGTCAATTTTTTGTCAGAGAAAAAAGAGTAGATAAACCCATCGATAAAAAATCAAATTATGTAAAACGCTGTGTTGGTATTCCGGGGGACACTCTAGAGATTATTGATGGATTCATACATACCAATGGAATAAAAAATGTACTCCCCGAAAGAGCTGAAGTACAATACACCTTTAATGCGTATGCTAAAAAAGGAGTTTCCTCAAGGAAATTATTGGCCGAAGGTTTTGAAGACTTTAACAGAACTTACAAAATCGAAAATATCACAGAGAGTAGTTACCAGCAATTAATTCCTTATATAGTGGGAAGAAAAGGAAATACAGTCGAAAACTTCTCTGTTATTACTGAATCGAGAGGATTGCCTACAGATTTGATCCGCAGCCTTGGTCTGCGAGTAAGTGAAACCCTGGAAGCTAATAAACAACTTACTCTTACACTCAAAGAAGCCGCAGTACTCAAAAAAATAAGTTGGATAGAC
>Ga0209138_1001106_pt1 | contig 23968 bp, 18 predicted proteins | sample SaaInl3SG_22_DNA_FD_184645 | JGI IMG/M metagenome (GOLD analysis project Ga0209138, IMG submission 184645) | Marine microbial communities from expanding oxygen minimum zones in the Saanich Inlet - ESP_153SG_22_DNA (SPAdes) (version 2) | ecosystem: Environmental > Aquatic > Marine > Intertidal...
GATGGCGAAGCACGCCCCCCCAGATGCCGTGGTCACAACGGACATGTGTGACGTGGCGCAACTCCGAGGGTTGATGCCTCGCTCGTGGAACCTCGTGCGGCTCGTGACCATGTTTCACGAAAACCAATTGACGTTCCCTTGGAGCCCGGAAGACCCCGATGCCGACAACGGACGAGACAACACATATGCCTACATCAACATCAGCTCTGGACTTGCTTCGGACCGCGTCTGGTTCAACTCTTCCCATCATAGGGAGGCCTTTTTGGAAGCTGCAGAGAGTTGGATCAAGTGCATGCCAAAGCCGCACATCCCTCACCTGACCCAGCACCTTCGCGACAAAAGCGAAGTCAGGCACTTGGGGTTAAACTTTGACAACAAGCTCGCCCCTGACTCGCCCCTGCCAGATTTCAAGCACGTAGACGTGCCTGTCATTTTATGGAATCACCGCTGGTCTTGGGACAAGGGGACAGATGCTTGGATGGCTTTCGTTCACGAGGTGATGGATCGAAACCTTCCGGCGGATTTCGTCGTGCTTGGGGAATCGAATGGTCGACAGCCTGAAGGATGGGGAGCCATGAGGGAGCGCATGGGTCGCAGATGCCTTCATTGGGGTTTCGCCGACACCCGGGAAGAATACCACAAATGGCTTTGGCGAGCCCACCTTGCCCCCATCCACCCTCATCAAGAGTATTTTGGGCTGTCTGTCGTGGAAGCCATGCGCTGCAGAACCCTCCCTTGGGTCCCCCAGGCCCATGCATACATCGACACCATGCCCGCCGGTCATCGATTCATGCCCGCCTCAACCTGGGTCAGCGGCATCGCAGAACAGGCGTGGAAATCTTGGCCCCTCGGCTTGGACGAATACGAACAACGGGCACTGACATTCTCTTGGGAGAAGCAAGGCCCCCTCGCGTCAGAGGCTTTGCGGCGCACATCAACTTGAGCGTCACTGTGGCGCGGCGATCAAACCGAGCTCGTCCAGGCGAGGGCTCATGCCGTCCGGTGGTCGGCAGGGTCGGCCGGTGACGGAATCGACAAACACAAGGACCACTTCGCCCACCACCAGCAGGGTTTCCCCTTGGCGCACTTCACAACGCAATTGCAACTTGCTCGACAGGGGTGCCGTGATGTGAGTGTGCACCTCCAACAATGCATCGTAGCGGGCTGGTTTTTTGTATGTCAGATTCAACTGAACCACAGGCAAAAGCGTTCCGGCTTTTTCCAAATCGGCATACACCCATCCCGCATCACGCAGCATTTCCACACGTGCTGCCTCCAAATATGCAGCGTAGGTTCCGTGATACACCATGTCCATCCGGTCGGTGTCAACATACCGGACCCGAAGCGTGTGAACGTGCTTGACTTGACCGTTGATTTGTTGAAATCGTTGCATACCCCAAAGATGGTCCGTCAAGGCAATGGATGACCCTTTCGCTCTCGTATTTTGCTTCATTCCACCAAGCAAAGCACCTAACTCATTGGTCTTCGGTGAATCATCCCTCATTGGCTTAAAGCAATTCCCGAACAGTGTGTTGAAACATAATTTCAAGCCTCTTCACCTCGAGCCTTGACGTGTCAGAAATCATCAAAAATCAAGGGGTTTGAAATTTTTTTTTAAGAAAGTTTCTCCGAACATTCGCAGTGTCATTAGCGGCGTTTCTGATTGGCTCTTTTTGAGCACTGCTTTGCCGTTTTGATGCGACGTTTTAATTCAACCTCTCACCTGAACCTATATGAACCTCGACCACGCAAGCGTCTGGGCGAAATGCCTGTCTGTCATCGAAGACAACATCAGTGCCCAAGCGTTCAAAACGTGGTTCGCTCCCATCAAACCTGTCAAGTTGGATGGCCATGTCTTGACGATTCAAGTCCCGTCTCAGTTCTTTTACGAGTGGCTCGAAGAGCACTACGTTTCCCTGCTGCGCAAAACGGTGCGGAAAGAACTGGGTCCTGACGCGCGACTGGAGTACAGCATCATCATGGAACACATCCATGAAGGCGCATCCAGCAGCCCCTACACCGTCAACATGCCTACGACCGAAGTCCGAGCAACACGGAACGCGGAAGTGGCGATGCCCATCGTGGGCGAACCGGCCCCCATCAAAAACCCATTCGTGATTCCAGGGCTTCGGAAGCTCAACATCGATTCCAACCTGAATCCGAATTATGCGTTTGACAGCTTCATTGAAGGAGAGTGCAACCGCCTCGCTCGCAGTGCCGGTTTTGCCGTGGCCAACAAACCCGGCGGAACCGCATTCAACCCACTGTTGATTTATGGTGGCGTTGGCCTTGGAAAGACCCACCTGGCACACGCCATTGGGCTCGAAATCAAGAACCGCCAGCCAGACAAAACCGTGCTCTACGTGAGCTCCGAACGATTTACGCATCAATTCATTGACGCCGTTCGGAACAACACGGTCAACGATTTCAGCCACTTCTATCAAATGATGGACGTGCTGATCATTGACGACGTCCAGTTCTTCAGTGGCAAAGAGAAAACCCAAGATGTGTTCTTCCACATCTTCAACCACCTGCACCAAACCGGAAAGCAGATCGTGTTGACCTCGGACAAGCCGCCGGTGGAAATGCAAGGCATGGAACAGCGCCTGCTCTCTCGGTTCAAATGGGGCCTCAGCGCAGACCTCCAGGTGCCTTCGCTGGAAACCCGGATGGCCATCTTGGAAAAAAAGATGTACGCCGACGGCATCGAATTGCCTCGAGAAGTCATTGAATATCTCGCTTACAGCATCACGACCAACGTGCGTGAACTCGAAGGCGCCCTCATCTCGCTTGTAGCGCAAGCGAGCTTGAACCGCAAAGCCATCACCTTGGATTTGGCCAAGCATATGATTGACAAGTTTGTCAAGAACACAGCACGGGAAGTCAGCATCGACTACATCCAAAAGGTGGTCTGCGACTACTTCGACTTGCCGATCGAGCTGCTCAAGAGCAAGACACGGAAACGTGAAATTGTGCAGGCACGACAAATCTCGATGTACTTCGCCAAGAAGATGACCAAATCTTCGCTTGCCAACATCGGACTGCACTGCGGAGGTAAAGATCACGCGACCGTGCTCCACGCATGCCGCACGGTCAACAACCTCAGCGAAACCGACAAGCACTTCCGCAAATACTTGGAGGATTTGGAAAAGAAGTTGGCGATCCACTAAGCCAACGCGATTCACAACGCAACGAAAAGAGACCTCCTTCGGGAGGTCTTTTTTTCTGCCCGATGTTCGATGGGATTGACGACACCAAATGCGAAGTTTGTGCCGATCAATCGTCGAACATGCCTCATACCCCTACTCGTGTTTTGGCCGTGTGCCTCGGAAACATCTGCCGCTCTCCCATGGCCGAGGGCGTCTTGCGACATCACATCCAAACAAGCGGACTTCGCATCAAGGTCGATTCAGCAGGAACCAATGGGCTCCACAATGGTGAAGCACCGGACCGTCGTGCGCAGCAAGAAATGCGTCGGCATGGCATTGACATCAGCAAGCAATTCTCGCGTCAACTTTCCCGGAAGGACTTCGAGGACTTCGACGTGATCCTTGTCATGGACGAGTCCAACTTACGTGACGCCCAAGAACTGGCTGGCGGCCGTGAGGAATGGACCGACAAGATTCACCTCTTCTTGGAAGACGACAACGTACCCGACCCCTATTACGGCAGTGCCGACGGGTTTGCACACGTTTACCAACTAGTTGATGAAGCTGCTGAAGATTGGGTCCGCCGCTGGAAGTCCGGAATGCTTGGCTAAATGGCGCTCAAAGAGGCACCACCTCTACGTCGAATCGAATCGGGCTGCGTGGTGGAATGTTGGCAGAGGGAATGCCGTCTGCACCAAAGGCCCAATTCGAGGCGGCCCAAATGCTGAGCGTCCTGGCATCGGCGTGCGCAACGAGGGCCTTTTCCAAGGCGGGAACGAGTTGGTCCGGAGTCCCTACGGACCACTCCAAGTCCGTTTCGTTTTCACTTTCTGTCATCAAAGAAGACGTCCGAATGCGAAGGAGCACGACCTCGCCAGCCTGAAGTGAACGACTTCGCGTGGAGTGAACATGGACGAAAAGCCCCTGCTCGGAAATCGCTGGGCGCTTGGCAACTTCCATGTCAAACACGAATGCGTTGAGCCACGGGGCTTCAGGAAATTCACCTCGCATCACAGCCCTTGCCCACGCCGTGTCGCGAATGGACCGACGCTGGTTCACTTCGAGATGAACAGGCGTGTATGGGGGGATTTCCCCCGGGACGCCACGCACACCGAAGGCGGAAACCGAAGGCGACCACACGTCAACGTCGTGGTTGTGGCCGGTGTGTTTGGCCACTTCGTGGAAAGCCTGTGGAACTGCATCGCGGTCCACGATGAATTCATCCACACCCGTGGACAGCGAATCGCCGTTGAGGGAACGAGCCACCCAAGACCAAACGACGCGATCGCCCGATTTGCAAAGCCAACCGTTGAGACCCTCGGACTGCGATTCGGCCTTGGAGCGCGCCAAACGAATTCCTGCAGGCAACGGAACGACCTCGAAAGAGGACGATTGCAGAATCGAATCGATGGACGCGCATTCTTCCTTGAAACGCCGGGCATTGAATTTCGTCAACGCCCGGAGCTCTTGGCGCTGAGCGTCCTCGAGCGAGGGCAACGTCAAAGATTTGGGCTGGGGGTCCACACAGCCAAGCAGCACGACTGCCACCAACAGGGCCATCCAACGCACGGTGGAACCGCATTCCGTCATCAGTCGTCGTACTGCAGGTCGTCGGACCACGAAGGAATCAAAGAAACCAGACGCGAAACCACGCTGTCCAGCGACTCTCCTTCGCATGCACCTCCGGCGGCGTTGTGGTGTCCGCCGCCGTGGAAATGGGCGGCCGCCACGTCCCGCACACTGAACGTGCCACGGGAGCGCAGGCTCAACTTGACGCGATCGACATCTTCCTTGATGAACGCGGCAAAGTTGATTCCCTCAATGGCGAGCGCCCGGTTGACAAGGCCCTCTGTGTCCCCTTTTTGGGCGTTGTAGCGCTGCAACTCTTCCTGGTTCAGGCTGATGATCGCGCTGCGGTGCTCTGGAAACACCTGCAACTTTTGGCTGAGGGCATACGCCGTGAGCTGCACCTGATCGAGCCGGCATGCATCGTACACCAAACTGTGAATTCGGCTTTGATCCATCCCGGTCTCCAACAAAGCCGCCGCCATGCGGTGGCTCGAAGGTTGAACGCTCGCGAAGCGGAAACTGCCTGTGTCCGTGATGAGTCCGCAATAAAGGCATGACGCCATGTCAGCCGTCAACAAAGACGTCTCCTCCCAAGCTCCCATCAAGCGATAAATGAGCTCACAAGTGCTGCCTGAGGTCGGGTCTGACAACATCAAATCGGCAAAAGGATCCGGTTCTTGGTGGTGGTCGACCATCACCACAAACGATTCCGCACGAGACGAAGCTTGGCTCACCGCCTCAGCCAGGCCACCCGCACGGGACGGAGCGTTGTAGTCCAAGCAAAACAGGACATCCGCTTGAGATACCCATGCATTCGCGCTCTCCGGATGGGTGTCGTGAAACACAACACCGGCATGCCCCGGCATCCAATGCAAGAATTTGGCATACGCATCCGGCATCACTACCGTGGCGTCCACCCCCATTCCACACAAGAGATGCTGAAGAGCCAACGACGAACCTATGGCATCTCCATCTGGAGACCGATGCGACGTAATGACCACACCCCGGTTTTTTCTCACTCGGGCCTTCAGCTGCAAAACCTCTTCCTGGGCAAACACATCTTCCATACGGGCAAGATACATTTGCACCATGGCGAGTCGAAGTCTTTGGAAGGGGAAACCATTCACAACGCATGTCAACAACCTTTGGCCGCGTTGGGTGTGGGCTGCGTTGGCGTGTGTCTTGGGCTTGATGATCTCTTCAGCTGGCGCGCATGACTTTCACTTCTCCCGCACGGACGCGCGATGGAATCCCGACACGCAAACCGTCCAGACCACCGTGCGTGTGTTCACCGACGACCTCGAACTCGCCCTTCAAACCCACGGCGGTTCAAGCGAGAATGTCAAATTCTGGCTGGGCGATGAAAACGAGTGGGCATTGGCTGACTCCGCCATTCACGCCTGGCTGCAGACTCATTTGACTCTCGCCATGGGCAATGCGTCCGTGCGGTGGGCCTGGGTGGGCAAGGAGGTGGAACTCGACGTCAGCTACCTTTACCTGGAGTCGCAGCCCCTGGCCAACAGCAAGGGCTTGTGGCGCGCAGCGAATTCTCTCCTGTTTGCAGAATACTCCGACCAAGTCAATGAAATCCACTTGCACGACGTCAGGACGGATGGAACGAAGGTGGAACGCCGAGAGATGTTGAATGCAGAATGGCCGTCCTTCGAATGGGACAGCTCCACCCCTGCTGACTCCGGAAGCGATGATTGAGTTGAAGACCAAAGCGGAACGCGTGGCGTGGGTGATGGACGAACTGGAGTCTCTGTATCCCGAGACGCCGGTGCCGCTGGATCACACGGACCCGTACACCTTGCTCGTGGCCGTGCTGCTCTCGGCGCAATGCACCGACGCGCGGGTCAACACGGTGACGCCCGCGCTTTTCGCGCTCGCCGACAACCCGCGCGCGATGATGCGGCAACCCGTCGACGCGATCCGCGACATCATCCGACCGTGCGGGCTTTCCCCGCGGAAAAGCGCCGCCATCTCCGAACTCAGCCGCATCCTCGTCGAGCAGCACGGCGGCGACGTGCCACAGGATTTCGAGGCCCTCGAAGCCCTGCCCGGCGTGGGACACAAGACCGCGTCGGTGGTGATGAGCCAGGCGTTTGGGGTGCCGGCCTTTCCCGTCGACACCCACATTCACCGTCTGATGCACCGCTGGAATTTCTCCAACGGCAAATCCGTGGAGCAGACCGAGCGTGACGCCAAGAGGCTGTTTCCCGAGGGCCGGTGGAATAAGCTGCACCTCCAGATCATCTTTTACGGCCGGGAATACAGTCCGGCGAGAGGATGGTCGCTGGAAAAGGACTTCCTCTCGGCGCGAATTGGGCGCAAGAGCCTTTGGAAGTCCGCCTCAGATTACCCGAGCAAATAAGCCTTCAGCGCGTCGTAGGTCGGTGGGATGACCGTGGCCTCCTTGGCTTTATCCAGGCATTCCGCGAGGTGCGCCGGGATCTCTGGCGAAAGGCCTGTCGCTCGCTCCACGACTTCCCCAAACTTGGCGGGGTGTGCGGTGGCGAGCACGACGCCTGGGGACGCTGGGTTTCGATGCGCCATCAGACCTGCATATCCCACGGCGGTGTGGGGGCACATGACGTAGCCCGAGCGGTCCACCACGTCTTTCATGACGCGTTGGGTTCCGGCGTCATCAAGGGTGGCGCCTAGGACCGCGGCACGCATCGCTGAGAGGTCGTGACCGAAGAGGGCTTCGAGGCGCGGCCGGTTGGACGGGTCTCCCACGTCCATGGCGTTGCTCAAGGTGGCGACCGACGGGCGGGCCACGAAATCCGAACCGTTCAAGAAGGCGTGGAGGCCGTCGTTGGCGTTGGTGGCCGCGATGAAGCCTGCGTGGGGCATGCCCATTTGGGCGGCGAGAACCCCGGCAGCCAAATTCCCCACGTTGCCCGACGGCACGCTGAACTGGGCGGGCTCTCCAAGCATGTACGTCGCCCACGCGTAGTAGATGCTCTGCGGCATCCAGCGTGCAATGTTGATGCTGTTGGCCGACGTGAGCGGACGCTGGGATTGGAGGTCGCTGTCGAGGAACGCGGCTTTGACCATGGCCTGGCAATCGTCAAACGCTCCTTCCACCTCGAGCGCCTTGATGTTGGCCCCGGCAGTGGTCAGCTGCTGCTCTTGGATCTTGCTGATTCGTCCTTGAGGGTACAGGATGACGACGTCGATGTTGGGCACATTCAAGAAACCCTGTGCCACGGCGCTCCCCGTGTCACCACTCGTGGCGACGAGGATGGTCAAACGCTTGTCGCTCACACGGCCGAGAACCCGCGACAAGAAGCGCGCGCCCACGTCTTTGAAGGCGTGGGTCGGTCCGTGGAACAACTCCAAAGCATACACGTTGTCCTCGATTTCATGGAGGTCCAACGGGAAGTCAAGAACGTCCTTGAGGATGTCCGTCAATTCGGATTCGCTCAGGATGGGGTTGGCCAAAGGCGCCATCATGGCGGCACCCAAGTGCCACGGTTGCAGGTCATCGTCGGACAACCAAAACGCCTCGGGCAACTGCGGGATGCGCTCCGGGTAGTACAACCCCTTGTCGGGAGCCAAGCCCTCGATCACCGCTTGGGCGAAGTCGCGTTGAATGCTGGGGTCCGTCAGGCTACGATACAACATGGGCTCCTTGGGTCGAAAGTTGAGTCAAATGTAGGTGGTGGTCCAAGGCATGGGCGTTCATGACCTGCGCCAATGCCGTGGCCACGTCGGAGGCCGCTTCCGCGTTTCGGCACACCCAAAAGCTGCTCGGACCGCTTCCACTGATGCCGCCTGCGCGGGCCCCAGCGGCGCGGGCTGCTTTTTGGCATTCCGACCAATGCGGCATCAACACCGCCCGATGAGGGCCCACGAGCAAATCCTCCAGGGCGTACATCGCCTCGAGTTCGTTGCCGGCGTGCAAGTCGTGCACGAGGCGGCCAAGCCACGCCGCTTGGTGAACGGCGTCACTCAACAGAACCTGCGCGGGCAAAACGGCCCTCGATTCCGACGTTTTGATGACCACTTGCGGATGCAAAATCACCATGTGCCAGCTCGAAGGCACAGGCAAGGCGCACACCTTACCCGACGGATCAATCAACGTCATGCCGCCCAAAAGGGCCGGCGCCACGTTGTCGGCGTGACGCGCGCCGCTGGCCACCTCCTCGCCGTCGAGGGCGAACGGCAGCAATTCGTCTCGACGCATCCCGGCCTCGATGAGGGCGTCCACCCCTACCACTGCTGCCACGGCCGATGCCGCGCTCGACCCGATTCCACTTCCGGGCAGGATGCTCTTCGTGACGGTGATTTCCACGCCAAAGGGATCGCCAAGCGCTCGCAACAACGAAGCTGCCGCTTTGCCAGCGACGTTGGCATTCACCTCCAAAGGCAAGTCGGTGCCCGGACCGTTGACCAAGTGAATTCCGGGCTCCGCCACGCGCCTGAACTCCATGAATTCGCCGGGCGCCGCGAGCGCACAGCCCAAGGAGTCAAACCCCGCATTCAGGTTGGCCACCGTGGCTGGGGCCCAAACTCGACACGATTCCATCGTCGCCATGGCGCACAAGTTAACGGGTAGCGGCGAAGCGCATGATGTCCGCAAACACCCCCATGGCCGTGACGTCGGCGCCGGCGCCGGCCCCTTGAACAATCAACGGGCGAGCGGCGTAGCGATCGGTTTTCAGCATGACGACGTTGTCGGACCCTTGAAGTTGACAAAACGCGTGCTCGGGAGGCAGGCTTTGCAAGCCCACGCGTGCCGTGGGCTTTCCGCTCGCGTCCAACTCAAAGGTCGCGACGTACCGGAGCTGAAGCCCCTCCGCCGCGGCGGCCGCGAGCTTCGCCTGCATGCCTGCCTCGGCCGTGGGGAGCTGGCCCAAGAAATCCTGAACGCTGCCCTCCATCAATTCAGCGGGAAGGAATCCAGGGTTGTCCACGTCCGCCATTTCCATGGCAAAACCCGCTTCTCGCGCCAAAATCAGAATCTTCCGCTGAACGTCCACGCCGCTGAGGTCAATGCGCGGGTCGGGCTCAGTGTAACCTGCGTCCATCGCCCCTTGCACGGCCTCCACGAATCCGCATTCCGGACCGAATGTGCTGAACAAATAATTGAGCGTGCCGGAGAGCACCGCGTCGATGCGGTGCACGCGATCTCCGCTCTGAATGAGGTGTTCGATGGTGTCAATCACAGGAAGACCTGCCCCAACGTTGGTTTCGTAGCGGTACTGCGTGTTTTTAGCCAGGGCCAAGGCGTTCAATCGGTCGTACCTGTCTTGGGTGTCTGCCGCGCTGATCTTGTTCGACGCGACGACCCCAATGGAGGCGCCCAGCACAGCCTCGTACGTGCTGGCAACGTCGGCGCTCGCGGTGTTGTCCACAAATACGGCGTTCTCAAGGTTCAAGTCATGCATGGCCGCCACGAAGTCTTCGAGCGAGCCGGGCTGGCCGTCGCGGTCGAGGACGTTCCGCCAATCGGCGAGGTCGATGCCAGCCTCGTTCAGGACGTGCTTGCGGGAATTCGCGAGCCCCACCACCTGCAAATCGATGCTGCGCGTGGCAAGAAGGTCGTCGTGGGCGTCGCGGATTTGGTCAATCAACGTTCCTCCCACGTTCCCCACCCCCATGCAAAACAGGTGAATGCGGCGGATTTCGCGCTCGAACAGCGTGCTGTGCAGCGCGCGCAGCGCCTTGGACACGTCCTTCTTGCGGATGACGATGCTGATGTTGCGCTCCGTCGACCCTTGCGCGATGGCGTAGATGTTGATGCCGTTTTTGCCGAGGCTGTCAAACGCGCGGCCCGAGAGTCCCGTTTGGTGATGCATGGCGTCGCCCACCAAGGCCAAAATGCTCAGCCCCCGCTCCACCCGGAACGGCTCCACCTTCCCCACTTTCACGTCGCTCTCAAATTCCTCGTTCAAGGCCTCAATGGCTTGATCGACCTCGGCTTCCTGAACGGCCACCGTGATGCTGTGCTCCGAGGATCCCTGGGTGATCAACACCACGTTGACCTGACGCATCGACAGCGCCATGAACATGCGGCGGGAGTATCCCGGGATGCCGACCATGCCGCCCCCGACCAAAGTCACGAGCGCCATGCCATCGATGGACGAGACGCCCCGCACTCCCCTGCCGGAATCGGGGTTCGCGCTGACCGTGGTGCCTTTCGCGTCGGTGTCAAACGTGCTGCGGATGACGAGCGGAATGCCAGCTTCACGCAGGGGAAGGAGCGTTGGCGGGTAGATGACCTTGGCCCCAAAGTGGCAAAGCTCCATCGCCTCCTCGTAGCTCATGCTGTCGATGATTCGGGCGGAAGGCACCACGCGGGGGTCGGCCGTCAGCATTCCCGGAACGTCCGTGCTTTTCTCCATGTGAGCGGCGCCGAGCATGCTCGCCACCAGCGACGCGGTCAAGTCGCTGCCGCCCCGTCCGAGCGTCGTCACTTCGCCGTGACCGTCGCGCCCGACAAATCCTTCCATCAGCACGACGTGTTTGTCGCTGAGTTCAGTCATGGCGGCCGCAAGGCGTTGGCTCATCTCAGGCCGATCGACGGTGGCAGAACCGTAGTGGTCGTCGGTGACCACAATGTCGAGGGCCGACAAGCGTCCGACGTCGAAGCCGCGCTGCACAAGGAGCGCATGAACGATGGGGACGCTCAACCGCTCCCCCATGCTCGCCAACGCGTCGCGCGTGTGTTCGCTGAACTCGTGCAACAACTGCAAACCCTCGCACAACGACCGCACAAACCCAAACCCGTCTTCCACTTCGGCCATGACCGCATCGGCAAGCGGACCGGTCAACAAGGCCTCGCACGCGTCGAGGTGACGTTGCCGGAGGTCGGAGACGACGGTGTGCCACGCGGGGTCTTCAGCACGTGCGAGTTGGCCCGCACGAATGAGCGCATCCGTGGTGCCGCCCATGGCGGACAGAACCACGAATTTGGGCACCTCTTTCCGCGCCCACAAGACGTCAGCCACCTGCGACATCGCCGCCGCGTTGACCAACGAACTTCCTCCAAATTTGATGACTTCCATGGTGTGCTTTGTGAGTTCAGTCAAGTCCGTTCCTTGAATTTACGGAACAAACGCGACATGGCCTCGACGCACGCCGTGGAACATTGCCTGGCGCGGGTTGGCCTTAGCTTACTCTCCTTCCGGACCAAACTTCGAGATCACCTCCATGGAGACCCCGGTGTTGGAGAACCCACCGTCGTGGAACAGGTTCTGCATCGTGACGTAGCGCGTCAAGTCGCTGAACAGCGTGATGCAGTATTCTGCGCACGACTGGGCGTCGGCGTTGCCCAGCGGCGACATCGCCTCGCTGTAGCTGATGAATTCGTCGAAGCCCTTCACGCCGCTTCCGGCCGTCGTCACCGTGGGCGACTGGCTCACGGTGTTGACACGGATCTTCTTCGCCACGCCGTAGTGGTAGCCAAAGCTGCGCGTGATGCTCTCCAACAACGATTTCGCGTCGGCCATGTCCCCGTAATCTGGGAAGATGCGCTGGGCCGCGATGTACGACAAAGCCACCACGCTTCCCCACTCGTTCAAGGCGTCGAGCTTTTTCGCCGTCGCAAGCGTCTTGTGCAAGGAAATGGCACTGACGTCGAGCGTCGTCTGCAAGAAGTTGTAGTTGATGTCCGTGTAGTGACGGCCCTTCCGCACGTTGGGGCTCATGCCGATGCTGTGCAACACGAAGTCGACCTTGCCGCCGAAGTGCTCCATGGCGCCTTCAAACAGCTTCTGCAAATCTTCTTCGCTCGTGGCATCTGCAGGGATCACAGGAGCGTCGCCGCAAAGCTTGGCGAGGTTGTGGATTTCGCCCATGCGCATGGCGACAGGCGCGTTCGTCAACACAATTTCAGCGCCTTGCGCGTGAGCTTCCAGCGCCACTTTCCAGGCGATGGACATGTCGTTGAGGGCTCCAAAAATGATGCCCTTCTTTCCTTTCAGCAGATCGTGCGCCATGGCTCGAATGTCGTTTTGGTTTGAGCGGCCAAACTACCACCCCCACCTGACATCCCCCACAACGTCGTGCGTCAGTTCTTCACAACCCAGCGTGGGTGAAGCCTTTGGTGAAGTCCAATTACTGGAACACCCGCACATAGTCGACCATCATGGTCTGCGGGAACACCGTCGTCGCGTCGGGATACCCAGGCCAGTTCCCTCCCACCGCGATGTTCATGATGAAGAAGAACGGAGCGTTGAACGGGTAAGGCTGGCCGTTCATTTGGGTGTTGTCGATGCTGTAGTAAGGCTGGTCGTCCATGTACCAAACGATGGAATTCTGCTGCCACTCGATCGAGAACAGGTGAAAGGCATCGCTGAATTTGGCACCTCCGGGCAAAGTGATGCTGCTTCCCGAGTACTGGTGCACACCGAAGTTGGCTCCCCAGTGAGCGGTGCCATGATTGGTGCTCGGCTGGTGGCCAACGACCTCCATGATGTCAATTTCTCCGCATTGAGGCCAGCCCCCTTCCGGGAAGTTGGCACCAAGCATCCAAAGCGCTGGCCAAATGCCCTGTCCCTCGGGAAGCTTCGCGCGGATGTCGATGCGACCAAATTGGAATTCCTGCAAGTCCACCGACTTCATGCGCGCCGAGGTGTAGCCCCCGCCCTCTTCCCGTGCCGTGATGGTCAGGAAGCCATCGGCAACCGAGCTGTTGTTGGGGGAGCTGGTGTAATTCTGCCACTCGTTGTTGCCCCAACCGCTTGCGCCAAGGTCGTAGGTCCAGTTCGCCGAATTGATGTTGGCTCCTTCGAACTCGTCCGACCAAATCAAGGTCTTGCCGGGGTAGCTGTCCGCACCTTGGTAGCCGTCGCCGTCCGTGCCGCCACCTCCGCCGCCACCCGTAGAATCGTCGATTTTCGTGAAGATGTACGTGAAGTACCCGCCGGCGGGGTTGGCGTTGCAGTTGACGTCGTCGGTTTGGGTGTGGATGCGAAGGGTGTTGGCCGTGAGTTCCACAATGTCGTAGCTCATCCCGCCGTCGTTGGTGCCCATGAACGGGCAGCTGCACGCACCCCCACCGGACACAAGTGAGAATTGGTCTTCTCCTGAGGTGCCACCGCCTGGTGAAAATGTGATGGACACTCCGCCGCAGTCGTACGCCTGTTCGTTGTAGCCATTGAAGGCGTCAATGATGGTGCCGTTGTAATCCATCGTCAACGTTCCGTCCGCATTGAAGGTGTACACGTCGTCGTATTGGGCGGCTTGGAGGCCATTGAGCGGGCTGGCGAACCAGTCCGCGCTGTAGGGATTGGGGCCGACACTCACCGCACCTGCCACGGTGCTGAAACGCCAAGAACCCACGAGCAACTCAGGAATCAGCCCCCCGCCTCCACACACACCAAACGCATCGAGGTACTGGCATTCTTCCGTCGGATTCGCATCGTAATTGCACGCCGTCAGGTCGGTACAGAGGTCTGTGCTGTCCCACACGTAGTCTTGGTCGGAGTCCACTTCCCCAAACAAGCCGAGGATACCAAGAACATCGGAAACGCCAATGCTCCAGTCGGGATCAATGTCCGGCTGGTAACCACAATCGATTTGGGCAAAGGCTGGAACGGTGAAAACCAGCGCAAGGAGAACGGGCAAATGCTTCATGGGAGAGGCTTGAAAAATGACGCGGGTCGCATTGTCCCGAATTCATAAAGATACGACGACGGCCGAGATCCTCGACGTCAGTGGTCTGGAAAGACTTTCCCGGGGTTGAGGATCCCCTTGGGGTCGAGCACGTCCTTGATGCCTCGCATCACCGCGAGTTGTGTCGGGCTGCAGGCGAGGTCCATGTAGTTTCTTTGAACGTAGCCAATGCCGTGTTCGCCGCTCAAGGTTCCACCCAAACGCACCACCTCCCCAAAGAGCTCCCGGATCGCCACCGAAAGCGTTTGATTCCACTTCGCGTCGTCGAGGTCGTCCCGGAGGATGTTCACGTGGAGGTTGCCGTCGCCGGCGTGGCCATAGCACACGGACCGAAAACCGTGCTCACGCCCGAGCGCCTTCACCTTGCGCAACAACTCAGGGAGCTCGCCCCGCGGCACGACGGTGTCTTCTTCTTTGTACGTGCTCGCCGCCTTAACCGCCTCGCCGACGCGCCGACGCAAAAACCAAAGCGCGTCCTTCTCTGCCGCCGACTCGGCGAACAGAACCTCCCCCGCGCCGTGCGCCTCAAGGACTGGCAAGATGCGCTCACACTGCGGCATGAGGTCCTCAGGCGCGAACCCGTCGACTTCGATGAGCAGGTGGGCCGCGTCGTCAGAACCAAGCGCGGGCTCGTGGACACCTGTGAATTGTTGGGCCAATTCGATGGCGTCCCTTTCCATGAATTCCAAGGCACTTGGCATCGCTCCTGCCTGAAAAATGGCCGCCACCGCTGCGCAAGCGGACTCCGCCGAAGTGAATGGCACAAGCATCAAGGCTTGATGAAGGGGCAACGGCAAGAGTTTGAGCGTTGCACGAGTCACAATGCCGAGCGTCCCCTCGCTGCCCACCATGAGCTGGGTGAGGTTGTAGCCCGTCGAATTCTTGAGTGTGTTGGCGCCCGTTTCCATGACGGTGCCATCAGCCAGAACCACTTCGAGGTTGAGCACCCAGTCCTTGGTGACGCCGTACTTGACGGCGCGGGGACCGCCGCTGTTTTCCGCGATGTTGCCGCCAATTGTGCAGGTGCCACGAGATGCAGGATCGACCGCGTACATGAGGCCGTGTTCGGCGGCGGCGTTGGAGAGCTCTTCCGTGATGACTCCCGGTTCGACCACCGCCTGGTGGTTCACCGTATCGATGGCCACAATCCGGTTCATGCGACGGAGTGACATCGCAATGCCGCCTGCGACGGGCAGCGCCCCTCCGCTCAGGCCGGTCCGGGCTCCCGCCGCCGTCACTGGGACACCGTGCCCATGCGCCCAGGCCATCAAGGCCGACACCTCCCCCGTTGTTTCAGGCTCGACCACCACGTCAGGCATGAACACCAAATCTTCCGTCTCGTCCGACCCGTTGGCCCGTCGAATGTCTTCCGCCCAATGAATGCGCTCGAGGCTCAACAACGTCGGCAGGTCGCGAAGCGCCGCCTCGTGCATATCTTGAGTTGGGGTCGTCAGGTCGTTCGAAGCAGGTTCCATTCGCGTTGCTTTATCTTGGGCGCTTGTCAAATGTAACCCGACGGACAAACAACCTTTTTCACCTGCGAATGGAACTTATGAAACGAGGAATGGGCTTGGCCCTCGTGATGGCCATGGTCGCCCATCCCGAGGGGAGCTTCGGACAAGACGCTGACTTCAGCAACGAGAAGATTTGGGCCAGCGGAACGTTTCGCACGGAATACGTGTGGGGCATCCGTTCCATGGCCGACGGCCAACACTACACCACGCAGGAGTACGATGACAACGTCGGCTCGTGCATCGTCAAGTGGTCGTACCAAACAGGCAGCGTGGTGGACACCTTGCTGACCTCCGACCGGGCCTTTGGAGATGCTCGAGAGACGTTTGGAGGCTACGAATTCAGCAGCGACGAACGTTTCGTGGTGCTCACCACCGCAAGCGAAGGCCTTTACCGCCACTCTTTCTACGCGAACTTCTACGTGTACGACTTTGAGGCCAACGAAGACGCGCGCCCAATCACCGACTTCAGCCTTGGCAAGCAGCGCCTCGCCCAACTCTCCCCGGCTGGAGACAAAGTGGCGTTTGTGCGTGAGAACAACATCTTCATCTCCGACCTCGCCACGGGCGCCGAAGTTCAGGTCACCGACGATGGCATGACCAACGCCATCATCAACGGGGCCACGGACTGGGTGTATGAAGAGGAATTTGGCGACGACCAAGGGTTGTTTTGGAACGGGGACGGTTCGCGTTTGGCCTACCTCAAGTTTGACGAGAGCAACGTCCGGGAATTCCACATGCCGGTTTACGGCTCGCTCTACCCGGACCCTTACACCTTCAAATACCCCAAGGCTGGAGAGAAAAACAGCGATGTGAGCGTTCACATCTACAACCTTGCGGAGGACAAAAGCCGTGCCTTGGCGGTGCCCAAATCGGCCTATTACATCCCCCGAATCAAGTGGACCAACGACCCCGCAACCTTGTGCGTGTTCACCATGAACCGCCATCAAAACGACTTGCGCTTGCTCCTCACCGAGGGCGAGTTCCCCAACGACCGCCTCGGCACTCGGGAGGTCTTCAAGGAAACATGCGACACCTACATCGACATCAACGACAACCTCACCTTCCTCTCGGATGGCAACTCGTTTGTGATGACGTCCGAGCGCGACGAGTACAACCACATCTACCAATTCGATTTCGACGGAAACGTCACGCAACTGACTCAGGGCGAATGGGATGTCGTGGATGTGCTTGGCTTTGACTCGAAACGAAAGCGCGTGTACTTCACAAGCTCCAAGCAAGGCGCCACGCAAAAGCACACCAGCTTTGTCGACATGAGAGGCCGCATGACGACGCTGGACACCTCACACGGCACCCATTCGGACGACTTTTCCAACAGCTTCGAGTACAGCATCCACACCCACAGCACGGCCAACACGCCTCCGGTGTTCACGCTTCGCGACCGAAACGGCAAGGTCATTCGCACCTTGAAGGACAACGCGGCATTGCGTGAAACCATGGCCGAGCATGGCGCCGTGGAGAAGGATTTTTTCACCTTCACGAACGACGCAGGCGTCGAGCTCAATTGCTGGAAGATGCTGCCTCAGGACTTTGACCCCGCTAAAAAGTACCCGGTGTACGTGGCCATCTATGGCGGTCCTGGCGCCAACACGGTGACCGACAGTTGGGGTGGCTCCACCTTCCTGTGGCAGCAATACCTCGCACAGGAAGGCTACATCGTGGTCTCATGCGATCCGCGCGGAACTCAATTCCGCGGCCGTGAATTCGAGCACAGCACTTACCGCGAGCTCGGCAAACTCGAGACCGAAGACTTCATCGACCTCGCGGAGCACTTGGGCACGTGGGACTTTGTGGACGCAGACCGCATTGGCATCCAAGGCTGGAGCTACGGCGGCTTCATGACGCTGCTCTGCCTGACCAAAGGCGCGGACGTGTACAACGCCGGCATCAGCGTGGCTCCGGTGACCAACTGGCGCTACTACGACACGATTTACACGGAACGCTTCATGCGCACGCCCCAGGAAAACGAGCGCGGGTACGACGGCAACAGCCCCGTCAACCACGCTGAAAAACTGGAAGGTGCCCTCCTGCTCGTCCACGGCTCCGGGGACGACAACGTGCACTGTCAAAACTCCATGGAAATGATCAATGCCCTCGTGGCGGCCAACAAAGACTTTGACTTTTTTGTCTACCCGGACCGCAACCACGGCATTTACGGCGGCAACACGCGTTTGCACCTGTTCAACATGATGATGGACTTCGTCAAGGAGAACTTCTGAGCCGCCCTCTACCTCAACAAACAAAACCCTCAAAATACCTGATCTCATGGCCCAATTGAAACTTGCCGCAGGGCATCCTCAAGGCTTGATGACCCTCTTCTTCTCGGAGATGTGGGAGCGTTTTTGCTACTACGGCATGCGCGTGCTCTTGACGTTGTTCCTTGTCAAATCCCTGTTGAAAGGCGACTCGGACGCCGCCCTCATTTACGGTGCGTACACCGCGCTCATCTACGCCGCTCCCGTTCTCGGCGGGAAAATGGCAGACCAATACCTCGGCTACCGCTACGCCATTCTTCTCGGTGCCGTACTCATGGCCATCGGTGAATTCTTCATGTTGGGAGGGGCCATTGGCGGCCCGGACGCCATCGCTCAAAGCGAAATGCTCATGCTCTTTGGCATGGGGGCGTTGATTGTTGGAAACGGCTTCTTCAAGGCGAACATTTCGACCATCGTCGGAAAGCTCTACGAAGACAACGACCCCCGCCGTGACTCGGGCTTCACCATCTTCTACATTGGCATCAACATCGGGGCGTTGCTCGCCACAACGGTGGTCGCCTTTGTGGGCGAAACGTACGGGTTTGAATACGGGTTTGGCCTCGCAGGCATCGGCATGCTGGCCGGCCTCTTCATCTTCTGGAGCGGGCGCGAGAATTACGCGGCAGCTCCTGGCCTCGACATCACCGAAGCCGGCCACAAGCAAGCCGGTCCGCTCAAGGTGTACCAATGGATTTCCGTGGGCTCCCTCGCCCTCATCCCCGCGTGCTACTTCCTGATCAGCCAAAACGACTGGATGACCTACCTCCTCACCGGACTCTTCGTGCTGGTGGCGGCGTCCCTCATCCGAGCGGGGATCAAGGAAGGCCCCATGTGGCGCGACCGCATGATCGCCTTGGTGATTTTCATGGTGATCAACATCGTGTTTTGGGCTTGCTTTGAGCAGGCTGGAACGTCGCTGACCTTGTTTGCAGACCGCAACGTGAGCCGCGAGATCTTCGGCTGGACGATGCCTGCCTCGATGACGCAGTTCTTCAACCCGGCATTCATCATCATCTTCGGCTCCATCTTCTCGGTGATGTGGGTGAAGTTGGACCAAATCGGAAAGAATCCCAGCATCCCCATGAAGTTTGCCCTTGGCATCCTCCAACTCGGCGCAGGTTTCTTGGTCACGATTGTGGGCCTTCAATTTGCCAGCGAGGACGCCATGGTGCCTCTCTTGACCCTCGTGTTCTTGTACCTCTTGCACACCACGGGTGAGCTGTTCCTGTCGCCCATCGGCTTGTCCATGGTGACCAAGCTATCGCCCAAAAGCATGGCTGGAACCGCCATGGGCGGCTGGTTCCTGTCCTTTGCCATCGCCAACTACGCGGGCGGCCTCATCGCCTCACTGACGGGTGGACACGGCGATTCAGGTGCAGAATTGGACGCCTCTGAAGGACTTGCCATGTACACGGACGTCTTCTCCACCATCGGATTGACGTGCGTCGGCATCGCCGTGCTCATCGCCTTGCTCAACAAGCCGTTGAACAAGTTGATGCACGGGGTGAAATAACTCACCTCCCGCACAAGAATGCAAAAAGGCGCCTCCGGGCGCCTTTTTCTTTGCGATATTGCAGGCCATGCGGACAACACTCTTGACCTTGGCGATGATGGTGGTGGGCAACTTGGCGTTTGGCCAGGCGGCGAGCATCAATTGGATCTCACTCGAAGAGGCTGTTGCGGCCCAAGAAAAAGAGCCGCGTAAAATCATGATGGACGTGTACACCCAGTGGTGCGGCCCTTGCAAAATGATGATGGCCAACACGTTCACCAACGCGAACGTCATCGATTACGTCAACGCGAATTACTACGCGGTCAAGTTCGACGCCGAATCCCCAGACCCTGTCACGTTCCAAGGCACAGAATTCACCAACCCCGACTACAACCCCGAGGCACCAGGGCGCAACGGGGTTCACCAGCTGTCCCGAGCGATGAAGGTGAACGCCTACCCCACCATTGTATACCTGGACGAAGACGCCAATGTAATCGCCCCCATCAGCGGATACAAGCAGCCCTCTCAGATGGAGCTTTATCTCAAGTTCTTCAACGAGGCATACCAACAAGGTGTAGACCAAACGGTGTGGGAAGAATACCGCGACAATTTCGCGGCCACCTGGCGCTGAGCCCCGGCTTCTTTTTTGTGTGACAGGAGGCACTCCTCAGCGGCTACGCTTCCCCTATCTTTGGGTTTCTTTGACGGGAGGTCGCTTTTGCGGCACCTCCCACCAAGAACTTGGATCCACGAACCACCGAACACGAACCGCGTCACAAAATGAGTGAGACTGCACGCATCATCCTGGAAGGCCAGGAATACGAATTCCCCGTACTGACGGGCTCTGAGAACGAAAAGGCCATCGACATCTCGAAGCTTCGAGGATCGACAGGCTACATCACCTTGGACCCTGGCTTCAAAAACACGGGTTCGACGCAGAGCGGCATCACCTACCTCGACGGGGAAAACGGCGTGCTTCGCTACCGCGGCTACAGCATCGAGGAATTGGCGGAAAAGGCGTCGTTCATGGAGGTGGCCTACCTCTTGATCTACGGCGAGCTCCCCAACACCGATCAGCTCAATTACTTCGACGACAGCATCACCCACCACACGTTGGTGCATGAGAACATGAAGCGCTTCTTTGACGCGTTCCCTCTGGGTGCTCACCCCATGGGCATGCTGAGTTCGATGGTGGCTTCGTTGTCGACGTTTTACCCTGAATCCCAAAACCCCAACCGCGACATCACCGACATCGAAAAAACGATGCATCGGTTGATCGCCAAGATGCCCACGCTTGCGGCACAGGCCTACAAGCACAACACGGGCTTGCCAACGATGTACCCCAAGAACAACTTGAGTTACGTCGGAAACTTCATGCACATGATGTGGGGCGTGCCTTCGGAGGACTACGAAGTGGACCCCGTGATTGAATCGGCACTCAACAAACTCTTCATCCTCCACGCCGACCACGAACAAAACTGTTCCACGTCGACCGTCCGGGTTGTGGGTTCTTCTCAGGCCAACCTGTACAGCTCTGTTTCGGCGGGCATTGCAGCCTTGTGGGGGCCTCTGCACGGCGGTGCAAACCAAGCGGTGATCGAAATGCTGGAAGCCATCCGGGCAGACGGCACGCCTCTGCAGTCCTGGATCGACCGTGCAAAGGACAAGACCGACAGCTTCCGTCTGATGGGCTTTGGCCACAGGGTGTACAAGAATTTCGACCCACGAGCCCGCATCATCAAGAAGGCGGCCGACGACGTTTTGGGCCAATTGGGTGTGAATGACCCTGTGCTCGACATCGCCAAGCAATTGGAAGAAGTGGCGCTGAACGATCCCTATTTCGTGGAACGCGGACTTTACCCCAACGTGGACTTCTACAGCGGCATCATTTACCGCGCCTTGGGCATCCCCACCGACATGTTTACGGTGATGTTTGCTTTGGGCCGCTTGCCTGGCTGGATTGCCCAATGGAAAGAGATGACGGAAAAGCGCGAACCCATCGGGCGCCCACGTCAGGTGTACACAGGGGCAACGCAGCGCTCATTTGTGGCGTTGAACGACCGAGCGTAAGCCCATGGAAGCTTACGTGCGTACCGAGGTCGACGGCCGAGGAATTGCCACGGTGGAGTTCTTCCACCCTGCTTCCAACAGCCTACCCGGAGCCATCCTGCGCGAATTGGCAAGCGCCATCCGTGACGCCGGAGAACGTGAAGACGTCAAGGTCATCGTCATGAAGTCCAGCGGAGATCGCGCGTTTTGCGCGGGAGCGAGTTTTGACGAACTCGTGGCCATCTCCAATGAGGAGGAAGGCCTTGCCTTCTTTAGTGGTTTTGCCTTGGTGATCAACGCGATTCGGACGTGTCCCAAGTTTGTGATTGGACGCGTTCAAGGAAAAACCGTGGGCGGAGGCGTCGGTTTGGCCGCTGCGGCAGACCATTGCTTTGCCACCAAGTTTGCTTCGGTCAAACTCTCTGAATTGGCGGTTGGCATTGGGCCCTTTGTGGTCGGTCCCGCGGTGGAGCGGAAATTGGGCGTGTCTGGAATGGCCACGCTCGCCATTGATGCCCGCAGCTGGAAATCGGCTGCTTGGGCCGCCGAGCATGGCTTGTTTGCCGAAGTCTTCGACGACGCAGATGCCATGGACGAGGCCGTGGAACGCGTGGCCAAGGAGTTGGCGAGCAGCAACCCCGAGGCGATGTCCAACCTCAAGCGCGTGCTTTGGGAGGGAACGGACCATTGGGGAGAGCTCCTTCTCGAGCGGGCCGCGGTTTCCGGTCGCTTGGTGCTGAGCGAGTTCACGCGGAACGCCATCGCGGCCTTCAAGGCCTAAACTCCCTTCATTTTCGCGTCCAAAAAACCCCGGCCTTTCGGCCAGGGCTCCTTGGTTTATAATCAGGCTGAGATGTTTCCCGCCTGGGGGTTTCTTTGTTCTTAGTGTTGAACCACGAGTGGCGCGTGCCCCACTCCTGTCGAGGTGGCCACACGGATGTGGTAGGTGCCGCTCGCCCATCCGGACACGTCGACGGTGAATCGACCCATCCAACGGTCGCTCGAGCGCGTCCACATCACGCGCCCGGAAGCGTCGTAAATGGTCATGACCGCGTCGGCGGTGACCTCTTCAACACTCAAGTGAATCACGTCTCTCGCCGGGTTAGGGTACACCGCGAAGGGCACGTGGTCCATCTGGTGAACGCTGTATACGTCGTCCAATTCGTAGGGTCCACCGGCCATCTCGCAGCCGTTCGCGTCCGTCACCACCACGGAGTACGTTGCAGGAGCTTGGAGTTCACCCACGTCTTCTGTGTCCGCGGTGAAAGCACCGTCACTCGTCCAGGAGAATTCGTACGGTTCGGTTCCACCGCTGACCGTCAAGTCGATGGCACCTCCGTCCACGAATTCAGGCTGGGTAACCGTAGCCGAGAGAACGAGTTCAGCTGGCTCGGTGATTTGAGCATCACCGCTTGCGGAACATCCGTTGACGTCGGTCACAAAGATGACGTAGTCCCCGGCTGGCAATCCACTGAACGAGCCCGTGTTGTTGATCTGCACGGATGGTCCGTCAAGGACATACTCGTAGGGGCCTTCGCCGTTCAAGACTGCCACCTCAAGAGATCCCGAGCCGTCCGCATGGCACAACGCATCCACCGCTGAAGTCGACAATTCAAGTGTGATGCCATCCAACACTGTGAAGTTGACCAGAGCAGAGCAATCCACTCCCTGCAACACTTCCACGGTGTACGTTCCTGCACCAAGCCCTTCAAAGACTGTCGTGTCTTGGAGCACATCGTTGAGGTAGATCTCAATGCTGTCTGGGAAAATCACGCCGTCGAGGGTCAACGACACCATGGCGTTTTGGTCCCCTGCGCATGTCACGCCTTGCAACTGGGTGGTGCTCAAATCCAACTCGCAATATTGGCAAGAGTCGTCTTCTTCTGTGGCCAAATCGTTGTAGTTGGAAGCCAATTCATCCGTGCAACCAAACACCTCAATCTCGTCGCACACGCCATCGCCATCGACGTCGTTCAGGCAGTTGCCCTCGCAGTCGAGGTAGGTTTCCCCGGGGAACGTGCACGAGTCGTCGTCCAGGGTCGCGTCGGGGTTGTAGTTGCACGCCGTGTCATCCGTGCATCCAGCGCACGTGAGGTACTCACAAGAGCCGTCGTCCACAGCAGCGTCCGAGTTGAAATTGCAGGCCGACTCATCCGTGCAACCGGAAATCACACAGCTCAAACCGACCTCGATGTCCCCGGACTCGCCATACACACCCATGGCCAAGGCGAAGTACTGCTGTCCTGCAACGGTGTTCAAGGTGATCGTGCTCGCCACGAACGTGACGGGACAGAG
>Ga0209138_1001109_pt1 | contig 23943 bp, 24 predicted proteins | sample SaaInl3SG_22_DNA_FD_184645 | JGI IMG/M metagenome (GOLD analysis project Ga0209138, IMG submission 184645) | Marine microbial communities from expanding oxygen minimum zones in the Saanich Inlet - ESP_153SG_22_DNA (SPAdes) (version 2) | ecosystem: Environmental > Aquatic > Marine > Intertidal...
TTGCTTTGTAGGTACCCTGCAACAAAGCCCCCCTTATGAGCGATAAAGTGATTGGGACCCATGAGGAGCACACTTGGCTGAGAAACCAGATTTTTCGACAACAGCAGGAAAGCTCGACGATCTTCGTCAGCGCTACGAAGAGGCAGTTGTAACACCTGGCGAACTAGCCAAGGAAAAGCAGCATGCCAAGGGCAAAAACACTGCTAGAGAGCGCATCGAGATGCTGCTCGACCCTGGCTCCTTCGTTGAACTCGATGAGTATGTTAGGCACCGCTCGACGGCCTTTGGAATGGACGCCAAGCGCCCATACGGTGACTCGGTCGTGGCAGGTATTGGAACAATCCACTCTCGCCAGGTGGCGGTATATTCCCAAGACTTCACAGTATTTGGAGGCTCGCTCGGCGAGACCGCTGGAAACAAGATCATCAAGGTTATGGAGCTTGCCATTAAGACTGGCGTCCCCCTTATCGGAATCTTGGATTCCGGTGGCGCGAGGATTCAAGAGGGAGTGATAGCGCTTGGAAAGTATGGCGAGATTTTCCGTCTGAACACCATGGCTTCAGGTGTAATACCTCAAATCTCAATCATCATGGGGCCTGCTGCCGGCGGAGCTGTTTACTCCCCCGCACTAACTGACTTTGTCATCATGGTTGATAAGACTTCAAACATGTTCGTCACGGGCCCAGATGTAATCAAGGCCGTAACAGGCGAAGAGGTGGGCATGGAGGAGCTCGGCGGTGCAAGGGCTCATAATGAAACCTCCGGCGTTGCCCACTACCTGGCAGATGACGAAAAAGACGCCATCGACTACGTTCAAGCCCTGGTTGGATACCTCCCGGAAAACAATCTTTCCGAGACCGTGACCTACCAGTCAGAATCAGAGCTAGAAATAACCGAGGCGGATAAGCGACTCAACCAAATCATCCCGGATAGCCCAAACCAGCCCTACGACATGGGAAGCGTTATCTCAGCCCTTGTGGACGAGGGTGAATTTCTGGAGGTGCAGCCGCTATTTGCACCAAACATCATCATCGGCTTTGCAAGAGTGGATGGAAATTCCGTGGGCATCGTTGCTAACCAACCAATGCAGATGGCAGGAACACTGAACATTGCCGCCGGTGAAAAAGCCGCCCGTTTCGTAAGATTCTGCGACGCCTTCTCAATCCCGATTCTGACTCTTGTTGACGTGCCGGGTTACCTGCCGGGAACAGATCAAGAGTGGGCCGGAGTAATCAGGCGCGGTGCGAAGCTTCTTTACGCCTATGCCGAAGCAACGGTTCCTCTGGTTACCGTGATCACCCGTAAGGCTTACGGTGGTGCCTACATCGTCATGGGTTCAAAGCAGCTAGGTGCCGACATAAACCTCGCCTGGCCGACAGCTGAAATTGCTGTGATGGGCGGCCAGGGTGCCGTAAACATCCTGTTCCGAGACAAGATCAAGGAAGCCGAAGAGCAGGGCCTAGATATCGCTGAAGTTCGAGACAAGTTAGCAAAGGAATACACCTACAACGTAGCCAGCCCGTTTCTGGCAGCGGAGCGAGGTGAGCTTGATGGCATCATCGAGCCCGCCACCACAAGGGCTTCTATAGTCAAGGCGTTGCGAGCGCTGAAAACCAAGCGTGCCAACCTGCCTCCAAAAAAGCACGGAAACATTCCGCTCTAATGCGTCAATATTCTGAAGCTGAAATCCAGGCGCTCCTGGAAACTTCCGGTGGCAACGAAATCGAAACGGCAGCGGCCCTTGCGATTGTGACCCAGTCGATTATTGAGTCACGCAGGTTAGGCAGAATTGCCACTAAACCCCCAAAGACCTCTTGGAACCGTGGAAATGACCAACTCCGGGGTGAGCATGTCGGTAACTGGACGAGCGAGTTTCGAGGCTAAAGCCTCAAGAATATATCTGGAGCGTCTGCCCCCGGTTGCAGTGCAACCATGGTCAACGTCCACTTTTCACCCGTTGTACTGCGAATCACGACTTTGCCTTTTGTCAGTGTGGAAAGCTCCTGTGACACCCTTGCGGTGATTTCCTGTCGCTTTTTTGCTGCCAACTTGTCAAAACCGCCGTCGTCCAACAGCTGAACCTCAACGCCTCGAGATCTTGCGGATTGAACTGCTGCAACCATTTCGTCGCTGATGAGAGACTTTCCTCGGATGCCATCGCGCAGCGCAGCTTCGGCCATTAGAACTTTCTTAGTCTCCGCCTTAGTTAGCAGCCCCTGCTTTTTCTCAATCAGCTCCAGCAATGGCAGCGCGGTATCCAGAGTTAGCCGGGCGCGAGCCTTGACTAATTTTCTTGCGGCCTCATTTGCCTCTCGCTCGGCATCTACAGACAGTGCTCTTGCTCTAAAGCTAGCCGCCGCCTGATAACTGGAGGCGAGTCCGCGAGAGGCGCCCAGCGCTGCAAACACAATAAGCAGCGCTCCAACAATGCCGCTGCCGAACAGGATTCCAGGCCCACCCCACAAAAGCACCTCGGTCACCATAATTGCGGTTCCAATAGAGGCGATCAAAGGCCTTTGCCGAACTGCCAAAACTGCCATCAGGGTTCCAACCCCAGCGATGTACCAGGTCGAATATCCAGCTGCAGATGGCTCCCCGATACTCATCGCACCGAGGATTGGCAATACGCCAGCAACCACCAGCGCGAATGCGGTCGCTAAGTCAGAAAGGTGTAAGTCAGGCCTTTGCAGCATGGCCCAGCTCAGCGCTGCAACATAAAGCAGCACTCCAAAAATAATCGGCACCGGGTTTGTGTAGTCAGCAATACTAAAGAGCCCCAGAGCTGCGTGGTAGTAACCAAAGGCAAGAGTAAAGAGTGTCAGTGGTACCCGCGAAAAGCCCTTCATTTAGGCCACCTCAGCTTGACCGTTGTCCCCGATCGCGCACTGGAAATAACTTCAGCTTTTCCGCCAATGAGTTCCATCTTGGAAAGAATAGAAATCTTTATGCCAAGCCGGTCCGCAGGAATCCTGTTCGGTTTGAAGCCAACACCGTTGTCTACAACTTGAATCTCTATTTCGCTGTCAATTTGGGAGTCGAGTGTGACCAAGATTTTATTGGCCTTCGAGTGAACCAGCGCATTATCAACCGCCTGCAGTGCAGCTTCGGTCAAGGCCTGGCCCACCTCAATGGTCACTCGGTCTAAACCTCCTGCTTTGAGCTCCACCTCTACGCCTCGACCCATCGCCATGACGGCCTTTCGTAGCGCTCTCAACAGACCCAGCACGGTTACCGAACCGTCCTGGTGATTGTCATTTTCCAAGTTCTTGAATTTAGTAACCGAAAAACCAGCGAGCTGAGAAGCGATCAATCCCTCTTCTTTGGACTTTGCATTCGCGGCGGCCAAGAATGTGTGGAGCACAGAGTCGTGAATCAAGGAGTCAATAAGGTTGTCTTCCTTTTCCAAAGCATCAGACTTTGCCTTCTCCATGTGACTAAGGATCAGATTCGAGTTTTCAACATCAACCTTTTTTGCCCAATCACGCACCAGCGCAATTAGGCCCGACACTCCACCTGCGAGAAAAAAGACATAGAGACCATCTTTCAGCCCATTGGCCCAAGCTTGCGGGCCTCCGATCAGGTAGACGTGAGTGAGCATCCAAGCCAGGGAGATGAGCGGAACAAACACCATAAATCCAAGGCGATTGCCGGTAATTCCGGCACTCAGTGCAGCCAGTCCGACGCTCCACCAGACCCAAGGCTCGAAGACGTCAACCACCGGGAATTCGGCAACTTGCAACAGTGGCAACAAAATTACCGCGGCAAAGCTCAGCACTGCAAAAGCCCAAAGCCACAGGTTGTTCCTTGCTTTTCGCCCCCACGCACTAACAATTACTCCGATGACAGCGATGCCAAGTGCGCCAAGCGCAATGTCGGAACCCACACCGAAGTACTGCCGCTGTAAAAATTGGTTTGCCACGACTTCGATGAAACTAAAACCCAAGACGCCGGCGTAAACCCTCCTGATGAGAGCTTCGAGCTGGTTGCTTGCTGCAGAGGCAAGCACGGTGTTCATTTAGAGAAAATCTCCGGAAATAATGCCGTCCTCTAGGGCCCTTCTGAACAGGTCCACCTTGGTGCCGGCTTCCCTGCCAATTTTGGCGTACTTCACTCTCACCCTGTCGATGTGCTCCTTGGCAGAGCTCTGCTTTATGTCCAGTTGAAATGCCACCTGCTTCAAGCTCATTCCCGAGGCGTAAAGGGATAAGACCTCACGCTCGCGGGCCGATAGGCTCGCCTCCTTGAACAGTGAATCGGCATCGATCATGGCCGAAGTTTCTGGGTTGTTGATGATCGCGCCATCTGCGGCAAGCCTGATGCTCTGGGCAAGAGCAGACATCGATTGTGACTTTGGCACAATGGCAACGGCCCCTGCTCGAAGGGCGGAGCGCATTAAATTTGCCTTGTCCGCGATGCTGAAAATTAGCACTGCACTATTTGTGGCTATCAGCTGAGCAACATTATCCGACACCAGTGAACCATCATCCAGTGAGAGGTCTGTCACAATCACCTGACAGTCTGAGTTTTCTAACTGAGGTAGTAACTCCGGCACGCTTCCTGCCGATCCGACAAGGTTGAGTTGTTCTTTTTCGCACATCCCCGCAAAACCAAGTCGCACTGCCTCGTGGTCATCTACTATCGCTACGTTTACTGTCCCCATTTTTCAAGGTTACCTTGATAGCGCGACAACCGTTTCAAAATGATGGGTGTGAGGGAAGATATCGAAGGCTCGGATTTTTTGCACTTGATAGCCGGCTTCTCCGAGTGTTTTCAAATCTCTTGCCAGCGCGACCGGGTCACACGCCACGTAAATCAGGTTTCGAGGACTCAGTCGAACCAGTTGTTCGACAACCTTATTTGCAGCGCCAGAACGGGGCGGGTCAAGGACTATGGTGTCGAAAGAACCGGCCGATTGAGACCTGAGGTACTTCAAGACATCCGCCTGGTGGAACTTTAGATTTGCAAGATCCTGGCTGGATTTTTCACCATCCTCAATTGCTTGCTTTGAAGACTCAACCGCCAAGAATTTGGCATCTGGAAAGACAGTAGAAATAGTTGCGCTGAACAAACCGGCACCTGAGTAGAGATCTAGGTTCTGCTTTTGAGGATTGAAATCTAACTCTTTTGCAAAATCAATCACGCACGAGGTCAACAATTCAGGGGCACCGCCATGGGCCTGCCAGAAAGACCCCGGGCTCAGCCTGAAAGTTCGACCGGAAACTCTTTCAATCAAAGTGCCATCGCCGTTTATCTTCTTATCAATCATCCACTGCAGGTTTCCGGTGTTGCTGGATGCGATTCTTATTTTCTCGACACCGTTGAAGTTTTTTAGGTGGAGACCAAGCTCCTCTATTTCTTTGACGGCCAGCGGCAAGTCTCGGGTAAAGATAATTTCATTGGTTCTCATCTTTGACGGACCAGCAGTTCCGCTCTCGTCAACATTTAGCTGCACCCTGGTGCGGTAGCGCAAACCATTGTGTTCATCGTCACCTGGAACTGCCTCGACAACCACAGAACTCTCAATGCCAGCCATTCTGGCAAGGGCTTCTTGCAGCACCTCTGTTTTTAGCACTCGCTGGTAAGCAAGAGTGATGTGTCCAAACTCAGCTCCGCCAGCACCCTTTAGGGCCGCCTTCCAGAAGTGCTTGACTCGGTGCTCAGATGGCTCGAGGACTTCTAAGGTCTCTGCGCGCAGGTAGCTTTTTTCGTCTTTCACCACTTTCGCAGAAACGGTTTCGCCGGGAATTGCACCGGAGACAAAAACCACCTTCTGGTCGTGGCGAGCGATAAACACTCCCCCGTGGGCGACTTTTTCAATTTTCAACTTTAACATCACGGCCTAAGTGTTCCACAGCTAACCTACTTAGCGTGATCGATTTCATACTTGCCTCCACTTCGCCCGCCAGAAAGAAACTTCTGCTCGAGGCTGGAATTACATTCCGCGATATAGCCCCGGGCGTCGACGAAGAGCAACTGGTGCTGCAGGAAAAGCCTCAAGGACCCGAGGCGCTGACCATATTGCTGGCCGCAGCAAAAGCCAGAGCAATTGCCAAGACAGAGCCAGCGGCTCTGGTTCTGGGTTGTGACTCAGCACTATTTTTCGAAGGTGAAATCCTTGGAAAGCCGTTGACTCACGCAGTTGCATCGGCAAGGTGGAGAAAAATGAGGGGTAAATCCGGGTTTCTCTTTTCCGGGCACCACCTAATCAACGGCTCCACCGGGTCGGAGGTGTCTTTAGCAACTAGCACCGAGGTTCACTTCGCGAATCTTACTGATAGTCAAATTGATAGGTATGTTGCCACCGGTGAACCGCTGCAGGTCGCGGGAGCCTTCACCATTGACGGCCTCGGCGGGGCGTTTGTTGAAAAAATCAGCGGCGATTACCACACCGTTGTTGGGCTATCACTGGTTGGCTTGCGTCGGATGATGTCGGATTTGGAGCTCGACTACCTGTCTTTATGGAGATAGCCAATACGTTTATTTCTTTTCTTTGTAGGTTCCTTATAAAAAAGAGCCCTGAACTGCCAATAAGCTAAGCAAACTATGACCGAGCGCAAGATCACAAAAGTACTAATTGCCAACCGAGGTGAAATCGCGGTTCGCGTTATCAGGGCGGCCAAAGACAGCGGAATCCAAACCGTGGCGGTCTATGCCGACGGCGACCGAAATGCCCAGCACGTCAAGCTAGCCGACGAGGCTTACGCACTAAACGGGGAAAGCGCTGCCGAGACCTACCTGGTTATCGAAAAAATACTCTCGATAGCCAAGCGAAGCGACGCCAACGCCATTCACCCCGGCTACGGCTTTCTGTCGGAGAATGCCGAATTTGCCAAGGCCGTTACCGATGCAGGAATCATCTGGATTGGGCCCGAACCGGAGGCCATCTCGCTACTTGGAGATAAGGTTTCTGCCAGAAAGATCGCCGAATCCGTTGGAGCACCACTTGCCCCTGGAACAATCAACCCTGTTGAATCGGTTCGCGAAGTAGAAGAGTTTGTTGCAAAGCACGGATTGCCGGTTGCCATCAAGGCTGCTTACGGTGGCGGTGGCCGCGGAATCAAGATTGTTCGAGAAGAATCTGAAATAGCAGAGCTTTTCGAATCAGCCACTCGCGAGGCAATCGCAGCCTTCGGTAGGGGCGAATGCTTCCTGGAAAAATATCTAGACAAGCCAAGGCACGTTGAAACCCAGTGCCTCGCCGACCAACACGGCAATGTTGTTGTGGTCTCGACTAGGGACTGCTCATTGCAGCGTCGACACCAAAAACTGGTAGAAGAAGCTCCAGCCCCATTTCTAACCAAGGACCAAGAGCAGAACCTCTACGAGGCTTCTAAAGCAATCCTCAAAAAGGTCAACTACACCGGAGCTGGAACCTGCGAGTTTCTCATAGCTCAAGACGGCACGATTTCCTTCCTCGAGGTGAACACCAGGCTTCAGGTTGAGCACCCGGTTACAGAAGAGGTAACCGGTATTGATCTTGTGAGAGAACAGTTCAACATCGCCGAAGGCAAGCAGCTTTCCTTTGGGGACCCAGAAATCAGAGGACACTCCTTCGAGTTTCGGATAAACGGTGAGGATGCCGGCAGCGGCTTCTTACCTGCCCCCGGCCCAATCCACCAGTTCATAGCACCCTCTGGACCCGGTGTCAGAGTGGACTCAGGTGTGGTTTCTGGAGATGCAATTTCCGGCAAGTTTGACTCGATGATGGCCAAGCTCATCGTCACGGGCAAAGACCGCGATGAGGCGCTAGCAAGATCAAGACGAGCTCTTGCCGAAATGCAGGTGCTCGGGCTACCAACGGTTCTGCCCTTTCACAGGGCAATTGTCGACGACCAGGCCTTCATTGGCGATGGTAAGTCATTCGGCATCTTTACTCGATGGATTGAAACCGATTGGAATAACCAAATTGAACCCTGGTCCGGCGTGCAGGAGCCTTTGGGTGCTCCTGAACCGAGGCACGAAGTAGTGGTTGAGGTTTCTGGAAAGCGACTTGAAGTCTCGGTACCTAGAAGGCTGCTGGTTGGTGAAATCGGTTCAGCTCAAGGCCATGCACCGAAGCGTAAGTCCTCTTCCCATACCTCTGGGCACACGGGAGCAAAGGGCAATGCGCTGCTTGCTCCGATGCAGGCAACGGTTGTAAAAATTGCAGTGCAGCCAGGAGAGCACGTTGAAGAAGGCGATCTGGTTGTGGTCTTGGAGGCCATGAAGATGGAGCAGCCACTCACAGCACATCGTGCCGGGACAGTTACTCGGGTCGGGGTTGAAGTCGGTGCAACAATCTCGGCTGGGACTCTGCTTTTGGAGATTGAAGACTAACTACTCAATTGGCTGATGCAGTGCGCTGGCAGCCTCTGAAATAGATCCTGACAGCGAAGGATAGACGCTGTAAGTTCGGGCGAGCTGATCAACTGTCAGGCGGTTTTCGATAGCAACTGCGATTGGGTAAACAAGATCCGATGCGGTTGGTGCGACAATTACACCTCCGATTACCGTTCCAGAGCCAACTGAGGCAAAGAGTTTTATAAAACCCTGCTCAAAACCCTGCATCTTGGCGCGGGGGTTGGTTTCAAGCATTATCTTTTCAATCTCACCGCGAACCATGCCGCTTTCGATCTCATCCTGCGACCATCCAACCGATGCAATCTCAGGAGAGGTGAATACGTTTGACGCAACATTGCGCTGCCTGGTGGGTGCCGAAACATCACCCATGGTGTGATAGACAGCTGTCCTGCCCTGCATGGCTGCAACGGATGCCAGCGGCATCGCGGTCGAGCAGTCGCCGACCGCATAGACGTTTGCCCTGGAGGTACGAGCTACCTTGTTTGAAACAACGTGACCCGATTCCGTTAGGACAACGCCAGACTCCTCCAAACCTAAATCTTGGGTGTTTGGAATGGCGCCAACCGCCATGAGGCAGTGTGAGCCGCTAATGACTTTGCCGTCGGCGAGTGTCACCTCAACAGAATCACCTAAGTTTTTGACCGAAGACGCTCTCGACTCGCGCAAGATCTGCATTCCTCTTTGATCAAATACCTGTTCAATAAGGTCCGCGGCTTCGGCGTCATTACCCGGCAACACCTTGGCGCGTGAGGAGATAAGTGTCACCTTGCAGCCGAGATCCAAATACGCCGAAGCAAATTCTGCTCCGGTTACACCGGATCCAACGACAATCATGTGCTCCGGGAGTTCTCCAATTTGATAGAGCTGCTTCCAGTTCAAAATTCGCTGGCCGTCGGTCGCCGCACTTTCTAGCTCCCGTGGTCTAGCACCTGTGGCAATAATTATGGTCTTCGCTTCAATCCGCTCGGGGATTCCTGTTTCGGTGGGCGTAATAACAACGTGGTGATTTCCGTCTAGGCGACCTTTGCCGTTGACAACAATGACGCCCTCTGAAATCAAGTTGTCAAACATATCCTGAGATTGGTCCTTGGCAAGCCCAAGCAGTCTCTCGTTGATGGCAGGAAGGTCGATTTCAATCTTTGGAGAGATGACCTTGCCATCTAGTGAGAGCTTGACGCCAAGCGTGTGGGCAGATGCAACCCGCTGGGCTGCTTCGGCTGTGGCAATAAGAGTTTTTGAAGGTACTACATCCGTGAGCACCGCGTTGCCGCCGATACCGTTATCTTCAACGAGTACTACCTCGGCGCCGAGCTGGACTCCAGCTCTGGCAGCTTCGTATCCCCCTGGCCCACCGCCGATAACAACGATGCGGTGGTTGGTCATTTTTGATTCGATCACGTCTCTATTGTCCAACACTTCTGGTCCTGTCCGCTTGGATAGACTCAAGTTCATGACACATTTACTCGAAGAAGAGAACATCGATCCTTTTCAAATCGCTCAGCAGGCAGCTGACCAAATAGCAAAAATATCAGGGGTCAATCACCACCACATAGCTCTAACCCTGGGCTCAGGTTGGGGCAAGGCTGCAGATCTTCTCGGAGAAACAGTAAGTGAAATTCCCGCCTCGGAGATCATTGGATTCTCAAAACCTGCCGTCGTCGGTCACGGCGGAACACTACGCTCGATCAAGCTTCCAAACGGAAAGTTTGCTCTTGTCATTGGTGCCAGAACTCACTTCTATGAAAACCATGGAGTTCGAGCAGTAGTTCATTCAGTGAGAACCGCTGCAAAAACTGGAGCCAAAGTTATGGTTCTAACCAACGGAGCCGGCGGCATAAGGCCTGAATGGGCAGGTGGTGCTTCGGTTCTCATTTCAGACCACATCAACCTGACAGCATCAAGCCCACTCGAAGGCGCAAACTTCATAGACCTGACTGACCTTTATTCAGCAAAGCTCAGGGCTGTTGCCAAGGAAGTGGACAGTTCGCTCGACGAGGGTGTCTACGTTCAGTTCCGCGGTCCCCACTACGAAACTCCAGCCGAGGTTCAGATGGCCAAGGCAATCGGTGGCGACATCGTTGGCATGTCCACAGCCCTCGAGGCCATTGCCGCCAGAGAATCTGGCATGGAAATTCTAGGAATGTCACTGATTACCAATCTTGCCGCTGGCATTCAGTCAACACCGTTGAGCCATGCCGAGGTCATAGAGGCGGGTCAAGCAGCCGAAGCACGAATCTCCAAGCTGCTTGCAGAGATTGTTGGCAAGATTTGACCGACCTGATTGCCCAGGCGAAAGCCTGGCTCGAACAAGACCCAGACCAGGAAACAAGACTGGAGCTGCAGTCAATAATCGATGAAGTTGATTTGCAAGAGCTCTCCTCCAGATTTGAGACCAGAATCTCATTCGGAACCGCGGGGCTCCGCGGTGAACTGGGCGCAGGACCAGCAAGAATGAACAGGGTTGTTGTTTGTCAGACCGCATCAGGTCTTGCCGAATTCTTGATATCAAACCGCGAAATCTATTGCGATGAGGCCGGTGAACTTAGCGCCGTTGTTGGATTTGATGGCAGAACGAACTCCGATGTTTTTGCCAAGGACTCGGCAGAAATCTTTGCTGCCGCTGGAATCAAAACGCACCTGTTTTCAGAATCAGTTCCGACTCCGGTTGCAGCCTTCACGGGCAAGCAGATCGGCGCCAGCGCAACGGTTGTTGTGACAGCTAGTCACAATCCACCAAGGGACAACGGCTATAAGGTCTACCTAGGCGGCCCGACTGGCGGTAGCCAACTGGTTCCTCCTCAGGATGCTGAAATTGCAGCTCAGATCGACAAGATTGCAGAAACGAAAAGCATTTCCGACATACCGCGATCAAGTAGCTATTCAATGCTTGGTGCGAAGGAGTTTAGGCAGTACATCGAAAGGGCTAAGACACTTCTCGACAACTCCGATCAGGCCGTCAGGGACAGATCAAAGATCCGCATCACCCACACCGCCCTCCACGGTGTTGGATGGAAGGTAGTTCAGCCACTTATGTCAGAACTTGGATTTCAAGTCAGCCCGGTGGAATTGCAATCAGAACCAGATGGCGCTTTTCCAACCGTGGCTTTCCCAAACCCGGAGGAAAAGGGCGCAATGGACTTGGCCTACGAGACGGCGGCAAAGTTTGATAGCGCGCTGATCATTGCCAATGACCCAGATGCCGACAGGCTGGCGGTCGCTGTCAAGGTCCCGGAGGGTTATCAGATGCTAACCGGCGATGAGGTGGGCCTACTCTTGGCGAACGAATTGGCGCCTAAATCCAAGGCGATTGCCAACTCAATAGTCTCTGCAGACCTGAGTGCGCTGGCCAAGCACCACAACGTTAGCTACACCCAAACCCTGACCGGGTTCAAGTGGATTTCCAAGGTGCCAGATCTGGGCTACGGCTACGAAGAAGCGCTTGGATACTGCGTTGACCCTGAGTACACACCGGACAAAGATGGCATTAGCGCGGCACTAGTTATTTCCGAAATGGCAGTGAAGTTGGCACTTGAAAACAAAAACCTACTGGACAAGCTTGCCGAACTTGCGGGCCAGCTTGGCCACTTTGCCACCGGCCAAGTGTCAATCAGAGTTACAGACTTGGCAACGATTTCCAAGATCATGAAAGCACTTCGAGACAACACTCCGGCAGAGATATCAGGCCTTCGAGTTGATAGCGAAGACTATTCAAACCGCTCGGACATGATGAAGACTGACGCCCTGATTTTTAGCAACGAAAGCATCAAGGTGATTATTCGACCATCGGGAACCGAACCTAAGCTCAAGTGTTACTTACAGGCAACCTCAGATTCGAAAACTGGAGCCAATCAATTGCTCGGTGAGCTTGAAGCTTGGGCCAGTGCTACCTTGAACGCCTTGCAATAAGGCGCTTCACACTTTCCGGGACCGGCAGTGAAACAGATTCTTCATCCGCTGGTATCGCATCACCGACGACTGTGGTCAACGGGATAGTTCCTGCCCAGTACCCGCGGTTTATATCTTCTTCTGGGTCGTCAATTTCTCCAGCCGATATCTTCACGGACGCTTCTTCCATTGACAGGCTCAATATCAGCGTGCCGGCGACCTCCTTTTTAGTGGTAGGCCTTGCCTCTGCTACTCGGCCGGGAATGAGTGCTTCGCTTACAACATCAAGGGCCCGCTGCTTTTCTTGACTGGGAACCAGCTTGGCCGTGCCGAAGATCACCACCGAGCGATAGTGCATCGAGGAGTTGAATGTGCTGCGCGAGACCTGCAGGGCATTTAGTTCAGTCACAGTCACACAAACTTCTGGCTCCTTTTCCAAATGCCGCATTAGCCGGGATCCCGATGAGCCGTGCAGGTAGATGACGTCTTCGCTTCTGCCATAGGCCATTGGGATTACCAGTGGCGAGCCGTCTATCACTACGCCGACATGGGCCACAAAGTTATCATCCAGAATGCTGTGGAGGTCTGAAATTTTGTCGGATGCCTTTTCAGCTAAACGCTTCAATGTTGTGCGACTTGTGGAGCCTGGCTTAGTCATCACCCAAGACTAGCCGAGGCTCTCCTTGAGCTTTTCTCCAAGTTCAGCCAAGTCAAAGATATTCTGAATTGCTATTACCTCGGCTGGAATGCCGGTCAATTGGTCCACGATTTCTGGTGTCGCCAAAACCACCTGCGCCATGCGGTGGGTTCCTCTAGCGTCCTCAATGGAAACTGCTTGAACCTCTGCCTCAATGCCGAGCATCGACAGGGCACGCTCAGCATTGGCCTTGAGAAGAACGCTTGTCCCAATTCCAGCACCGCAAACTGCATAAACCAACATGCATCTATTAAACCTGTCTTGAGCTCAAGATTTGGCGGATAACGCTTTCAGCAGAAGCATTTAACAAACTGTTAATAACTCCATCACGGCTCATGAGTTCGCCGAATTCGGAAAGCATGTCCAAGTGGCTAGAAGCATCCGTAGAGCACAGCGCAAACACCAAGCTAACGGGGTCATTATGCGAGCCAGAGTTGATGGGCGTTCGAAGCTTCAATAGCGCCATACCGGGGGCCAGAACCTGCTCCGAGGGCTTTGCGTGAGCGATAGCAAGGCCCGGTGCAACCACAAAATAAGGGCCTAGGTCTTCAAGCGCCAACTGCACCTCGGTTACGTATCCAGGAAGGGCACTGCCGGTTGTTACCAACAGCTCGGTTGCCGTTGCTACTGCAGCCTGAAAACTTGCTGCGTCATCTTGAATCTCTACTGCACCCGGTGCAAAGAAACTAGTTTTCACCGCGAGCCTCGGCGAAGCCCTCCTGGATGATCGCAATTAGCTCTTCGCGCTCGCCGTGAGCCTGGAAGGCGCCGTCAGCTGCATTTATCTGGAGCTGCTCCAGGTCTTCCAGGGTGTAGGAAAAAGTGTCAACCAAAATCTGCATCTCTTTGGTGATGTTGGTGGCACTCATAAGGCGGTTATCGGTGTTTACGGTCACATTGAAGCCAAGGTCATAAAGGATGTCGATCGGATGATCGGCCATGGTGTCTCCGAGCATGCTGAAGGCGCCAGTTTGAAGATTTGAAGACGGCGAGACCTCAAGAATTAGCTGCCTATCATGCACCCACTGAGCAACCGGGCCCAAAACCACAAGATCGGTTTCACCTTCGGTTCTTGAAAACATGATGTCCTCAACCAGGCGGACTCCGTGGCCAAGCCTTAGCGCCCTGCCGGTGACAACCGCATCCTTGATCGACTCAATTCCACTTCCCTCGCCAGCGTGAACCGTGCAGGGGAAAAGCTCATTGGCCAAATAGTCAAAAGCCATTTTGTGCCTGGAGGGCAAGAAACCCTCTTCAGCACCTGCGATGTCAAAGCCAACCACCCCGTTGTTTCGGTGCCTGACGGCAAGTTCCGCTACTTCCAGTGACCTATCGGCGTGACGCATTGCGGTGATGATCTGACCGGTTCTAATAAACCCACCGGATTCGTTCACCTCTGCCATGCCGCGTTCTAGACCGTCTTGCACGGCCTCAACGACCTCATCCATTGTTAGCCCACGCTGCAAGTGCTGCTCTGGTGCATAGCGATACTCGGCGTAGATTACGTTTTCTTCGGCGAGGTCCATCACCGCTTCGTAGGCGATTCTTTCAAGGCTCGCAGCGGTCTGCATCACACCTACCGTGTGCTCAAAGGTTGAAAGGTAACGCTCCAAGGAACCGGAGTTCGCATTCTTGGCAAACCAATTTGCTAGATCTAGAGCATTATCCGCTGGAAGCTCATGGTTATTTTCTGCCGCCAGCTCGATGATTGTCTGCGGCCTGAGACCGCCGTCTAGGTGATCGTGAAGTGAAATCTTTGGCAGTGATGCGATGTCCATTTTTTCCCTAACTGACTTTCCCAAGAATCAGTTTACGCTCGGCAGGTTTTTGATCTTGAATGCCAACTGCCTCTTCAGCTAGGGAAATTGCCCGCTCAAAGCGCTCCGGGGTCTCGGTGTAAAGAGTCATTACTGGATCTCCAGCGTTCACCTTGTCACCAATCTGCGCATGCAGTTCGATGCCAGCACCAAACTGAACAGCGTCTTCTTTGCGCTCGCGTCCAGCTCCCAGCCTCCACGAGGCAACGCCGATCCCGAGTGCTTCCAATTCTGAAACGTAACCGGATTCAGCTGCCCTAATGACGTGCCAGTTATCTGCCTTGGGAAGTGCAGCGTCTGGATCTCCACCCTGGGCCTTGATCATCTTGCGCCAAACATCTAACGCTTTGCCGTTAGCAAGGTTCTCCCTTGGATCAACTTCCGTCACGCCAGCCAGCGTCAGCATTTCACGGGCCAACTCAACTGTTAGCTCAACAACATCCTCCGGCCCACCGCCGGATAGAACCTCCAGGGACTCTTCAACCTCTAGAGAGTTTCCAATTTTCTTACCAAGTGGCGTTGACATATCAGTCAACAGTGCCGAGGTGTTGACCCCGGCATCCTTACCAAGCTGCACCAGCACTGTGGCCAACTCATTTGCCCGGTCAAGTGTCTTCATAAATGCGCCGGAACCAACTTTGACATCAAGCACGAGTGCAGAGGTTCCCTCTGCAATCTTCTTACTCATGATCGACGAGGCAATCAGTGGGATTGCCTCAACGGTGCCGGTTACATCCCGGAGCGAGTAGAGCTTTCTGTCGGCTGGAGCAAGGCCTTTGCCCGCTGCACAAATAACAGCCCCAACTTCAGCAAGCTGACTGTAGAGCTCGGTGTTTGACATGCTTGCTTGCCAGCCTGGAATGGCCTCTAGTTTGTCAAGGGTGCCGCCGGTGTGACCCAATCCCCTGCCGCTCAGCTGAGGGACCGCGACTCCGTAGGAAGCGACCAGTGGAGCTAACGGCAAGGTGATCTTGTCACCGACGCCGCCGGTCGAGTGCTTGTCAGCGGTCGGAGCAGCTAACCCAGAGAAATCAAGACGTTCGCCAGAGGCAATCATGGCCATGGTTAGGTCTCTTATTTCTTCTCTGGACATGCCATTTAGCAAAATTGCCATCGCCATGGCGGACATTTGCTCGTCAGCCACAACACCGGAGGTGTAGTTCTCAACCAGCCAGTTGATTTCTTTAGTGTCGAGTGTTCCGTGCTCTCGCTTTTTGATGATTAGTTCTACTGCGCTAAAGCTCATTTGTTTTCTAAGTCTTTCGGTCCAAAGGCATCTGGCAATACCTCGTCGATGGTCTTTATGCCAGAGATGGTCTGCAACAGCATTCCATCCGCAGAGTGTTCAAATAGCAGCTGTCGGCAACGACCGCAAGGCATTAGTGGCTCGCCCTTGCCGTCCACACACGCGAACGCCACCAACTTGCCGCCGCCAGTGCGGAAAAGTTCACCAACCAGCGAACACTCGGCACAGAGGGCTAATCCATAGGATGCGTTCTCCACGTTCACGCCTGTGATTACTCTGCCATCATCGCAAATTGCAGCAGCAGCAACTGGAAACTTTGAATATGGCGAATATGAGTGTGGCAACACATCGATGGCTCTTTGAGTTAGGGCCTTCCAATCAATAGACACTATTTAGCCCTTCACATATGGGACAGCTAAGGCTTTAGGCGGTCTTGATTGACCAACAAAACCAACCACAGCAATGATCGTCACAAGATACGGAACCATGGTGATGAAGTCAGTTGGGATTCCCGGGCTGACCTGGTTTGCCCAGACCCGCAGGATGATTGAGAAACCAAACAACAGGGCAGCAAGAGCTGCTGAAATAGGGTGCCAACGGCCGAGAATCACAACCGCAAGTGCGATGAATCCAAAACCACCCGACATTTCGCGGCCAAAAGCGCCAGCATTACCGATTGTTAGCGCCGCGCCACCCAAACCAGCCATGGAGCCACCGATGGTTACCCACCAGAACCTGGTCCTACCAACACCGATTCCAACAGTGTCGGCTGCCATTGGGTGCTCTCCAACCGCTCTGGCACGAAGCCCCAGCTTGGTCTTGAACAGCACGAACCAGATTGTTGGAACAATCAGGATTGCCAAGAAAACAGTGATTCGATTCTCAAAGAAAATTGGACCCAGCAAGGGAATGTCACTCAGCACTGGAATTCTGATGATGTCCAAGGTGCCGGGGAAGTTAACGTTTTGTGCATCCTCCGTCAGCCATTGCTGATACAGGAAGTTTGTGATTCCAATCACTAGCACGTTCAGCACGACACCAACGATGATCTGTTGGGCCAAGAACTTGATTGAGAAGACAGCCAAAACCATGGACAGCAAAGCCGCGGCGAACATTGCAGACAGAGCACCAAGCAAATAGCTCTTGGTGATGGATGAAACGACAGCGGCCATGAAGGCGCCTGTGAGCAACTGGCCTTCGATGGCGATGTTGGTAATTCCAACTCGCTCACTCATGATGCCTGCCATCGCACCGAGAATGATTGGGACAGCCAGCACAAGTGCAGTGCCAGCGATAAACGCTATGGGAACTGTTCCCTCGGCGGCTAACCAACCGAGCAGAGCGATAACACCGATTAGCCCATAAATAGTGGATACCCAAATCGGTGTCTTTTGGTTTTGCGTCGATCGATAAAGCGCGAACCCACTGATGGCAAGCATCAGTACACCAGAGATGACTCCCAGTGTGCTGGAGTCAATATCAAGTGCAGGGATTTGAATGGTGTCTTGCCTGCGAGAAATTTCGAAACCGACCATGCCTTCGCGACCCAAAAAGCCCATGAAAACAATGGCTAGAAGCCCGATTGAACCCATAACAATTGGTGCCTTGAAGCCGACTTTGACCTCACTGTTTAGAGCGTTACTCACTTGGCACCTCCTCTTTCAATGATTCGTTTTCGAAGTGAACCGAGCGCATTGGTGGTTTGTGGTTTCGGCAAGCGGAAGATTGCACGAATAAGAGGAGGAGCTGCGATGAACAAAACAATCGCACCCTGAACAATACCCAAGACCTCGGGTGAAACTCCGATTACCTGCATAGATGCAGATCCGGCCTTGAAGGCCCCAAATAGCAACCCTGCAAGCAAGATTCCAGGCCCTGAAGACCCTCCGAGAAGAGCAACCGTAATTGCATCGAATCCGATGTTTGCGTGTGCGGATGGAGTAACTCCTACTTCCGCTCCAAGTGTTTGGTTTGCTGCCGCTATTCCTACGAACCCTGCCGAAAGCGCCATGGCAATAATGTAGGTCTTCTCCACGTTAATTCCAGCCGCCCTGGCCGCATCGGGATTGAAGCCGACCATGCGCAGACGGAAACCAATTGTGCTTCTTTCCATCAGCCACCAAAACACGACTACGGCGATGAGCGCAAAGATTAGACCCCAGTGCAAGGAGTAACTGTCTCCAAGCAGCTTCGGAAACAGTGCCGTTTCAGCGGCAGGATCAGCCTTCGGGTTACCGCTTGCACGCGACTCCTGGAGCAGGGCAGGATCTCGCATTAGGAAAGTGAAGAAGTAGAGCGCAATGTAATTCATCATGATTGTCAGGATGACCTCGTGAGCCCCGGTTCTGGCCTTCAAAAAGCCAACCAGCGCACCTAGCAGTGCAGCTCCTGCGATGCCGGCGATCAGAGCGACAACCATGTGAAGGACCATCGGCAGTTCAAGCCTGGTTGCCACATAGGTTGCGAAAATCATTCCAAAGATCAACTGGCCTGTTCCACCAATGTTAAATAGACCAACCCTAAAGGTCAGTCCAATGCCAAGGCCTGCAGCTATTAGTGGTGCGCCCAACCTGAGGGTCTCAGTTAGTGGCCTGATTGCCCTATCAAAAGTCTCGGCATCAAAGTTATAAATGGAACCCTTGAATAGTGCTCCATAGCCATCACTCACCACAGCTGCAGCTGCGCTAAAAGCATCGCTTGGGCGAGCAAAAATATATCCGAGTGATTCAATGAATTCTTTATTAGAGCCGATCATGAACAGCGCTCCAACCAGGAAGCCGAGAATGATTGCAATAACCGTGCGGATGAAGCCTCCGGAAAGGATTTCCTTCATGACCTGGGAGGTCATGTTGTCAGATTTGTTGATGTCGCTCATGCGGTCACTCCGGCCATTAGCTTTCCAAGGTCTTCTCTTGAGGTGGCTGGGTCAACGACTCCAACAATTTTCCCCCGGTACATAACTGCAATTCGATCGGCTAGTGCAAGCACCTCGTCAAGCTCTGTTGAGATCAACACCACAGCCTTGCCGGCATCGCGCTCCGAGATGATGCGCTCATGAATGAACTCGATTGAGCCAACATCTACACCTCTTGTTGGCTGCGACGCAATCAGAAGATTGATTTCACGTGAAAGTTCCCTGGCAACCACAACCTTCTGTTGATTACCTCCTGAAAGCTTGCTGGCAGGCGTTTCAGCCGAAGGGGTTCTCACATCAAACTCTTCGATGAGTTCGTTGGCGATTTTCGTACGAGCCGCAAAATTGATGTTCAGGCCCTTGGTGAATCTGGACTTATAAGAAGAGTTCAGCATCAGGTTCTCTGCAACAGAAAATTCTGAAACCAGCCCGTCGGTCTTTCTGTCTTCCGGAATAAAGCCAAGGCCGCTGTCAAGAGACTGCCGAACTGTGGCGTTTGATATTTCCTTGCCATTCAAACTTGACTTGCCGTCTTTGCCGAGGGGCCTGCGAAGCCCCAGCAGAAACTCTGCCAATTCTGTCTGGCCGTTACCCTGAACTCCTGCAAGAGCGAGAATCTCACCCTCGTGAACTTCGAAACTCACGTCATTGACTGCCTTCTGAAATCTGTCGTCGAGTACGCTGATGTGCTCCACTGCAAGCACGACTTTGCCGGGGGCTGCACGCTTCTTGTCCACGGTCAAGATGACCTCTCGCCCAACCATTAACGAGGCCAACTCTGAAGTCGAGGCATCGGGTTTTGCGGTGCCGACAACTTTGCCAAGACGAATCACCGTGATCCGGTCTGCAACCGCCTTCACCTCACGAAGTTTGTGGGTAATGAAAACAATCGAAGTCCCACTCTTTGCAAGCTGCCTCATGATCTCCATGAGCTCATCGGTTTCCTGTGGAGTCAGAACCGCAGTGGGTTCGTCCAAAACCAAGACTTTTGCATCCCGGGAAAGAGCCTTGATAATCTCAACGCGCTGCTGTACCCCCACCGGAAGGTCCTCAATTAGTGCGTCAGGGTCAACATTGAACCCGAAGCGCTCTGAAATCTCTACTACGTTTTTCCTGGCTGTCGCCACGTCCATGACGCCGAGCGCCTTGGTTGGCTCATGCCCCAGAGCCACATTCTCGGCAACCGTGAAAACTGGAATCAACATAAAGTGCTGGTGCACCATGCCGATTCCGGCCAACATGGCGTCCCCCGGACCGGAAAAATTCTGCTTGACTCCGTCAAGCTCAATGTGCCCCGCGTCAGCGGTGTAGAGACCGTAGAGGACGTTCATTAGGGTCGATTTACCTGCACCATTTTCACCCAGAAGTGCATGGATTTCACCGGGTTCAATTACAAGATCAATCGCGTCGTTGGCAACTAGCGCACCAAAGCGCTTGGTAATTCCGGAAAGTTCTAATTTCAAGGTGCACTCCTTTGTGCGATTACTCTATTCGAAAAGCTGCAAGCAAAAAGGGCCGCGAGGTTTCCCCGCGGCCCCTCATGCTAGTTACTAGCTAAGTGGGTCAACTTCACCAGCAATGATGCCGGCTTCTAGCTCCACTAGTCGAGCCTTGGTCTCGTCAGAGATCTTCGAGTCGAAGTCGTAGAACGGGCTTAGGCCAGTTCCACCGTTCTGCAGGGTACCAACGTAAGGGTCACCCGAGAAGGATCCACCGGCTGATAGCTCTGCAATGATGTCGTATACCGCGTTGGTCATGCGCTTCTCAGCTGAGGTCAGAACATACTCTGCATACTCTGGGCTGGTAAGAGCAACGTCCTTGTCAACACCGATCATTACGCCATCGATGCCGGCTTCCTTGATTGCTTCAGAAACAGCACCGAACTGGTCTCCGCCAACTGGGAACAGAACGTCTGCTCCGTCGTTAACCAAAGCAGCGGCGATTGACTTTGAGGTTCCCGAGTTAGGAACGAAGTCACCGATGAACTGACCGGTTTGTCCCATTGGGTCCCAACCAACAACGGTCACTTCTTCTCCGCTGTCAGCTGCATAGGCCATAGCACCGTAGTAAAAGCCGTCCATGAAGTCAGTTACGGCTGGAATCTGCAATCCACCGTAGGTTCCAACTACCTTGGTTGTTGAGTATGAAGCTGCTAGGTAGCCAGCTAGGTAAGAAGACTGGTTCATTGTGTAGGTAACAGGCTTCAGGTTTGCATTGCCCTCTGAGTATCCGTCAATCGTGACGAAGTACATGTCTGGGTTAGCAGCGGCGGCCAAGTTCACGTCAGCAATTAGGTTGAAACCAACCGCGAAGGTAACGTCGCAGGATGCGTCAACCATCGCCTGTAGGTTTGGCGCGAAGTCCTCAGCAGAGCTTGACTCAGCGTCAGCACTCTGGGTGCCGAGCTCGGCCTCTGCCTTTAGTAGGCCGTCATAAGCTGCCTCGTTGAATGACTTGTCGTTCCAGCTACCTTCATCAGAAACTGCACAAGCCAAGAAATCAATGGCTGGTGCTGCTTCCTCGGTTTGAGTAGCGGTTGCTGTCGCGGTTGGCTCGTCCTCTGGGGCAGCGGCACAACCGGAAAGCACTAGTGCTGATGCGCTCAGTAGAGCGAATGCAGCAGATGCATTACGTAGCTTCAAGGTTCCTCCTGAATTAGTGACAGCGCCCTTATGGCGCCATTTGATTTCATCACTCTATCGCTAGCAAGATTGCGAAAACACTAGAAACTCAATGTTTATCATTTTGCAATCTTGGCTGCCTACAAAAGGTCTGAATGCCCCGTTTGTTTCAGGGCCTCAACCAAGGCCTTCACTTTTTGAGCGTGCTCTTTTGTGGTCACGAGAAGAGCGTCTGGTGTGTCGACAACAATCACGTCTTCAAGACCAATCAGTGCTACTAGGCGATTGGTTTCACTCACTAGGATTCCCGAAGAAGAATCAGATAGTACTTTGGCGGAACCCAGCACTGCCAGATTGTTTGTTGCCCCCTGAGACTGCAATTCCGCGATAGCTGCGAAGTCTCCGACATCGTGCCACTCGAAGTCTCCTGGAATAACTGAAACAAGACCCATTCTTGACGCCGGCTCAGCAACCGCATAGTCGATGGCAATCTTCTCAAGCTTCGGCCAGATCTGGTCAAGCTTTGCTACCCGTTCAGCGGTGTCCCAGTGCTTAGCCAGTTCCATTACGCCTGCATGCAAGGCAGGCTGAGTCTTGGCTAAAACCTCAAGCAGCAACTTGGCTGGAGCGATGAACATGCCCGCATTCCACAGATATTCGCCCGTGGAAATAAAGTTCTTGGCTTTTTGAATGCTTGGTTTTTCTACAAACTCTGCAACCTCAAACCCTTGAGTGTTTGCAATTGCGGAACCTTTTTTGATGTAGCCAAAGGCAGCCGAGGCTTCGGTTGGGACTATACCTATAGTCACCAATCGCCCCGTTGCAGCAAGTTCAATCGAGGCCTCGATGGCCGCGAGGAAGTTTTCGTCGTCTTTGATCACGTGATCTGCTGCAAAAGAGCCGATGATCACCTCGGGGTCTCTTGCATAAAGCACCGCTGCTGCAAGAGCGATAGCCGCTGTTGAGTCCTTGGGGGAAGGTTCGAGAATTAGGTTTGCCTGATCAAGTTCAGGCAACTGGCTCGCGACCAGGTTGGCGTGAACATCGCCGGTAACAATCATTTTGTTGTTCCCCGCAATCGGGGTTAGCCGATCCCAGGTGTCCTGAAGCAAGGTTTGCCCTGAACCGGTTAGGTCGTGGAGGAATTTGGGAGTGCTGGCCCTGGAAAGTGGCCAGAGCCTTGAACCGACTCCACCGGCTGGAATGATTGCGAAAAAATGATCGCCGCCACGTGTCTTTGAGCTGTCCATGATTTCACCCTAGATGTTCTTGGTTTCAAGCAAAAGGTTAGCTTGCTCTGGGTTAGACTTGAAGACAAATCGTATCTATCCATGGAGGCTAGTTTGGCAATTCGGCCAGCAGGGACCCTTTACCGAGGCAAAGTCGGCATGTGGTCCTGGGTACTACACCGCATTAGTGGCGTAGGAATATTTTTCTTTTTGCTTGTTCACGTGCTCGATACCGCGCTGGTTCGAGTTAGCCCGGAGGCCTACAACATCGTCATCGAGTCCTACAAGACCCCGGTTGTCGGTCTTGCCGAACTTGGACTTGTCGGAGCCATCTTGTTTCACGGTCTAAATGGTTTACGAGTTATCGCAATCGACTTTTGGTCGAAGGGAACTAAGTACCAGGCGATCATGTTTTGGGCTGTTATTGCGATAACAGTAGTAGCAGTGGGGGCATTCACCCCGCTGCATCTTGCAAGAGTATTTGGTCACTAGGGGTTGATGATGAGCGTAACAATCGAAACACCGGCGAAGCCTAGAACTCGCAGGCAGGCCAACCTAGAAAAGTACGGCTGGCTGTTTATGCGAATCAGCGGGCCACTTCTTGTGGTTCTGGTTTTCACTCACCTCGTTGTCAACCTGGTAGTTGGCGAGGGTATCAAGGCCATCGACTTCGCATTCGTTGCAGGCAAGTGGGCAGACCCGTTCTGGCAGGTCTGGGATCTCGCAATGCTGTGGCTTGCGCTAATTCATGGAACAAATGGCATGCGCACCATTGTCAATGACTACACCGAAAAGGTGAAAGTTCGTGTTGCCCTGGGTACAACGCTGTGGGCCGTATGTGGCCTCTTGATTCTGCTAGGCACCTTGGTCATCTTCACCTTTGACCCCTGCCCCGCAGGAGCTAACCCGGAACTCCTCGCATCATTTTGCCCAGCACAGTAAGTAAATAAGTAAGGAAAACACAGTGTCGCAACAAGAAACTGCTGACAGCAACATCACCTATCACACCTTTGACGTACTGATTGTTGGTGCCGGTGGTGCTGGAATGCGAGCTGCAATTGAGGCAGGGGCGGGCGCTAACGTCGGTGTGATCTCCAAACTGTTCCCAACCAGAAGTCACACCGGTGCAGCTCAGGGCGGTATGGCCGCAGCACTTGCCAACGTGGAAGAAGACAGCTGGGAGTGGCACACTTT
>Ga0209138_1001112_pt1 | contig 23883 bp, 35 predicted proteins | sample SaaInl3SG_22_DNA_FD_184645 | JGI IMG/M metagenome (GOLD analysis project Ga0209138, IMG submission 184645) | Marine microbial communities from expanding oxygen minimum zones in the Saanich Inlet - ESP_153SG_22_DNA (SPAdes) (version 2) | ecosystem: Environmental > Aquatic > Marine > Intertidal...
CAAAATTAAAACATCATTTGCTATGCCAATGGTAGCATTTTTAAGAAACTTTACCAGTGCAATAAGAGGTAGTCTTATTGGATTTATAGGAGGACTTGTACCGGGTCTGAGCACAATGTTATCTACCACAATGAGTCATGCTGTTGAAAGCAAATTACACCCAAATAGACCAATGAAAAAAATTATTGCGTGTGAAACAGGAAACAACAGCGGACAGTTTGCTAGTTTGTTGCCTTTGTTATTGTTTGGTATTCCTATTACTGGCAGTGAAATCTTTTTATACTCAATGCTAGTGGAAGCAGGATGGGATCCGAATCAATTAGGCAACATTGGCAACAATATATCTTTTATGTTTGCAACAATTTTACCATATTTCGTGTTAGTTAACATACTTGGTGTTATAATTAGTTGGCCTTTAGCAAAACATGCTATGGTTTTATTTCGTATTCCCTATCAGTACATTGCAATTTTTGTAATAACAGTGGTTGGAATTGTAAACTTTTACATAGGTTATATAAACTATCGAGAAGTAAGCATGATGTTGCAACTGATATTTTTTAGCGCGATAGGTATTGCACTAAGAAATTACAATATGCTCCCAGCAGTTGCAGCTTTTTTATTGAGCAACGACATAGAAAGTGTTGTTGTTCGGGAGTATCTATTTTTCATACATTAAGGAGACAAATTATTATGAAAAACTTTGTATTAGCATTTATTGCTTTATTTGCTGTATCGTCGGTGACAGCAGAAGAAATCACACTTATTAGAAGTGGTTCAGACTCAGGAAGCACAGCGCAACGCAGTAATCATTACGCTGTTGCACTAGAAGAACAGGGCTACACAGTAAATCGCCCATCTAGCATGCCATACGAATTGCTTGTTGAAAGATTTTTAGCCACTGACGAACCAGTTATCATGCCATGGATTTCGAATCTTGGATCACGTATTCCTGAATTTTTTACCAAGGATCAATTTATTAGTATTGAATATAGTTCACCTATGTATGTTTGTTATGTCAAAGACGGCGTAGCAAAGGCAGATGCTACCATTGGCGCTCATAGATCTTATCCAGCTGCTCCAGTAGAAGCCATGGGTTTCACAAAAGTTATTCCTTATAAAAACAATGGCGCTATTATCAATGCAGCAATTGCCGGCGAAGTTGATGCGGTATATGTAAATGCAAAAGGTGCAGGCAAGGTAAAGAAAACAGGAATGCAGTGCGAACAGATTCCAGGACTAACTCAACATGCTTTCCTTCTTGGCAGAAATATTGACATTGATAAAATGCGAGTTGCAGCCGAAAAAGCATACCAGACTCCAGAGTTTGCCGCATGGTTAGCCAATGGTAAGGCAGTAATCGACGCCAAGACTGGAGACATCGATAAAGACTTTGAAATTGCAACAGAAAGTCATGCCACTTGGGGCAACAGATAAAAAATGAAGTATTACTATAACGTCGGTGACGATCTGTTTGATAACTTTTTTCAGGCTAATAAAGTTGCGTACCAACGTAATAGTTTTGCAGACTTTAAACTGTCGAGAGAGGAGATCTCCTCTCTCGAGTCAGTTGATCTTGATGCTATTAAAAACGAACACCTGCAAGATCTGTATGTTAAAAAGTTAAAATATCTTAGAGAAAATTTTTCAAAATTAAGATTACTATACGGTGGTGGCGTAGATAGTCAAACTATTCTTGAACTAGCCGATCAAAACGGCATTGAGTTTGATCATATGGTAATGGAAGCTATTAGTCTTGTGGACGATCCATATGTAAACGAAGAACACTTACCCGGAATGAATTACGGGAGCCAATACAAACAATTCGAACTTGTCAAGCCAACGTTGGAAGGGTACAAAACATTCGACGATATAACCTGGTATGAAAAATTTGCAGGTAGTAATCAATTGTGTTTTCGTCCTTGCTGGGATGGCGTTTATCTAAAAAGAATGCCAGAAATGCTAAATGTAACTGGGTGGGAAAAACCTTGGATTTATGTTGAAGAGGTTGAAGGTCAACAAAATTATTATTGGGTATTATTTGATTCCGCCTATAGAGAACACATGGGATTTGATCAATGTGCATTTTTTCAAGATGGCATTGTGCCAGAAGTTGCAGTGAAACAAGCAGCGGTTGCTAAAGATTTTATACAAACACATTTTCCTGATTTTACCGGAATGTGGGGAGGTAAAATGAAAAATATGTCTGATCATCATAGAAAAATGCACTATGATGCAATTGGAAGACAACCGGCACTGGATTACAATGTGTTCACAGGATGGCAAGGAAAAAACTCTCCGAATTGGTTAAATGAAAAAACCAAAAGAGCCATGAATGAATGCATCAGATTGGGCTACAAAGATTTCGTTGATAAATTTTGGGCTAGCACGAAACACATGAAAGACAACTATAGCAAAATACCTTATTGCTTAGATGTGTACAACGAAAGAGATTTTTCATGTATGCTAAGATATGCAGCAGTTTTTAAAATAAACGATGATCACATAAAACATGTTTCTGATCAAGAAATTGATTTTAAATGGTAATATCAAAAGAACTCATTTGACACTTATTCAAAATACTTGTACAATAGTATTTTAGATTAGAGTAGTTCCATGAAAAACACAGCAATTCGCGGTAGATATCGTCCGGTAAACGAACACAAATACCAGGGTAATATAAAGAAAATTACCTATCGTAGTTTGTGGGAAAGACGATTCATGCTCTATTGCGATCGCAGTGATCAAATCGTTACTTGGAGTAGCGAAGAGCTACACATTCCTTACGTTGGGCCCGACGAAAAGTGGCACAACTACTATCCAGACTTTGTTGTAGAAACCTCAGACGGTAGAACTATTGTGGTTGAGATTAAACCAGGATTCCAACGTGGTTACAAAGTGAATAAAGCAAAATGGGACACCGCTCGTAAATACTGTAAGGGACACGGATACGAGTTCCGTGTCCTTACTGAAAAGGAGTTATTCTAACGAAACTACCAGAAGAGCAAGTTGTTGTTAAAAATACCAAGCAGTTTGTGTATGCAACCGTCGGGTGGATTGCTGTGCCTGTGGTTATTATGGCATTTGCATTGCTGTATGGCTAAGAAGAAAAAGCTCGAACAAGATATTCCTATTGTTCCTGTTCCGATAGAAATGTGGGACGAGATGCTAGCTCGTGCAGGTGGCGATCCTGCACTGGCAAAATGGATATGGAGTTGCTGGCAAGCACGGCCAGAGATTGAAGTAGAAAACCCGTTGGATAAATGGAAATGAAACTAGAAGATTATAAACGTGAAGATGGCTGGTTGTTAGTAAGTGTGTTTGCATTTGGCACAACACTGTACAACTGTAAAACAGGCGAAACAGTAACGGTGCCACGATGAAGATTCGCAAGCGTAAAATCTTCCGCTGGTGCGTAGACACAGCGGATACTGTAAACTTTTGGTTCCAAGAAAGGTTTGACTTAAACCCAAAACGTGTTATACTAGAACGTAAGCAAGACATGACAAGTGTCGATGAACTAGAACGCACAATTGGACGGAGTTTAGGAATCAAATGAAGTGGTATCACTATCTGGTTTTAGCAAGCATTGCACTGGCAATAGTGGCAGTCAATCAAAGATTGACCTATGGTAGTGCAGACTTAATTTTTGTAGCATTTGCTATACCAGGAATATTGTACGTTAGTTCAAAAACTTTAGAGTTCGTTTTTAACAATCGCCTGTAGGAGATACCCATGGCTACACAAACACGCAACTACGATAAAGAAGCACGAGACATGGTAGTAGGTCTTGGTAGTAATCAAAAATATGAATTGTACGGCATTGTGTTGGATCAACTTCAGCGCAGATGCAGCAACGACAGAAATCGTGAACTGCTGGCGGTTAAACATGCCATTGAACGTGATCGCAGTTTGGACCAAACAAGATTGAAAAAAATGATCATTGGCGACACTGGAATGGCCGCGGACATCACAGGCGGAAGCCTTGTAAGCAATCAAAAGAAAAATAAAAAGAAAGGATGACATACAAAAATATAATAGCCAGCGGATGCAGTTTTACACAAGACGGAATTGGCGGAGCACCGCCTTCCGGTGATACGCCCGGTGGCAATAGTTTTGTATACGATGTTGACGTTGGAGAAAAGACACCTGCATCATGGGCAAGTTTTATTGCACAAAAACTACAACCTCAAAGTTTTATTAATACAGCGGCTTCTTCTCATGGAAATATGCTGGTTTGCCAAACCATTGTAGACTTGCTTAACAAATACAATTATTCCCCCGACAACACATTAATAATTTTTAATATTTCTAACTTTTATCGTTACGATGTTATGTGCGACAGAAGCAATATTGATAGTTCAGCACATACGCCTTGGGATGAAGATTTATTAAATTATAACTTCTTAGATTTATCGTCGGCTACTCACAAAAATGTAACTGATCATATTTCGATTGAACACATGCGTCAGCAATCAGTAACACACTTAAGACTACTGTTTAACTTTTTAGAAAATCAAAAATACAACTTTAAATTTTTATGGATGGAAGATTATTCAGAAGATTTTGAGAATGACAAATTTTTATCAAAATATATTAATCGTTTGATGTTGCTAGAAAGTTCAAACAACATGATTGATTTTTGTTGTAGTAAACAATTAACAGTATCTGATAAAGATTTCCATCCAAATACACAGGGACATCAAATAATCAGTGAGCTGGTGCTAGATCAACTATAACTTTCCTGCTAAGTACAAATACAGCAGGAGACAACTATGTCATGGTATCTATTGGTGTTCCTATCAACCACACTAGGAGGACTACACGAAGGCTTTATGTGGTATAATCCTACGTTTGAAAACAAACAGGAATGCATAGATTGGGCAAAAAATAACCCTGCTCCTATTATACAAACACTCAATTACTACTATGATGATTGGACTATCGAAAATGTTCTTTGTGTTAGGGAAGATCGGTTGGAAGATTTTAACATGGTTCCGCATCCAGGCAATTCAACCGAAACGTAAAGTTTTTTGTTGACATCCTATAAAATAGAATATATAGTATACACAATGCTTCCTTAGCTCATTTGGTAGAGCAACGCACTTGTAATGCGTAGGTGGTCAGTTCGAATCCGACAGGAAGCACCAAATGCCCGGGTGGTGAAATTGGTAGACACGCCAGATTTAGGTTCTGGTGCCGCGAGGCGTGGGGGTTCAAGTCCCTTTCCGGGTACCAATTCTAAGGGTTCTGTTCCCCTTGTAAAACAACTGAGCAGATGGTGCCCAGGAGACGATTTTCCATAATGTTTCTCCATTATGAAACAACCCGAGCATGTTGTAAAAAGGCTCATTTTTTATAGGTACTCGTGACACATCATGAAAATTCTTTTAACCGGTGCTAGCGGATTTATTGGGCAGCACTTACAACCCAGGTTAGAAAAAGCACACACCGTAATCTCACTAAAAAGCGATTTATTAGATTTTGAAAAAGTACAACAAGAAGTTGCCGAGATTAATCCAGAAATTATTGTACACTTAGCTGCCAGAACCGAAGTTGAACAAAGTTTTTACGAACAAACCACGTTTAGCCAAATCAATTATGTGGGCACTGTAAACCTAGTAGAAGCGTCTGCTAAATGTAGTAATCTCAAAAACTTTGTGTTCGCTAGCACCATGGAAGTTTATGGTTGGCAACCAATCAGTGACGAAGTAGAATTCAACGGTGTACCTGATAAGCCTGTTACGTTCGACGAGCACACTACGCCTCATCCAAATGCGCCATACGCTGTAGCAAAACTTGCTTGTGAAAAATATTTAGAATATGCACATCGTAGTTTAGGATTACCATTTACTGCTATTCGTCAAACTAATGCATACGGACGCAAAGACAACGACTTCTTTGTTACAGAACAAATCATTACACAAATGATTAAAGATCCAAATGACATATATTTGGGTTACGCTGAACCTTATCGTAATTTTATTTTTATTGAAGATCTATTAGATGCCTGGACCACAGTAATTGAAAACCCATTGTTGGTTAACGACGGAAGAATTTTTACCATCGGCCCGGACAATCCTGTAAAGATTTGCGACTACGCAGAAAAGATCGTTGCACCAATGGTTGGCTGGAATGGAACTATACACTGGGACACTAAACCAAAACGAGCTGGCGAAATCTACTGGCTAAATAGCGGTAATAAACTAATTACACAAGCAACCGGGTGGAGCCCAAAAACCAGTTTAGAAGACGGATTAGCATATACCATTGATGTATGGAAGAAACAACTCAAATAAAAAACGTATATCTATTTCAACCACAATATGCTGTTGAATTTAGAAAAGAAAGCACATACTGGCTTCCTTACAGTGTAGGTTGCCTATGGAGTTATGTTGATCAATTCAGCGACATATCTGAAAACTTTGATCTCAAAGACATCATCTTTAAACGAGAGCCACCAGAACAACTGTTAGAAAGAATGGAAAATCCATCAGTGTGTGGTTTTAGTTGTTACATCTGGAACGAAAAATATTGTTTAACCATTGCCGAGATGATCAAGCAAAGATGGCCTGAATGTGTTATTGTATTCGGCGGTGCTCAAACTAACAGCTCAATGCTTTTGCATGGTTTCATTGATTGCATTATCATGTCTGAAGGAGAAGAAAACTTCTTAGACTTATTGCGTAATATCAAAGACAACCAACCAGTGAAACAATTCTACGAGAAGCGTAGAATGCAACAGTTGGATATTCCTAGTCCGTACCTCACAGGCGTGTTTGATAAAATACTCAAAGACAATCCCACTGCACTGTGGAGCATGACGTTTGAAACCAACCGAGGTTGTCCTTATAGCTGTACTTTTTGCGATTGGGGAGGACTGACTTACAGCAAAGTAAAACGTTTTGAACTAGACAAAATCCGAGAAGAACTAGAATGGTCTATAGGTAAACCTGTAACATATTTGATATGTGCTGACGCTAACTTTGGTATTTTTAAAGACCGAGATTTAGAAATTGCTAAGATTATCAGAGAAGTAGCTGATAAAGGAAATATCGATAGTGTAAACTTACAGTACGCTAAAAACAGCACAGAGATTGTTTTTCAGATTGCTAAGACCTTGGGTCCGTTAAGTCGCGGAATTACTGTAAGTGTGCAAAGCATGCACGACGATACACTAAGTGCAATCAAAAGAAAAAACATGGACATTAACAACGTCCAAAACTTAATGGAGCTCAGTGAAGAATACGGAGTTACTACATATACCGAAGTAATCTTAGGTCTCCCTTTAGAAACATTAGAAACGTGGAAACAAGGATTCAGCGAGATTTTAGAAATGGGGCAACATCACAGTATTGACATGTGGTTTGCACAATTGTTATACAACAGTGAAATGGCCCAACCCGAAAGTAGAAAACAATACGGTATCGAAAGTATTATCAGCAAAGATTACATGCCTTTATACAACGAAGGAGATTATAGAGACATCGAAGAAGAAATCGAACTAGTACAAAGTACCAGTACAATGACTGTTGATGACATGATCGAAGGATACATGTATGGCTGGATGATTATACATTTTCATATTAGCGGATATAGTCAAATAATTGCAAAGTATTTGCGCTCACAGGACATCAGTTGGAGAGAATACTACGATGCTATGTTTGATGCATTACCCAAGCACGAACTATTTGGACCGCATTTTGAAAGTTTAAAGAAAATAGTAGCAACTTATTTGAATACCGGTGAGCTTGTATCTGAAGAGTATGCCAAAGGCGGACACGGTATTCATGCATTAAGTTATAGTTTTATGTACGATAACAAAAGTCATGCATGTGCGTTTGCTGAACAAATTGCAAACACATTATATCATGCGCCTCAGAGTGTAGTCACAGTCCAGGAACATTTCTTATTTGACAAAAATGTAGAATACCCAGTTATTGTCCAACACGAAAATAAAACAATAACCATATCTCCTAAACTTTCTGCTAACACAGAATTTGAGTTTTATTTGTATAGAAGACAAGGCCTACTAAAAAATATTGTTAAGGACCACCAAGAATGAAAAAGAAACCCGATAGAGTAGCTGATAATCCAATGACTACACCGTACGGAACTGACCTGTCTGCGCCAGCATTTACTATTCCCGACGTAGCAGGATTTAAAAAAGCACAAGCCGCTGAGGCAAGTCACAGATTCCATCAGCGTTACGCAGAACTAGAAACTGCAATGACTGAATTAATGAATCAAGCACAATACAATGATAGATTGCTAAATGCTAATATCGCATTTAAACCTATCATCGGCAGAGTATATTATTTGTATAACAAAAATGATCGAGACTTTATTAGTATGGTTAGTCCGCTTGAATGGGGAGAGGCGTACATGAAGAATCAATCATTTATAGGCAGTTATAAAATTCTAGCAGATAACGTTTGGATCGAAGTCGATTCTGCTGACAACTAACCTTGCATTGCAATCAGCTGTTCTAAATCTAAGCGTTGATAAGGTCTATTGCTAAACCATCTTTTGTTGTGCTGAATGATATCAAAATTATCATTCCAATACTGTTTCCAAGTATCCAAATCAATATCACATAATCTTTTAATTTCTTCTAGATACATTTTGGTTCGTAAATTGTTGTCTACAACTTGGTCGTAACTGTAATCAATGAAATCTGGGAACCGAATTCCTATAGACTTCAGATGTTCTACAAATCCATATGTAGAGTACGGAAGTATAAAATGTCCTTTAATCAATGGGTCGTATGTTTTTTCTGTAACAATTATTGTACTACCATATTCCACTGATTCAGCATAAATGCTCAAAAACGTATTTGTAAAATATGCATTATGAGGAGGAGCATATCCCCACCAATCATAGCTAGGTGGTCTAGATTCTTTTTCTAAAGTTTCGGCATCGTAATCGTCAATCCACAACTGATCAATATGACTGTACAAGAACAAATCTGGATTCTTGTTATAGTTACCAATGTAACCTTTGTCTGAATGTTTGGGCATCAGTGTATCCAGTATCATTTGCCGACGTGTAATGTAACCGTCGGGCATAAAATTTTGGCAATTGGTTTGACACGGTGCTATAAAAATTTTTTGTTTGTTATCTGCTGGTTTTAATTGGGGCAACAAAAATTGTGTTTGATGCTTGAACATATTTTTTTGTGTGTCTGGATTAAATGAATATTGTTCGTAATACGCTTTGGTTCTATTAAAACACATATCCCAGTATACAATTTGTTTATTATTGCAACCACGTTTAAAACCAACCCACAAAAACACAGTGTTACTAGGCCATTTCTTTATTTGATCGCAGATTATATTGTACTGATCTGGATAAGCATGAAAAGCATGTTCGGAGTTAATATAAAGTTTAGCATCAACTTTATCATTATCTTTCTTAGATGTACATATATCCACAGGAACAGTTGTGTCGTATATATACTCTATAGAATCCTGATTAATGTCTAGAAAAAATTTTGGATCATCGGCTTCGACAGATTCTTTGTCTACATAAATTTTGTATGGCATACGAATATTTATAGTGCAGTGATACACATGAATTAAAAATTTCCTGGTAGCTCAGTTGGATAGAGCAACGGCCTTCTAAGCCGTCGGTCGCAGGTTCGAATCCTGCCCAGGAGACCAAATGTCTCCCGCCTTCCAATTATACAGTGCATGAGAAATAATTGCTGTGTCAGTAGGATAATTATCTTGATACAATATATCTAAATCGTAACATCTAAAAGTTTCCGCAATGCGATGATTAATCCAGGCTTCTTCAACAATGTTTGTGGAGAATGTAGTTTGTTTTCCAGCAATAATATCTGAGAGAATCTGTTTACATTTGAGTTCGCTGTTATACCCGTGGTTAATTTTAACAAATTCTCGATGCAAATTATACAAATCTGTAGTAGGATAAAAATTTTCGTTAAACCAACTAGCAGTCAGATTTAATTGATAGTAAAACTCGTCAACTGTAAACATACTTCTTAGTGGAAAGTTGAAAAACTGTACCGCGGACTTGTCAAAATTATTATAATAGGAATGTCCGAGATCACTGTATTGAAACATACTTTGAAAATAATTTCGCAATGCGGACCTGGGATAATTCTGTTGTATCCCAAAATCAGAAATCAGTGTTTTTTTAAAATCTTGTGTCTTTGGTAGATTTAGTTTTTCCAGTGTATTATATTCTAAGTTGCCCAAGTCCAGTGATTGCTCGCCTGCTCGAACAAAACTGTTGATTATTGCTATCAACATGTCTGTTGGTTCGCAGGTTATTCTGACCACTTGATCGTTGTTGTTAAATGGAACTTGAAAAAAACTGTAATGCCCTGCTTTTATTATTCGTTGATATTCATTCTCATAATTAAGTAAGGCAACATGGCATGCACCATTGTCTTTAAACATTGGTCTAGAAATGTCAAAATTGTTTTGGAACACACTAACATTTAATACCAATTCTAAATAATGTCCGTGTAATCCGCCAAAGAAATCAATCTTTTTCACGGGGTATTTAGTGCATATATCAACGCATCATGACAGAATATGGACCGCAGGTTGTCAACAAAAAGAAGATGACATTTCAGCATTGCTGACCAGTAAAGGTATAGAACACACACTAGTTGATTGTATCACTTGTCATCCGCATGAATTAGATAAACAGTTTGCCACAGATAACCAATTTAGGGCGTCAACAGACTATGTAAATCTTGCTCCAGAGTTTTGGCATATATATCGTTGCCCTGCTATTACAGATAACATTTACCCTAATAAACATTTTAACGTCATGATGAATCGCATCAGCGGCGAACGTTTAATGTTACTGTACATGTTAGCTGAAGCTGACCTATTTAAAAAAGGCTACATAGGATTTAACTGCTTGTACCATGACATGGATCCTGATCAACATCAAAGACAAGCAAACTTTTCCCAAGTACATACAGATTGCAATTGGCGACACTGGGACGAACTACACAATCAACTAAAACCACAAATGCCATTATTGCTAGATATGGATCCGGATACTGCGGCTATGCGTAGCGACATAACACTGGTTGTAGAAAGTTATGTCAACGACACTGTGATAGCGTTCAGTGAAAAAATATTTAGAGCATTACAAACACCACGCCCTTGGATATTGTTTTGTAGTCCAGGTAGTGTTGCTGTACTACGAGATGCAGGATTTGATGTAATGGATGATGTTGTAGATCACAATTATGATAAAATTGTAAATGTAGAACTAAGATTACAAGAAATTATCAAAGAACTTAAAAAGCTCAAATTCTTTTATCTGCCGCGATATAAACAAGCCGTAGAAACCAACCAAGCATTATTGGACCAGCTAAAACTTCAGTGGTCATACAAACTCCAATCTATTGTTTCCAATAACCAATCTTGATCAAAGATTGTGTCGGGATATTTAATAAGGTAGTTACAGATTCTTCTCACTCGTTGATCTTCATCATGCATATGATTTTCAGTATGTGCATATGCAAATTCAATCCAGTTCAATGGTTTTTCGTGCCAATCCCAGTGCGTTAGTATATCGTCGGGATCTATGTTTAATAGTTTTCCTAGTTCTGTTTTATTTTCTATTTCAGACCATCCTAGCCACGGAGCAACAGCACTGGTCATTAGCACAGGAACATGTGTAATACTGGGATGGAATCGTAGTGCCATTAATCTGGTATCTCCAGTTATAATACGAAAAGATCCAGACACTAAAAAAGGTTTCTGAATAGGATTATAACAGAGATCTTGTATCATCCAGTTTATTCTCACAAGCCTATTTTGTTCATCAACATTGCCAGCGTTGGCTTGATCAAAACATTCTTCTAAACTTAACACTGGTTGTAAAGAAGTTACACTAACAGATGGATTATAAAATAGTTTATACATAGAAGTATTTAAACTGATATTGCTATTGTATAAACTTTCTACATAATGTCGCACTTATTGCACTAAATAAATTTGTAAGGAGAATGCCATGAAAACTAAAAAAGCAATCATGAAACTATATCAAGCGGCGCTATCCAACGATAAAAAACTTCAACAAGAGTTCTATCAAAAGCTGCTTGACAAGAGCTTGAAACACAAATATACATACGCAGTTAAGTAAATCCATTTCTTGTTAAATATTTTTTTAACAGGAAAAAATATGGAAATCTTATTGGTGTATATGATGGCTTATGTAAGCGATCCCCGAGCAAGCATAGGTCCGCAGGTAAGTGATAGAATTTTCTCAAACACAGCAGAGTGTGAAGAATTTGTCAACACTCTTGCAGGGGCTGATGTGTTTGAAGATAATAGATTTAAATTTGTAGCTCAAGATGGTATCGTATTCTACGGAGGTTGTATGACACCGTTTGAATATGAATTATACAAAGAAGGCTTGACAAAAGCTCCTCAAGATGCTTAAATAACTCTGTAACGATGAAGCAGACCGAAAGGTTGACGGACGAGGGTGCGAATCCCTCCTGCTCCACCAAAAGCACACGGTTGGCCGAGGGCACGGTTCTAGATGATGTCGGTAGGTGAATAGTAGAATATAATCCTCTACTGTGCTTTTGATGGGGCAGATATAGATTCGACGGCGATGCAATTAGGCGAGTGGAGTTACCGGCAATGTGAAAGCCGTTAGGATTGGGAGATTACCCGGTCGTAGAAGCAACTTAAACTAAACGCAAACGACGAAACGTTCGCACTAGCGGCTTGATCGCTACGGGGTTGACTACCTTGTTACCCAACAGTCAGAAAGGGTGCTTTGGCACCTTTTCTTTTAGATAATAGTTGACACATTTTTATTATTGTCTTAATATAGTGATAATTACTTGCATGGAGAGGTGGGTGAGTGGCTGAAACCACGTCCCTGCTAAGGACGCATACGGGAAACTGTATCGAGGGTTCGAATCCCTCCCTCTCCGCCAACAAGTAAGGAACATAAATGGCAAAAGCAAAAGAAAGCACTAGCATACTAGAGCCTACTAAAAAAGGCACCAGCATCGGTCGCGGAATTATTAAAACACAAACTATGAATAAAAGCAAAAAACGTAGTTACAAAAAGTATAGAGGACAGGGCAAATAATGGGTGCGTTAAACAGTAATAATCGCAAAAGAGAAATTCATAATCGTAAAAGTTTGTCTTACAGAAAAGGCAAGTTGCGTCTACGCCCATTGACTGTAAAACAGTTAGAAGAAAAATTGGACTCTGCACAAAGCAATAGATTAAAAGATGCAATTCGTCAAGAATTGGTTCGTAAAAACAAATTAGGTGTTGTTTACAACAAACCAGTCAAAGAAACAGTGGAAGAATAATGGCAGGCAAAGGTAGTAAACCACGTCCATATAGTGTTACGCAAAAACAATTTGCTAACAATTGGGACAATATCTTTAAAAAAACGTCGCACGATAATTGCGGCACACCAGAGTGTTGTGGTACTTGCGACACGGCAGATAAAACATCAAGCAAAAAATCAAAATAAAAGGTTGACCTCTGTGTCAACCTGTCTTATTATAATACTGTAGTTAAACAAAAGAGGACAAGCCCTATGTCATCATCAGCAGTTGAACATCGTACAGTAACCTCAGTTGGTGCTGTAAAAGCAATCAAAAAGTGCTTCGATAAGAAGCGTCCACTATTCCTTTGGGGTCCTCCAGGGATTGGTAAGTCAGAAGTAGTCGAAGGTATCGCACGTTCAATGAACGGCTTCATGATTGATTTACGTCTTGGACAAATGGATCCTACAGATATCCGTGGTGTTCCTTATTATAACAAGGACCTCGGTGTTATGGACTGGGCTCCGCCAGTTGATCTTCCTACAGCGGAATTTGCCGCACAGTATCCAGTTGTTGTACTGTTCTTAGACGAAATGAATTCGGCGGCTCCTGCTGTACAAGCGGCGGCTTATCAGTTAATTCTCAACCGTCGTGTTGGCAAATACACCCTACCAGACAACGTGGTAATGATTGCCGCAGGTAACCGCGAAAGCGACAAAGGTGTTACATACCGTATGCCTACTCCGCTTGCAAACCGTTTCGTACACATTGAAATGCGAGCTGACTTTACAGCATGGGCTGACTGGGCTGTAAACAAAGGCATCCACACGGACGTTGTTGGTTACCTCTCATTTGCCAAGCAAGACTTGTACGACTTTGATGCAAAATCTGCAAGCCGTAGTTTTGCTACTCCACGCTCGTGGACATTTGTTTCTGAGTTGCTGGAAGACGACGATTTAGACGAAACAACAGCAACTGATCTGATTGCTGGTGCAATTGGCGAAGGACTCGCTGTCAAGTTTATGGCACACCGCAAGGTTGCAGGCAAGTTGCCTAATCCAGAAGATGTGTTGTCGGGCAAGGTTAAAGACCTCAAAGTTGACGAAGTGTCAGCACAATACAGTTTGGTTATCTCAATGTGCTACGAACTCAAGCAGTACATTGAAGAACACAAAGATGATAAAGAGTTCCACAAAATGTCGGATAACTTCTTCCGCTTTATGATGGATAACTTTGAAACAGAGCTTGTTGTAATGGGTGCTCGTATTGCACTTACTACATACAACCTTCCATTCCAACCAACTAAGTTGAAGAACTTCGACGAGTTCCATCAGCGTTACGGCAAGTACATTCTAGCTAGCCAAGGTTGATACCAGTCGTGAGAGCGGTCCGTTTTATCGTTATCGAGGCATAGGGCATGCTGGACCGCTCTCCCCCCTCTGCCCTAAACGCATCATTGCAGTTACACAATATGATGACAACTCCCGAAAAGATAAACAACAAATATACTCTTGTCCAAAGAGTATACACAGAATACAATCCAGTAGAATGGATGAATCTAATCAGCAGTGTAAACAACCAGTTCGGACGTTCAGGCAAACGCTGGCAGTGGATTATGAACAACGAACTAAGTCAAGGCAATGCGTGGGTAGTAGACTTCTACTTCGAAAATCCTCACGATGCCATCATGTTCTCACTTAAATACTAGTATGAGATACAAGATACGAAAGCTGGACGGTCGCTACAGTTACAGAGAATTTTTTAAATATTGTATTGTGTTTAACAACATAATGGCGCCCAAATACAAAGACGTAGAAGCATTTAACAACTGTTTGCTATGGTTTACACAAACTTACGGTGCCAGCACAGAAATACGTCAATGGAAAGATATTCATAGATACTACTATACCATGGGTATCTCATTTTTAGATGATACTGTAATTCCTGAATATGTAAATCGCTACTGGAGCTGGACAAACGGTTACGAAGATTTGCGTATCTATGTAAAAGGCGATAAGGAACTAGGCTTTTTCAAATTATCTGCATTAGGCAAGTAAATGGCAATACCAATAGTCTTTGTAAGATATGCACCCGGTGCTTGCGGAACATTTTTATTAACATTATTGCAGACTAGTTCGCAAGTAGCTTGCTGGAATCCAGAATTAGAATTTATTAAAAATACCAGTAACTTTGAAGATGAATTTTATAAGTGGTTTATAACAAAATTTACCAATGATTTATCAGGGCACATTGTCCACGAACCTCATCATCCATATAAACTACACTTTTTTAGCAGTAGGTATCCTCGAGGAGACGATATCACTGAAGAAGGATTTATTCAGCTGTTAAGTCAAAATCAAGACCGTTTGTTCCTGGACAATATCGCTTTGAACAAATACACTGCGATGCGACTAAACAAACCAGTTATACCTGTTTTTGCAAAAAATAGTCCAAGTATTAACATTCAAATTGATTCAGAAAGTGAAAAGTGGTTCCATCGGACAAGATGGGTAAAACTATTCGGCATAGAAAATAATTTTTTTATTTCAAAGCAAGAACATCCAGACTATGTAAAAGTAAGAAATGACATGTCTAAATTAAAATTTCGTAACCAGTATCAATTCGACGAAAGTTGGTATTCGTTTATTAAAAAAAATATAATCAACGACCCAACTGTTAAGACTTTTAAAAATTATGACTCTATTATTGCTGATCCAAGCAATCACAATTCGCCCAATTACTTTATTAATTTAAGTAATATACTTGATAAGACAATCGCAGTCGATCACATACATCAAATTTTTAACTATTTAAATTTTGACTTTAACAGATCGTTAGTAGAAAAATGTTACAATCATTACTACGAAACAAACATATTGCCGATTATAAACTACAAATCATTAGGTTGACAGTTTTTATACAAACCCTTATAATATATACATAAGTTAGAGGAGCAGACTATGTCAAGCGCAGATACTACAGCAAACACCAAAGAAAACGACAAGTTCAAAGATCTTATTGGTCCTACAGATCCAGCATTGGATCGTGTGGTTCGTGAAAAACTGGTAACTGCCCGTGTAGGTATGTTGCTCCGTGCTAGTTTCTTTGGCAACCTTGCTACTCGTTTAAAACTTACTAATGCAGACGAATGGTGTCCTACTGCGGCAACAGATGGCCGCAACTTCTACTACAACACTCGCTTTATCGAAATGCTCAAGCCAAAAGAAATTGAGTTCTTGTTTGGTCACGAAGTGCTACACTGTGTGTACGATCACTTTGGTCGCAAAGGCGATCGCGATCCTCAACTGTGGAACATTGCAAACGACTACTGTGTAAACGCAGATTTAAAAAAGCACCGCGTAGGAGAGTTTATTACTAGTGTTCCTTGCTTGTTTGACTACAAGTATGAAGGTATGAGCTCAGAAGAGATCTACGACGAACTGTACGAAAATGCAGAAAAAATTGATATGGATCAATTGCTAGATCAAATGATTGACGAGCACCTAGATGGAGACGGACAAGGCGGAGAAGAAGGCGAAGGCAAAGGCCCTGTTAAAATGAGTGCCGAAGAACGTGCTCAGGTTCGTGACGAAATCAAAGAAGCAATGTTACAAGCGGCACAGGCTAGCGACCCAGGCAATATTCCTGGAGGTGTTAAGCGTCTTATTCAACAGCTCACGGAGCCTAAACTGAACTGGCGTGAACTGCTTGCAATGCAATTAGAAAGCACTATTAAGAGCGATTATACATTTGCTCGTCCTAACCGTAGGGGCTGGCACATGGATGCTGTATTACCAGGCATGCGTAACGACGACATGATTGACATTGCTATTGCTATGGACATGAGTGGATCAATTGGCGATGCACAAGGACGTGACTTCCTTAGCGAAGTTAAAGGCATTATGGGACAATTCGATCAGTACCGTATCCACTTGTTCACATTTGATACACAGTGTTACAATCCACAACAGTTTGACAGCGACAACCTCGATGAGATCACAGAATACGATCTACAAGGTGGAGGCGGCACAGATTTTGATGCTATCTTTAACTATCTAAAAGATGAGCAAATTGAGCCCAAACGACTGGTAGTGTTCACAGACGGTTATCCTTGGGGCAGCTGGGGTGATGAAAACTACTGCGATACAGTATGGATCATACATGGAGATAAAAACCCAAATCCACCATTCGGAACATGGGCACTCTACGAAGAATCAACCTGATTTTGACGGACTTGCTGTAGTAGCAGACTACGACTACAGCGATGCTCCCGAATGGGCATTACCAAGAGAGTGGTTAATAGATGGTACCTACCAACTTGAGTGGGAATCAATTTAACCAAAATCACCGCTAAACCACCTAAAAACAGCGGAAATAATATACGCCGTTAATTCTATAGCCGTAAATATACACATGTCAGACATTCAAGAAACATCATTGACTATAGCAGATATTGCTACATTAAAGCAGATTGTCGAAGTTGCTAGTAGCCGTGGCGCTTTTCGCGCAGAAGAACTTAGCCAAATTGGTGCAGTTTACGATCGAGTAAATGCATGGCTAGAAAGCATGACACCAGCAACAGAAGATGAAGCAGAACAAGGAGACTCCGATGCTTAAACATATAGGTAAACAAGGCGATCGAAAGATTGCAATTATTTTTAGAGAAGTGCCTGGTGAGGACCATATGGCATTGGTCGTGTACCCAGACTTAATGAAAGTCGAAATGCACGATGCACTTATGAAGGCCATCGAAAGCCCTGAAGGTCAACAAGCTAACAATCTTGGAGAAGCAATTCACAGCAAATTGTTCCCAGACGGGCGTCAAATGCTAGCGGCACTACACGCAGAAGGCATGTTGAAAAAAGTACAATGCGAAACCATTACTGTTACACCTGCACCGAACGCTACAGTACGTCTCGACGAGCTTAACAACATTGTTCGCGAAATGGAATCAGGCGCTGATGCAGCTCGCAAACTTGCCGACCTGGATGCTGATGCTGGGTATACTGGTAAAGCAAGCCGTAAAGATGACTACGGTCGTGAAGTAGGTGCTCCACCAGCAAGTGCGGCTCGTAACGCTCCATTGGCCGGCGGTAACCAAGGCGCATTAGACGATTCGGCTATTGCCAATAATCTTAAAGCTCAAGCAGAAAAGATGGCTGCAGAAGCACAAGGATTGCTTGCAGAAAGTGAGCGCATGGTTGCCGAAGCAAACGAAATGCTTGGCATTAAACCAACAGCAAAACGTGGACGCAAGCCCAAGGCTAAGGTTGCAGATGCAACTAAAGGTTGATATTACCGAACAATGGGAAGACTTGATTAGTACAGTAGTACAAGATCAAGTGCCTATTGGGTGCGTTAAAAAAGTTTTGTTTAAACTTCGAGGCGGAAAACAAAAAACTATCAATCTGCAAACACTAAGAAAACAAGGACTTGAGATAGAAGAAATCGAAACTGTGATTACTCGCAGTATGTTTGATCTCAAAGATGACATCACAAACATGGATTTTGTTATTGATGTAAATCGTGTAGCAGAATATGTTCAACCTTTAACCGATAAAATATTAGAAAAACTATGAAAGTAAAATTAGTATCATACTCGCAACCTGCAGGCGAAATTGAAGGATTAGAAAACGTTCAAGATCTTATTGCTTATGCAGCTCGTGTAAGCAACCCAAGCAATCAACTTAACACAGAAACTTCAACTAAACTTCTAAACTATCTAGCAAAGCACAAGCACTGGAGCCCATTTGAAATGGTAAGTGCTTGTTTGGAAATCGAAACCACTCGTGATATTGCCCGCCAAATATTACGTCATCGTAGTTTCAGTTTCCAGGAGTTCTCTCAGCGTTATGCTGATCCTACTACAGATTTAGATTTTGAACTCCGCGAAGCAAGATTGCAAGACGAAAAGAATCGTCAAAACAGTGTAGCATTGGATATCGAAAACAACGAAGAGCATGCCAGACTGATGATAACTTGGGATGAAATGCAACAAGAAGTTATTGATACAGCAATAAATGCTTATCAATGGGCTATTGCTAACGGTATTGCCAAAGAACAAGCTCGTGCAGTACTACCTGAAGGCAACACAGTAAGTCGCATGTACATGAACGGAACACTACGTTCATGGATCCATTACATTGAACTTCGTGCCGCAAACGGTACACAATTAGAGCACATGGAAATTGCTCGTGCAGTAGCAAAAGTTATCACAGAGATCTTTCCACTTGCAGAAGATTACATTTCATAAGTTCAACATGGGCGATGTAGACGATGTCGAAGTCTATGCCGCCCAGCCTATCTACGAGTGGCTACAAACAGAAGCTGGTAAATGGGTAAATGAACATTGCGAAGATCTTTATTGGCAAACTGTTGCAAATCCTGACACATACGGTTGGACTGTTATATTAAGAGGCAGTATCACAGACAAACACGCAACAGAATATTATTTGAGATTTGGCAATGAATCCCGTTAGCATACCATTCTTTGGAATCGACCGACAGTATAATGATCTTCGTGAAGAAATATTAGACGCAACGGACCGTGTGCTACGCAGTGGACAAGTAATGGGAGGAAATAATACCGCCGAATTCGAAACTTGGCTTGCCAAAAAGAATCGAACCAAATACGCAATCACTGTACACAGTGGCACCAATGCACTAGAAATACTGGCTAGTTTTTACTTAAAATATCTTGTGGTTACAGATAACCCTTCTACTCCTACAGTGGGTATACCTACAGTAACATTTCCTGCTACAGCAAATGCATTTATCAGAGCAGGGTGGAATGTTACATTACTAGACAGCGACAGTTACGGACTTTGTAGACTAGGCGAAAATCCTGTTTTCGATCTATATGCAATGGTTGGTATATTTGGACACAGTGTGGACAACTTGTACGACGATGCATGGATCGGTGCACACAATGTAATTGAAGACGGTGCACAACACTGGCTATCAAAAAACTGTCAAAGATTCTCTACTACTGCAATTAGTTTTGATCCTACAAAAAATTTAGGAAATTATGGCAATGGCGGTGCTATTGTAACCAATGATTTACAATTATACGACTACGCACGTCGTTGGAGGAATCACGGTAAAGGGGCAGCAACAACAGACACTGGTAGCAACAGCAGGATGAGCGAAGTTGAATGTGCTCAGATGCTTGTTAAGAGTCAGTACATAGACGAATGGCAAAAGCGCAGAGGCGATATTGCTGCATACTGGATGGAGAGATTAAATGAAGCCGGGATACGAACTCTCATTGATCGCAAGAACTTTGATGATCATTGCTATCATAAGTTTGTTATTGATGTAGACAACAGAAATCAATTAAAGGATCGCTTGAAATATCGTGGCATAGAATCGAGAGTACATTATCAAACGCCACTACACGAAATGCACTGTTTTGCTAATACAGACAAACCAGATTTGTTTGCTAATGCTAGTGCATTGTGCCGACGTGTATTAAGTCTTCCTATCTACCCAGAGCTCACTGATTTAGAAATTGAGTACATAGCTGACTCGGTGATTGATTGTAACGCTGAGTAAAATATTTTTCTAGCCAAACCCACTCATATGTTAATTTTAAAGCGTCAAAACTGCCCTGTACGCTATCGTAGTATTCAATAGCATCTGCTGCACCCTTCATACTCCAATCGCCTATAGCATCGCCTTGTAGGTTTACTTTTAACCATTGGTTCAACCGCCATTCATTATCAATATCGGGTAAACTGTGGTACAGTTTAATACATTCCCTAAAAGCACTACGCCATGCAATCCACGGATCGTCTGCATAGCGAGCAACTCCGCTTAATACTGGCACAACTTCGTGTGGCTGATCTAGTGTAAAGTCTAATCCAGCAGCTGGGTTTTCCATTACCAGTTTTTTATTGTACATGATCATTCCCATATGACCATATGCAAGTCCATTTACAGGATTATAGGCATGATAGATGTAATGTTTAGGCTGTTGCAATCTGTCAGGTTGTACACTCCAATCAAATTTTGGATCGACTTCTAATTTAGCAAACACACAGTATGCCCAATCTGTATTACTTGCTTCTAATGCGGCACGATATGCTTCAGCTCTGCCTTTTACTCCGTCTACACGAACCACACGATTAGGTTTATGTTGTGTACACTTACACAAATGTTCCCAGTTGCGCTCGGCATTTGATTCGCCGTTGCTGATAAACACAATATCAATAGGATTATCGTCTACCGCTGGGCCTTCTTGTGTAATATAAGGATAATCATAAACCTGAGTCCTTAGTACAGTTTTTACTTCTCTAGGAACCAGAACACTACCGCAACCTTTACTAAGTTTAATTACTGTTTTTGTTTTTTCTTGCCATAAAGAAATAGTAGGAGCATCAATTATTTTATTTTTATAGAATTGAACAACCGGCGAAGCAAAAGTATAAGACCATATTGCTGGCACAACACTATCAGTTTCGTATCGTACCGTATTCGGAGGAAATCTTTTTACAACAATGTTTTCAACAAAGTGTAATGTTTCGAACCACTCTAATATTTCTAGATTTTCTGTTTTAGATAAAAAGCTAGGCACATGAACATAAAATGTATCGCCGAACTTTTGTTCGTTACTAGGAAATACATGTAGCATATCTGTTTGCCATTCGCTAGGATGCCATGTAAAATCAAAATCTGTATAATCACAAATGTCAGCTGTTACCCAACAATATTCCCAATCAACTTTGCCGAGTGCTCTACGCATAGTGCCCAAGTAATTGCTGATATATCTGGTGTTTACGTCACCAGCATTGTGGCTATCTGGTGTATGTTTAATATGTAACCGAGGAACACTTTGTACACGTTGTACAGTGTTGTGCGCTCGATTATACTCTTGGCTGTTATTTTTAGGAATCAACATGGTACCACCATTGGCTTGGTGCTGACTAGGCCACACATGAATTTGATTTGATTCCCACGGAGCTGGCTCCCAACTAAAATCAAAACAGGAATAATCATTGTGACGATCTAACATCCATAAGTATCTAGTCCTGCAAAGTTTACAGGCTTCTTCTGTACTGTGCTGATCAGAGTAAAATATATCAAACATGATTCGTATCGATGAAATATATTATAACGTATTTTTTCAAAAACTCAAACATTTTGAGCAAACCGGGCTGAAATGGTTTGATCCTTTTGGTAGTACAGACCTTAACGATCTTGTTAGTATTCCTGCAACAATTCATGCAAGGCACTTTTTATTTTACGATCAAGAACCATTGCACAGGCACCATATCGAAAACTTCTTCAAACAATATACCAACATCTACAAAGGAGAACAAATCCTTGTACACAGCGAATACGCCAGTGAAGATGTTGAATGGTTGTGCAATACTTATGGGTTCCAAGATTACCATTATTTTTTCCACGGGTGGGCTGCACTAGATTGGTACAGAGGATATAATAGAACTTTCTTGGGAACCGATCCATTGGATAGAAATATCCAGCACACATTTCTTTGTCCTAATAATATAATAGGCGGAGAAAGAAAACACCGTTGCGAACTGTTTAGCGAGTTAGGAAAACGAAATTTAATCAAAAACAATTTAGTGAGTTTTCCTGAATACTGTCCGTGGGAAAAAGTATCTGCACTACAACTGTTTGAACAACTAAATTTACAATTACCTGATGTAACACTGCCACTAAAGTTTGACGATAAAAATGATTATCAACACGAAAGTCATTGTATAGATTTATGGGAACAAGGTAACAATAGTTTATTACAGGTTGTTACCGAAACAGTGTACACTGACAACAAAGTACATTTAACTGAAAAAATATTCAAACCTATTGTAATGCAACAGCCATTTATTCTAGTAGGTCCACAAAACAGTTTAAATTATTTAAAACGTTATGGGTTTAAAACATTTGAAACTGTGTGGGACGAAAGTTATGATATTGCACCAGCAAGTCAACGTATAACCAGGGTTGGAAATCTATTAGAAGAATTAGAACATAGCAATTGTAGAGAATGGCTAAATGAACAATGTGCTCCTATAGTAGAACACAACTACAACTGGTTTTACAATGGCGGCTTTGAACAGGTGTTATGGGACGAACTAACTGCAATGATGGAACAATGGTAAAGTTTTATTTTGATCGTATAGTAGACGGAAAACCTTATCCAAACTTGGCAATTCATCAAGCACAGCCATATACACCCGAATGGCGCGAATTTAGCAAAAAATGGCCCTTTTCTGAACCAGTGCATTTTTTAGAATATTTAGAAAAAGAAAGCATTGAATATCAACTAGTTACAACTCCAGAAAATGCAATTTACCCCATTTCTTTGAGTTTTTTTGATTTTAACGTAAAATGGTTCGATTTGATAAATTCAGCTATATTGAGTGCTTTAAAGGCTAAAACGATTAAAATATGGTTTCTTTACAGCGAAGGCGATAATCCGTACATTATACAGGATCACTTAATACAACAATGTAACTCAGCAGGAGTAGATCCTGCACAGATACATTTTACTATTGCCAACTCAGCGGCTGACCGTATCAAAGGATTTAGTTATTTCGCTGATGACGAACTATTGTATGCGTTAAGA
>Ga0209138_1001114_pt1 | contig 23876 bp, 22 predicted proteins | sample SaaInl3SG_22_DNA_FD_184645 | JGI IMG/M metagenome (GOLD analysis project Ga0209138, IMG submission 184645) | Marine microbial communities from expanding oxygen minimum zones in the Saanich Inlet - ESP_153SG_22_DNA (SPAdes) (version 2) | ecosystem: Environmental > Aquatic > Marine > Intertidal...
CCCCAGAGCAAGGCTCAACCAGGGTGGTTTCCGAGGCTAACGCTGATCTCAATCTTGAACTGATGGAAAAAGTTGTTGAATTCGGTGGGGTTGGAAAAACAGCTGCTATTCCGGGTTACCGAGTGGCTGGAAAGACAGGCACCGCTCAGCTAAAAGACGGCTCCGGATACGGCAGTGAGTACGCTATTTCGTTCTATGGCGTTGCTCCTGCCGAAAACCCTAAGTTCGTGGTGGGTGTGACCATCTACCGCCCGGAAGGCGTTTCCAACTCGGCAAGGGCGACCCCTCCGTTCAAGGCGATCATGCAGCAGGCTCTCAAGCACTACAGAATTCCCCCTTCGACAACTGAATCAAGGGACATTCCTTCGGATAAGTTTGGCAAAGTCGATGTCAACGATTGATGCCGTCGCCAAGCATTTCAACCTAGAGATCATTGGCTCAGGTGACACTGAAGTCACATCGGTTGCGATGTCGAGCGGTTATGCAGGCCCTGGAAGCCTCTTCATTGCCGTTCAGGGAGCCAATGGCCACGGCCTAGACCATCTAGAGGATGCCATCAGCCGAGGTGCCGTGGCGGTGCTTAGCGATAGAGGGTCTAAAGCCCGAATACCTCAGCTCATTCACCCAAACCCCAGGCAGATAGCAGGAGAGCTGTCAGCAATGGTTTTTGGGACGAAGGATCTTGACCTAAAAATATTTGGCGTCACTGGAACCAACGGTAAGACTTCTACTGCCATTTACCTGCACCGACTACTGGAACAAATGGGTGTCCCATCGGGTCTGTCTTCTTCAGCACTTTCGCTGGTTGCAGGCGAAGCTGTTGCAGGGGACCTAACAACACCGGAGGCCCCACGGCTTCACTGGTTACTCAGTGAGATGGCAAAAAGCGGCGCCAAGGCGGCAGTCATTGAGGTTTCTGCTCAGGCTCTAGTTCGGAATCGAGTGGACGGGGTGTTGTTTGACATCGCAGGCTTTACGAACCTGTCTAGAGACCACCTGGACGACTTTGACTCAATGCTGGATTACCTGAGCGCTAAATCCAGGCTCTTCACAAACCAGTTTGCAAAGCGGTCAGTCATCAACTGCGAGGATCAATTCGGTGAGGAAATGCTGCAGCTGGTCGAATCTAAGGCTGTTGGAATAGGAAACGGTCTTGACTATCAAGCTCAAGAGGTTGACGGCAACCTTTTGGTCCAGGGCAAAGCCACGCTGAGCGCCAGTGCAAACCTTGGGGCATTGATGTCCAAAAACCTGGGGCTGGCAGTCGTGATGCTTCTCGAAGCAGGTTTTGAGGCCGAAAAGATAGCTGCGGCAATTGAGGCGGCAGATCTATCGGTTCCAGGCAGGCTTCAACAAGTCGCGGGTTCAAAACCTGCCGTTTTTATTGATTATGCCCACACGCCAGCCGCCGTGGCGGCGGCCTGTGAAGAGGTGAAAAGACTGTATCCAAAGTTCACACTGGTGCTGAGTGCCTCTGGAGACCGAGACCCCGGCAAGAGAACAGAAATGGGACTGGCTGGCGGTAGCTTCGCCGCAACAGTCGTGGTTACTGACCAGCACCCACGTTCCGAGGATCCTGCGGTTATTCGAAAAGCGGTTCTAGACGGCGTGCTTCAAAAACTTTCAAGGGCCAACGTCTTTGAGGTGGCAATGCCTGCAGAGGCGATAGCCAAGGCCGTGGATCTGACCGAGAGCGGTGAGGCAATCCTGTGGTGCGGACCGGGTCACCTAAAGTATCGCGAGGTGAAGGGTGTAAAAATCCCCTTTGACGCCTTTGAAGCCACGAAAGCAGCGCTGAAGATTTGATTGAGATGACTCTTGCCGAAATTGCAAGCGCCGTTGATGGCGAACTTGTTTTTGGTTCCCCTGAAGCAGTAACTTCCGGCCTCTCGACCACCGACTCAAGGCAGCTGGATCAGGGGGGAATCTTCTTCGCCAAAATTGGAAAAGACGAAGACGGGCACCAGTATTTGGCTGAGGCGCTTGCCAAGGGTGCCAGTCTCGCAGTTGTATCAAGCGCTGACAGAGATATTTCCTTGCCGCAGATTATGGTCAAGGACACAGTGGTTGCATTGTCCTTGCTGGCAAAGCACGTGCTGGAGAACATTAGAGCTGCGGGGGAAATCACCGTCATCGGAATTACCGGCAGTAACGGCAAGACCTCGACAAAGAACATGCTCAGAGACATTCTTGGGCAGGTGGGCCCCACGGTCGCACCTCAGGGGTCCTATAACAACCTCGTAGGCTTGCCCACTACCGTTTTGAAGGCCGATTACAAAACCAAGTTTCTGGTGTTGGAGTATGGCGCTGCGGGCCGCGGCTCGATAGCAAAACTGGCCAAGTGGACGAAGCCGGACGTTTCAACCGTTCTAAAGGTAGGACTAGCCCATGCCGGGGTGTTTGGAGGCGTCGAACAAACCGCGCTGATAAAAGCCGAGCTTGTGGAATACACGACCAAACACGTCGTGCTGAATTTCGACGATCCGATTGTCAGGGACTACCGACCGATGGATGGTGTGACAGTTTCTGGCTTTGGTTTTGACAGTGAAGCAAGCACGAGAATTATCAGCACTGAAATCGGCCTGGCCGGCACCGATGTCAGGTTCAAGACTGCCTCTGGTGTCGAAAGAGCGTTGAAGCTAAAGATACTGGGAGAGCACCAGGCGTTGAATGCAGCCGCTGCTTTAGAAATCTGCTCGGTGCTTGGCATCGAGAACACAGTTTGCTTTGATGCTCTTGAGAACATGGAATTCGCAGAGCGCTGGAGAATGCAGCTACTGGAAAGCGAAGCCGGTTACAGCGTCATCAACGATGCCTACAACGCCTCACCGGATTCGATGAAGGCCGCCCTGCAGACCCTTGCCGTTATCGGCAGGTCCGGGCACAGAACAGTCGCCGTGCTGGGCTACATGGCTGAACTTGGCGAGATTTCTGATCAAGAGCACCAGAGCATCGGGCTGTTGGTCGTGAGATACAACATAGACAAGCTTTTTGTGGTTGGCCAAGATGCCAAATTGATTCACATGTCGGCTACGGCCGAGGGTAGCTGGGATGGCGAATCTCAGTTCTACGGCTCTGCCGACGAGGCTTTCACAAAGATTAGTGGAATGCTAATCCCAGGCGATGTGGTGCTGGTTAAAGCCAGCAACGCATCTGGTCTTAGGTTCTTGGGAGATAAATTGGCAGGTGTTGCATGAGAGCCCTATTAGCCGCCGGTGGAATCTCGCTGTTTATTTCACTTTTCGCAACTCCCGCATTCATCGCACTATTTAAGTCACTGAACTGGGGTCAGTTCATCCGCGACGACGGACCTCAGGCCCATCACACCAAACGTGGCACTCCAACAATGGGTGGCATTGTGATTCTGGCCTCCGCGGTGGTGGGGTATTTTTCGGCAAAGTTCATAAACGGGGAAACCCCGTCGGCATCGGCGCTACTGGTTATCTTCATGATGCTGGGACTAGGTCTGGTTGGGTTCATAGACGACTTTCTAAAGGTTAGAAACCAGCGCAGCTTGGGTCTTGGGGGATGGGCAAAAATCGCCGGCCAGGGAGTCGTGGCAATAGCGTTTGCCGTGTTGGCGTTGCAGCTGCCAGACGAGCGCGGCCTAACGCCGGCGTCAACCTCAATTTCGCTATTCAGGGACCTACCTTTGGACCTGTTCTTCTGGGGCAGTTTCATCGGGATGGGCTTGTTTATCGCCTGGGTTTACCTGCTGGTGGCTTCGGCCTCCAACGGCGTGAACATCGCTGATGGTCTTGACGGGCTGGCTTCCGGATCGCTTGTGATTTCAATCGGAGCATACGTTGTAATCGGCTTTTGGCAGTTCAACCAAAGCTGTGCGACAGTTACCGAAAACCTGAGCTCCTGTTACGAGGTTCGGGATCCGCTCGACACCGCTGTAATTGCAACCGCAATAGTCGGAGCATGTCTGGGATTTTTGTGGTGGAACACTTCTCCCGCCCAGATATTTATGGGAGACACTGGCTCCCTAGGTCTGGGTGGTGGGCTGGCAGCTCTGGCAATCGTTTCGAGAACTGAGCTGCTACTTGTTCTAATTGGAGGCCTCTTCGTAATCGTGACCGGGTCTGTCGTGATTCAGCGGCTCTTTTTCAAAGCATCCAGAAAACTCACGGGCGTTGGCAAGCGGGTTTTCTTGATGTCACCGCTTCACCACCACTTCGAGCTGAAGGGCTGGGCTGAAATAACTATCGTTGTCAGATTCTGGATTATTGGTGCACTCTGCGCCGTTGCCGGGGTGGGCTTGTTCTACGTGGAATGGATCTACGGCATATGACAATCCCTGAGTCTTGGCATGGCAACTGGGCTGGCTTGAATGCCCTGGTGCTAGGACTTGGCAAATCTGGCTTTTCAGTGGTGGACACTCTGACCGAACTGGGTGTAAACACTGCTGCTGTCGGCGATAACGCCAGCAAAGAGCTGGTTGACCTGTGCGAGCTGATTGGGTCAAAGTTTTACGCTTCATCAAAACCATCAGTCTTAGATCAAATAGGTTTTAAGCCTGATTTCGCCGTCGTGTCCCCGGGGTTTAGCCCCAGCCATCCATTGGTAGTCGAGCTTGAGCGACTTGGGGTTCCACTCATGGGCGACATAGACCTCGCCTGGCGTCTAAATGACAAAAACCACAAAAAGACAGAGTGGATCCTGATAACCGGCACCAATGGCAAAACCACCACCAGCGAACTAACGAGCAAAATCCTTGCCACCGCGGGTCACAGTGTTATCGCCTGCGGCAATATTGGAACACCAATTCTCGACGCGGTCAGGGACCCCGTCGAGTACGAGTTCCTCGTTGTTGAGATTTCAAGTTTTCAGCTGCATTACCTGGGTGAAATCACTCCGGTGGTTAGTGCCTATTTGAACATTGCCGAAGATCACATTGACTGGCATGGCAGCTTCTTGGAATACGCCAAAGCGAAGGCCAAGGTGTTCCAGGGAACCAAATCAGCCATCATTTTCAACGAACAGGATCAACAAACCCTAAAGGCCGCGAGGGCGGCTGAGGTCAAGGAGGGCTGCCGGGCTGTGAGCTTTAGTTTGTTTGCTCCGCAGGTTTCTTCCGTTGGGTTTATCGAGAACCTATTGGTGGACAGGGCTTTTCTTGATGACCGAGGTAATCAAGCGCTTGAGTTGGGTGAACTGGATGACATTGCGCAAATAGCCGCTGTTTCTAGTCAGCTGATGGCAAATTGCGCTGCAGCGGCTGCAATCGCGAGGGCTTTGGGTGTTGAGCCAATGGACATCAAACGTGCATTCCTTGACTTCAAACTTTCGCCTCACCGAAATCAGCTTGTTGGGGAAATTGCCGGTGTTCGGTTTATCAACGACTCCAAGGCAACCAACGCTCATGCAGCCAAGGGCTCGCTAGAAACGTTGGATTCTGTGGTTTGGATTCTGGGCGGCCTGCTAAAAGGGGTGGACCCCGAGCCTTTGATAGTCGCGAATGCGGCAAAGATAAGAGCTGCAGTGCTATTGGGCCTAGATAGCAGCGAACTTGCTGGTCTTTTTGCAAAGCACCTGCCAGAGATTTCGGCAGTTGTCTGCGGCCAACAGTTTCCGATGCGAGATGCTGTTGATCTGGCTGTCACACTTTCAGAGCCAGGCGACACGATTTTATTGGCGCCGATGGCGGCCTCCATGGATCAATTTGTTGACTACGCTGACCGCGGGGACCAGTTCATTGCCGAGGTGAAGAAGTTGGAGGCAAAGTGAGCACAACAAAGCAGCCAACGCGCCACGCCTTCCGGGCGCAATCAAAGCCCTATTATTTCTTACTCGCAACCACAGTTTTAACCGTGTTAGTTGGTTTGGTGATGGTTGCCAGCGCGTCATCGGTGGACAGTTTCAAGGAGACAGCAAATGCTGGAAGCACAGTTTTTAGGCAGGGTGGCTTTGCAATAATCGGCATGACTCTCTTGGCTGTCATTGCGTTTGTTCCAGTGCAATTCATGCGAAGAACCGGGCTGATAGCGCTTTATGTGACCCTGGGGTTGCAAGTCCTGACTGTGTTTTTTGGTATCGAAATCAATGGAAACCGAAACTGGTTGGACATAGGTTTTACCAGCATTCAACCTTCTGAGTTTCTAAAGCTTGGCTTGATCCTGGCTTTTGCACACCAGCTTTCTAAGCTCACCGATGATCCTTATAAAAACCGGCAGATTTGGATTTGGCTTGGGGGCTATTCACTGGTAGCGCTGGTTCTGGTGGTGCTGATGGGAAAGGACATGGGAACCGGAGTTGTGATGGCAGTTTTGCTTCTCGGGATGTTCCTCATCGCCGGGCTCCCGTGGTCATATTTCTTCAGCGTCTGCCTGCTTGGGGTTTTGGCGATGGTTGCGCTAGTTATCCAGTCGCCCTCAAGACTGGTTCGTTTTGAAGCCTGGCTAAATCCGTCTGCCGCCGATCCAATGGGAGTGAATTGGCAGTATCAGCATGGAACGTGGGCGCTTGCCTCCGGCGGCATCTCGGGAACTGGCCTTGGGCGTTCCAAGCTGAAATGGAGTTGGATTCCAGAGGTCGAGAATGACTTTATCTTCGCGGTGATAGGCGAGGAGCTTGGCCTGTTTGGAGCCCTGTTTGTGATTGCACTGTTCTTGGCAATCGGGCTCGTCATGTTCACTATTGCAAAGAGCCAAACGAGTCTCTTCTCAAGAAATTTGGTTGTTGGTGTGATGCTTTGGATTGTGTTGCAGGCCATGATCAACATCTCCGTGGTGCTGGGGCTGCTTCCGGTTCTGGGCGTGCCGCTGCCGTTGATTTCTGCAGGAGGCTCATCCTTGATTTCCACACTCGCAGCGATCGGTGTGGTGTTGGCTGTCGAGCGAGATCGGGTTTCAAAACTGGGACGGTCCAGAAGTTGAGCACGTTCCTGTTGGCTGGTGGTGGCACCGGCGGGCACGTAAACCCCCTGTTGGCGCTTGCAGAAGAGCTCAGGAACCAAAAGCATGAAGTCATTGCACTTGGCACGAAAGAGGGCCTGGAGACCAGGCTGGTGCCCAATAGGGGCTTTGAGCTTGCAACGGTTGCCAAGTTGCCACTGCCAAGAAAAATCTCACCATCGATGCTTGCCTACCCTTTTCGGCTGTTGGTAGCTTCTCTGAAAGTTTCGAGGCTAATAAGGTCCAGAAGAGTCTCCTGCGTGGTTGGCTTTGGTGGTTACGCTTCGGCTCCTGCGTATCTTGCCGCCTGGCTGACCAGAACCCCGCTGGTGGTCCATGAGGCAAATGCTCTTGCAGGCTTTGCCAACAAGCTGGGCGCTCGCCTCACAAAATTTGTTGCCGTGACTTTCCCCAATAGCAATCTTCGAAATGCTGTCCTAACGGGCATGCCAATCCGCAAAGAAATTGTCACCTCCGCCGCTGGCTATGACAAGCAGCAGGCCAGGGTTGAAATGGGGCTGGACCCGATGTTGCCGACTCTCTTGGTAACCGGCGGCTCCCTCGGAGCTAAAACCATTAATGAAACAATCTTGTCGAGCCTAGATCAGCTGGTTGCAGCGGGTGTTCAGGTTCTGCATATCGTCGGCGAAGCTGCCGGACTCGATGCGCTTTCGAAGCCCGGCTATGTCCGCATGTCCTATTGCAACGCGATGGATGTTGCAATTGCAGCCAGCGACTTTGCAGTGGCAAGAGCTGGTTCTTCTACTGTCTCTGAATTCGCAGCCTGTGGGCTGCCGGCGCTGTATGTCCCATACCCGGTTGGTAACGGGGAGCAGCGCTTGAACGCGGCGTCGTTAGTCGAGAATGGGGGTGGGTTGATCGTGGAGAATGCTGATTTCACCGCATCGTTTATTCAGCAGACTCTCATTCCGGTGTTATCTAAGAAATCAGAGCTTGCCAAAATGTCTGCGGCAGCCAAGGAGCAATCAATTGTGGATGCGACAGAGCGTCTTGGGCATTTAGTTGCAAAAGCGATGAATACTTAGACACGTGATTAAGCCAGATTTTAGCCAAGCCATCCCGAACGATCTGGGAACCTGTCATTTCATTGGTATCGGTGGGTCTGGGATGTCAGGAATCGCAAGATTGCTTTTCCAGATGGGCCATAAGGTCACCGGCTCTGATGTTCGAACAAGCCCCAATGTTGACGCGCTTATGGCCATGGGGATAGACATCGCAATTGGTCACGATGCCAAGAATCTTGGGGATGCAGACACGGTTGTGGTGACTTCGGCGCTGTGGGAAACCAATCCAGAGCTGCTTGAGGCCAAGCAGAGAGGGTTACCTGTTCTTCACCGCTCGGCACTGCTAGCTCATTTGGGTTCAGCGGGGGTTCTGATTGCAGTCGCGGGAGCGCACGGCAAAACCACTTCTACGGGCATGGTTGTAACCGCGCTCAGCAAATTGGGCGCTGATCCAAGTTTTGTTAACGGGGGAGTAATTCAGGAATATCAGGCTTCTAGCGCCTTTGGTTCAGGTGAGCATTTTGTGATCGAAGCAGATGAGTCTGACAGCAGCTTTTTGCATTACAAGACCAGTGTGGCTCTGATTACAAACGTGGACCCCGACCACCTTGACCACTTTGGGTCTCTGGAGGCCTTTCAGGGCGAGTTCGTAAAATTTGCCAGCGCAGCGTCTGATTTTGTTGCGATCTCGGTAGACGATGCGGGGGCCGCCGCAGTGCTTGTAAAGCTCACCAACCGCAAAATAGTGGGCTTCGGAAAAGCAGAAACGGCCGATGTTCGGTTGACAAAGATTGATTCCAGCGGACCGAGAGTTAGTTTTTCCGTTTCGTACTTAGGTGTCGAATGTGAAGCCACTTTGAAAATTCCTGGGGAGCACAATGCCCAGAATGCCGCCGGTGCCATTGCGGTGTTAGTTGGCCTGGGCTTTGATTTTGCAGATTCGGTAGCGGCAGTGGCTGAATTTGGAGGGACCGATCGCAGGTTCCAGCTTCACGGTGAAAAGCGCGGAGTGAGCGTCTATGACGACTTTGCTCATCATCCAACCGAGGTGGCAGCAGCGCTCAAGGCTGCCAAGGCCAGCGTCGGAGAAGGCCGAATCATCACGGTTTTTCAACCGCATTTGTTCAGTCGCACCAGGATCTTCCATAAAGAATTTGCTGAGGCGCTAAAGATTAGCGATGTTGCTATTGTGACTTCGATTTATGCGGCCAGGGAAGATCCAGAGCCTGGCGTGACTGCGAATCTGATCACTGACCTTGACCCCTCACAAGAACAGCTCATGTTGGTTCCTGAGTGGGATGACGTTCCCGCAGTTGCCGCCAGCATTGCTCGTGAGGGTGACTTTATTATGACCATGGGCTGCGGAGATATTTACAAGATGGTCCCCGCCCTGCTTGAAGCCCTGGAGGCGTAGTTGAAGCGTCCAGAGCGCGAATTGCTGGTTCAGGAAAAAAGACGACTTCGCGGATCAAAGACAGTTACAAAAACTAAGCGCACAAGGCTCGGACCATTTGGTATCTGGGGTCGAATCCTGGCTATATTCGGCCCAATTTCACTGGCTGCGATAGTTTTAGCAAGTTTTTTAACGCCCATGCTGGCGGTCGAGAAGATCCAGTTCGTGGGCAACGAGCGAATTTCCGATGCTGAACTGGAATCCGCGCTCGAGTCTCTATATCAGAGACCAATGACCACCATTAACGATGATGAGGTAGCGGAGCTTCTCGGGCATCTTGCGCTGATCGAGACTTTTACGACGCAGGCTGAACCACCTCACACATTGCGAGTCAGCATTAGAGAGCGGCAGCCGATTCTGATTCTTGTTCGACAGGGTAAAAACTATCTCTATGACGCCGCTGGCATTCAGATTGCAGCCACAGATGAAATAGCGGACTACCCCTTTGTAATCTTTGAGGGCAATCCCATCGAAAACCCCAAGTATTCAACTGCGGTAGATCTGTTGCTCTCGCTGCCCATGGAAACCTATAGCCAGGTATTTTCGGTTCAGGTCTCCGAAGCATCGACTGTAAAGTTGGTGCTCAGAGAGTCAAATTTGAGCGTGCTATGGGGCTCTACGGAGCAAGGGTTATTCAAGTCCGAAGTCTTGACCTCACTTCTGGATACCGGCCTGGAGAACGCTCTCACCGTTGACGTCAGCTCACCAAACGCACCGGTGGTGCAGTACCCAAATTCCTAGTCTGGATTTCGTTTGCGACACGCCCAAGCGCTTGGGCCCAATTCGCCGCTCTAAGGCCTACTTTCTAGGCGCAAATCGAATACTCGCCGAAAAGTTAAGCCTCAGCCTTAGCTTGAGAGTTTTTCACAAGGAGGCAACCGTGTCACAGACCCCGAACTACCAGGCAGTCATCAAAGTCGTTGGCGTCGGAGGTGGTGGCGTAAACGCGCTAAACCGCATGGTTCAGTCAGGCCTCAGAGGTGTTGAGTTTGTAGCGATCAACACCGACGCTCAGGCACTTTTGATGAGCGACGCCGATGTCAAACTGGACATCGGTCGGGACATCACACGCGGCCTGGGAGCCGGTGCAGACCCAGAGGTCGGAAGACGTGCTGCCGAAGAGCACGAGAGCGAGATTGAGGCAGCCCTGAAGGGCGCCGACATGGTGTTTGTGACCGCCGGTGAAGGTGGCGGCACAGGAACCGGTGGAGCACCGGTGGTAGCCAGAATTGCTAAGCGTTTGGGCGCTCTAACGGTTGGTGTTGTTACAAGACCTTTCAACTTCGAGGGCAAGCGCAGGGCCGTGCAGGCCGACGAGGGCATTAGCTCGCTGCGCGAAGAGGTAGACACTCTCATTGTGGTTCCAAACCAGCGCCTGCTGGAGATGGCAAATAAGAAGATTTCTGCCCTTGAGGCGTTTATGACTGCAGACGATGTCTTGCGCGCTGGAGTCCAGGGCATCAGCGATCTGATCGTGGTTCCAGGTTTGATCAACCTTGACTTCAACGACGTGAAGTCGGTTATGCAGGGTGCTGGAAGCGCTCTAATGGGCATTGGTACCGCAAAAGGTGAGGACCGAGCGGTCAGAGCAGCAGAGATCGCTGTTTCATCACCGTTGCTTGAGGCCACCATTGAGGGAGCTCACGGCGTGCTGCTGCTGGTTCAAGGAGCATCCGATTTGGGTCTGCATGAAATCGATGACGCCGCTCGACTGGTGCAAGAGGCAGTCCACCCAGAGGCAAACATTATCTTTGGAGCAACCATCGAAGACACTCTCGGTGACGAGGTTCGAATCACTGTTATCGCTGCCGGATTTGACGGTGGAGAGCCTAAGTACCGCAAGTTCGAGGCAACTGCTTTGGGCGTAGCTGCATTGGCTGCCGTGTCGGACACTTCGAACAGCTTTCCTGAGGATTCAGACTCATCCAGTGACCAGGAAGTTGCGCCAGAACAGCTAGATGTTCCAAGCTTTGTGTCCGAAGAGGCTGAAAGCTCCGATGATTCTGAAGAGCTGAAGGAAAAAGTTTCAGCACCTGGTTTCTTTGGCGACGACCTGGACTTGCCTGAATTCTTCCGTTGATCTCACTTGAATCTCGATACTTAGAGGTCCTAGATCGCATCAGCACGGCCGCCGCTGTTTCTGGTAGGACATCCGATGAAATCGAGCTTGTAGTCGTCACAAAGACTCATCCAGCCAGTGTTGTGGCTGAACTAATGGATTTGGGCCACAGAGTTTTCGGTGAAAATAAAGATCAGGAAGCAAAACCCAAGGCATTGGCTTTGGCCGAACTGAGACCTGACTTGTCGGCAAGCTGGCATTTTGTTGGCCAGCTGCAGTCGAATAAAGCCAAGAGTGTCCTTGGCTATGCCAGCACCATTCACTCTTTGGACCGAGGAAGTTTGCTGAAGGAGCTCACCAAGCAGCTATCCGCGACAGGTTCCGAGATCTCTTGCTTTATTGAGCTAAACCTGACCGATGACCCCAATCGTGGAGGCGTGGCACTGGAATCGATGCTGACGCTTGCTGAAAAGGCTGCAGCTGTGGATGGCTTGAAAGTCCTTGGAGTGATGGCGGTTGCAGGGCTTGATGTCGATCCGAGGGTTGATTTCGAAAGAGCAATCCGGGCCAGTGCAGAATTGCAAAGTGTGATGCCCGAAGCGGTGGCAGTTTCCATGGGTATGAGTGCAGACTACGAGCTGGCCATCGAAATGGGTGCGACACACGTCAGGGTTGGTAGCGCAATTACCGGCCCAAGGGGAAACAACTAATAGTCTTTGACCAACAAACTAGGAGTAAAAATGGGCATCGTTAGTTCGACAATGAATTATTTTGGCTTTGGCAGTTCTGAACCGGCCAAGTCTGAACCGGCTAAGCCAAGATCCAGTGCTCCTAGGCCCAGGAGGGCTTCCGACATGTCTGAAATTGTGACATTGGAACCCAAGACTTATGCAGATGCTAAGGAAGTTGCAGCTCACTTCCGCACCGGTGTCCCAGTTATTGTGAACATCGGCGACCTCAGCGAGGCAGACTCCAGGCGCATCGTTGATTTCATGCTTGGACTAAAAGAGGGCCTTGAGGGTCACCTCAGAAGAGTTACCGCCAAGGTATTTTTGCTAAGCCCTTCTCACGTTTCAGTCTCAGATTCAGATTCCGAACTTGAAGACGTCGACACCGAAGATCTAAATTAGCTAGATGACAATAATTGGCCTGACTCTCTATTGGGTCCTTCAGCTTTTTTTCTATGCAATGATCGTTCGCTTCATCGCGGAACTTGTAATGAGTGTCAACCGCGGTTGGAAGCCAAAGGGCTTGCTATTGCCGATTTTTGACATCTGCTACACGGTCACTGACCCGCCTCTAAAGGTGCTGAGGCGCTATATTCCGCCACTTCGGCTTGGGCCAATAGCTTTGGACTTGGCATGGACCGTGTTGCTAATTGCAGTTCTTATCCTGCAGAGCTTTGCACGCGGGCTGTAACAGCCAATAACATAGAGCTCAAGCATAAAAAAATTTAGAAGAGGTTTAGCATGGCGATGTCGCCCGAGGATATTCTCAGCAAGCGGTTTTTGACTACAAAATTCCGTGAGGGCTATGACCAGGACGAGGTCGATGACTTCCTAGATGAAGTCGTCCTAGAATTCCGTCGTGTTCTTACTGAGAACCAAGACCTGAAATCTGACGGTAGCTCTCCAATTGAGGCTCTGTCGAACCCCTCAGAGGCAGCAGCCTTTCCAGTGGCCAGTGATGTTGTTGACAGCGCAGTACTCGAGGGCACTGATTCATCAAAGAGCATCATTGAACTGGCTCAGAAGCTCCATGAGGACCACGTTCGAGATGGCCAGGTAAAGCGTGACCAACTGGTTCGCGAGGGTCAAGAGCAGGCTGCGAGGCTAGTGCGCGATGCCGAGGCTGAGTCTCGTGAGGTTACTGGAAAAATGGAACTCGAGAAAAAGCAGATTCTGGAAAGAATCGAGGAGCTCAAGCTGTTCGAATCTGAGTACCGCGAACAGCTTCGTCGCTACATCGAAGATCAACTGGACACTTTAGATCGCGAAGGCATCGTAGCACCGGCAATCGAATTGGGTGATTCAAGTAGTGAACCTGCGGAGGCAGAACTTGCTGCAGAAGATGACCAAACCGATACGGCTGAAACTGATTCCGAGGGTGCCAAAAACTAACGGCGGCACCAAGCGAGTACTGCTCTACCTTGGCACCGCACTGGCCATCATCACGGTAGATCAGTTAACAAAATTCTGGGCCGAAGCCAACCTGACTGCCCAATCAGTGCCCGTGATTGGTGAATTACTAAGGTTTCGGCTGGCATACAACGATGCAGCAGCATTCTCGCTCGGAGTTGGCTACACCTGGGTCCTCACCTTGGCTTCGGTTGCGGCAACGATCGCGCTACTTATCTATGGGCCACGAGTGAAAACTGCCTACTGGGCTTTGATCGCTGGGTTTGTGCTCGGGGGAGCGGTCGGCAATGGAATTGATCGGGTTTTCAAAGACCCCAGTTTTTTCAATGGTCACGTTGTGGATTTCATCCAGATTCCCTTCAACTTTCCGATATTCAACCTGGCGGATAGCTTTCTGGTGATTGGTGTAATTCTTGCGGTCATTCAAATATCTCGGGGGGATGAGATCGGTGGCGGGCGTGCAGCCTAAAATGCTTCCAGTGCCGCCTGCTATGGCAGGCCAAAGGGCGGACGCTGGAATCGCGAAGATGCTCGGAATGTCCAGAACTCAAATTGCAGAGCTGATTCAATCTGGTGCAGTTTCGCAAAACGGACAGCCGATTGGAAAATCCGAGAGGCTCATTGAAGACGCCCTGGTTGAAGTCCACCTGAATGAAGCTAAGGCTGGCATTGAGGTCAGTGCCGAGGATGTCGCGGCTTTGAATATCGTTTTCGAGGATGAACACATTATCGTGATAGATAAGCCCTCCGGTGTGGTCTCTCACCCCTCGCAGGGGTTTGTTGGCCCATCAGTGCCGGGCGTGCTATTGGCAAGGGGTGTTCAGCTCACAACCTCTGGAGCGCAGGAGCGACAGGGCATCGTCCAGCGACTGGATGTTGGCACCAGTGGCCTCATGGTGCTGGCCAAATCAGAAGCGGCATATTCAACTTTGAAACAGGCATTTCGTGACCGCGTGGTGAAAAAGACCTACCACGCTCTGGTTCAGGGGCACCCTGACCCATCTGCTGGGACCATTGACACACCAATCGCCCGAAGTACAAAGCACGACTATAAGTTCACGATTTCTGCTGAGGGCAAGGCTGCCGTTACTCACTATGACACCTTGGAGATGTTGCCTGCGGCAGCCCTTATGAAGGTGGGGCTTGAAACTGGAAGAACTCACCAGATTCGCGTGCATTTCGCTCACTTCCGGCACCCATTGGTCGGTGACCCGCTCTACGGAGCTGATCCAAAGCTCGCGCAGGCTCTTGATTTGGATAGGCAGTGGCTACACGCCAAAAAGCTAGGTTTTGAGCACCCAATTTCGGGAGAATTTGTCGAGTTTGAATCTGATTATCCAGCTGATTTAGAAATCGCCCTCAATCGCCTCCGCGATGTCAACTTTCGCCTCTAACATAGGGGTTCTAAGAAAGGTGGAGTATGTCTGATAAGTCATTCGTTCACCTTCATAATCACTCCGAATATTCGATGCTCGATGGAGCCGCCAGGATCAAGCAATTGGTGGCCAAGGCAGCTGAGATGGAGATGCCCGCAATCGCGATTACCGACCATGGAAATAGCCACGGGGCCTATGAGTTTTGGAAACAGGCAACGGCACATAACATCAAGCCGATAATCGGCATAGAGGCTTATTTGGCACCCGGCAGCAGAAAAGACAAGACCAGAGTTCGTTGGGGCGATGGCGGCGGTGATGACGTCTCCGGCGGCGGTGCTTACAGTCACTTGACGATGTGGGCAACCAACAACGAGTCGATGCAAAACCTTTTTAGACTATCTTCAGAGGCTTATCTTTCCGGCTATTACTTCAAGCCGAGAATGGATCGAGAGCTGCTTTCTCAATACGGTCAGGGGCTCATAGCTTCGACCGGGTGTCCAGGTGGTGAAGTTCAAACCAGGTTGCGGCTCGGTCAGTACAAAGAGGCTCTTGAAACCGCTTCAGAATTCCGGGACATCTTCGGCAAGGGGAACTACTTTGTCGAGGTGATGGATCACGGACTTGAGATTGAAAAGCGCGTTCGTGATGACCTGCTAAGGCTTGCAAAAGACCTCGACTTGCCACTGGTTGCAACAAATGACCTGCACTACACCGAAAAAGAAGACTCCGTGGCTCACGACGCTCTGCTATGTGTTCAAGTCGGTTCAAACCTTGATGATCCAAACCGCTTCAAGTTTGAATCGCAGGAGTATTACCTGAAATCAGCCAAACAAATGCGAGATCTCTTTTCGGAAATACCAGAGGCAGCTGACAACACTTTGTTGATCGCAGAGCGAAGTGAAGTGAATTTTGCCAAGCGCGACCTGATGCCTCGTTTCCCGGTTCCAGAAGGCGACACTGAGGCAAATCTTTTTGAACGAGAAGTTTGGGAAGGAATGGACAGTCGTTTTCCAAGTGGCTATTCCGATGACCACAAGCGTCAAGCCGCCTACGAGATTGACGTCATCAAGACCATGGGCTTCCCCGGCTATTTCTTGGTAGTTTCTGACTTTATCAGGTGGGCTAGGCAGCAGGGCATCAGAGTGGGCCCAGGTAGGGGCTCGGCCGCTGGTTCTATAGCGTCTTACGCACTGGGTATTACTGAACTTGATCCACTCGAGCACGATCTGATCTTTGAGCGCTTCTTGAACCCAGAGCGCCTTTCGATGCCCGATATCGATGTTGACTTCGATGATCGCAGGCGGTCAGAGGTTATTCGCTACGTCACCAAGAAGTACGGCGATGACCGCGTGGCCCAAATCGTAACCTTCGGAACGATTAAGGCCAAGCAGGCTCTCAAGGATGCGGCAAGGGTTATGGCTCTGCCGTATGCGGTTGGTGAGAAGCTCACGAAGGCCATGCCACCTATGGTTCTTGGACGAGATATCGCTCTCGGGGACCTGGTAGACCCAAAGTCTGAGCGTTATTCCGAAGCTGCCGAATTCCGGGAGGTCATCGAAACTGACTCTCAGAGCAATGAGGTGTTCAAGCTAGCTCGCGGGCTGGAGTCGCTAAAGAGGCAGTGGGGCGTTCACGCCGCTGGTGTGATCATGTCAGCAGAGCCATTGATGGACGTAATTCCCATCATGAAGCGCGAAGAAGACGGCGCGATCATTACTCAGTTCGATCAGCCTCCCTGCGAGGATCTAGGCCTTCTGAAGATGGACTTCTTGGGCCTAAGAAATCTGACAGTGATTGACGATGCGCTGCAGAACATTGTCCAAAACCGTGGCGAGAAAGTGGTTTTGGAAGAACTGGATATGAACCAGGATCAAAATACTTTTGACCTGCTTTCCCGCGGCGATACTCTCGGAGTTTTTCAGCTTGACAGCGATAACATGCGTTCGCTGCTGAGGCTTCTGAAGCCATCTGAGTTCGAGCACATTTCGGCCGTTATCGCTCTGTATAGGCCGGGGCCAATGGGTATGAACTCTCACACCAACTATGCCCAGCGTAAGAATGGGTTGCAGGAAATTGACGGTGTGCACCCAGAGCTAGCCGGTCCCCTGGAGGAGATTCTGGGTCCGACCTATGGACTAATTGTTTACCAGGAGCAGGTAATGGCTGCAGCCCAAAAAGTGGCTGGATATTCACTTGGGCAAGCAGACCTGCTTCGACGCGCAATGGGTAAGAAAAAGCCAGAAGAGCTAGAAAAACAGTTTGAGATTTTCAGCAAGGGAATGAAGGACAACAAGTTCTCTGATGCTGCGATAACAGCCCTTTGGGACACACTGTTGCCATTCGCCGATTACGCCTTCAATAAGGCCCACTCTGCCGGGTACGGAGTTCTTTCATACTGGACCGGTTATCTGAAGGCAAACTACCCAGCTGAGTTCATGGCAGCCCTGCTGACTTCAGTGGGGGACTCCAAGGACAAATTGGCCATCTACTTGAACGAGTGCAGACGGATGGGTATTCAAGTGCTGCCGCCTGACGTGAATGAGTCAATCGGCGTGTTCGCAGCGGTTGGCGAAAGTATTCGCTTCGGCCTAGAGGCTGTCCGGAACGTAGGACACAACGTCGTCGAATCAGTCATTAAGGCTAGAACCGCGGAGCCGTTCAGTAGTTTTGATGATTTCCTGACCCGGGTGGGGCAGCAGGCAGCTACTCGAAGGGTGGTGGAATCTCTTATCAAGGCCGGCGCTTTTGACACGCTGGGTCACACCAGGCGCTCACTGACGGCGATTTTTGAAGAGGCTATTGAGACTGCAACTGTGAAGCGGAAGCAAACTGCAAACGGCCAGGTCGACTTATTCGGTGGAGTGCTAGACGACGATCCTTCAGTAGTTCAGGTTCCTGAATTGCCCGAATGGACAAAGCGCGACCTGTTAGCAAATGAACGCGAGATGCTGGGACTATACGTCTCTGATCACCCTCTCGCAGGTCAAGAGTCACTCCTGATGCGTCACAGTGACATGGGAACCATAGCGCTCAAAGAAAGTGACATTCAGGACGGCGAGACGGTCACCCTGGCAGGCTTGATCACCCAGGTTCAGCACAAGGTCGCCCGCTCCAGTGGAAACCAATACGGGCAGGTCACCCTTGAAGATTTCTCCGGGGAAATCAACATCATGTTTATGGGAAAAACGTATCTGTCAAACAGAGAATTCTTGTTGGCAGACCAGACAGTTTCGGTCAGGGGCAGAATCTCCAGGCGCGACGAGGAAATAATGATTCAGGCATACTCCATCGATGTGTTGGACTCTGGCCGCGAGGACGGCGGCGTGCTAAAGCTCAGGATTATGGAAAATTTGGCAACCAAAGAGCGTCTCTTGAAATTGGGCGCGATTCTTGATTCGAATCCAGGCCCATGCGAAGTGCAGGTAAGGCTTGTCGGGTCAACGGATCGTCACTTTATGCTTCCGCAGCGGGTCGCAGTCGGTCACGATTTATTTGGTGAGCTGAAAGCACTTTTGGGAACTGACGCGGTCAGTTAGAAGTTGTCCTTGAGTCTCGGACCAAGAGTGTGATAGCCCCGCTGAAAGTAAATCAGGGGCTCCTTTGACGAGCGCGTTTCGTGAGCGCTCTCAGCGCTCAGAACAACCAACGCGTTTGCTTCAACTTCGATCTTGTTCACGACCCTGACCAGAAGCACTGAGGAAGCATTGAAAAATACTGGAATTCCTTCAGGCCCAACCCTAAAGTCCTTGTCAACAAATCGACTCTCCTTGCTTCCGGCTAACTTCTCTGCCAGTGCCAAGTTATCGGCGTCGAGAGTGTGAATAGCCATCAACTTTCCGGGTCGTATGTGTTGATAACTTGAAGCACCCTGAGCGATGTTCAGCGACACCAGCGGTGGCGTTGAGCCCAGAGAAGTTACTGAGGAAGCCGTGAAGCCAATTGGATTGCCAACTCCATCGGTCGAGGTCACGATTGAGATTCCTGTCGCGTGGTTTCTGAAGACAGTTTTAAGTGCTTCGCTGCCGGTTAGGTCAAAGTAGTCGGTTTCAATAGTCATCTCCAGATAAGGTTAGGGCATCAAACAACATTTAGCGGAGTAGTAACTTGCGAAAAGTAGACTTTGTGACAGCCGTTACCTCGGACGAGGTCAACACGCAGTTACCTCGAGCCCTGGTTTCCATTGATTCCGTAAAAGAAGCTGTGTCAAAAATCATTTCTGAGGTTCGGACTGATTCACTGGCCGCTCTAAAAAGGCATGCATTGGCTTTTGACGACCTCAAAGAGGTCAGCTTTCGAGTTCCTGCCGAGAAGCTAGCTGAGTCCTTAGAAGCGCTCCAGCCTGAATTGCGTGAAGCTATCGAAACATCGATTGCAAGAGTCAGAAAAGTGTCCGAGGCGACCCTGCCTAAAAACGTTTCTGTCGAGGTCACGCCAGGTGGGTTTGTGGATCAGATCTATGTGCCAATGGACTCGGTTGGTCTTTATGCCCCCGGTGGCAAGGCTGTGTATCCATCCAGCGTTGTGATGAATGTTGTCCCAGCCCAGGTTGCGAAAGTACCAAGAATTGCCGTGACATCCCCGGCACAGGCCGATGGGCTGCCTCATCAAACAGTCATGGCAACCTGCGCACTTCTCGGAATCGAAGAGGTTTATGCAATCGGGGGAGCTGGTGCGGTAGCGGCCTTTGCTTATGGAATACCCGAGTTAGATCTAAATCCTGTACAGATGGTTACAGGGCCGGGAAATGTCTACGTAGCAGCTGCAAAAAGAGCACTGCGTGGCGTGATTGGGATCGACTCCGAGGCGGGTCCCACTGAGATTTTGATATTGGCAGACGCGACGGCGAACGCAAGGTACATTGCCGCGGACCTGATTTCACAAGCTGAGCACGATGTGAACGCCGCTGCGGTGCTGGTAACCGACTCCAAAGACCTGATTGCTGCTGTAGAGGTTGAACTGAAGGAGCAGATTGCAAGGGCAGTGAACAAAGATCGTATCGAAGCCTCTCTAAACGCGGTTCAATCTGCACTGGTCCTTGTAGAAGACCTTGAAACAGCCATTGCAATCGCTAATGCATACGCCACCGAACACCTAGAGATTCAAACGCGTGATTCTCAGGCGGTAGCCAAGAGAATCACTAACGCCGGTGCAATTTTTATTGGACCGTATTCACCGGTGAGCCTGGGGGACTACCTAGCGGGATCAAACCACGTTTTGCCAACTGGTGCCCAGGCAAAGTTCAGCTCAGGGCTTTCGGTGATGACGTTTTTGCGTACTCAGCAAAACATCAACTACTCCCAAGCTGCGTTATCCGAGATAGCCCCAGCACTTGAGGTATTCTCAATAGCAGAAGGGTTAGATGCCCACGGCCGTGCAGCAACTATCCGGCAAGAGGAGGCCTAATGCATTGTCCATTTTGCAGGAACGCAGACTCAAGGGTCATCGACTCCAGAACCAGCGACGATGGGTCTGCAATTAGACGCAGGCGTCAGTGCCCAGAATGTCAAAAGCGGTTCACCACTATTGAGACTGCAAGCCTCATGATCACTAAGCGCAGTGGCGTAACAGAACCGTTCTCGAGAGACAAGATCGTCTCAGGTGTTCGTAAGGCCTGCCAGGGCCGTCCAGTCACAGATGCTGATCTAGCACTCTTGGCCCAGCAAGTTGAAGAGGCGCTGCGCGCAACTGGCGCCGCTTCCATCGAAGCCCAGGACATCGGTCTAGCAATCCTTGAACCATTGAGGAACCTTGACCATGTTGCATTTATGAGGTTCGCGAGTGTTTACCAAGCCTGGGACTCATTGGAAGACTTCGAGGCAGCAATCAAGAGCCTGCGAGGCTGATCTTGATTTATCGGTTCCTGTTCAAGGTTTTCTTCGTTCGATTGGACCCGGAATTCGCACACGAACTTGTGGCGGGCGCAATGAAGATTGCAGCCGCACTCGGTATTCTGCGAGCTAAAAAGGCAGCTAAAACCTCAACTGTCATGGGGTTGGAATTCGAAAACAGCATCGGTATGGCAGCTGGTTTCGACAAAAACGGAACCCTCATTAGACCCCTACATGCTTTGGGCTTTGGCCACGTGGAGATAGGGACCGTAACTCCCGTTGGTCAGCCAGGGAACCCAAAACCACGTCTGTTTAGGCTCCCCAAGAACCTCAGCTTGATCAATCGAATGGGCTTCAACAACGATGGGGCCGAAGCTGTTGCCTCACGTGTTGGGGAGCTTAGAGCCAAGCACAAGAATCTCCCAATAATTGGTATCAATATTGGCAAGAACAAAACTACTTCCGAGCAGGATGCGGCCAGCGATTATAAGACTGCGACAAGGTTGCTAGCACCAGTCGCCGACTACCTGGTGATCAACGTCTCCTCCCCAAACACTCAAGGGCTTCGAGACCTGCAGCGCGTAGCCGCGCTGCGACCGATTCTCGAGGCTGTCCAGACGGAATCTGGTGAAAAGCCCGTGCTTTTAAAGATTGCACCTGACTTGGCAACCGAAGAGGTTGTGGAAATCCTGCAACTAGCTGTTGAGTTGAAGCTCGCAGGTTTGGTACTGAGCAACACGACAATCTCTCGCGAAGGCTTGGTGGATGAAGCCAACATCGATCAGACAGGTGGGCTGAGCGGTCCGCCATTGGCAGCAAGAGCGCTGGACACTCTGGTGATGGCAAGAAAAGTCGTCCCTGAATCGATGGTGCTGATATCAGTGGGTGGGCTTACCGATACAGCAGACTTTAATCAACGCATTTCTCTAGGTGCAGACCTTGTCCAGGGCTATACCGGCTTTGTCTATGCCGGCCCGCTATGGGCAAGGCGTTTGACTAGAAGCTAGGGCCTTGTCTCTGGGCTCTTGTTGAGTGATGGGTCTGTGACAATCGAATCGCCAAGAATTTTGTCGACGGCTTTCATTGTGTCTGCAGGGATTTCAACTCCTGCAGCTGCAATGTTCGATGCAATTTGTTCCGGCTTAGACGCTCCTACGATTGCCGCTGCAATGTTTTTGTTTTGCAAAACCCAAGCGATAGAGAACTGAGCCAAAGTCAGGCCCATCTCATCGGCCAGTGGCTTTAGCAGCTGCACCTTGGTAAGAGTTTCGTCGGACATGAATTTCTCCATGAAGCCGCCAATTTCGGCGTTGGCAGCCCTTGAGTCAGCCGGCAGCGGTGCTCCTGGTAGGTACTTGCCGGTTAGTACTCCCTGAGCCAACGGAGACCAAACTATTTGGGAGAGTCCTTGTTTTTCGCTCATCGGGACCACCTTTTTCTCAATTACCCTCCAGAGCATTGAGTACTGAGGCTGGTTGGAAATCAGGCGGTAGCCCATTTGGGAGGCGAGCTCTTGGCCGGCTTGGATCTGCTCAGCATTCCACTCTGAAACTCCCACGTAGAGAACCTTGCCCATGCGGACAAGATCCGCGAATGCCTGCATAGTTTCTTCGAGTGGTGTTTCGTAATCGAAGCGGTGCGCTTGATAGAGGTCTACGTAGTCGGTCTGAAGTCGCCTGAGGGAACCATCGATTGACTCCATGATGTGCTTGCGACTCAGCCCAACATCATTCGGGCCCTTCTCGGCAACTGGCCAGTAAACCTTGGTCAGAATCTCCAGACCTTCACGGCGCTGTCCCTTTAGGGCATTACCCATAACGGTTTCAGCAGCCTGGTTGGCGTAGACGTCAGCGGTGTCAAAAGTTGTGATGCCACCCTCGAGGGCTGCCTTTACGGTGTCGATGGCTTGTTTGTCTTCTACCTGTGAAGCATGAGTCAACCAGTTTCCATAGATTATCTCGGAGATTTTGAGTCCTGAATTGCCAAGGTATCTGTGCTGCATCGCTACTCCCTAATTGTTGATTGTTTACTAACTGTCAAGTTTTGTAAATCTTGCGACCTGAGGCTTTGGAATCCTCAAGGAACGCATCTGAATCGACCTCATGGCACCGTACCAAGCGAGACCTTTTTCCATGTTCTCTATGCCGAACTTGGCTGCAGTCTTCTTCTTAACTGATTTGCCAACCAGAAATGAATCCACGGCGACGATTGCAAAAACTCCCCACATTGCAAACAGGGCAATCAGTTGAATCTCGTAGGAGTCGATAAAGGTCAACATGACCACTAGGAACAGCATCGGCAACACTAGCTCTCCCGCGGTGAATCTTGCGTCAACCACATCTCTTGCAAATCTGCGTTGTGGTCCCTTGTCGCGTGCACCGAGGTAACGCTCTTCGCCGGCCATCATGCCCTGCCTTGCCTTTTGGCGTTCAGCGCGGACTTTCTCATTGTCAACGCGCTTGGCTTCTTTGCTCCTGTCGCCAACCAACGGCCTTTTTCTGGCCAGTTCTCGGTCTTTGCGTGAAGGAGTCGGTCGGCCCTTGCCTGCCTGTGTTGGCTCTTGCTCTGTCATCTGATCCTCTTGTCTGATTAGGCACTAGATTACTGCCATGCCGTTTCCTTCAATACCTATGAACCCTAGCTGGCTAGAACCCGCAAGCAAATTCGTTGATTCCCAGTTCCCGGCAGCAATTGGCACACTCGGGAAACTGGTGAAGATTCCTGGGATCGCATGGCCAAGCTTTGATCCTGAAAATCTCGAACGCTCTGCCAGTGCGGTTGCCGAGGAATTTCGAAAATTAGATTTCTTTGACTTCGTGGACATTCGTAGGTCATTGAAGCCATCTGGAGAAAAAGGATCACCCGCTGTTTTGGCTAGGCGCGCTGGTTCCGATGGTGCTCCGCATGTGCTGCTCTACGCACACCACGACGTTCAGCCTCCGGGCGAGAACGGGCTATGGAATACCGAGCCTTTTGAGGCAACACTTGTGGGGGAGAGGCTATACGGAAGAGGTGCTTCGGATGACAAAGCCGGAATCATCACGCATTTGCAGTCGATAAAGACTCTTATAGAACTTGCTGAAACAGTTAATTTGGGC
>Ga0209138_1001120_pt1 | contig 23749 bp, 20 predicted proteins | sample SaaInl3SG_22_DNA_FD_184645 | JGI IMG/M metagenome (GOLD analysis project Ga0209138, IMG submission 184645) | Marine microbial communities from expanding oxygen minimum zones in the Saanich Inlet - ESP_153SG_22_DNA (SPAdes) (version 2) | ecosystem: Environmental > Aquatic > Marine > Intertidal...
TTGTTTTTTGTGCTTTTTGCACGAGAGATATACAAAGGAATCATTTGGTTAAAAGGTGACGTGGTGCACGGCTACGAGAGTATAGCCACCAAGGCCGGACAGGAAACGAGTAAGCGTATTTTTCAGGTTATCTTGATATCGAGTATCATTGTAGATGCGGTATTCCTGTGGGTGCATACTAAGCCTGAGTTGTTTTACATATTGGGAGCCATTGCAATACTCAAAACGATAATGCTTGTACTCATAGAGCATAACACTAAGCCCATTCATCGCATCTTGCAGTTGGCCATGTTGCTGTTTATCATTGGGATAGCGTGGTTGTAGCAGGGCTTCGTTTAGTTGTATTCAATGTCCATATTTAGTTCCACGAATAATCTCGTCGAAAATGCCCATCCGCGATAATCAGCCGAATCCGTGTGATCTTCGTTCCAAATAGAATTAGGAGCGTTATGAATTCTGCTGTTCTGTTTGATATTATTTCATTTGCTCCATGAGCACCGCTATTCCCTCTTCAAAACTTCTCGGATTATAGCCCAATACCTCTCTACTCTTAGTTAAGTCAAAACCAGTAATCGGTGGTCTTTTGGCAGCTTGATTCAGCGTTTCGCTGCTTACCTGGGTAATGATAGACTTGTCTAATTTAAAATAGTCTGCCACACGTTCTACTATTTCTACAATGCTCATTTGGTCTTTGCCGCTGATATTAAATACACCCTCCGCCTCTTGTTGCTCTATGAGTTGGCATCCTATGGCTAAGTCCTCTGCCAGTGTTGGGCTTCTTACTTGATCGTTTACCACATTAATGGGTTGTCCTTTTTCCAAAGCTCCTTTTGCCCAAAGTACAATGTTGCTCCGGCTCATATCGTGCACCAGTCCATATACTAATATTGTACGAGCGATACTCCATTTGTCACATTGATTTTTTACCATATTCTCGGCAGCGAGCTTAGTTTCACCATAGTAACTTACGGGATCTGCCGCGGCCTCTTCGGTATACGGTCCCGCCTCTCCGTCAAATATGAAATCGGTACTCAAATGTATTAGGTGTGCATTCACAGCATTGGCTGCCTCTACCACATACTCCACCGCATCTACGTTCAGACGTTCTGCACCTGCTTTGTCAGCTTCACATGTATCTACATTGGTCATAGCTGCGGTGTGGATAATGGTGTCGGGCTGATGTAAGGTCACCACATCCATTACATTTTTGGCATCAGTTACGTCCATTTCTGCGTAAATATATCCATCCTTGATTGGATATCTATTGGCTCCTCGTGCAGTTGCTATGAGCGAGATATCTTCCGCTTTGAGATACAGTTCTATTAGTTTTTGACCTAAGAGTCCGTTGCTCCCTGTGATAAGTACTTTTTTCATGGTATGTGCAAAAATGGGTAGGTTGTTATAAGCTGAGTTCGTTTTTCGATGACTTGCTGCTGATGCAGTTCGGGTGTGTGTATAGGTCGGTGACTGGCAAATTGATTAAACTTTATTACATCACGTATTATATCTTGGGTTTCTGATGAGAGATAAGTGTCACTAAATCGTTGCCAAATATAATCTTGTGCTTGTTCGGTAGGGTGCGTCATATCCTCCCTAGCAAATCTATAGTCGCGTAGTTCGTCTACGAAAATTTCGTATGAGGGGAAATAGGAGGTGTTTTTATTCTCAGCTAGTACCTCGTGTATGGCGGATAGTAAGATAGCTTTGCTTCGGTTATTCTCCGTTACTCCGCTTCGCAAATGACGAATAGGACTTACGGTGAAAATAATTTCAGCATTATTATTTAGATACCATAATCTGTCTACAGTAAGCTGTATGGCTTCTTTTACCTCGGCAAAAGTGAGTTGTCGTTGGCCGAATTCTTTGTTAGGTGCCTTGTGGCAATTACCTACTGTAGTAAATCCATGTGTATATACCAATGAGGTGCCATAGGTTAGTATGATGGTATCTGCGTTTTGAAGGTACTCTTTGGTCTGTTTCAGAATTGTGTTGCTTGCTTCTGTTGCTTCCGCTGCATTGTTATATTTAAAATCACCGTGATGTTCCCAGGAGAAATAGGAATCTCTTGCTTCAAAATCTGATTCGGTATACAATTCGAAATTTGCAGCACGCTGAATTATTTGCTCTATGCTGATAGGATTATATAGTATCCCAAAAGGGTTGGTGTGTACATCGAAACCGAGTGATTGCATTCTATCAGCCTGCGATTGAGCAAAACAAGAACCCATCATGAAAAATGATGGCCACTCATTTCTGAGAATATGCTGAGGTATAGGAAAGTCTATTTTTAGTTTCACGCAGGAACAAATTTAAATGAAATAAAGAAGCCCGAACAATCTGCTCGGGCTTATAATTCTTGTAGGCTCGTGGAGATTAATTACACTTGTAAGTGAAGTTGTAGGTGCTTGGCGATGAAAATCCTGTTTCTACGCGTTTCGTCGGATAATCATTTTCATTATACTCGTATGTATTTGATACACTGGTTGTCGTTTCGCCAAACGTGTACGTAGCAGTAGCTACATTATTGGCTCCTAGGTTGGCTTCGTCGCCATCCAACAGTTCGTAAATCATTATGGCAGCACTTGTAGCATATGGATTCTTTTTGTCATCAGTAGAGATGTTTTTAATAGAATAAGATTCTGTAAAAGAGTTTGTTTCTAAATCGAATTCCTCATTAATCACTTCTTGCACATTTTCGTCAGCAGTATAAGTGATATTGGTTACGTCTAACAAAATATCCGTAGAGCCCAATAAGTAGTGCGTCTCCATTTTTGTAAATTTATTGTTGCTAGACTCCAAAACAAAAAAGTAAGTTTCACCATCCTCAGTTGCCTCTAATCTACTAGGGAGTGAGCCCCCGTTATAGGTTACACTTATTAGTGTCCCGTCAAATTCTATAGTCTTAATTTCGTTTCCACTATAGGTGAATGTTGCTGTTCCGTCATCATCAGTTCTGGTAAGTACATTTCCATTAGCATCATAGGTGAACGATGCATTCCAAGGTTCATTATCGCTTATTTCACTTATACTTTGAAGTTGACAATTTACTGCTTCTTCCACTATTGGATCATTCGTATCATCTTCGGTACAGGAAGTAGTTCCAAATGCTAGGACGGCCATAAGGAGGGTCAAAGTGTTGATTTTCAAAAAGATGTTCTTTTTCATAACGCAAATAAACAAAAAAAGCTGTCTCGTTTGTTCAAACAAGACAGCATTTAATATTAAATGAGTTTGTTATTACTACTTACATGTATACTCGTAGGTGTAATCTGTGTTAAAGAAATTTGCTAATGACTGTCTAGAGGTAATAGGGTAATCATTTTCGTTGTAGGTGTATGTGCCTGTGTAAGGAAGTGTTACTTCTTCGGTACCTACTACTGTCACTATATTGCCAGAAGCTATGTTTTCAGGCGTAATTGCTAATGGGTCAATGTCACCATCAAAAGCGAAGGCTATGTTGCTGTTGAAAGGATTCTTCTTCCCGTCGAAAGTGATATCTGAAATTTGAGCTACGGTTACGAATGTCTCCGTAGTAGGGTCGTAACTTTCTGATATACTTGAATTAAGCTTGTTGTCTACGTATGTAAAATTAGTTACGTCTGATAGAATAGCTTCCCCGTTGTCATAATAGCTGTTCTCTATTTTAGTAATGTTGCCGGCCGAAGAAGAGATTACGATAAAGCTTGACGGTTGCCCATTCATGCTAATGTTAATTCGCTCAGGAGTAGTGCTTCCTGCGGCATACAGAAATTCAGCAGTTTCATCTTCAGTGATTACTTTAGATAGCATACCGTCAGCGTCATACTCATAAGTACTTAAGCGAGTCTCTCCATCTTCCTCCTTAGTAGATTTTACAAGTACATCATTTGCATCGTATTCGTAATTTATGGTAATGGTATTCCCTTCTTCAGATTCAGTTACTGTAGTAGGTAAACAGGTGATTACTTGTTCTTCTACTTCCGGTTCTGGGTCATTTCCTTCGTCTTCTGAGCAACTTTGAATAGTCATCATTCCAGCACCTAGTACTAGTAATAAAAATAGGTTGAATTGTTTTTTCATTGGTTATTATTTGCTGCAAATTTCGTTCTTTAGGCTTATTTATATATCATTACTGAGTAATATATACCGATGCTTACCTTTGCACCGCTTTGGCAGTAATACAAGAAAATACGAAGAGTAGAAAACTATATATAGAAAGCTACGGATGTGCTATGAACTTTGCAGATAGTGAGGTGGTAGCATCTATAATGGCTGAGGTAGGAGTGGAGACTACTAATGATGAGATGGAGGCCGATATTATCTTCATCAATACCTGTTCTATACGTGATAATGCAGAGCAAAAGATAAGACACAGACTCAAGCACCTCCGACACAACAAAAAGCAAAATAAAAAACTCACCATCGGCGTATTGGGCTGCATGGCAGAGCGACTTAAAAAGCAATTGCTTGAGGAGGAAAAGCTGGTAGACATAGTAGCAGGGCCAGATGCGTATAAAGAATTGCCTATCTTGCTGCGTGAGGTGGAAGATGGCCACAAGGCTATCAATGTGATGCTTAGTTTAGAGGAAACCTATGCTGAGATACAGCCTACTCGACTCAATAGCAATGGCGTCACGGCATTCATTAGTATTACTCGGGGTTGCGATAATATGTGTAGCTTTTGTGTGGTGCCGTTCACTCGTGGTAGAGAGCGTAGCCGAAATCCAGAGAGTATAGTAGCTGAGGCTCAAGATTTGGTGAACAAGGGGTACAAAGAAGTAACACTCCTAGGACAAAACGTAGACTCGTACCTGTGGTATGGCGGAGGTGCCCGCAAAGATTTTGATAAACTAACTGCCGAGGAGCAAGCCAACAGCGTATCATTTGCCAACCTGCTGGAGATGGTGGCACAAGTAGATCCTAACCTGCGAGTACGATTTTCTACCTCACACCCCAAAGATATTCACGATGAAGTACTTTTTGTAATGAAAAAGTACGAAAATGTTGCCAAGCATATTCATTTCCCCGCTCAAAGCGGTAGTACTCGGATCCTCGAAAAGATGAACCGTACCTATACGCGAGAGTGGTACGTGAATAAGTACAATCGAATCAAAGAAATTTTGCCAGAGTGTGGCGTAAGTAGTGATATCATTACAGGATTCTGCTCTGAGACGGAAGAAGATCATCAAGATACGTTGAGCCTAATGCGTGAGTGTGATTTTGAGTTTAGCTATATGTATTTTTATAGCGAAAGACCCGGTACGCTCGCAGCACGTAAGTATGAAGATGATATCCCTGAAGAAGTGAAAAAACGCAGACTAACAGAGGTTATCGAAATACAACATGAAGTATCTCGCCGCCTAAATGCAGCACAGGAAGGTGAAGTGCATCGCGTGCTGATAGAAATGCAAAGCAAGAAGAATAAAGATGAGTGGATGGGCCGCAATGAGCAGAATATTAAAGTCATTTTCCCAAAAGGTAACCACCAAATGGGCGACTATGTAAATGTAAAAATAGAACGCAGCACTACGACGAGTTTGATTGGAGTGTCGGTGTAGGTTCACGCTTGCAATATGAATGAAATGTATCGTAACGTTGTAGGTCCACGCCTGCAGGAGTGAATTAGCTTAGCAATGCGTCGGCAGATTAAAACGTATTAAGTTCTGAAACCTCTTGATTAAAGAACCCGATAGAGGGTAGACTAGGAGGTAGATTGCTTCTCACTTTTCTCTTTTCCAAAAACCAAAAAAATGAGGAAACGGCCAACGAGAAAGACCAAAAACCCAAAACCTAGATAGCTCCAAAATCCTGGAGGCTGATTCCTTAACCCAATATAAGTAATTAAGTCAAGAACAACTTTATTTCTCCTAGATGCAGCAACGAATTCTATAAAAGAGTAATTGCTATGCTTATCCCATTGGCGTGGTAGGTATTTGTAATATTTGAAAAAGCAGAACCCCGTAACAAATATCAAGGCAACTATTAACTTACCCCCCCCCACTTAAAATGGTTGTGATAAAAATCCTTGAGATAATGCGGAATCAGATTGGTTAGAATTACCGGACCATGAGTCGTCTGTAGTTTATATGAAGGAAGACTACTTAAATCACATTCAAAGGGATTTTAACTTTGGGTGAATGAAGACAAAACAATGATTTATGTGCAGACATCCAATCACGATTAGCTAAGCCAATCTCCTCAAAACCAATGCGGTAAAAAGTTATCCCTCTTTTTGTGTAAAAACCCCGAAGTCAAATCATTCATTGAGGTGAAAATTGAAGTATACTTGTAGAGTATAGAGTTGGTAAGGGGATTGCCCGATTTTACTCATTAACTATTCAATAAATTAACTTACGACTAAACCGTGCCACAATTTTCACACCTACATTGCCATAGCCAGTTTTCTCTACTAGACGGAGCTTCGCCCATAGATGATATGTTTGCCAAGGCCAAAGCTGATGGCCAGCGAGCCGTTGCTCTGACCGACCACGGTAATATGTTTGGTGCGTTCAAGTTTGTGAATTCAGCTAAAAAGCACGGAGTGAAAGCCATCGTAGGATGCGAGTTTTATTTGGTAGAGGACAGGTTTCGTCGCTCATTTGTAGGAGATACCAAAGACAAGCGTTATCATCAGCTTATTTTAGCCAAAAACCAAAAAGGGTATGAAAATTTATCGCTTCTCTGTTCCATAGGATATATGGAAGGACTATATGGCAAGTATCCACGTATAGATCGCGATATTCTCAAAAAACATAGTGAAGGACTAATAGCCACATCGTGCTGCATAGGTGCGGAGATACCACAGGCCATTTTATTCAAAGGAGAAGAAGAAGCAGAGCAGATACTCAAAGAATACCTCGCCATATTTGGACAGGATTACTACATCGAACTCCAACGCCACGGCATCGAAAATATAGATGGTACCGGTATGAGTCAAGAAGACGTAAATCAAGTCCTCATAAGATTTGCTAAAAAATACGACCTCAAGGTGATAGCGACCAATGACTCCCATTATATGGAAGAAGAAGATGCTTTGCCTCACGACATACTGCTGTGTGTGAACACTGGCTCACGATTCACCGATCCTAAGGGTTATGGCAAGGGGATGCGTTTTGCTTTTCCCAATAATGAGTTCTTTTTCAAAACACAAAGAGAGATGGAAACACTTTTTGCGGATATCCCCGAGGCGTTGGACAATACTAATATCGTAGTAGATAGTATTACCACTCCAGAGCTAGCCAGAGACGTATTGCTTCCCAACTTCACAATGCCGCCTCAGTTTAAAACGCAGGACGATTACCTCAAGCATCTCACCTTTGAAGGAGCGAAGAAACGCTATCCCAATATGACGGCGGACATAGAAGAACGACTGATATTTGAGCTATCGGTCATCAAGGATTCTGGATATCCGGGATATTTCCTTATCGTCCAAGATTTTACGAGTGTAGCACGTGATATGGGTGTGTCGGTAGGTCCTGGTCGTGGTTCGGCCGCAGGAAGTGCAGTAGCTTATTGTCTAGGAATTACCAATGTGGACCCTATAGCGTACGATCTGCTTTTTGAGCGTTTCCTGAATCCTGAGCGTGTGTCACTGCCTGATATTGATATTGATTTTGATGATGAAGGACGACAGAGCGTAATAGATTATGTAATAGATAAATACGGTCAAAAACAAGTAGCTCAAATTATCACGTATGGTAGTATGGCTGCTCGCTCGTCTATCAAAGATGTAGGTAGGGTGATGGACGTACCGCTTAATGATGTGAATGCAATAACCAAGGCATTTCCCGATCACCTGAGTGCCAATCTGAATAAAGTACTCGCCAAAGATGGGATTCAGCCCAAGCTGAAATCTGCTATGAACAATGAGCAGGTGCAAGCAGCCGAGGCGTTCAGAGAACTATCTACCAAAGATGACCAAATAGGCGAGATGATACGCACTGCCAAACGACTGGAGGGATCTGTGCGTAATACGGGTATTCACGCTTGTGGTGTGATTATCACACCTGATGATATTACCAAGTATGTGCCCGTAACCACCGCCAAGGATTCCAACTTACTCGTAACGCAGTATGATAATAGTGTGGTGGAAGACGCAGGTCTGCTCAAGATGGATTTCTTGGGACTCAAGACGCTTACGATTATCAAGGATGCGGTAGCCATCGTAAAGGCAAGGCACAATAAAGAAATAGTGCCAGATGATATACCTCTAGATGATAAAAAAACGCTAGAGCTCTTCTCCAAAGGAAATACCAACGGGGTATTCCAGTTTGAAAGTCCGGGTATGCAGAAGCACCTCAAGGCACTAAAGCCGGATAAATTTGAGGACTTGATTGCCATGAATGCCTTATACCGTCCCGGGCCTATGGAGTATATCAAAGATTTCGTAGAGCGTAAACACGGCCGACAAGAAATAAAGTACGACTTACCTGATATGGAAGAGTACCTGAAAGATACCTATGGTATCACGGTGTACCAAGAGCAGGTGATGTTACTTTCTCAGAAATTGGCAGGATTTACCAAGGGGCAGGCAGACAGTTTGCGTAAGGCAATGGGTAAAAAGAAAATAGAGGAGATGAATAAACTCTTCGACCTATTTATTGCTCAAGGAAAGGAACGTGGACACGATGAGGACATACTCAAAAAAGTTTGGAAAGATTGGGAGGCCTTTGCTTCATATGCATTCAATAAGAGTCACAGTACATGCTACGCATACTTGGCTTTTCATACGGGTTATCTAAAGGCACATTACCCTGCGGAGTTTATGGCATCGGTACTTACGCATAATATGAATGATATCAAGAAAGTAAGTTTCTTTATGGATGAATGTAAGTGGATGGGCATTGAGATACTTGGGCCGAGTGCTAATGAGAGTGAAAGGAAATTTAGTGTAAACAAAGAGGGAGCTATTCGTTTTGGGTTAGCTGCCATAAAAGGAGTAGGAGGCACAGCAGCTGAAGAGATTATTCGTGAGCGAAAAGAAAATGGTGTCTATTCTTCGATTTTTGATATTTGTAAACGGGCAAACCAGCGAGTAGTCAACAAAAAATCGTTAGAGAATCTGGCTATTGCAGGGGCGTTTGATGATTATGGTGTAAATAGAAGTAGCTACGTTACAGACCTTGGTCAAGGCAAGGGGATAGATCTTGCAGTGAGATTTGGTAACCAAGTGCAGAGCGATGAACTAAGTAATCAAGCAAGCCTCTTTGGGGAAGCCGGTTCGCTAGAGGTGACGGAGCCAGAATTGCCTACGGTAGAAGAGTGGTCACTTATGGAGCGACTACAACGCGAGAAAGAGCTCGTGGGGATATATATATCGGGGCACCCCCTCAATAATTTTAAATTTGAGATAGAATATTTTACTTCTCACTCCTTGCAAAAGCTAGAAGAAGAAAATCTCAAGCTGGAAGGGCAAGAGGTGAAACTAGCAGGTCTGATTACCACCGTGCGTGATGCAGTGAGTAAAAACGGTAGACCATTCTGTATATTTACTCTCGAAGATTTTAGTGGAACGAGAGAGTTTGCACTCTTTGGTGAGCAATACACGCAATTCAAACCGTGGATTGAACTCAATGCTCAAGTATTCATTGTAGCCAAAGGAGAGAAAAGTTGGCGTGATCCAGATAAGGTAGATGTGAGGTTACAGCAAATGACATTTTTACAAGATACCGTGGAGAGCCAACTCAAAAAAGTGACCATAGATATAGAAGCTGCAGAAATGAACGAGGATCTGATGCTTTCACTCTTCGATCTGGTAGACGAGCGGGGTAAAGTATCATTGGCTTTTAGGATAAAGAATAATGGTAAAACGATACGTGCCCAGAGTCAACGCTACAAGTTGCAGATGGATGATGCCACCAAGAAAAAAATGAATGACCTTGGATTACCCTTTAGGTTTAATTAAGGTAGTGAAAAACTAAAAAAGTCGAAAAGAGTATTCACTTCGGCTTAAATTAGTATCGTTGATTATTACGGCTTACTCGTACTGTATGCCCATACTTATTGTTTCAGAATAGTCTACCGGAACGTCAAATTCTACGCCCATTACTTCTACAGTGATCCTTCCTGCGTAGGTTACTTCCATTTTTTATCAATGAAGCTTTTTGCCACGTCACGCAAGAAACCCTTATTTTCCTGATGTAGAGATTTTGGGTTGAAAGAGAAATTTACGGGTATGTTAAAGTCGCTTCCTTTTGGTGCCGTAATGCTTTGGTTTTGGTCTATTTCAGTGACTTATACGCCATTTACAGAGATGGTCAAATCCTTATGTATTAATGTTCTGCTGATGTCATTTGGATTATTGTAAACAGCATTTCCCTTTACAACTACTTTAGTTCTATTGGCAGGAACTACCTTCAAGTCCTTCGCATTTTCAAATGATGGAAAACTCGGGCCGCTAAATCCTATGGTAAAGATTATCAGACTTGTAGTCAGTACATAAAAAAGATTTTTTGTCATTTTAAGAAATTTTCACTAACTTTAGCACAAACTAAATCAATTAATCATACAATGAAACAAGCTTTTAGTAATTTTTTTAATGACTGTGTTAATTGCAATTTAATAGAGCATCTGACATTATTTTTCGGAAAACATGACGAACATTTTCTTCTTGGTAATAATAGCTACAGAATGAGAATAGCGATGCAAGAGCTTAACCTTTTGTCATCATCAAACATCTATTCCGCATACAATTACTTGCTTATTTCTCCTTTCCGTTGCACAAAATGAGCCAGATGTTTGAAGAAATATTGTTGGTCTGTGATGATCAATATACGTGCGAATATACACTGAAACAAGGTTGTGATTTGATAAGCAAATTAAATGTGCCAGCTACGGTATTATTCATTCAAACAGATCGTAAAGGTGGAGTGAATCTGTCTGAGGCTAAGGCCTATATTGATAATTATGCTACAACCAAAAGGCTGAGCATAACTATCGAACAACAAGCGGGTGATATGAATGACGTTGTGCTAAAAGCTTGTGCTGCCAAACAATATTCACTCATCATTATGAATATTAGAACCGGTAGCAGTGGGATACTTGGTACAAGAGGTAAAATGCTTTTGCTATTACAAGAGGTGAACTGTCCAGTCTTGAATTTGACAAGTACTTCTGAGCCTTTGAATTTTAAGCATATTATGCTCCCATTACTCGATCATAGGACTACTAGACAAACAGTTCCTTTTTGTACTGAAATTGCTAAACTATTTGGCTCAACCATACATATTTATGGTGTTACTGCATACAAAGGAGACGAAACCACTAAGCGGATTAAGTCCTACGTTCGCCAAACCGAACGTTTCTTTGCTCAGAAGGGGTTGAAGTATACCTCGTCCATAGATATAGGAGTGAAGGTGAAAAAATCTTGCATTGCCTATTCTAATGTGAATGCTATCTCAGTTATGTTTTTCAGTACCCACTCAGAAGACCCTGGTTTCTTGAAACCCGCATATTTAGAACAAATATTGGGGGATACAGAAGTGCCCGTAATAAGTGTAAATCCAAAAGATACGCGTATAGCAGGAGCCGCTGGGTACTAAAGGTTTTTGTCGCGTAATACTACGCCAGCGGTAGGTTGTGCTGTTGGCATTATGATAAGTTCATTGATATTTACATGGCGAGGTCTGCTGAGGATAAACCATATTGCTTCGGCTATATCTTGAGCCACTAGGTTCTCAAAACCTTCGTATACATTCTTAGCTTTGGTAGTGTCACCGTCCATTCGTACGATAGAAAATTCTGTTTCTACTGCTCCTGGATTTACACTACTTACGCGAATTCCTGCTTCGGCCAATTCGCGTCTCATTGCTTTATTTAAGGCATCTACCATATGCTTGGTGCCGCAATACACATTGCCGTTAGGGTATACCTCCTTACCAGCGATAGACCCAATGTTCACTATATGGCCTCGGGTTACTTTGAGCAAGGGTATCATCGCTTTGGTTACGTACAGAAGGCCCTTTATATTGGTATCTATCATGCGGTTCCAATGGTCTAAACTGCCATTTTCTAGGCATCCTAGTCCTGCGGCTAAACCAGCATTATTTACCAACACGTCTACTGATTGCCATTCTGCGGGTAGCTTGTCAAAAAATGCTGATACAGCATCACTATCTCTTACATCAAGTGGCATTTCAAAAACATCAATGCCATACTTTTCATTTAGCTCCTTTGCTTGCTTGGCTAGGCGTTCAGATCTTCTGCCATTGATGATAAGATTATATCCTTCTTTGGCTAAGGTATGTGCCGTAGCTTCACCTATTCCTGCCGTGGTTCCTGTGATGAGTGCTATTGCCATATTAATTTCCTTTACCTTTGAGCATATCTAATATCTCCTCATTGCTCATTTTTAACATACCAGAGTTGAGAATTTGTTTTACATCATCTGCCTTGTCATCCTCAGGATACTCCGCTAAGAAATACTCATAATATTTTTTTGCCAAGTCAGTATTTTTGGCAAACTCCCAGTTTACAAAACCTGCTCGGTAAATGAGGTTGTTTCTCTTTTCGTAGTCGGGGAATTTGGTAATGGCAGTGTCTAGGCTGCTTGTAGCTTCGCCGTATCGCCCTACGGCCACAAATGCAAGTGATAGCCGCTCATAGTCTGTCGGCTTCACATCTATTTTGGCAGTTATCTTGTCTTGGTATAACTTAATGATATCTTGCCACTGTGCGGGAGTAGGTATTTCCTTATCTAGTACAGCCGTGATTAATTGGTCTGAGTTGTCAAAATCAGTTTCTACACTATATATGTTAGCTAGATTTAGTGCTGCATTTCGATAGCGCTCCGTACTATCATCCCTCTTGATATATTCACTAAGCAATGGTTTTGCATCACCAAATTTATTCTCGTAATAATAAAATTGGGCAGCAGCATATAAGTAATTATTTGCCTCAGCATCCGCGTACTCCATACCGTAATCTTGGTGCATTTTTGCTAGCTTAGCAAGACCTTCAGTACTATTTAACTCATCCGATTGTTCCAAATCAACAATCCTTTGGTACTTATCTTCTTTACTGTCGGTACACGCCACCAATGTGGTGAATGTAAGTGCTAATATTAGTGTTTTGTTCATCTTATTATGGTTTAATAAAGTGCTTGCAAAGGTATCCATTTATAAGCTCTTTTTGGGTGAAATTGTATGGAGAAGTGGTTGGAGTATTCATTATTGAGCCGTTACAAAGCCAAATTCGTAAGCCGTACCCACTAATACTGATTTGTCCTCAACAATACAAGGGTGCAAGCTTCTTGCGTTACAATCTTGTTCTTGCGTGCTAATTCTTTCAGTTCCTCATTCTCCGTACCGGGGTTAAAAATAATCCTTGCAGGTTTTAGGGCAATGATTTGATCATAATAAGCCTTTTGCAAGCTAGCATTAATATAGAGCGTTATTGTATCTGTCTCCGCATTTGCTGGCCATTCGTTCTGAATAGTAAGTGAACCTATCTCGCCTTTTTTTATTCCAAATGGGATAACGCTATGGCCATAGTCTGCCAACATCTCCGTAGCGATATAGGCATATCGGTCGGGCTTAGGTGTCGCACCTATTACTAGGGTGGTTTTATTCTGCGGCATAACCGAGGTAGTTGAACGGAGTAATGTTACTTATCTCCATTTTTACTGCTTCACTTACATCGAGCTTGGTAACAAATGCAGCGATGCTCTCTGCGTTTATTCCATCATTGGTTCGGGTTAAGTCTTTGAGTAACTCGTATGCACCTTCTATTTTTTCACGACGTAAGATGGTTTGAATAGCCTCCGCTGTTACGGCCCAGTTTCGGTCTAAGTCTGCACGTATAGCTTCCTCATTTAGTATGAGTTTGCCCATTCCTTTGTCTAAGCTTTTGAGTGCAATAAGGATGTGTGAGAGCGGAACGCCAACGTTTCGCAATACGGTACTATCGGTAAGGTCGCGTTGCAATCTGCTGATGGGTAACTTGTTACTCAAGTGGTCCAGTAGTGCATTAGCAATGCCTAAGTTCCCTTCTGCATTTTCAAAATCAATAGGATTTACCTTATGCGGCATAGCACTACTACCTACTTCGCCAGCCACAATACGTTGTTTGAAAAAATCCATACTGATATACTGCCATACGTCTTTAGCAAAATCCATCAGGATAATATTGATACGTCGCATAGCATCAAATATAGCAGCTAATTGGTCGTAGTGGTCTATCTGCGTAGTTGGGTAACTCCGTACTAAGCCTAAGTTAGCTAAGAGTTTATCGCCAAATTCTGGCCAATTTATCTGAGGGAAAGCGAGTCGGTGAGCATTGAATGCCCCAGTTGCTCCTCCAAATTTTGCACTGATGGGAGTGTCAATGAGTGTATCGAGTTGTACGCGGATTCTTTCTGCAAAAACAGCAAACTCTTTTCCGACGGTAGTGGGAGTGGCTGCTTGACCGTGAGTTCTGCTTAGTAGAGGTACATTTTTCCATTGCTCAGCCAAGGTGCTAATCGTAGTATGTATGTGTTTGATGTTAGGGATGACTACCTCATCTATGCCCAACTGAAGGCTGAAAGGGATAGCCGTATTATTTACATCTTGGCTAGTAAGCCCGAAGTGTACAAACTCGCTATACTCTTGTAATGCTGTTCCTTTTAGTTTCTCTTTTATGAAATACTCCACGGCTTTCACGTCGTGGTTAGTGGTTTTTTCAATGTCTTTTATCGTTTGAGCATCAGCTTCGCTAAAATGGAGGTAGATGTTTCTCAAGAAATCGGTGTCTGATTCTGATATGCTTGCAAATTGCTCTAAACCTAGTGCGGATAGGGCAATGAAATATTCTATCTCCACCCATACGCGGTATTTGAAGAGTCCGTATTCCGAAAAGTAAGGGGCAAGTTCTTGTACTTTGTTGCGGTATCTGCCGTCTATTGGGCTAATAGCGGATAGTGTTGTAAGCATAAGGGCAAAGTTAATTTTACACGGATAAAGACCTATGTTTGAGTTTTTATTGTTAAAAACTTGTGAGACCTCACTAAAACGATAATCAATTACTACCCTCTTATGGTAATTAAGCCTGTATGTCTAACTCCTCTATTGTCGTACTTTTGCCAACAATGAGAAAAAATATACTACTCGTAGTCGTTTTTGTAGCGGCTTTGGCACAAGCACAAGTAACATTGAGTAAAACACAGCTTGATTTTGGTGATGTGCTTACTACTGAAGACAAAGAATTGGCAGTTAACGTTACCAATACATCTGGAGCTTCCCTTGAGATTAAAGCGGTGAAAGTATATAACTCAGATTTCACGTATAGCACACCCAATACTACCATAGCCACCGGAGCTACCGAAAATGTAAGGGTGACTTTTGCCCCGCGTCATAATGTAGTATATAATTCAGAACTCATTTTTGTATTGGATGACGGCTCTGAGTATCGTATAGATCTCATTGGAAACGGAAAGTACGAAGGAGCATATTATGCTTCTACTTTCAACAAAAGCTATCAAGACTTGAAAGACGCCTTGAAAACAAGACTAGCTTCTGGGTATGTAAACCTGGGCTACACGGGAGCTAGAGATCAGATGTATGCCAATATTGACAATGTGAATGGTAAAGTAAGATGTGTGTATACTGATAGAGAAGCTACATTTAATACACGTAGCGGTGCTAATAGTAATAGTTTTAACTGCGAGCATACGTGGCCACAGAGTTTGTTTAGCTCTCGCGAGCCGGAGAGGGCAGACATTCATCATCTTTTTCCTACAGATGTTAGTGCTAATAGCCGCAGAGCAAATTATCCGTTTGGAGTGGTGAGCAGTGCTAGTTGGACCGAAGGTGGGAGTAAGCTAGGTGGCAATACCTTTGAGCCGAGAGATGCACAAAAAGGAGCAACAGCCCGGGCGATGATGTACTTTGTGATTCGTTATCAAGACTATAGTAATTTTATAGATGGTCAAGAGGCGATTCTCAAGCAGTGGCATACAACTTACCCACCTAGTGCCTTCGAAATTCAGCGAAATGAGAAAATATTTACTTACCAAAAAAACAGAAATCCGTTCGTAGATCATCCCGAGTTTTTGGAACGCATCAATCTAATAGGCGGTACCGATAGCAAGCCCATTATAAAAAGTGCGGAGCTGATGCAAGAGGAGTTAGTTTATTCATACGTGACCTCTACCGAAACGCGAAACGTGTATATCATAAATACCGGTAATCAAGATTTAACCAATATCTCAGCGGTATCTTCAGCCAATGGAAATGTGGTTGTGAATAGTATCCAAAGTTCGGCAGCAGAAGGTGAAGTGTCCCTAGTGGAAATCGGATTTAAAAATTTACCAGACGGGACGTATAATGACGTGCTTACCATCAATCTACAAAATCAAGTAGGCCAAACGATAGAGGTTCCTGTGACTTTCACAATAGGTCAAGCGAGTAGTAAGGATATACTGATTACTACCATAAAAACACATTACAACCCAAATACGCAGCATATCTCATTCGTAGATGCACCTAAGGGTATTCAATATATTGAAATATGGAATACAGCAGGACAACAGGTCATCTTAAACGATATATCAACATCATTGACCGATATTCCATTTGCTGGGCAAAAACCGGGTGTTTACTTCGTTGTAATTAAAACTGAGGAAAAGGTGTATACTAACAAAATCTTGGTTTTTTAAATCAACAATTTAAACAACTCAAAATATGCGTTTTTTTAAGGTAGTGCTTGCTTCTGCAGTAGGATATGTGCTCGCAGCAGTGGTTCTTTTCTTTCTTTTATTCTTTGTAATAGCTGGAATAGCCGGTTCGGCTAAGCAGGAGGTGGTTATACCTTCTAATGGAGTGTTGAATCTGAAACTCAACTACCCTATTCAAGACAAGATAATGGATGCAAGTCCGTTTGCAGCTCTAAGTGCTTTAGACCCTAATCAGCAAATGCCTGTAGGTCTAAATGATATTATACATGCCATTGATAATGCCAAGACAGATGATAACATCAAGGGGGTAATTCTTGATTTGACTACATTTTCGGCTGGATATGCTAAACTTACCGAAGTGCGTAATAAGCTTAATGAGTTTAAGGAGTCAGGTAAATTCGTGTACGCATACGCTGACTACTATTATTATCCTACGTATTATGTGGCAAGTGTAGCTGACAGTGTGTTTGCCAACCCCGAAGGCGAGATGTCATTCACAGGAATGGTAGCACAAGTTTCGTTTTTTGCAGGTGCTTTAGAAAAATTAGGAGTAGAAATACAAGCAGTACGAGCAGGTAAATTTAAAGGGGCCGTAGAAGCTTACACCCGAAATAACCTAAGCCCTGAAAATCGCCAACAGATAGAAGTGTATATCAATTCGGTATTCGATGAAACACTAAATGCAATATCTACTAGTAGAAACCTGACTGTAGAAAAACTAAAATCCGATGCGGACGAGCTGAAACTAAGAAGTGTACAGGATTATGTGGATGCGGGTTATATAGATGCTACAGCATACCGTGACCAGTTTTATAGTGCAATGAAGGTACGAATGGGTGTGGAAGATGATACCAAGGTGCCATTAGTTTCTGAACAAAAATATGCTCAGAGTTTATCCATAGAAGGATCGGGCAGTGATAGAATAGCGGTGGTATATGCAAGTGGCGACATTGTAGGAGGTAAAGGAGACGGAACTCAAATTGCCGCTGATGATATGGCAGCAACGCTAAAAGCTGTTCGTCTCAATGATAAAGTGAAGGCTGTTGTGTTTCGTATAGATAGTCGAGGTGGAAGTTCACTCGCTAGTGACATTATATGGAGAGAAGCGAAACTTCTCGCAGCTGAGAAACCGCTTATTGTGAGTATGAGCGACGTAGCGGCAAGCGGTGGTTATTATATCGCTACTCCTGCACGTAAGATTTTTGCAGAACCTACCACCATAACTGGTTCTATCGGTGTGTTTGGGCTTATTCCTAATGCTCAAAAATTACTTAATGATAAAATGGGCCTCCAGTTTGATTATGTAGGTACAGGCAAACACTCAGATATAGGCAGAATAGACCGAGCAATGACGGCAGACGAACGTGAGTACATCGGAAGCATCATCGACAAAATATATGACACCTTCTTGAGCCGCGTGGCCGAAGGACGCAATATGAATAAAGAGCAAGTAAATGAGATAGCTCAAGGTCGTGTATGGACAGGAGTGATGGCGAAGGAAGTGGGCTTGGTAGATGAACTAGGTGGCTTGCAAATGGCAATCGCCTCTGCCGCAAAAGAAGCAGGCATAACGGAGTACAAACTCAGAGAATACCCAAAAGTGCAAGATCCATTCACCACTATTGTGAACAAAATGCAAGGGAATACGAGTCTACAAACTCAGCTAGTAGAAGCAACCAAGAATACGGGTTTTGAGTCGTATATAAAGCAATTGAACGATTTGCAACGATGGGGTACGCAGCACAGTGTGCAGGCCATTATGCCGTATGACATCACGGTAAGGAATTATTCGCTGAGGTAGTTCAACTTGGCTTTCTTCGCTGAATGAGTAATACGAAAGATGTACTCTTTGAGTAAGTTCAAAATTGGAGGTGCTCAACTACTTATCCTTTAATTCTTTATTTCTATCAAAAATCTGCCATTATTCATAAAAAATCTGCCATTTTTGCAGACTAATTAATGGATTTACAACAAGTAAAACAACGATTTGGAATCATTGGTAACTCCACCAAACTCAATTATGCGTTGCAAACTGCGATGCGAGTTGCACCTACAGAACTCACCGTTTATATACAAGGAGAGAGTGGTAGTGGTAAAGAGTCTTTTTCCAAAATAATACACCAACTTAGCCCACGTAAGCACGGACCATTTATCGCTATCAATTGCGGTGCATTGCCAGAGGGTACGATCAATTCAGAACTTTTTGGCCACGATAAAGGGGCTTTTACCGGAGCGGTAGACAATAGGAAAGGATATTTTGAAGCTGCAAATGGTGGAACTATTTTTTTAGATGAGATAGGGGAGTTGCCATTAGAAACGCAAAGCAGATTGCTACGTGTACTCGAGAATGGCGAGTTTATAAGAGTGGGCAGTAGCAAGGTGCAAAAAACAGATGTACGCATTATCACCGCTACCAATAGAGATCTCATCACAGAGGTAGAGCGTAATAAGTTCAGAGAGGACTTGTATTATCGTCTTTCTACATTGCCTATAGCTGTTCCGCCGTTGCGTGAGCGACCGGGAGATGTGGTCCTCCTCTTTCAAAAGTTTGCCTTTGATGCTTCAGAAAAATACAGACAAGAACCTTTGGATTTGACCATAGATGGCGAGCAGATATTACAAAATTTCCGATGGCCAGGGAATATTCGTCAGCTAAAAAATATCGCAGAGCAAGTAGCCGTACTGGAACAAGGCTCACGAATAGATGCCGATATTATCCGAAAATATTTACCTGCTAGGGCTGAAAATAATTTGCCGGCAGTTTTCAAAGAGGCATCTAAGGAAAGCGATGTGTCTGAGCGTGATATATTTTATAAAGTGCTCATCGACCTCAAAAAAGATGTTTCCGAACTACGTAAAGTGGTATTTGGTATGTTAGATAGTACGGATGATTCCGATGATTACAGTGAGCGTACACGTACCAATATTACGCGTATTTTGTCCAAAGATACTCCTGCTGCAGATACGGCTTATGCTCAAACGCAACCTCAGGTAGAAGAAAATATTTATCATCACATAGAGATAGAGGACAAGGATGCCGTGGGTGATAATGAAATACTCTCTCTCGAGGCTAAAGAAGAGGAGTTGATACGCAAGGCATTGCTCAAAAATAACGGACGTCGTAAGCGAGCCGCACAGGAGTTAGGCATTTCAGAGCGAACCCTTTACCGTAAGATTAAGCAATATGATATCGAGAATTAAGCATATTATCTTGGCGACTTTAGTGATGAGTACAATGGTACTCTCTTCGTGTGGATTTTACAGCTTTAGTGGCACCAGTATCGCCCCGGAGGTGAAAACATTTTCGGTTGACTTTTTTGAGAATAATGCGTCTATTGTATCGCCACTACTGAGTCAGAAAATTACAGAAGACTTAAAGCAAAAATTCATCTCAGAGACCAACCTTAGTATTCAGGAAAGTGACGGAGATTTTAGTTTTAGCGGAGCTATAATAGATTATGTAGTAGCACCGGTGGCAGCCCAAGCAAGTGAGAATGCTCAACTCAATAGACTCACTATAAAAGTGACGGTAAAACTGGAGAGTGAAAAAGACCCTAAGAGTACATTTGAGCAAACGTTCACCAATTTTCAAGACTTTGATGCGTCTGAGGATTTTAATGCCGTAGAAGAAGATTTAATAGAAGACATATCAGAGATGTTGGTTCAGTCTATTTTTAACAAAGCCGCAATAAATTGGTAAAGCCCCTAAACATATCCAACTTCTACGCCAATCCTACAGGCATTGATGCGAGTGATTTAGTACAGCTAAACCAAGCCGTAATTGATAGTCCGTGGTGCTCGGCCTACCGTATAATGCTAGCACGTGGTAATAGTAATGTAGATTCATACGCACAAGACAAGCATTTACGCATAGCGGCAACATACAGTGGTGACAAAAAAGTGCTATTCGAGTGGATGACATCTACTAAGGATAGTACACCATCTCTAGCTCTTGTAGAGGAAACCGAAACTCCGAACATAGAAAATACTCCTACGGAAATACAGCCGATGGAGCAAACAACAGAATCCGCAAGTGAAGAACCGTTGCCCAAAGAGCCGAAAAAGGAAGAAAAGGTTGCAGCGGAGAAAGTTGAACAGCCAATAGAGAGTGAGAAAATCGATTTTGATAAAATTGTAATTTATGACCCGCTCAAGGAGTTAGAGCCCAATGTGATCCGCGAGAATCAAAAAGACCATTTACTTTTTGATCAGGTGACGTATAATCCTGAAAAAGAACTTGCTAAACTCATAGAAGAAAAGGAAGAAGGCTCAGAGCATGATTTTCTTTTTTGGATAAATAATTTAGACGAGGGGAAAGAGCAAACCGAAGTTGAAAACAAAAAATCGGTAGATCACGTTCAGAATTTGTTAGACCAATTTTTAGCTACCAAGCGTTCTAGGCCCATCCAAAACAATAATTTCTTTAAGGCGGAGTCTAAAGTAGCGGAGAGTGAAACCGATGACACGGACGTCATAAGCGAAACATTAGTAGTACTTTATGTAAAGCAGGGACATTACGAAAAAGCCATTAAGGGATACAGAAAATTAAGTTTGCAAAATCCTGATAAATCAGCGTATTTTGCCGCCCGAATTAAGGAAATACAACAGAAACTATCTTAAATAAAAAAAACGAATGTTCACAGTAATAATCATACTTGCTATATTAGCATCCGTACTACTTATATTGGCAGTACTTATCCAAAACCCTAAAGGTGGAGGGATAGCGGCAAACTTCTCAGCTGCCAATCAAATCGCAGGTGTTAAAAAAACAAATGAGTTCATAGAGAAAGCCACTTGGACCTTGGCGATTGCTCTTATGCTCTTAGCGGTAGGAAGTAGATTTGTTTACACTCCCGACACGCAAAAGACGAACGATTTCTTAGATCGTTTAGAAGAATCTACTCCAGTTATACCTTCTACTGATAATCTAGGAGCTGGTGTTCCGGAAGGCATTCCTTCTGTAGAAGTACCTGCAGATGCTACCCCAAAGTAATAAGAAAAAAAATAATCACAAGTTAGGCTCGCCATTGGCGAGCCTTTTTTATGACCGTAAGTTTGGCAATGCTGACATTTTGACCCGCACCCGTAGAGCATAATATGCCACTCTTTCACTATTCACATCGCTATTGCATCTTGGCACAAATAATGTCTACCTAATGCTGTAACAATTAATTTTTTTTTAAAATCATGAATATAAAACCATTATCAGACAGAGTATTGGTAGAGCCAGCAGCAGCAGAAACGCAAACTGCGGGAGGTATCTACATTCCAGACACTGCAAAAGAAAAGCCTCAGAAAGGTACTGTAATAGCAGTAGGCCCGGGCAAGGTTGATGAGCCTACAACAGTAAAAGTTGGAGACACCGTATTGTATGGTAAGTACTCAGGTACAGAACTTACATTTGAGGGTAAGGACTTATTAATGATGAGAGAGTCAGATCTCCTTGCAATTATCTAAGATTCATTTATAAAAAAAGTAAAACAAAACAAACATGGCAAAGCAAATATTATTTGATACTAAAGCAAGAGACCAACTCAAAAAAGGAGTTGACCAACTAGCTAATGCAGTTAAAGTAACACTAGGCCCTAAAGGCAGAAATGTTGTAATAGATAAGAAATTTGGTTCACCAAACGTGACCAAAGATGGTGTCTCTGTTGCGAAGGAAATTGAACTTAAAGACCCCATCGAAAATATGGGTGCTCAAATGGTGAAAGAAGTAGCTTCTCGTACAGCGGATATAGCTGGCGACGGTACTACTACAGCTACAGTGTTGGCTCAAGCTATCGTAGCAGGAGGACTCAAAAACGTTGCTGCAGGGGCTAACCCTATGGACCTCAAAAGAGGTATAGACAAAGCAGTTTCAGCTATCAAAGGAAATTTAGAAAAACAAAGCGAAGTAGTAGGAGATGATTTTGACAAAATTGGTCAAGTAGCTTCTATCTCAGCAAACAATGACGGTGTTATCGGTTCATTGATTGCCGACGCAATGAAAAAAGTTGGTAAGAACGGTGTTATCACAGTAGAAGAAGCTAAAGGTACTGAAACCGAAGTAAGAACGGTAGAAGGTATGCAGTTTGACAGAGGTTATCTTTCTCCATACTTTGTTACCAATACAGAGAAAATGGAAGCAGATCTAGACTCACCATACATCCTTATTTGTGACAAAAAAATAAGCAGTATGAAGGAGTTGCTTCCTGTACTTGAGCAAACTGCACAAAGCGGTAAACCGCTTGTGATTATATCAGAAGAAGTAGAAGGCGAAGCACTTGCTACGCTCGTGGTAAATAAAATAAGAGGTTCACTTAAAGTAGCGGCAGTTAAGGCTCCAGGGTTTGGTGATAGAAGAAAAGCTATGCTACAAGATATCGCAATTTTAACAGGCGGTACCGTAATCAGTGAAGAGCAAGGGCGTAAGCTTGAGGATACCACGATTGAGATGCTTGGTACTTCTGAGAAAGTAACTATAGACAAGGAAAATACAGTTATTGTAAACGGTGCAGGTAAGGCTGCCGATATCAAAGGTCGTATCAACCAAATCAATGCTGAGATAGAAAATTCTACGTCAGATTACGATAAAGAAAAACTACAAGAGCGACTTGCTAAGCTTTCTGGTGGAGTTGCAGTACTTTATATAGGTGCAGCATCTGAGGTTGAGATGAAAGAGAAGAAGGACCGTGTAGACGATGCACTTGCAGCTACCAGAGCAGCTGTAGAAGAAGGTATCGTAGCGGGAGGTGGAGTTGCGTTTGTGAGAGCAATCGAATCTATCGCTAAACTTGAAGGAGATAATCCGGATGAGAATACGGGAATTAATATTATTCGCAGAGCTTTAGAAGAACCATTGAGACAAATCGTTGCCAATGCAGGCGGTGAAGGTTCAGTTGTGATTCAAAAAGTAAAAGAAGGTAAAAAAGACTTCGGATACAATGCACGTACTGACGAGTATATGAATCTAATCAAAGCAGGAGTTATTGATCCTACTAAAGTAAGTAGAGTAGCATTAGAAAATGCAGCCTCAGTAGCAAGTATGTTGTTGACTACAGAATGTTTAATTGCCGATATTCCAGAAGCAGAAGCTCCACACGCACATGGCGGTGGCGGAATGCCAGATATGGGCGG
>Ga0209138_1001121_pt1 | contig 23743 bp, 17 predicted proteins | sample SaaInl3SG_22_DNA_FD_184645 | JGI IMG/M metagenome (GOLD analysis project Ga0209138, IMG submission 184645) | Marine microbial communities from expanding oxygen minimum zones in the Saanich Inlet - ESP_153SG_22_DNA (SPAdes) (version 2) | ecosystem: Environmental > Aquatic > Marine > Intertidal...
GTTGCGACTTTACCGTCCGATTTTAGATGAATTAACTCCCGTCCAAACACTTTTTGAAAAGGAAGAAGCTTGGGGTCAGAAGTTTATTGGTCATTGTTATCCGGGAGATAAAAAAGACCTGATAGCACTCTGTGATTCAAAAAAAAGTAAATTGATGCTTATTGGGCCTGAAGGAGATTTTAGCGAGGAAGAAGTAAGCAAGGCACTAAATTTAGGATACAAAGAAGTATCTCTAGGATCTAGTAGACTGCGAACAGAAACAGCAGGTTTAATGGCCCTTGCACGAATGATTTTGAAGGAATAACCTATGAACAACACAACCTACCAAGCGCTTATTAAATGGACCAGTACGCTACTTATTGGATGCGTCATCATTTATCTTCTCTACAATCTTGCATCTGTAATTTTATACCTAATCTTAGCAGGGGTACTCGCTTTGCTTGGTAAACCGGTGGTTTCTTTTTTTCATGAAAAACTATCCATCCCGACCAGTTTAGCGGTGGTTTTAACCATTCTTCTTCAAATTACCGTCGTTTTAGGATTTGCCGGTCTTATCATTCCTGTAGTTATTACTCAAGGCGAGAATCTTTCATTACTTGATATTGATAGTTTAGAGAAGAACGTAACAGATTCTCTTAGTCTACTCAGTGAAACCATTGCAAGGCATGTTCCGCCGATAAAAAACTATCTGAATGAATTATCTATTGAGAATCAGTTTATTGATAGTGTTGATTTGAATTTCATTCCTGATCTTCTAAGTGGTGTTTTAGATGCCCTAGGAGCACTCAGTATTGGGTTTTTCTCTGTGGTTTTTATTACTTTCTTCTTTCTGAAAGATCAAAAATTACTGCAGCGCGGAATCCTCGTATTCATTCCAGACGATAAAGAGGAAAAGGCGGTCAACTCCTTTGGAAAAATCAGCTACCTGCTCTCCCGTTATTTCTCTGGTATTCTTCTACAGTTAATCATTCTTTTTATTGTTTATAGTATCACGCTTCTTATCGGAGGTATAGAGAACGCGATAATAATCGCCCTGCTCTGTGCAATATTCAATATCATACCTTATGTAGGGCCGCTAATTGGAGGAACGCTCATGCTAGTTCTCACACTGATCAGTTATTTAGAGGTTGATTTTTATCAGGTTGCCCTCCCTAAATTAGCTTATGTAGCAGCAGGGATTATCATCGGTCAACTTATCGATAATTTCTTTTCACAACCTTACATCTACGCAAAGAGTGTAAAATCACATCCGCTAGAAATATTCCTAGTAATTCTCTGTTCAGGATCTCTTTTCGGAATTTTAGGAATGGTAGTTGCGGTACCTGCATATACCGTGATAAAAGTAATCTTGAGCGTTTTCTTTGCAGAACATCCGACCGTTATCAAACTAACTAAGGGGCTATGACCGAAATCGTCTCAGAGGACGCATGGGAATTTATAAAGACGTATCAATCTTCAAATTGCGAGGAGTTACTCTTTAAGCCGCGGTTATTCGATCGCCTAAGCAATGAACTACTAGTCAAGCAAATAAGGGGAAGAAGTTGGGCGCGCTTAAAGGCTCCATTTCTACTCGTACACAAAGACTACTTATTCGGTCCCAAACTTTCCTTAGAACAGTGTAGTTCTTCATTTACCGCGGCGTTTAAAGCGAAAAGACTATCGCATTTTCTTCAGTCCTTCGATACAGGTATCGATCTTACTGCGGGCTTAGGCATGGACAGTTATTACTTAGGTCAGCATTTTAAATCGTTTACTTCCATAGAGTATCAAGATGATTTAATCGAATTACTTAAGCACAACAATCGTGTTCTTAATACCAACAACGAAATTTTTCAAGCTAGAGCTGAAGATTATATAACAAACATATCCTCGGTTGACTTTATTTATATCGACCCCGCAAGACGAGGGTCTAAAGGAGAAAAAACAGTAGCATGGGAAAATTGTACCCCTAACCTTCTCGAACTTTTGCCTACGCTATTAAAAAAGGCACGCTCTGTAGCTATTAAAGCATCTCCCCTTATAGACATTACCGAAAGTCTAAGACAATTTAAAGGAGCCTGCACAGCAATAGATATAATCAGTTTGAGAAATGAGGTTAAAGAGCTTCTATTCTGGCTATCACCAGCGAACCATACAGAAATAGAGACGGTTCCCATACATCATTTCAATCTCACCAGTGAAAAAGAACAACAGTACACCACTACAATATCTGAAATCAAGAATGCTGAACTAAAAATTAGCCATCAGCCACTGAACTATCTTTATGATCCTGCTCCAAGTTTTTTAAAAACTCGAGCTTTTCGGGTGCTTTGTAATGACAACCCCAACCTTTACCAATTGGGAAATTCAAGTCTACTTACCTCAGATGTGGAATTAATCGACTTTCAAGGCAGGTGTTTTGTATTGAAAGAAGCTCTTTTACACAAGAAAAAAGTTTTGTCTAGCCTAAAGAAAAAGGCCTTTAGTGTGATTAGCAAATATTCAAAAATTAGGGCGGATGAGTTTAAAAAAACTTGGCAACTCAAAGAAAGTAGCCGACATTTCCTTATTCTTGTGAGCCTAGACCATTTAACGGTATTACACTGCGAAAAGAAAAATAAAACTACAAAAGCGAGCATTCATGACCTTAAGTGACGAAATACAAATAGTACTAATAATTGCCGGGTGTGCTCTGGCGCTAGTGGTTATCTACAAACTATTAAAGCTTCTTTTAACGCCTCTAAGAATTTTAGTTCGAATCCTGTTATCACTTGTAGTTCTTGCTATTGTAGCATATTTCGTAGCTGATTACTTCGGCTATGATTTAGTAGAATTGATTTTTGATTTCCTTGAGAAGGAGAATAAGCTCTCTCTAAAAGACAATATTTCATTGTAAAAAGTATATTGTACAATTAGGTCTAATATCCTACTTTTGCAATCCTATTTATTGGTCGCGTAGCTCAGCTGGATAGAGCATCTGCCTTCTAAGCAGACGGTCATAGGTTCGAATCCTATCGCGATCACTTAAGGATAAAAAAAAGCTGGCCCCGAAAGGGTGCCAGTTTTTTTATACCTAGTTTCGAGGCAAGCTAGCTTGCAAAAGGAAGTGGGTGTAAAAAACCTAAGGTAATCCTATCGCGATCACTTCAGGATTAAAAAGGAATACCGTTCAATTTACTTATGAGATTTGCTTTTGTTATAGATCGAATAAAGCACAACAATAGAAATGGAAATCCATAGACCTCCCATTACATAGCGTTTCTCATAAATAATATCAAAAAGACCAATTGTCAAATAGAGTATAGAATAGAAATACCAAAATCTCCTTAGGTATAACTCTTTTTTCTTTTGAGAAAGTTTATCGACATCCACACGTTGTGTATAATGATTCACTCCTAGCACGAAAAGCATAAGAGAACCAAATAAAAAGAGTGTAATGAGTAATTCGCTCATTCTCAAAAGGTATTAAAAACCAATAATTACCGGTAAAATGAAAAGCCCGCAAATCTAGTTAGATTTGCAGGCTTTTTTCTAGTCGGGGTGGCAGGATTCGAACCTGCGACCTCCTGCTCCCAAAGCAGGCGCGATGACCGGGCTACGCTACACCCCGAAGGTTTGTGCGGAGAGACTGGGACTCGAACCCAGGCAGCACTTACGCGCTGACAGATTAGCAATCTGCTCCGTTACCACTCCGGCACCTCTCCAATCTGATTTAACCTTTGGTATAAAGGTGGGCGCAAAAATATTGTTTAAGGTCGATTCTAACAAGAAAAAAAGAGAGAAATTTCACTATTCTGGATATTCTACTCGAACATGGTAGATATTGGTCAGTTTTTTCTTGAGAACAGCCTTAATAATTTCGATTTCCTTGAGAGTAATCGTTGCGGCCGAGTACTGTCCGCCTTCTAACTGTCCAGAGATAATTCGCTCCACAAATTGATCTAAAGTTGGATAATCGGGTTGCTTCAAACTTTTGCTCGCAGCCTCTACGGCATCACACATCATGAGAATGGCTGTTTCCTTTGAAAAAGGGATTGGTCCTGGATATCTAAAATCCTTTTCATTCGCCTCCCCTTCCTCTTCGAGCTGCTTTTTGTAGAAGTAGTAAACAAGGCTATTACCATGATGGGTTCGAATAAAATCAATCACACGATCCGGTAGGTTATTTTTTCGCGCAATTTCAATTCCGTTGATTACATGTCTTCTGATAATATGAGCACTTTCTGAAGGAGTTAAATCTTCGTGAGGGTTAGCTCCTTGTATTTGATTTTCGGTAAAGAATTCTGGAGCTGAGAGTTTACCGATATCATGATAAAGCGCTCCTACCCTAAGTAAAAGACTGTTGGCCCCCACAGCATTCGCTGCGGCTTCACAAAGATTAGCCACTTGCAATGAATGATTAAAAGTTCCAGGAGCCTTATCAGACAACTCTTTTAATAGTTTTGAGTTGGTGTCTGAAAGTTCGAGAAGGGAAACATCTGACACTAAGCTAAAAAGCTTTTCATAGAGATAAATTAACGGCTGAGAGAATAGTGTGAGCATCCCATTCAAAACAAATAAGATCAACACCCAAAGGTCAATGGATAAAATAGCCCCTCCCCTTAATCCATGAAACGCTACATAGGAAATAATGTACACTAGTGTAACAAAGAAAGCGGCAGCAAATAAATTGGTCCGCTTATGCAGTTCATTAGAACCTAGCATCACTACAATACCGGCGGAGAGTTGTAAAAACAAGAATTCGTATGCATTAGGAAGCACCATACCTAAGATCAACAAAGTCATTAGATGTACAAACAACGCTAACCTAGCATCAAAGAAGTTCTTTAACACTAAGGGCAATATTGAAAGCGGTGCTAAATAAACGAACCGTTCATCTATTTTGGTCAACACTAATACTAATGATACCATCAGTAGGATATTGAAGAAAATAAACGTTAACTGATTAGTGTTCTGGTAAATATCGAGACGATATCTTTTCAGATAAAGTAAGAGCAACAGTAATAATAAAGCGATTAAAATCCCATAAGCTCCGAGAAGGTAATAGGTGTTTGATTCTTGCCACTGGTCTGACTGGTATTGAGTACGGAGCGATTCGATGATTTGAAAGGTTTCATCGTCAATCACCTCACCTTTGGCGATGATTAATTTACCTTCAAAGACGATTCCCCTGGTAAGAGACAATTGGCTAAGCTGTGTTTGAAATGCATTTTCAGTAAGCGCTTCTTCAAGAATTAAATTCGGACGGATACTCTGAACCAAAATCGCTTTTAGGGGTTCTGCGACTGACGGCTCCACTCCTTTGAATTCAAGACGATTCACACGCTCTTTCAAATTGTCGGTGCCTGTTAATTTATCCGCAACAATAGTTTCAGCTTGATTATTCTTAACCACCTTGATTCGGTCTGATGGAAAAGAACCTTTAATCACCCCATTCTTATAGATTGCATCAAAAGCGAGCTCTAAGGATTTTAGCCATAAATTAAACCTACTATTACCCACAGAAATTTTAGGGAAAATCGATTCGAGACGCTCTGATAAAAAGGACCGTTCAGTAGCAACGATTTCGTCGTCATAACGGTAATAAAAGATCTTGTCTCTTAATAAAGCATCACGCTCCTCCTGAATTTGGGTATCGGTTTTTTTTATTTCAAAGTCAAAGGGGGCATATAAGTTTTCATAATTCCAAGGCCTCCCCTTAGCATACTGATAATTGAAGGTTACTTGGGACGGAAAAATCCAAAGTAAAAAGGCGACCGCAGCAACATGGAGTAACACGGTAAATAAAAAAGTTCTTCGCTTTTGAACTTGCTGATGAGATGCAGACATAGTGACGGTCAAGTATTCTCCAAAAATAGAAAATATTGTTTTTTAGTATTTTCGTATTCCTAACGATTTACAGATCCATTGAAACAGACTCACGGCATTTGCGGACTAAGTGTTATTAATGTTTATAAAACCCCTAGCGAGTCAAGCGAAATCGTTAATCAGCTTTTATACGGAGACCATTTTACGCTGATTGAGGTTAAAAAATTTTGGTCTAAAATCAGATTCGAATACGACGGATCTACTGGATACATTTTAAACAGTCTCTACGCTACTATCGATTCAGATTTAGCCAAAGAGCTCGATGATTTCTCGAAAGCAGTATACAATAGGCATTTGACGAATTATGCACTTTTAGAAAATCAGCAACTGTTACCTATTTTAATCGGCTCGAGAATGGATATTATGTCTATTCTAGGACATGAAAACAAAGAATCAGAAGAACATACTCCATCTGATATAGTCGAAACCGCCTTAAGGTATACCTACGCACCCTATATGAAGGGAGGTAGATCACCGTTTGGAATAGATGCTGATGGGTTCACCCAAATTGTGTACAAAACCGCACAGAAGTGGTTACCTAGAAATCTTGAGCTACAAGCAAAAGAGGGTGTCCCACTTTCATTTTTAGAGGAGAGTACCCCGGGAGATCTTGCTTTTTTCGATGACGAGGAAGGTCAATTAATACACGTCGGCATTTTACTCAAAAACAACTATATCATTCATGCTCATGGTTGTGTAAGAATTGATCGAATCGATCATACTGGTATATTTAATCCACACACTAATCAATACACTCATAAATTAAGGGTGATCAAAAGCTTAAACCAATAAAAAAGCCCTCGTAATGAGGGCTTTCAATAATAGTTTACTCAACTAGTAATTATTGTTGAAGCATTCCAAGAATACGCTTAAAGTTAGCGTTGTCACCTAGTGCTCCGTAAATATTCTTTAGCTGATTAAGAAGCTCCTGATTCCCAGGAAGGTTCTCTAAAGAAGCTTCAAGAACTTTGGCTCCTTCCATGAAGAACTCTTCTTTTTGCTTCTTAAGTGCATCATACTTGTCTAGATCAGAAGACTTACTTGACATCGCTAGCTCATTCATTTGATCTACCAAAGAATTTCCTTCATTGATGTAAGTCGTTGAAAGATTTAAGGTGGCATTGATATAGGTTGGATCTATTTCTAGCGCACGATAGAAAGCAGCGCGAGCCTCTTCCATATTATTTTGCTCCATTGCAATTACTCCAATATTATATTGAAGATCAGGGTTGGTAGGATCCATCGCTGAAGCTTCCTCCATTAAAGACTTAAACTTCTCAGGCTGACCCATCGTGTAATACAGGTTGGCCTTATTCAGAATAAGTGCAACATCTCCAGGATTTTGAGCAATGGCATCTTCGTAAGCCGCTAAAGCCTCTTCATTACGCCCTTCCTGTTGGTAAATAAGTGCGATGTTCTTAACCACCTCGGAACGCTTCGATGGAGTCACTTCATCCTTAGGATCTTTGTGTGTACCAGCTTTTACGTAAAGGTCACGGGTAGCTTGGTCAAAATATTCTAACTCAGAAGAAGCAATATTAATGGCTGCAAAACGCTTTTCACTTCCGTCGTAGTTCATTTCCTTAAGACGAATATAAATCTCTAACGCTTTGTCATAGTCTTTCGCATTAACAGCAGAACCCGCTGCATAGTAAAGATAAATAGTATCCTTAGGACTTAGGCGATACGCTAAGTCGAGCTTATCCGCAGCAAGCGCATAGTCTGAGGTTTGCTGAGCTTCTACTGCCGCATTAACAAGCTCATTAGAAATTGTTTTTAAAGCCTGATTAGCTTCATCGATGTACTTTGATGCATTCATTGCAACGATCGCCTCATAACTCTCAATAGCTGGAGTAAATTCACCCTCACCCGCTTGAGCTAATTGGAGGCTTGCTTTACCGTAGAGCGCATAAAAATCAGCTTTGGTCTTATCATCGGCAGATTTAGCAACCTCTGCGATTGGATTTAAGGCTTGAATAGCAGTAGCAGCATCTCCTTTTTTAAGAGCTTTCGAAGCTTCTTTCAATTCATCTTTCTGAGCGTTAACAGCTAATACTGATAGCATTGAAGCCGCAACTAAAAAGTATTTTTTCATGTTTTTTCTTAATTAATGGAGCGCAAGTTAGTTTTCTTCACTCGTATTACCAATAGATTCGTCTGTTGAGTTGTTGGTTTCATCTACTTCGATATCCCTTACCTCATCTTCATCTACCATATCCTCCTCTTTAACCACTTTAGCAACAGCGGCAATCTCATCGTCGGCGCGAAGGTTAATTACCTTTACACCTTGTGCAGTTCTACCCATAACGCGCAGATCCTCTACTGAGATCCGGATAGCTACCCCTGAGCGGTTAATAATCATCAGATCATCTGCGTCGGTTACCGATTTGATAGCAACTAGGTTTCCGGTTTTTTCGGTAATGGTAAGTGTTTTCACACCCTTTCCTCCGCGATTCGTAATGCGGTAGTCTTCAAGTTCAGAACGCTTACCGTATCCCTTTTCAGAAACCACTAAAATATTCTCTTCAAGATTATTTACGGCCACCATTCCGATTACTTCATCATTTTCATCTGCTAAAGTCACACCACGTACCCCTGAAGCACTTCTACCCATAGGACGTGTCTTGCTCTCCTCGAAACGGATGGCCTTACCTGATTTAAGACCAAGGATTACTTGGCTTGAGCCTGTAGTTAGTTTAGCTTCTAGTAACTCATCTCCCTCACGCACGGTAATAGCATTAATACCGCTCTGTCTAGGTCTTGAGTACTGCTCTAGCACTGTCTTTTTAACTACTCCCTGTTTAGTTGCCATGATTACATAGTGGCTATTTACATAATCTTCATCCTTAAGGTCTTGGGTACAGATTACCGCCTTGATACGATCTTCATTTTCGATTTGAATCAAGTTTTGAATCGCTCTACCCTTAGAAGCTCTTGAACCTTCAGGAATTTCAAAAACTCTCAACCAATAACATTTCCCTAATTGAGTAAAGAACAACATGTATTGGTGGTTGGTTCCAACAAACAGGTTTTCAAGGAAATCTTCATTTCGAGTGGCAGATGCTTTCTGACCTACTCCTCCTCTATTCTGTGTCTTGTATTCAGCTAGTGGAGTTCTCTTAATGTATCCTGCATGCGAAATAGTAATAACTACTTGCTCATCAGGAATCATATCTTCAATTCTAAAGTTTCCACCAGAATAATCAATCTGTGAGCGACGTTCGTCACCGAATTTCGATCCGATTTCTTCGAGCTCTTCAACGATGATATCCATTCTTCTCTCTTCACGAGCAAGAATATCTTTTAAATCGGCAATCGTAGCCATCAATTCTTCATACTCTGCGCGAAGTTTATCCTGCTCAAGACCCGTTAACTGGCGTAGTCTCATTTCGACAATTGCCTTGGCCTGTGCCTCTGAGAGCTTGAAGGTTTCCATCAGTTTCTCTCGAGCCTCATCCACATTCGCTGAACCTCTAATGATAGCAATAACCTCATCGATATTATCAGAAGCAATAATTAATCCCTCAACGATGTGAGCTCGCTCCTCTGCTTTATTTAATTCAAATTGAGAACGACGAATAACTACCTCATGACGATGTTCCACGAAATGATGGATCATGTCTTTTAGGTTTAATAGCTGAGGCCGCCCTTTAACAAGAGCAATATTATTTACACTAAACGAGGACTGCAGTGCAGTGTACTTATAAAGCATATTAAGTACAATGTTTGGTATCGCATCACGCTTCAAAACATAAACAACACGCATCCCGTTTCGGTCTGACTCATCTCTGATCGCAGAAATACCTTCAATCTTTTTGTCGTTGACAAGATCCCAGGTCTTCTTGATCATATCGGCTTTATTTACTTGGTAAGGGATCTCGGTAACAACGATAGACTCTTTACCTTGAACCTCCTCGATCACTGCCTTACCGCGAATAACTACTCGACCTCTTCCGGTTTCAAAGGCTTCTTTAACTCCGTCATACCCGTAAATCGTACCACCGGTTGGAAAGTCTGGAGCCTTAATATACTGCATGAGACCTTCGATAGAAATATCACGATTTCTCACATAGGCAATCGTTCCTTGGACAACCTCAGTAAGGTTATGCGGAGGCATATTCGTAGCCATACCTACAGCAATACCCGCAGCTCCATTAACCAAAAGGTTTGGAACCCTTGCAGGAAGTACAGTAGGCTCTTTAAGCGTGTCGTCAAAATTTAACTGGTGATCAACGGTGTCCTTGTCAATATCAGCAAGCATTTCTTCAGCAATCTTTCTCATTCTCGCCTCGGTGTAACGCATTGCTGCCGGCGAATCACCATCGACAGAACCGAAGTTACCCTGACCGTCAACTAGCATATACCGCAAACTCCATTCTTGAGCCATACGAACCATAGTGTCATATACCGAAGTATCACCGTGTGGGTGATATTTTCCAAGTACCTCTCCTACAATTCTTGCTGATTTCTTGTATGCCGAGTTCGAGCGAACTCCGAGCTCATGCATTCCGTATAAAACACGGCGGTGAACAGGTTTTAAACCATCTCTCACATCAGGCAATGCTCTTGAAACAATAACAGACATCGAATAATCGATGTAAGCTGACTTCATTTCGTCTTCAATATTAATCGAAATGAGCTTTTCTCCTTCGTTCATTGATCTACAGTATTTGCTTATAAGTTAATAGGCCAATTTACGATTAATGACTAGCGAGATCGACGAATTTAACAGGGTTTAATCAACTATTTATCAACAAACCTGAAAAGCTGTCAGGTGAATAACTCAGGGCATGAAAATTGAATAATGGTAATAAGATTTATTAATTTAGAGATTTAATCGCGGAAGTATGGACGATAATTTTTCACCGAGAGTTAAAGAGGTTCTCTCTCACTCTAAAGATGAGGCGCTTCGATTAGGGCATGACTTTATTGGAACAGAGCACTTGCTTTTAGGCATTCTTAAAGATGGTAGCGGAAAAGCGATCAGTATTCTGGATCAGCTCGATATCGATTTAGACCATCTCCGCAGAAAAGTAGAAATTCTTAACCCTAGTAATACTGAAGGGTTGACGAGTAATGATAAGAAAAACTTGCGGTTAACTCGTCAGGCCGAACGCGCCATTAAAACTACCTTTTTAGAGGCTAAATTATTCCAAAGCACGACCATCAATACGGCACACCTTTTACTCTGTATTCTTCGAAATGAAAACGATCCGACTACGCGTTTAATGCAGAAAATGAAAGTGGATTACGACACGGTTAAAGAGCAGTTCAAGTCGATGATCACTCAAGATGAAGATTATCTAGATAGCCCGTCGGCTGATTCGTTTTCAGAGTCTTCTGACCTGCCCGAAGAAGAAAACGCATCAAATAAGGCCTCGAGTAGTTCAAAGAAAGGAGTTAAATCAAAAACTCCTGTTCTAGATAATTTTGGAAGAGATTTAACCAAACTTGCCGAAGAAAACAAGCTAGACCCAGTAGTGGGTCGATCTAAAGAAATTGAACGAGTTTCTCAAATCTTAAGCCGAAGAAAGAAGAACAATCCATTACTCATCGGTGAACCCGGTGTAGGGAAAAGCGCCATTGCTGAAGGACTAGCACTGCGTATTGTTCAAAAGAAAGTATCTCGTATTCTTTACAACAAAAGAGTTATTACACTGGATTTAGCATCATTGGTGGCAGGTACTAAGTATCGCGGTCAATTTGAAGAGCGCATGAAAGCAGTGATGAATGAACTAGAAAAGAATAGAGATATCATTCTATTCATCGACGAAATTCATACCATCGTAGGTGCAGGGGGTGCAACAGGAAGCCTAGACGCCTCAAACATGTTTAAGCCAGCTCTTGCTCGTGGAGAGGTTCAATGCATTGGCGCCACCACCCTAGATGAGTATCGTCAACACATTGAAAAAGACGGAGCCCTAGAACGTCGTTTTCAAAAGGTCATTGTGGAGCCAACCTCTATCGATGAAACCATTGAAATACTTCAAAATATTAGAGAACGTTACGAAGATCATCATAATGTGCGCTACACTGATGAGGCCTTAGCTGCGTGCGTCAGCTTAACGAACCGATACATTAGCGATCGTTTTCTTCCCGACAAAGCAATAGACGCTCTAGACGAGGCTGGATCTCGTGTTCACATCATTAATATGAATGTTCCGAAGCAAATTCTTGAACTAGAGAAAAAGCTTGAGGATGTTCGCGTTCTTAAAAACGAAGTCGTAAAAAAACAGCGCTATGAAGAGGCCGCAAAATTACGAGATGACGAGAAACGCCTTGAAAAAGAATTAGAGGATGCTCAAGCAACCTGGGAGGAAGAGAGTAAGCAGCATCGAGAGATCGTCGATGCAGAACAAGTGGCCGATGTAGTATCAATGATGAGCGGTATACCCGTAACCAAAATCGCAACTGCAGAAAGCAATAAACTTGCAGAACTCCCCAATGTTTTAAAGAAGAAATTAATTGGTCAGGACGATGCAGTAGACAAAGTTGCGCGTGCAATCCAAAGAAATAGAGCCGGCTTAAAAGATCCAAACAAACCTATCGGATCGTTTATATTTTTGGGTCAAACAGGTGTTGGTAAAACACAGCTAACCAAGGTTTTAGCAAGAGAACTTTTTGACAGTGAAGATGCACTTATCCGAATTGACATGAGTGAGTACATGGAGAAGTTTGCGATTTCACGATTAGTCGGTGCACCTCCGGGATATGTCGGATATGAAGAAGGCGGACAACTCACTGAAAAGGTGAGAAGAAAACCATATGCAGTCATCCTTCTTGACGAAATCGAAAAGGCACATCCCGATATCTTCAATATGCTTTTACAAGTCTTAGACGATGGATACTTAACCGATAGTTTAGGCCGTAAAATCGACTTTAGAAATACAATTATCATCATGACTTCAAACATCGGTGCGCGACAGATTAAAGATTTCGGGCAAGGTGTCGGGTTTGGAACTGCAGCCAAAAAAGCTCAAGAAGGTGATCATAATCGTGGAGTCATTGAAAAAGCGTTGAAAAAAGCTTTTGCGCCTGAGTTTTTGAATCGTATTGACGACGTTGTCGTGTTCAACACCTTAGAAAAAGAGGATATCCACAAAATCATCGATATTGAGCTTAAAAAAGTCGTTCATCGTATCGAAGATTTAGGCTACAAAATTGAGCTATCTAAAGAAGCGAAAGAATTTATCGCGGACAAAGGATTTGATAAACAATACGGTGCGCGTCCACTTAAAAGAGCGATCCAGAAGTATATCGAAGATTTGTTAGCCGAAGAGATTGTAAACAATCGTTTATCTGAAGGTGATCAAATAGTTCTAGAGCTAGAAGATTCTAAAGAGAGTCTGATCGTTCAACGCTCTACCACTACCGAAAGTGCCGATTAAAGATTAAACAAAACGCAGCGTTTCGACAGATCTGCTGCAGAAGAAGTAATAATTCTAGATTCTAAATAGAATAATGTTAAAAAGAGTACAGGTTTCTGTGCTCTTTTTTTGTTTTGAAGTACTTTGCTCGCCTAGAATTCATCAATCATGATCGTATTAAAATTTGGAGGAAGTTCTGTAGCCGACTCAGAACGCCTTGAGAAAGTGGTAACTATTATAAAATCCCATGCTGCGAACGACCGTGTAACGGTTGTTGTATCAGCGTTCGGAAACACCACTAATCTTTTAACTACGGCCCTTCAATCGGCTTCAATACAAGATAAGGAGTACTTAGATTCACTAGAAAGTGTCTTCGTTAAGGTAGATGCAATTTCTGAAAGCCTCGAGCTTTCTGAGACTACAACAAAAGCTATTACTAGATACAAGGAAGAGCTTTCGAAAATGCTAGAAGGGGTATTTTTAACTAGAGAAGCAGGGCCAAGAATTACCGATAAAATATTAGGAACAGGCGAGCTTTTTTCTTCTTTACTCTTAACCGAAAAACTCAATAACTCAGGAAGTAAGGCGATTTGGAAAAACTCTTACGATTTTATCAAAGTAAGTGACGAAAACGGTGAAAAAAAGGTGATGCAAAAACCTTCTTATCGTTCGATGCAAAGTTTACTAGAACACGATGAGGTTGTTGTTGTTCCAGGATTTATCGCAAGTACTGAAAATGGGGTTCCCACCACCCTAGGCCGAGGAGGATCTGATTTTTCAGCTGCACTTTATTCAGCAGGACTAGAAGCAAGTAAATTATTCATCTATACCGATGTAAGTGGGATTTATACAGCAGATCCAAGAGTCGTAAAACAAGCACGACCTGTTGAGAAACTTTCTTATCGTGAGGCTTTAGAATTATCGCATTTCGGAGCTAAGGTATTGTATGCCCCATCGGTACAACCTGCCTTTGAAAAAAAGATTCCAATTTACATCAAGAACACCTTTGAGCCCGATGCTCAAGGCACGTTAATTCAGGATCTTTCAACCAATAAAAATGCAACTACCGTAAGCGGTATTACTCATTTAGAGTCAATTTCTTTGATTACAGTTGAGGGTGCCGGTATGATTGGACGATTCGGATTCGCTAAACGCTTTTTCGAAGCCATAGGTAATGAACGAATTAATATCATATTAATTACCCAAGCCTCTTCAGAATATTCCTTGTGTGTAGCTGTAGCTACTGAAGATGCACACCGAGCAAAAGCAGTAATCGATCGAGAGTTTGCGCTAGAGATCGAGACGCGTAGAATACAGCCGGTAACTGTAGTTTCTGATTTAAGTATCGTTGCACTGGTAGGAGAGCAAATGAAGAGTCATACTGGAGTAAGCGGCAAACTCTTTAGTAGTCTAGGAGCCAATAACATCAATATCGTGGCCATCGCACAAGGTTCGTCAGAGCGAAACATCTCCTTTGTCATCGAACAAAAGAATGTCAAGAAAGCGCTGAACACTATTCATGAACGTTTCTTTGAGCGTCAACGAAAGCAAGTCAATCTATTCGTTGTTGGTGTTGGAACCGTTGGTTCTCGCCTATTAAATATTCTCAATAATCAAAAAGAGCACTTGTTCGAAAAACTATCGATTGACCTTCGTGTTGTAGGAATTAGCAACTCTAGAACAATGAGTTTCATACCTGGCGGACATAACCTAGAAGATTGGAAAAAACCACTCGAGTCAGGTAAACCTGCAAGTATAGAGACCTTCATAAGCACCCTAACAGAGCTCAATCTACGCAACAGTATTTTTATCGACAATACAGCGAGTGACCTCGTTGCTAGCACCTATTATCGTCTATTATCCCAAGGAATTGGAGTCGTTACCTGTAACAAAATCGCGTGTTCTTCAGATCTAGAGAATTATAAAGCCCTACAGAAAGAAAGTATAAGAGGACAAGTTCCTTTCTTCTATGAAACCAATGTAGGTGCAGGATTACCCATCATAGACACCCTTAAAAATCTCATTGATTCTGGAGATTCAGTAAACTCTATAACTGCAGTTCTTTCAGGAAGTTTAAATTTCATTTTCGATACGTATAATGGGACCGAACCTTTCGAATCAATTGTTCGACAAGCAATGACGGGTGGATACACCGAACCAGATCCAAGAATCGATCTGAGCGGTCTCGATGTAAAGAGAAAGCTATTGATCTTGGCACGAGAAAGTGGTTATCCATTAGAAATTGAGGATATCAAAACGGCTCCTTTTCTCCCTGAAAAGGCTGCAAATGCAACGAGTATCGATACGTTTTTAGACGCATTAAAAGAGAACGAATCTCATTTTCAATCTCTCTTTGAGAGTGCTAATAGCAAAGAGAATAAACTGAAGTTTGTGGCCGAGCTTTATAAAGACGAAAATGATCAACTCATTACTAAAGTCGGGCTAAAAGCGGTCTCCCCTGATTCAGATTACTACAACCTATCAGGCAGCGATAATATTCTGATTCTATATACGGATCGTTACCGATCTCAACCCCTTGTTATTAAAGGTGCTGGTGCTGGAGCAGATGTAACCGCCTCAGGTTTATTTGGGGATATTATTAGAGCAAGCAATCAACGATGAAAAACACTATACGCATATGGTGTCCTGCTTCTGTCGCTAACATTAATGTTGGATTTGATGCACTGGGTTTTTGCCTTTCTGACGCCGGTGATGAAATTATTGCTGAACGCGTTGACAGCCCTGGCATTCATCTCGGAGAACTAAAAGGATTCCCTACCCCTGATAAGCCCGAAGAAAATGTTGCCTATGTAGCAGCTAATTCGGTTTACCGAGCTGCCAAAGAACCGAACATCGGGATTCGACTAAACATCGATAAAAGAATTAAGCCAGGTAGTGGAGTCGGAAGCAGTGCTGCAAGCGCCGTCGGAGCTGCCTTTGCTGCAAATGAGCTACTCGGCAGACCATTTACCAAAGAAGAATTACTACCTTTTTGCATCGACGGTGAGGCCATTGCCAGTAAAACTAGGCATGCTGATAATATCGCTCCGGCACTCTTAGGAGGATTTTGCTTAGTGGTCACTCAAGAAGATCATTTGGCAGTAAGTTTAGAAACCGATTTAGATTTACATTACGTTGTTGCGCATCAACAGATCGAGATTAAAACCTCTACTTCGAGAACGGTAATACCTCAAGAGATTCCTCTAGAGACAGCGATCAAACAATGGAGTAATCTCGGAGGTTTTACGGCTGCTTTATTCAAAAACGACAAAGATTTGCTCGCCTATTGTGCGAAAGACTTTGTGGTAGAAACTCACCGAAAGTCACAAATTCCTCACTTTGATGAACTGAAAGAATTAGCAGTGGCGAATGGAGCTTTAATTTTTGGGATTTCTGGATCAGGACCCTCGGTATTTGCTTTATGTGAAAGTGTCCAAAACGCAAAGGCAGTAAAGGAATCCTTTGATCAGCTTTTGACTAAAAAAGAACATGCCTACCATCTGTATTCTGGTAGCGTAGATAAAAAAGGAGTTCATGAACTACTATAATTTAGGTTCACGTTCAATCATCACTTCCTTTAGTGATGCTGTTATTCAAGGAATCGCACCCGACCGATCACTCTATTTTCCTAAGCGAATTCCTCAACTTTCGGCTGATCTTTTAAATGACATCGCAAACGTTCCACTGATTGAATTAGCGACAGAGGCAATGAACCCCTTTACTTCGCCAGATCTTAGTAAAGAAGAACTAAGATTAATTCTAGAAAACACCTTGGACTTTGAATTTCCGTTAGTAGAAATTGGTCCCCACTATACCTTAGAATTATTTCATGGCCCTACACTAGCATTCAAGGATGTCGGTGCTCGATTTATGGCGCAATGTCTAGGCAAATTCGCAGAGCGAAAAAACTGGAGTTCTAAAACTACGGTTCTTGTGGCCACCTCAGGAGATACTGGAGGTGCGGTTGCCAACGGATTTCTGGGTGTTGAAGGTGTCGATGTCGTTATTCTTTTTCCTGAAGGTAAAGTAAGTGAAGTACAGGAACTTCAAATGACTACGTTAGGTCAGAATATCACAGCACTTGAAGTTAAAGGAAGTTTTGATGATTGTCAGTCCTATGTAAAGTCAGCTTTCGTTGATAAGGATCTAATCGGTCACAGAAGGCTTACTTCTGCAAACAGCATTAATGTAGCGCGCTGGTTACCTCAAATGCTTTATTATTTTGCCGCCTATCAAAACTTAAGAAAACTTGGAGACTCGAGAACACCGGTATTTTCAGTTCCTTCAGGGAATTTCGGAAATATTTGTGCAGGGATGATGGCTAAAGAAATCGGGTTACCCCTAGAGCGTTTTATCGCCGCAACGAATATCAATGATACTGTAGTTCGCTATTTAAATAGCAAGGTCTACGAACCTAAACCCACCACTCCTACCCTCTCTAACGCAATGGATGTTAGTGACCCCTCTAACTTTATCCGAATCGAAGAGTTGTTTAAAAAACAAGATCTAGAGCGCGTAATTAAGGCGTACCGTTTTGACGATTCCCAAACATTGGAAGCAATGAAACATCTTTTCAAGGAGTACGCATATGTCGCCGATCCTCATGGAGCTATTGGCTACTTAGGCTTAGAAGCTGACCCTATTGATTCTTCTTCAGAAGTCGGTATTTTTCTTGAAACTGCTCATCCAGTGAAGTTCGACGGAGCAGTGAAAAAAGCTATCAACAAGGAAGTGGTAGAGCCCGAGAGTGTAAAACGATTACGTTCTCTTGAAAAAGTTTCGAAAAAAATAGAATCATATACTGATCTCAAAGACTTATTAAGCAGTAATTAATCGCTAATTTTAGACAAAATTTAGTGATGAAGAAAACTGCACTTTACGATAAGCATGTGGCCTTAGGTGCCAAAATGGTTGAATTTGCCGGTTTCCAAATGCCGGTTTCTTATGAAGGTATTCAATTAGAACATAAAGCAGTAAGAGAAAATGCTGGTGTATTTGATGTTTCGCATATGGGCGAATTTTTCATTGAAGGCCCAAAAGCGCAAGAATTACTAAATCGAGTATGTAGTAACGATACTGCTAAGCTCAAAATTGGCGCCGCTCAGTACAACTACTTTCCAAACTACAATGATGGAATTGTTGACGATTTAATCGTTTATAAAATAGATGAAGAGAAGTTCATGCTAGTGGTGAATGCTTCTAACATTGAAAAAGACTGGGCTCACATTAGTAAAGAAAATGAATCTATTGGTGCATCACTAAGAAATGAGTCTGACAACTATTCACTTCTTGCAGTTCAAGGACCAAAGGCAGCTGAAATACTACAATCCTTTACCTCATATGACCTTAGCAGTGTTCCCTTTTATCACTTTATTGAGGGGTCTCTTTCAGGAATCAACGAGCTAATTATCTCAGCGACTGGTTACACAGGATCGGGAGGCTTTGAGATCTATTGTAAAAATGATACCATCGATGCACTTTGGGACCTGATTATAGAAGCCGGGATTAGACCGATAGGTCTTGCTGCAAGAGACACCTTACGTTTAGAAATGGGATACTGTCTCTATGGCAATGATATTGATGAAACTACACATCCGATCGAAGCAGGTCTAGGCTGGGTAACTAAATTCAATCATGATTTCATCAATAAAGAGAAGATCGAGAAAGACAAAGAACAAGGGGTCGCTAATCGATTGGTCGGTTTTAAGATGATTGACAAAGGAATTCCGAGACACGACTATGAAATCTGCGATGAAGAAGGCACAAGGATCGGACGAGTAACTTCAGGTACCAGTTCTCCTTCTTTAGGTTATGGTATTGGTCTTGGTTATGTAACTACCAATAAGGCAGTGGCTGGTTCCAAAGTTTTTATTCAGGTACGCAACAAATCCTTAGAGGCTGAGGTAGTTAAACTACCCTTTTACAAGGCTTGATGAATAAACATCGGATATTAATTCTAGGGGGTAGTGGCTTCATTGGCCAGAAACTCTACAAAGAATTAAGTCCCTTCATCGATACCTACGCTACCTTTTGTCATCATCAAGAATTCGAGAACAATCATCGATTCTTTTCCCTTGATGTGAGTGAAGACGACATTGTACCCCTATTAGATGAGATTAAGCCCACCCAAATTATCTCGCTACTTAGAGGACCTTATGCACATTTAGTATTAACTCATAAGCACATTATTGAATGGCTAAGCAGTCATAAAGCTCAAATTATATTTATGAGCTCTGCGAATGTTTTCGATGCGTACACTCAGTTCCCGAATTATGAAAATGATAAGACCCTTTCGGTGAGTCCGCAAGGAAAATATCAAATCCAGATAGAAAACAGCCTAATGAAATTGCCCGAACGCAAATGGACCATTCTTCGCGTTCCTATGATCTTTGGAAATCAGTCCCCTCGACTACAAGAATTAAAATCCCAGATCCTGCAAGGTGAAGCGATCGAGGTATTCCCCAACTTATCGTTGAATGTAACTTTTGCTGACAAATTAGCGCAGCAAATTCATTACATCATCAATCGAAACAAGAAAGGGATACTACATCTGGGCAGCAGAGATCTTTGCTTACATGAAGACTTTATTCGAAGCTTAATTGATCGACTGGGCAACTTTCACCCAACCTTAAAGCGAGTATATACCACCAATGATATCCGTTACTCAGCTGTAATTGCCAAAGACAGACCCCTGCCGAAGTACCTTCAATTCGACGTTAATGATGTAATAAGGCATCATCACCCTATTTAAAGGATAGGCAATTTTATTACTTTTGTTTTCGAAATAAAATCACCGAAATGGGAAGAGCGTTTGAATTTAGAAAGGCTAGAAAAATGAAGCGTTGGGCAGCAATGTCTAAAGCCTTTACTCGAATTGGAAAGGATATTGTGATTGCTGTAAAAGAAGGTGGACCAGACCCAGACAGTAATGCAAAACTACGTGCGGTAATACAGAATGCAAAGGCGGCAAATATGCCTAAGGATAATGTAGAAAGAGCTATCAAACGAGCTACCGACAAAAACTTAGGTGATTTTAAAGAGATCTTATACGAAGGATATGGCCCTCACGGTATTGCCGTACTCATCGAAACAGCTACTGATAATTCAACGCGTACCGTTGCTAATATTCGTAGCTACTTCAATAAATGTAACGGTAGCTTGGGCACCTCAGGATCTGTTGAATTCATGTTTGATCATACCTGTAATTTTCAAATTTCAGCAGAAGGAATTGATCCTGAAGAGTTAGAGCTTGACCTTATTGATCACGGTGTAGAAGAGGTTTTTCAAGATGAAGACTCACTGATGATCTACGCTCCTTTTGAGGCTTTTGGTGCCTTACAGAAGGAACTCGAAAATCGCGGAATCGAAATTCGATCTTCAGGTTTTGAAAGAATCCCACAGGTAACTAAAGAGCTTACAGAAGAACAAGTTGCTGACATCGAAAAACTACTCGAAAAAATCGAAGAAGATGATGATGTTCAGAACGTGTACCACACTATGAAAGAATAGGAAGAACCTCGAGTAATTCCTTAGCATCTGAAAGCGTTAAAAAGTCAGCTTCCTCAGCTCTCTCTTTCGATACTTCTTCGTGTGCCCATGTGGTATGAAACGGTATATGTATGGCCTGTGCCCCGATTTCAATAAGTGGAAGTACATCAGACTTTAAGCTATTTCCGACCATCAGAAATTCAGAGGTTTTGATTTGCAAATGATCGAGTAAATGCTTGTACTTTTCTGGGGTTTTATCGCTCATCACCTCCACATGGTGAAAGTACTGACTGAGTCCTGAAGCTTCTAATTTTCGTTCTTGATCGAGTAAATCTCCTTTGGTAAGTACAATCAACCGATATTTTTTAGACAGTTTTTCAAGTACTTCTTTGATATGAGGAAGCAGTTCGACAGGATGTGCAATCATTTCCTTTCCCATCAATAGAATTTCTTGCAAGACTTTAGATGAGACCTTTCCATTAGAAAGTTCTAAAGCCAATTCAATCATAGACAACATAAAGCCCTTGATACCATATCCGTAAACGGGAAGATTCTGCATCTCTTTTTTAAAAAGTTCCTGATCTACCTTATTCTTGGTTTCATAACTCTCTAATAAAGTGGCAAAACGCTCTTCTGTATCTCGAAAATAAGTTTCATTAACCCAAAGAGTATCGTCTGCATCAAATGCTATGGTTTTTATTTGATCAAAATTCATGAATTCAACTTCTTGAAATTTGCAATAGCGTCTTCTAAATCAGCTCTAGTATCGATGCCTGGTGCATCCACAGAGGTTTCGATCATCTGTAATCGTTTACCATGCTCTAAGTAACGAATTGCTTCAATTTTTTCAGCCCGCTCTAGCGGCCCCATAGTTAACTTGGGAAATTCTAAGAGTGCCGATCTTCTAAAGGCGTATACCCCTTTGTGTTTATAACAACGTATCGTGGGGCTAGGATCTCGATGAAACGGGATCGCTGAGCGAGAAAAATAGAGTGCCTTACCGGTGAGATCAGTGACTACTTTGACCACATTGGGATTGTCAATAGATGTCTTATCGGTTATCGCGACCATCAACGAGGCTAAATCAATAAGCTGCTTGTGATCTTCTCTAAAACAAGTAATGAGTGCCCTTAACGAGTCACTATCTATAAAAGGCTCATCACCTTGAACATTGATTATGATATCGGCCTGAACCCCTTCAGCCGCCTCTGAGATTCGGTCACTTCCCGTTTCATGATCTTTTTGACTGAGAATCGTTAGCGCGCCGTGTCCCTCAGTGAGTGTGGCAATTTTCTTGCTATCGGTTACTACAATTACTTCATCAAAAAGTCCTGTTGCCTTAACAGCCTCGTAGGTGCGTAAAATGACCGGTAAACCGCATAGGTCTAAAATCATTTTTTCGGGAAGCCTAGAAGAAGCCAGGCGAGCCGGTATCATAGCGACTACTTTCATAGGGAATAATTATTCATTAAAATAACGATTTTCAAAACCGATCAAAAATAGTTTTTCGGTGGCCCTTGTGAAGGCCGTATATAACCACCGAAAATGTCCTTCATCAAAACCATCAGGGGCATAAGGTTGTTCTACAAAAACGCGAGACCATTGACCACCTTGCGCTTTATGACAGGTCATGGCGTACGAGAATTTAACCTGAAGGGCATTAAACTCCGGATTAGTTTTCACCCCCATATAACGCTTGTATTGCGAACTAAGATGCGCATAGTCTTCTGACACCTTTTGATAAAGAGTATTCGAATCTTCATAGGTCAGTGACGGGCTGTCACTTGATAATGTATCTAAAAGTAATACGGTATCAAAAGAAGCCATTTCAGGATAATCAACCATCCGCACTTCTACCTTAGCAAATTGAAAATCGTAACGTTCATAGAATTGGTGAATACGTAAAACTTCGATTAAATCTCCATTCGCAATAAAAGAGGCTGCACTAGAACTATCGATCCAGAAATAATTGTTCTTAACAACCATCAATTGATCTCCAGGAGAAAGCGACTCTTCTAGAAGTAAAACCCTCGATCGGATGTTCTGATTATACAGGTTTGCCCTTTTATTTGACCTAACGATAATCGTGGTACCACTCACCCCTACCTCTCTGTAAGAATCCTCTAGAGCTTCGAGCATCTCACCTCCACTGAGTGGTCTAATGACATCATCAAAATCATCCACCTCTAACTTTAAATCATCGAAGTAGGTTTGTCCCAATTGTGAACGTAAATGGGTGGCATTATGCAGAACCCCACTATCCCGTTCTTGCCGAACAACATCGGTAAGGGTTGCCGAAAAAATCTCTTTCATTGCACGCATCCCCATAAAATCATCGTTAAGCGCAATACTCTCTTCAGATTGAACGGGGGGTAACTGGGCGGTATCTCCGATTAGAAGTAAAGAGCAGTTCTTTCCACTGTACACATATTTCAATAGGCTCTCTAACAGAGAATCGCTCGAAGATGAAGCGCGTTCTCCAAGATCGTCGGACAACATTGATGCCTCGTCTACAATAAAAAGCGTTTGGGTGTGTTTATTCGGTGCCAAAGTGAACTGAATTCCCTTTCCACGGACCGATTTTGGAAAAAAAATCTTTTTGTGAATGGTATAAGCAGGGCGCGAAGTGTATTGACTGATCACCTTAGCGGCTCTACCCGTTGGTGCTAATTGCACCGTTTTCATCCCCGTTTCAAGTAACACCTTGTTCAAGGTATTAATAAGTGTAGTCTTACCAGTCCCTGCGTATCCGCGGAGAATAAACAATCTATCCGACTGATTTTCAGATAAAAAAGAAGCTAGACGTTCAAATGCCTTTTCCTGAGAATACGTGGCAGTAAAAGGAAATTTGGAACGAAAAAGTTGAATAAAACGATCAGCCGACACAGAGGTGTTCATAAGCGCAAGATATCACCCTTTTCATTCTGTCACCAAAATCTTTAGTGATTGAAAAAAAATTGTAGATTTGTTTCCGTTCGAAACCAAAAATTTAAACGATGAAAACCGGAATAAAAGCAGTTCTTTATGTCATTTCTGTAGTG
>Ga0209138_1001126_pt1 | contig 23708 bp, 11 predicted proteins | sample SaaInl3SG_22_DNA_FD_184645 | JGI IMG/M metagenome (GOLD analysis project Ga0209138, IMG submission 184645) | Marine microbial communities from expanding oxygen minimum zones in the Saanich Inlet - ESP_153SG_22_DNA (SPAdes) (version 2) | ecosystem: Environmental > Aquatic > Marine > Intertidal...
GGGAGTCCTTGAAATGGTTCAATCTGGCGCGTTGGATCGGAGCGGTGTTGCTCATCTACAGCGCTGTGACGTTGCTGTACAACGTTGGCCATTGGGACCGCTTGAAGTGGCGCACCGCCACGCCGGGTGCGGCGATGACCACTGTGCTGACTGTCCTTCTTTCGGTCGGATTCAGCTTCTTCATTGCGCAACTTAACACGTACAACCGGCTGTACGGATCGCTCGGGACCTTGATGCTGCTGCTTGTGTGGGTGAATGCCAACAGCGCTGTGTTGCTGCTGGGGTTTGAGTTGGATGCGAGCATCGAAAAGGTGCGTCGGGAGGCGTTGGATCGCTTTTCTGACAAGACGGCTTGAGCAACTTCTGACCCTCGCAGTTGCAAACGTCACACGCTGGAGTACATTGACCCTATGAAGCAACTTCTCTCCCTCGGTTTGGCCTTGGTGCTCGGAATGGGTGCCGCATGGGCGCAAAGCAATCCCTTGCTCGGCAAGTGGAAGACGAAAGACGACGAAACGGGCCGCATCAAGAGCATCGTGGAAATCACGGAGCGTGACGGCAAGTACTACGGCACCATCGTGGAGCTGTTCCGCCTGCCGGAAGAGGAACAGGACCCCTACTGCGACCAGTGCGAGGACGACCGCAAGGACAAGCGCGTGCTTGGCATGGAGATCGTCCGGGAGATGGAGTTTGACGAGGAGTGGGAGTGGGAAGACGGCACGATTTGCGATCCCAAGAAGGGAAGCGTGTACGACTGCGAAATGTGGTTTGAAGATGACGACTACAACACCTTGAAGGTGCGCGGGTACATCCTCTTCCTGTTCCGCACCCAAGAGTGGTACCGCGTGACGGAATAACGGCCCGGCTTGTGCCGAATCAAGCGCCTGTTCCCTTGGGGTTCAGGCGCTTTTTCATTTCTATCGTGACTTCGGGAAGGCAACCAAGGGCCCATGCGATGCCGAGCATGGTTCCACCCGCGACTCCTCCTCGAACGACGGCGAACGCCATCTGGCCTGTTTTTCCCCAGGTGTTTGCGGTCTCTGGAACGCCAAGGAAAAAGGAGCCCGCTCCGATGACAATCGCGAGAACGGCAATCCACAGCCACGACGCGGAGAAAGGATGGATGCGGAAAAGGCGCCACATGAGGCTGGTTCGCCACGACATGTTCCACAGGCCAGTCATGGCCGTGGCCCAAGCTGCTCCTTCGATCCCCCATCCAAACCACGTGATGAACACGTAGTTGGTCGCCACCGTCATCAACACCAAGCCGAGGTTGATCGGAAGGGCAAGGCGGTACCGTGAAGAGAACTGAAGGATCGGTCCAGCCGTGCCGGCTGAGGCTTCCAACACGTACGTCAGCCCCACGGCAAGGACGACCCAATGAAGGCCTTGGTACGTCTCCGGAAGGGCCAAGTCCAAGGCGGGCATGCCCGCAACGATGGCCACCAACAAGGCTGCGGTCACGGCGAGTTGGACCCGGGCCGCTTGCTTCAATTCCTCTCCGCTTTTTTCAGGCCCGTGCACCGCGACGGCCTTGGACGTGAGCGACCGCAAAATGGGCCGCATGGCGCGCAGTGGCATGGAGACCACCGTGGCGATGAAAAAAGCAAAAGTGTAGCGTGGGACGACAGCAAGGCCGAGCAAGGCCCCCACCATCACAAAGTCCAAATTGCGCGTCACCACCCTCGCTCCGTCATTCCCCAGAGCATAGAAGCCGTACTCGAGGAAGGGGCGCGCCTGTTCTTGAAAGTTGGGTGCTGCGAGCCTCACTTTGGAACCCCAAGCCTCCGAAATCAGGAGAAGAACAGCCGCGGCATAGCTGTAGAGAAACCAGGTGAAGAACGTTTCGAATGGCATCCATCCTTTGAGGTAAATCAAGGCCAATGCCAAATAGGAGCCCTTCAGCCAGACTTCTTGGATGACCGTCACCACCACGGTACGCATCCGATGGGTGAGGACCGCCGTAAGCAGGTACATGGAGAGGTACGCTCCGGCCATGAACATGAACGCGCCCATGCGGTCTTGGAGTAACCAACCGGCATTGGCGTCCAGGGCCAACAAGACTTCGGAACCAGCAAAGGCGGCCCCCAAACCAACCAACGCGAACGCGATGGCGGGCAACAGGCACAACGTTGTGAACATGGAGGCCTCGTGCCGAGGGTTGTCCGCCTTGGGCAAGAACCGGAGGATGGAGCTGGGGGAGCCGAGGGCGAGGATTTGGGCCAAGATGGTTCCCCAGGCGGTCAAGATTCGCAGCAACCCCCAACCTTCTTCAAACCCTTCGAACGCCTTGGGCAACACGTACATGGTGTTGATCGCGCCGAGCAGAAGGCCGGTGGCAAGTGCCACGCTGTTGCGAGCGGATTGTTTGGCGACGATGCCCATGGTGCAGAGTTAGAAAGAAAACGATTCTGGCGGGTCGAGGACCACGCAATGTTCGCAGTATTTGGCGTCCTCGCTGTGTCGCACTTCGTGATCGTGGGCGGCGTAGGCCACGATTTGTTCGGACAACCAACCGATGAATTCCTGGGCGTGGGCGGGCTTGATGAGCGGGTCACCGTCGATTTCCAAAGACAGCAATCCTTCCCACACGTTGCGGCCCGAACGGATGGCCGCCAGGACGCCGTGCTCTCGAGCCTCGGGGTCAATGGAGGCAAGAACCATGGTGGCGTACACCACCAGCTGCAAGGCTTTGCCTTTGTCGCCCTTTTCGAGCTGCGCGGTCCAATCGCCTTTCAGGCGAAGCTCCTTGGCTTCGACCTTTCCGGTTTTGTAATCCACCACGCGGGGCACGCCGGCCACTTCCTCTCTCCGATCGGCAAAGCCGCGGAAGGCGAGCTCTCCAGCTGCGGTACCCGGGTGGCGAGAGGTGAGCTCCTGTTCCAATTTCACCAGGAGCGGGGCAGGCTCGCCCGAGGTGAGCTCTTTGGTCTCTTGCCGGAGAAATTTGAGCAGTGTGGTTCGAGCGATTTCCAGTTGCAACACGTTTTCGCCGCGTTTGACCAGCGCAGCATTGTACTCGCTTTCCAACGCCTGTTCCAACAAGTCGTCCAACGCCAAACGGACCTTTTCGAGGTGGTGCGGTTGCAGGACGTGACCTTGGACGTCTTCCAAACCGTGCTCCATCACCCAATGCACCACGCTACCCAATGTGCTGGCCTCCATGGCGGTTTGGAGTTCTGTGGCCTCGCCCATGCGGTAGAGGTAGCGGTACGCGAAGTTGCGCGGGCATTGCAACAACGTATTGATGGCGCTGGGGGACATGCCCCCACTGGACCATTGCTTCAGCCTGTCGCGCATCGCGTCCGTGACTTTGAGGTCGGGAATCTCGGGGCGCGCCGAGGGCAGGGGAAGTTGGTGCACGACGTGTTCAACGTCGAGGTAAGGCGTCCCGTCCGCTTTGTGAAAGGAGCCTTCCAGTTGCATCAGGTAGCGCGAGGGTTCCCCACCGTCCCTTTTGTCGGAGGTGCCGCGATGGAGGAGGTGAACCTCCTTGGCGCGGTTCATGAGCCGGTGGACCAAATACGCGTAGCGAGCCTCCCGTTCGCGTGGCCCAGGCATGCCGAGGGAGTGTCGCAAATCCAACGGCAGGAAGCTGTCCGGCATGGAGGTTTGGGGGACGATGCCTTCGTTCATGTCCAGGATCAAGACCCGGTCGAAGTCGAGGGATCGCGTCTCTGTCAGTCCCATGATTTGAAGGCCCTGGTTGGGCTCGCCGAGGAGGTCGATGCGCTCCTGGCGGAGGAGGCGCCGCGTCATGGCGCGAACCTCGCGCGCGTGCGCCATGGGCGCGTGCGCCGCCTGAAGCCGCTTGAGCACGGCCAGGACGGTACGAAACCTTTGCCACCCCGCAGGAATCCACGGAACTTCGCGAACGCTTTCCTGAAGATCTCGTGCTTGGTCTCGTCGAAAATCAAAGGCGTCAGGAAGACGTTCCATGCGTTCTTCCATGCTTTGGGCCCAGGACGAGAGGACTTCCAAAAAGCGCAATGCATTGTCCTCTTTCAGGCTTCCCAGTTGCGTCAATTCTCTCCCCAATTCCGGGGCGCGGTGTTCCTCGAAATCCGACGGTTTGACCCAAGCACGGTGGGCTTTGGCCAAGGTGTGAATGGCGCGCCCTTCGCGTTGGCGCGCCTCCCGGTCCTGGGACACGTGAAGCATGACAGGGTGCGCCTGCAACGCCTGAACGTGCTCCAAACGCCACCCTGTTCCCTGAGTCTCGAGCATCCCAAAGACATGGTCTACAAAGGAAGTCACCGGGGTTTCGTGCAGGGCTACCCCCATGGTGACGTTGATGCCCTGCGCCTGATTGGGCAGGGCCTGAAGCAGGGTGCCCAGGCTGCTTCCGTCGGGCAGCACCACCAAGGTGCGGTCTTGCTCCTCGGGGTTCAATGTGGCCAAATGGTCTCGGACGTATTGGGTTTGGCTCACCGTGGAGGAGCAGGCAATGCGCCGCACACGTGGTGGAGTGCTCGCGAGCGCTGCTCGCGGGAAGGGATTCCCTTGGCCGCGAAACTTTCGGACAAACAGCCCCGCTTCGTTGTGGACGTCATCCACGTAGGAGGCATCACCGTCCCACAGCACGGTCAACCGATGTGTTTTCGCCCATTGCTGCAGAGACATCCACTCGGCTTGGCTCATGGTGGCCAGGCCCGCTGCCAACACGTGGTCCACGTCGACCTGCCCTTCTCCTTCGGCGACGCGACGCGTGAGTTGAGCGCGTGTGGCCATGCCGTCTTCACGCAGCGCCGCATTGAGCCGTTCGTAAAGGTCTGGCAGACGTCGCCACTGGCGTTCGAAGGCCTTTTGGTCTTCCGACCAAGGCTCTTCCCCAAAGCTCCAGTCCTCGATGCCTTGGATGTCCGCAAGGTTTTGGAACACGGCATGGACATCAGCCAGTTCGTGGTCCACGGCTGCAAAATCGCTGAGCACCACGGAGGCCCAGGGCACAAACCGATCAAACGTCAACTCGGGCTGGTCTTCATGGACCAGATGAAAGAAACGCGCCATGACCTCCAGTGGGTCCGCCGCCGTCCAAGGAGAACTGGCCTCCACAAAGCCGGAGAGGGCATAGAACTGCGGGAGCCGCGAAGGGCTCGGAAGCCGGGTCTTCAGGGCGTTCCTGAGGCGCGACATGGCCCGGTGGCTAGGGACAACCACCGCGAGTCGATGCAATTGCTTCGCCTGACACAAGGGGTGTGCCAAGAGAACGTCGAGGACTTCGTCCAAGAACGAAGGCCCCGTGAGTGTCGGTTTTTCTTGGCGGTGGGGGCGGCTCATCAGCCCCTCAAGGTAAAGCCATTCGAGACGAATGTCCAGACCTCTTTGCGGCCTTCTCGCGTGAGGATGGCGCGCTTGATTTCACTCCAAAACGTCCTCCTTTCGTCAACGAGTGTCTTGGCTTGAGCTGGGCGCTCCTCGAGCGCTGGCGTGCTCGATTCCGGATCGATTCCTCGCTCCTTCAAGATGCCCAGCAGTTCGTCGCTGACGCGGTAGCGTTCTTTCGCCTGCTCTTGGTACCCAAGCTGCTCTTCGAGCAATCCGAGGTTGTTCCAGGTGACGGCGTCGTCAGGGTCCAATTCAAGCGCGTGTTGGTAATCGGCGATGGCGCCGTGCGTGTCGCCGAGTGCCTGCTTCATCCAGCCGCGTGAACTGTACCGGTAGCTGTATTCCGGCTGAAGGTCGGCTGCGCGATTGAGCCATTCGAGGGCCACACCTTTGTCGCCGCAATGGAAATGGCACACCGCGCGGTCGTGCATCGCGTTGGGGTCGGCTCCAGCCGTCTCCGAATCCTCCACCCAAAACGCCTTCCATGCGGCCAGCGCCTCGCTCCACGCCGCTCGTAGCATGGCATGCTCCGCCTGCTTTCGGGTGGAAGAGTTGTGAGCGTCGGGGGTTTGAGAAGGATTCATGTCGGGGCGCAATCGAAACGCGAAATTGCATCAACTTCGCCACATGAAGTACCCCGTGTACCTTCAATTGTCCGGAACGGAGAACGTGTATGCCATTCAAGGTCCCGATCGGTTTTGGGAATGCACCCGAATGGGAGCCCAAACCTTATGCCACGATGTCGTCGCCACGACGTGGCCTGAGCGCCAGCGCATCCTTGACATGGTTGCCGACGAGGGGCCGTGGGAAAGAATCCCGGCTGTGACGTTCCAGGCGTTGTGGAACAAAACATCTTGCGGCATGACCAGCACCGAAATCCCGTCCCTTGATGTGCGTGAGCACGTGGAATTGGCTGACCACACGACGTTTGGCATTTCCGCCAAAGCGCGGTGGTTTGTCGCGGTGACCTCGGTGGACGAACTCCGCACCGCGCTCGCATGGGCCCAAGAGCGCAACATGGAGCTGCTCGTGCTCGGCGGCGGGAGCAACATGCTTTTGCATGGTGATGTGGACGCGCTTGTCGTTTACGTCCACATTCAAGGGGTCGACGTGATTTCCGATGACGGAAGGCACGTGCGCGTGGCTGCCGGCGCAGGGGAGGTGTGGCACGACTTTGTCATGCGCACGCTCGACGAAGGCTGGGGCGGGCTCGAAAACCTGTCCCTCATTCCCGGCAGCGTCGGCGCCAGCCCCATGCAGAACATCGGCGCTTACGGGGTGGAGATCCGGGACCACTTTGCGTGGCTGGACGCCGTTCGCATTTCGGACGGAGCGCTCCAACGCTTCACGGCCGAGCAGTGCCAGTTTGGCTATCGAGAGAGCCTTTTCAAGCGCGCCGAGCGCGGGAAGTGGATCCTCGTCCAGGTCGCCTTCGACCTCGACCGGGAAAGCCCGCTTCGCATGGGCTACGGGGCCATCGAACAGGAATTGCAACACATTCCGGAAGCCGATCGCACCCACCGAGACGTCAGCGACGCGGTCATCCGCATCCGGCGCTCCAAACTCCCCGACCCAGCAGAAATTGGCAACGCCGGATCGTTCTTCAAGAATCCCACCGTCCCGGCCTCCGAGGCAGACCGCTTGCTCGCCGCTCACCCGACCATGCCCAACTACCCGCAACCCGGCGGCGACGTCAAGCTCGCAGCGGGCTGGCTCATTGAACAAGCCGGATGGAAAGGCCACCGTCGCGAAACGCATGGCGTCCACGACAGGCAAGCCCTCGTGCTGGTGCACTTTGGGGGTGCGACGGGGAAGGAGGTGTGGACCTTGGCCCAAGACATCATGGCCTCGGTGAGGGAGAAATTTGGCGTGGACCTCGAGCCCGAGGTCAACCAAATCGGCAGCGCGTAACCGGCGCCTGCCACCCCATCAATACTCCACGCAAGGGTGGTAGGCCGGACGCGGGTCGCGGCGACGGGAGACGTCCCAGAAGTATTTCACACTGAATTCGTGCGAACCTGCCGTGCCCAACAACCCCAAGCGGTTCAGGGTGATGTCGTAGCTGTAGCCCATTTTGAAATCGCGGTTTCCAAACCCAAACACAAAGCTCAACGCATCCACATCCATGGATCCGTCTGCCCCTTTTTGGACGGGCAAACCACGGTACCACAAGCCCAGAGTGAACATGGTCAAGTCGTAATACGCGCCAACGTCAAGCTGGTTGCGGTCGCCTTGCTGCATGTACTTCCACGACACAATCACGTCGCGGCGGAAGCGCCCTTTGGGACCGCGCGCCAGCTGAATGCGCGCTCCGCCGTGACCCGTATAAAGCACGGCGAGCTTTTCTGGCAGCGAAGGGTTCAAACTCACGTTGGGCGAGGTCAAGTGGTTGGCCGAAGCCCCAAACCACACCCGACGCGTCAACAACATGAAGCCTGCACCCATGTCCATGTACTGCGTGCCCCTTCCAAGTCCTTGTTCCAGAGAAACATCCGCATTGTCACGCAAGATCTGGTCCATGAAAACCAAGTTGTTCATGTCGATGCTACGTGCTCCGAAGCCCAATTGCATGCCGGTACGCAGGTTCATGCGACGGCCCAGGCGCAGGTTGTGAGCTGCCTGACCCATGAATTGAATGCGGTTCAGCGATCCCGCGCCGGCTTGTTCGTTGCTCAGCAAGAAGCCGTAGCCCATGCGTTTGTCCAGCGTCGGGCGGTCGTAGGCCAAATGAAATCCAGTGAAGGCCTGTGGCAGGGCCGTCCATTGCGCCCGGTAAAGTGACGCCAAACGCGCTTGCCCTGCCACCCCAGCGTATGCCGGGTTGATGGACGTGGGTGCCGCGTTGAACTGCGTGAATTGCTGGTCCTGAGCCCACCCTGATTCAGGCCATGCGAAGACGCAGGCCAAAAGCGTCGCCAATGTGGCACGCGTCAGGATCGTTCGAGGGAAAGGGCTCATGGTATGCTGTACGAGGGATTGACGGTCGAGGTTACATCAACGAGCCAACAACGTCATGTTGCCGATGCGCTGCAGCTTTTCGCCGTTGCTCAACGTCGCCGTGGCTTTCCAAGCGTACACGTCGGTGGCGGCCAAACGCCCCTGGATGTAACCGTCCCAGCCGATGTTGACGTCGTTGGAGTAGAAAACCATTTCACCCCACTTGGTGAACACCATCAACTCGTACGTCTCCACACCCATATGCATGGGGCGGAACACGTCGTTGTCGTACCCCGTCGGGTCGTAGTATCCGCCGTTGGATCCCGTGGAGCTCGGTGTGAATGCGTTGGGGAACACCATCATTCCACCTTCCTCAGCCAACACCGCTTCTGGAAGGTTGTACGTCGTCGAACACCCCCATGCGTTGTTCGCGGTCAAGGTCACGTCGTACACACCGGCTTGCAGGTATTCATGCACCGGCGTCTCCGAGATGCTGGTCGCACCGTCCCCAAAGTCCCACATGTACTCCGTGGCGTCTTCCGACAGGTTCAAGAAAAACACAGGCTGCCCCGGCACCATCACGTGGTTGGGGTTCAAGGTGAACGCGGCTTCCGCAGTTGGAAAGACTTCCACCACCGCCGTGTGAGATTCCATGAGTTCTGTGCCTTCGTAGCCTTCGACGTAGAGGGTCACGTCGTAGACGCCCGGTTCGTTGAACACGTGCACTGGGCTGTCGTCGCTGCGAACAGATCCGTCCGAGAATTCCCAGCGGTAGCTGCTCGCGTACATGCTGAGGTTGTTGAACTGCACCGTCAGAGGCGCGCATCCAGCGCCTTCCCCCGTGAAACCGATTGTGGGGGTAGGGGCCAAAATCTGCACCGCCGTGTTCGCCACGGAAGAGCAGTAGCCGTTGTCCACTTCCAACGTGATGTCGTAGGTGCCCCACGTGCTGTAGTCGTGCGTGCCGGGGTTGGCTCCGTAGCTCACCTGGCCGTCGCCAAACGTCCAGTAGTGCTCCGCACTTTCACCTGCCGTCGAGGTGTTGGTCAATGTTACGTTGGTGTTGGGGAACGTCAACTGTGTGGAGCTTGTGACGAAATCCGCCGCAGGAGCCGCGTACACGTGGACCTGCACTTGGGCGGTGTCCGAGCATCCGTAGATGGACGTTGCGACCATGGAGACGATGTAGGTAGCATCCTCCCCGGGGTCGGTGGTGAACGTATGGCTGGCGTGCGTTGTGGCACTTTGGCCTCCGTCACCGAAGTCCCAAGCGTAATTCGCAGCACCGTCGCTCAAATTCAAGAAATCGATTGCCAACGGCGCGCAGCCGGTCATGCCGCCTTCGATGTGCGCTTCCACCTCTGGCAAAACCTCGATGTAAGTGACGTCTTGGCTGCTGCATCCGGCTTCCGTGCTGACGGTCAACACCGCCGTGTAGGTCACGATGTTGTTGGTGGGGTTGAAGTACTCCACCGTGTGTTCGCTTTCGGTTTCCGTGCTGTTCAGGCCGGTGCCGTACGTCCAATAGTACATGTCCCCACCCACGCTCTGGTTGGCAAACGTCACTTCCAAGGGGTAGCATCCCTCTTCACGCACCACTTCCATGTCCGCCAGGGGGGTTGCGTGCACCTCCACGTCGTGGTTCACGCTGTCCTCGCAACCGTACGTGCTCGTTGCGTGCAAGGAGATCGTGTACACGCTGTTGGCGTCGGCTGCGGTTTCGTAAAGGTGGCTCGGCTGGGCGCTCTGGGAAACGGGGCTGCCGTCCCCAAAATCCCACGTGAACGTGCCATTGGCATTCGAGCTTTGGTTCACCAGCGTCAGTGTGAAAGGAGCGCACGCAGGAGCAGGCGGCAAGAAGTCTGCCGTCACTTGGGGGTAGATCGTGTGGTTGACGAACGCTTGCGCTTGGCAACCGTAGTCGGTGGTGGCGGTTTGGACCAATTCCACCACGACGGGTTCGTAGGCGAAGTTGGTGAAGACGTGGGAGCTGCCTGCGTTCGTTTGAGGTCCTTCGCCTTCTCCCCAATCCAAGGTCACCTGGTCTGCGTGCATGCTCCGGTCGTCCAAGTCAATTTCCGTCCCTGCACAAGCGGCCACCTCGGACAATTCAAAGTCAGCCACTGGCAAGTGGTGAACCGTGGCCTCCACGGTGGCGTCTGAAGTGCAACCGTATGGAGACGTGATGTTCAGGTCAAAGGTCAGGGTTTGGTCCACGCCTTCGAGGCCAACGAACGTGCGTTGCAACGCAGCGCCTTCAAACGTTTCGCCGCCGTCGATGGTCCACGTGATGCTGTGGTTGGTCGCTCCCTCATACCCTTCGGCCACCAAGTCGGACTGCCACGGAGCACATGCTTCGAGCTCGCCGACGGGATTGGCCGTCACTTCAGGGTACACCTCGACCCCCACCGTGTGGGTGTCGGAGCACCCTCCTTCGGCTTCGACCGTCAACGTCACAGCCCGAGCGGCCAGTTCAAATCCACCGAGCTCAAAGGTGTGTTCGTGGGTGGTCCCCTCCAATCCTTCCGCCGTTGAGGCATCGCCGTAGTCCCAGGAGTACGTCGTAGCACGCTGACTGGCTTCTGCGAACGTCACTGTCAAGGGGGCACAACCGCTTTGGATGTCGGCGGTGAATTCGGCCACTGGCGTGGGGTTGACGATGAGGTCACGAGAAATCGTGCCAGGACAACCAAAGCCGTTCTCGGCAACCAAAGTCAGCGCGTACGTGACGGGCACGTCTGTGTTGTTTTCGTAGACGTGGACGGGGTTGGGAACCGTCGACCCCGGGGTGCCGTCGCCAAAGTCCCAAGCGTGGTTCTCCGCACCGTTGACGGTGGGCGCCATGAGGGAGAAGGGCGAGCAAGCTTGGGTTTGGTCCAGCGCCATGCTGAAAATCGCTTCAGGGAATACGCTTACTGCGGCTCCTGTGGTGTCGTGGCATCCGTTTTCCGCGAACGCAATCAATTGCACGGGTTGCGCTTCCTGAAACCCGGTCGTGTTCGTGAACACGTGGCTCGGTTCGAACGCATCGGAAGTGGTGCCGTCCTCAAACAACCACAGGTAGTCCGTGGCGCGCTCGCTTGCGTTGGTGAACACCGGCGTAAAAGGAGAGCAGGCTGGGGGAGACACGGAGAAAGTGGCGTCTGCACTGGGAAGCGTGCGCACGTTCATGACGGCTTCCGTGTTGCACCCAAATTCATTCACAGAGGTGGCCACCACGTCGTACAGAACCGCTGTCGCGGGTCCCCCGAGGTAGATGTGCGACACGGCCAAGCCGTTGCCGCCGTTGTCGTCGCCAAATTCCCACACAACGGTGCCGTCACTCGTCGCCTGGAAATCCACGTAGAACGGCGAGCATCCCTCTTCGAGGTTGCTGCTGATCGTGAGGGCGGGCGCCGCGTTGACCGCCACCTCTTTGCTGTAGGAGGCGGAGCAATGGGGGTCGCTGACGACAAGCGTCACGGTGTAGTTGCCCGCGCTTGCATACGTGTGGAATGGGTGCCGATCCGTGGATGCGCCAGCATCCCCAAATGACCAGTTCCACGCATCCAGCGTGTCCGTTCCGCTCGGCAAGCTCAAGTCGGTGAACGAGGAAGCGTTTCCTTCGCACACCGCACCGGAAGTGAATTCCGCCACTGGAGAGGGGAAGATTTCAGCCACGGCGTTGGCCACCGCCACGCAGCCGTTCGCGCCCGTGACTTCGACGGCGAACGCATGGGTGCCGAGTTCAGCGAGTGTGGCGACGTGCGCATCTCCGAGGGGTTCGACGACAGCCCCTTCAGGCCACGTCCAGTCGTACGCCACCCCTTCACGGTACGTTTCGTCCACGGTGGTCACGAGATCGTCGCACCCTTCGGCTTGCGAGAGGGCGATGGCGGCTTCGGGTTTGGGCATCACCTCAATGGTGTGTGTTGCCGTTGCCGTGCAGGACTCGCTTTGGTTGTCCAACCCCACATTCACCGCAACCTCATATGTGCCTGGGGTGTTGTAAGTCCAAATCATGTTTCCCGTTTCCGAAGGGTACCAGTACGAATCCGTGCCGTAGAAATCCCAATCGAACCAGTCCGCATCAGCAGCCGTCGCCGTGAATTCGTTTCGATCACCCTGGCAGACTTGCACCGGACCTGTGACGTCAGCTGACAAGGGCTCGCGCACCACGATCGTGATGGATTCTTCGTCGATGCCGCAGTAGTTCTCGATGGCCAAGTTGATGGTGTATTCGCCTACGCCAGGGAAGGTCAACGTCACGGGATTGCTGTTGGTCCAGGGGCGCCAATCGATTTCTTCGAGGCCACCCGGACCGAAGGGCCCGCCAAAGTCCCACTTCTCTTTGCGCTGCTCGGTGTTTCCGTTTTCGAGGCACACCTTTTCCGAGACGTTCCACAGGTTCACCGTGTTTTCAGGCCAGCACAACACCAAGGCTGAGGCGTCAATCACCGGGTTGTCCCGATCCCAAATGTTGATGTAGTCGATGGTCACGGCTGCAGGCACACCAAATTCAGAGGTCCGGCATGCATTCGTGGCGCTCAAAGTGACTTCGCGTTGGCATCCTGTCGTGAACGCGGCGTACAAGTGGTCGACAGCGGCCCCCTCGTCTTCGGGGCCTGCCGTCACCGTGGTGCCGTCGTCAAAGGTCCACGTGAATTCCGTGTCGGGTGTGACGTTGGTCGATCCGTTCACGAAGCTCAACGTTGCCGGAGCACATGCGCCTGTTGGCCAGCCTTCTGGAACCACAATGGCGGGGTTCACCAAGACGCTCTTTTGCAAAGTGGCCGTGGCCGAACAGGAAGGTGTGCTGAAGGTCAACGAGTAGGTGGCAAATTCTTGGTAGGCGTACACGTGGCTGATGGCTTCCGTGTCGCTCCACTCGGCGAAAAATTCAGGCGAGGAGCCGTCGCCCCAGTCCACCGTGACGTTGGTCCAAGTGCCATTCGACAAGGGCCAAAACTCAAACGTCCCGCTGCCGTCGTTGCACTCGTAGTACATGGGATCGGGCGTTTCCACGCCGTCGCCGTCCAGCAACGTACCGCACTGGGCAAGGGTCTGAGAAGAGCTAAACGCAAACACCCCAGCCACCAAAGCCAGGGGGAATGTTTTCGAAATCAGTTTCGTCATCAACATGCTCTCGCGTACGTGCGACAGCATGAAAAGGTTACATCAGTGGGGGTCCTGAAACGCAGGGTTCTGCACGAAAACCGTGTCGGTGAGGGTGTGCAGAAAGGCGAGGAGATCCGCCTTTTGGGAGGGGGCCAAGGACAGCCCGCCGGTGGTGTACTTCATGAACGGATCGATGGTCGAGGACGCAACACCTCCCGAGTTGTAATGCTCGACGACTTCCTCAAGCGTCTGGAACCGACCGTCGTGCATGTAGGGCGCGGAAAGCGCCACGTTGCGAAGGGTGGGGGTGCGGAACAACCCTGAATCCAGCGGGCTTCCGGTCACGGACGCGCGGCCGGGATCCGCCTCGAAGGAGGGGTCGAGCCCGTTGTTGTGGAACAGGTGGTCCGTGAATTGCAGGCCGGCTTCTCCGTGGCAGTGAAAGCAGTCGCCACCGAACTGGCCTCCAGGCACTTCCTCGGGGTCTCCTCCTTCGCGCAGGAACATTTGATAGCCGCTGTATTCGCTGTCCGTGAGGTCGGTTTCGCCTCGGCGCCACCGGTCGAACTTGCTGTCTGCACTGATCATCGTGCGCACGAATTGGGCGATCGCCATCACGACGAGGTCCTCGCTGATTTCAGTCGTGCCAAACGCGTCGAAGAACCGCTCGGGGTAGCGTGTGTCGGTGCCGTCCGCTTGGAGTTTGGCCACCGCTTCAGACCACGGCAGATTCATCTCGCTGGGGTGCGGGACGGGGTCGCGGATTTGGTCTTCAAGCGAAGGCGAACGGCCGTCCCAAAAAAACGACGAAGCCCAGCCCAAGTTGATGAGCGCCATGGCGTTGCGCGTGCCAACAGCGCCCGTCACGCCGGTGCTGTATTGAGCGGGATCGGCAAAGTTGACTTCCGGCAAGTGGCAGCTGCCGCAGGACATGCTGTTGTCTTCGCTCAAGCGCGTCTCCCAGAAGAGCAGGCGTCCCAACTCCACGCCCTCTTCCGTCAGCGGGTTGTCGGCAGGAATGTCCATGGGTGGGAAAAACGGAGGAATCTCCAACGCGTACGGCGTCGGTTCCCACACCGGTGCTTCCCCACAATCGCACCCCGAAAGGGACCAACCCAAAGCCACGGCCCACAGGACCCATGCGGTGTGCGATCGACGCGTCATACGTCCAAGTTACGGCGCGATGGACCAGGCGGACTGATAGAGGTCAACCCAACGCAAAGCGAGGGGCAGGTTGTTGCCGGTGTGGGTCTCAGGGTCCAATTCTGGGTCAATGACGTCCCCATCTCCGTGCAGGCATTGGTAGGCGTCCAAGACCAGGTTGATTTCGAGGTCGGTGCTCTCACATTCCAAAAGGCGAGGTGCGTCAAACATCAACTCGACCGTCCTGAAGCACGTGTCGTTGCCCGCGTGGTAGGCGAACGGGACGTTGGGTTCGGTCAAAAGACGGCCCTCATAAACGCTGAAAATGTATCCTGCAGCCCACCCCCAATGCATGCCGGCGGACCCTTTGAAGCCGAGCGGGTGGTCGGGGTTGTCGTACGACGCGGGGTCGACGTCTTTGTTTCGGTCGGCCGGAACGCCGAGCCCCATGCGGATGCCGTCAATCGAACGGTCTCCCGTGCCCACCACCTCGAGCAGGGCGTGGGAATCGGCCAGGCTGAAATCCAATCGCGCCACAGTGTCAATGTCGATCCACCCCTCTTCCACATCGTGCAAGGCGAAGTCGCTGACGTACGCCTCAAGGCGTTCCAATTGGGCCTCGCGACCCTGCATGTCGAGTCCCGATTCGCCGATGGTGAACGGCTCCCCGTTCCATTCGACGGCGCAGTTCACGCGCACCGTGGCGGTGCGTTCGCGTTGGCATCCCGTGGCGGAAAGCAGCACGGCCGAGGCGGCGATGAGGGCTGCTGAAAAGTGGGTTGTGTAGAAGGTCATGATTCTGTTTGGTAACCCCTAATTTGCGGCAAAAGTTGCTTCCTTAAGTGCAACTTGGCTTGCCGTGAAATCATCCCAATCCTTTGAAGTCGTCCGCGCCTCGGCCGGAAGCGGGAAAACGTACCGCCTCGTCAGCCGCTATTTGGCGTGTTGCTTGGTGCATGCCGACCCGCGTGCGTTCAGGCACGTCTTGGCCTTGACGTTCACCAACAAGGCGGCGTGGGAGATGAAGGAGCGCATCCTTTCCGACTTGGCCAAGGTGGGAAGCGGCCGCGCTTCCGAGGCCTTTGTCGACGAGCTGTGCGCCCAAACCGAACTCACACCCGAACTGCTCGCGTCCCGGGCACGGGCCTTGCGCGCGACGATGTTGCACCGCTACGGCGAGATGGCGGTGATGACCTTGGACAGCTTCACGAACCGGTTGGTGAAGAGCTTTGCCCGGGATTTGGCCTTGGACCAGGACTACCGCATTGAACTGGACCAAGATCGCATCGTCGACGAGGCCGTGGGCAACTTGCTGGACCGAATCGGTGCTGAGGGCGAGGAAGAACTGACGGAATTGCTCAAGGGCTTTGCGCGGCTGCAAGTGGAGGAGGAGAAGGACAGCCGAATTCGGCATCCGCTGACGACCTACGGAAAGGAGGTGTTGAAGGAGGGCGTGCGCAGCGCGTTGGAGGCGCTGGGCGACATGGTGCCGGCCGATTTCAGGGCGTTGTCTCGGACCATCCGAAGCGAAGTCAAAAAAGAGGAACGCGAGCTCGCCCTGCGCGTGGAAGGCGCGCTCGAAGCGGCTCGCCGGGAGGGCGTGACCGCCAAACACGTGTCGCGCGGCACCCTGATTACCTGGCTGAACAACAACCGGCGCGGGGAGGCCGTGGCGCCAAGCTCTACGCTGGAGACCATGTTTGACGAGGGCGTGTTCACAACCAAAACGGCCGACCCGGCTGTGGTGGCCGCGGTCGAGCGCATGCGTCCGGAAGCGGAGCTCGTGCTCGAACAGGTGCGCCACATGGTGCCGGGAACGACCCGTGGCGAGGCTCACGTGTTGCGAAAGCGCCTCTTGCATAAAATTGACTTGGTGGGGACGTTGGCGTTGATTGCCGAGGAGATGGAGCGCGTGCAAGAGGAGCGAAACGTTCGGACGTTTCATGCGTTGCACGAACGGGTGTCGCGCGTGGTGAGGCACAACCCCGTGCCGTTCTTGTTTGAGCGGCTCGGAAGTCGCTTCCGGCACGTCTTTGTGGACGAATTTCAGGACACGTCCGTCACGCAGTGGCAGAACCTGATTCCGCTCGTGGACCACGTCTTGGCAGAACGAAACCGAACCTTGGTGGTCGGAGACGGCAAACAGGCCATTTACCGCTGGCGCAACGGCGATTACCGCCAGCTCCTGAACCTGCCGGACATCGTGGACGACGACGAAAGGGCCTTCGCGGACGCCGAGAACACCTTCCACGACGCCCTCGACGACCAAGTGCTGGAATCGAATTGGCGCAGCGGCCAGGCCATAGTGGCGTGGAACAACGCGTTTTTTGGGGCTTTGCAGAAGCGCTTGCCGCCAAATTTGAAGGCGGTCTACGACGATTACGCCCAAACCGCGGAACGCGACTTTCAAGGGCAAGTGCACGTCGAGGCGGTGCACGACAAAGACAAAGGCACCCGGGAAGACCTGCTTCACGAAGCGATCGTCGCCCGCTTGCGCCATCACGCCTCGGACGAGGGCGGGGCGTTTTCGTGGTCGGACATGGCCATCCTCGTGCGCACCAACAAGCAGGGCGCCCGAATCGCACAGCACCTTCTTGACCAGGGCATCACCCCCCAAACCGAGGACAGCCTTCACGTCGGGCGTCATCCCGCGGCTTTGGCTGTGGTGTCGATGACACGATGGGCAGCTGACCCCAGCGAAGACCGACATGCCACGGCGTGGCTGCAGTGCATGGCCGCGCTGGAACCAACCCGAATTCGCGAGTCGGAGGTCCTCGACCGCTTCGTCAAGTGGCACACCGCGGAAGATGGAAAGACCTACAGGACGTTTGAATCCGAGCGCATGATCGCTTCGTTGCATCCCAACCTGAAGCCCTTTGAGCGCGCTCATGGACCGCTGGTATCGTGGGTTGGTCATGCGTGCGAAGTGCTGGGGGTGACTGGGGACTACGATGCCTACGCAGAAGCGTTGATGGAGCTTGCCCGCGAAGTCACTGGGACGGAAGAGGGCGGGTTACGAGGGTTTTTGCGCGCCTGGGACCGCGTCGGACATCGGAGGTCCATCGTGGCAAGTGGGGGACGGGATGCGGTTCAGGTCATGACCGTTCACAAGGCGAAGGGTTTGGCGTTTCCCGTGACCCTTGTCGTGGCCGGCGACAACAAAGCACGGGAGGTGAAAGGGCATGTGCCCGTGGTGTTGGATCCGTCCATCGGCATGGCTTTGCCGGCGGCTTTGCTCCGAGTCTCGGACATGAAGGACACCGCATTGAACGACCTGGCTGAGGTGGAATTGGACGAGGCGCTGCTCGACCAGTTGAACATCATCTACGTCGGCATGACTCGGCCCGTGGAACGGCTTGATGTCTTGGCGGAAACGGCCAAACTCGATTTCGACCGCACCGACCCCAGCACCGTCAGCCAATGGGCCTTGGCGTGCGCGGAGGACGTGACGGGCAAGTCCTTTGGGGTGTCGGGCGATGCGGTGACCGAAGGCACAGCGGATCGAATTTCGTCTGAACACCGCCATGAAGAACCGGTGAACGTGGTGACGACAAACTTGCATTTGGGCGAACAGGCGGCACAGCGAGTGGTGATGGCGTCCTCGCATGTTTCGCAGGTTCAGGCCGATGCCTTGGATGAAGCGGCGCTCGGAACCTTGGTTCACGACTTGCTTTCCGAGGTGATTCACGAGGGGCAGTGGCCTGGGGTGCGCGCCCGTTTTGAAGCGCGTTGGACGTTGAGCCCCGAGGACCGAACCACGGTGTTGACGTGGGCGGACGAGGTGTTTTCGCACGAGGAATCGCAGCGGTTTTTTGCCTCCTCAAGCAAGGTGGAGTGCGAGCCGGATTGGATGGACGACGGTGGATTGATTCGTCCAGACCGGGTCATCCATGCGGAAGACGGATGGCACGTCCTTGATTTCAAGTCGGGCGAGGTCGACGTGGAAAAGCACGGAGCCCAAGTCCAGCGCTACGTCGCGGCTTTGAACGCCCTCGAATCCACGACTTCTCGAGGTTGGATCCTGTACCTCAACCCTTGGCGACTCGTGGAGGTGCAGACCAACGTCGCTCCTCGTATCTTCGAGGCGGACTGACCGTCCCTCTCCTTGCGCGGTCGTCCCCAGAACCTGAATTCATGACGACCTGTCTCTCTCCCGCGTTGCGATTTGGCATGTTTACCCTCCTGATGGCCTTGATGCCCTCCTTGTTGCCTGCCCAAACCCAAATCACCTACCAAAAAGGCCTTCCTGTCCCGGTGGCTTCTCCCGAACTTCGCGCTCGTGCGGAAGCGTGCGCGCCGGCGACCGCGCTGCGTGACCTCGAATGGAACAACGTGCGGGCTCTCATCGAAAACGGCGGCGCGTTGTGGTACAACCGAGCCATCGACCGCGGCGCGCACTTCGTGCCAAGGGAGGAGGGTGTCTCGGTGGTGTATGGGGGTGCGCTCTGGTTGGGCGGCATCAGCCCGGACCAGCAATTGAAGCTCGCGGCGGTCCGGTACCGCAATACGGGGAACGACTTTTGGCCCGGCCCGTTGACCAACGACGGCTCCGCGGAGACCGACCCGATGACGTGCGAGGCCTACGACAAGTTCACCGTGAGCTACCGCGCCGACGCGCAACGTCACCGTCAGTACCACGAGGCCGTTTTGGCCGGGACGGTCGACGCAGACTTTCCCAACGGCTACGCATACCCAGCTTACTTCGACGAATACCCCGCTCACGGAAACCCAGGCTTGAACCAGGACTACTACTTGGCGCCGTTCCTCGACTACGACGGCGACGGCAACTACAACCCGGCGGCCGGCGACTACCCTTGGTACGACTTCCTGCAGGAAATCGACTGCGCGAACCGTCGCCGGGAGGACATCGTTCCACTTTACGGCGACCAAAATTTCTACTGGATTTTCAACGACAAGGGAAACGTGCACTCCGAGTCGCAGGGTGAGCCCATCGGCATGGAGATCCGCGCGCAGGCCTTTGCCTTCGCCACCAACGACGAGGTGAACAACATGTCGTTCTACAACTACGTGTTGATCAACCAAGGAACCCAAACCCTCACCAACACCTACATGGCCCAGTGGGTCGATGTCGACCTCGGGGGTCACGTGGACGACTACGTGGGGGTGGACGTGCGCCGCGGTTTGGGGTACGGCTACAACGGGGACCAGTTCGACGAACCCACCAGCTACTCCATCGGCTACGGCGAAAACCCCCCGGCCATGGGGGTGGACTTCTTTGAAGGACCCTACCAAGATGCCGACGGCATTGACAACCCGCTCACGGAGGTCTTCACCGACGCCATCGATTCGCTCGGCATCCCGTACGACGGGATCGGCATCGGGTACGGCGACGGGGTGGTCGACAACGAGCGTTACGGGATGCGCAAATTCCTGTACTTCAACTGGAATTACGGCATCAACGGCCAGCCGACCCTCGCTTCGCATTACTACAACTACATGCGCGGCTACTGGAAGAACGGACAGCGCATGGCCTACGGCGGGGACGGCCTGAACGCCTCCACCGGCGCCAACCTCGAGATCCCTGCGGACTACATGTTCCCCGACGACACCGACCCCTACCAGTGGGGCACGGTGGGCATTCCGGTGGAGCCCTGGACCGAATTTCAAGCCGGGAACCCTCCGGGCGACCGTTTGTTCTTGCAGAGCGCGGGGCCCTTCACGCTCGAACCTGGCGACTACAACAACATCACGGTGGGGATGGTTTGGGCGCGTGCCTCCGGCGGCGAGCCCTTCGAAAGCGTGAAGCTCTTGCGATTGGCGGACGACAAGGCGCAGGCTCTCTTCGACAACTGCTTCGAAATCGTCTCCGGCCCCGACGCTCCTGACGTCACCGTCCAGGAGATGGAAAACGAGCTCATTCTCTACCTGACGAACACGAATTCGATTTCCAACAACTTCGAAGAGGGGTACACGGCCATTGACCCTGGAATCCCCAAGGAATTGCCCGACGGTTCGCTCTTGTCCGAGCTCGATCGGTCCTATGTTTTTGAGGGTTACCAAATCTACCAGTTGGCGGACGACGCGGTGTCTCCCTCCGACCTTGGAGACATTGAAAAGGCTCGCCTCATCTACCAATGTGACGTGGCGAATGACATCGACCAAGTCGTCAACTACCGCTACGACGAGGTGATGGAGGCGTCGGTGCCCATGCTTATGGCCAACGGGGCCAACGAAGGCATCCAGCACAGCTTCCGCGTCAACAAGGATGCTTTTGCTCAGGGCGACAACGCTCTTGTCAACCACAAGACGTATTACTTCATGGCGTTGGCCTACGGCTACAACAGCTACCGGGAGTTTGATCCGGTGTTGGGCACCGGTCAGGACATCCAATACAAGGCCTCACGGAAGGCAGCCGTGGGCTCGATTCGGGTGTACAGCGGCACGCCTCACAAGCCCACGCCAGAGAGCGGTGGCTTGATTCAGGCGGCGGCTTACGGCGACGGGGTGACCCTGCGCCGCTTGGAGGGCCAAGGCAACGGCTTGAATGACCTTGCTTTGACGGCGGAAAGCGAAGAAGCCTTGGTGAACAGCGCCAACGGCAAGCTTGCTGAGGTGACCTACCAAGGCGGCATGGGCCCGGTGTCTGTGCGCGTGGTGGACCCGCTCTCTGTTCCTGACGCGGAATTTGAGTTGCGCGTGCTGGGCGAGGCGGGAAGCCTCTCGACGGGCGAAGACGTGGAGTGGGTGTTGACAAACCTGTCGATGCTGGATACGGCGATCACTTCGAGCGACTCGGCCAGAGCGATTGTCACCAGCGACCGCACCATCAGCGTGCTCAACGAGCAGCTTGTGCTCGAGTGGGGCTTGGGCGTGACGGTGCACCAGCAGGTGTATCCTTCGACGGCCGACGTGGCCACGCCACTGGGAGCTTCGATCACGTTCGAAAACTCGCAGCAACCCTGGTTGTTGGGTTACCCTGACGGCGAAGGCTTCACGACCAACAACTGGATTCGTTCCGGCACGCAGGCGGGAGACGACACCTCGCCGTACGAGTTGGTTTACAACGACCTGATGGACGAGGACGAGGTCTACGAGGGCTTCCTTGGAGGCACGTGGGCCCCGTACTGCGTGGTGGCCGCCACCGAGGCGGACGTCGAGGACCCGGCAACGGGAGTGACGTACGAATACACGCCGCTCTACGCTCCAACGCGTGGCGGCTTGCAGCGCCTGCAGCAGTGGAACACGCCGGAGTCGACGACCAGCGTCGACGTGGTGTTCACCAACGACCGCGACAAGTGGACGCGTTGCCCTGTCTTGGAGATGCAATCCAACGACGTGCTTGCGGAGAACGCCAACAACTCTGGCGGAAGCTTGGACAAGATGAACGTTCGCCGCCACGCCTCCGTCGACAAGCGCGGACGCACCGTGGCTGAAGGCGGCAACGCTGCCGAAGCCAACCTCACCCGCGGTCAAGGCATGGGCTGGTTCCCCGGCTACGCCATCGACCTCACCACCGGTGAGCGCCTCAACATGGCCTTCGGGGAGGACTCGTGGCTCAGCGCAGACAACGGCAAGGACATGCTTTGGAACCCGTCGTCCAACTTCCAATACGCCGGAGGACAGCACTGGATCTACGTCTTCAAGAGCGGCCAAGCGGCTTCCGGACAGGACAACCGCATGCCGGCCTACGACAAGGGGGAGTTCACCATGACCAACCTCGTCGACGAGGCCAGCACCTCCAACGAGCGTCGCGTCTTCCGCGACTGCGCGTGGGTCGGTTCAGCGCTCACCAACCCCGACTTCCCGATGCTCTCGGTGGAGGACGGACTCATCCCCAACGAAACCCGCGTGAGCTTGCGCGTGGCGCGTTCGTACGACAAGTACAGCAACGTCGTCATCAACACCGACAACGTCGACAACGCGGCCAACAACTGGGATCCCCTTTACCGCTTCTCGACGGCCGACGTGGCCACCAAGACGGACCAAAACCCCGTCCTGGTCGAGATGCTCGAGGAAATCAACGTCGTGCCCAACCCGTACTACGCCTACAGCCAGTACGAGACCAACAAGCTCGACAACCGCGTCAAAATCGTCAACCTCCCCGAGGTCTGTACGGTGCGCATCTACAACCTCTCAGGCACCCTCATCCGGACCTACAACAAAGCGGACCCGCTCACCTACGTCGATTGGGACCTCAAGAACGAAGCCAACGTGCCCATCGCCGGGGGCGTCTACATCATCCACATCGACGTGCCAGGCGTCGGACAGGCCATCCGCAAGTGGTTTGGCGTGATGAGGCCGATTGATTTGGACAACTTCTGATTCCTTCGTCAGAAGGACTGCAAGGGCGCTTCAACAAACTGGAGGCGCCCTTGTTGTTTTGTGATGTTTTCCAGCTCGGGGAGTGAGTGGAAACGATTTTGTCTTTTTTCGTTTCCTGTGCGTGCATTCGGGCGTAGTTTTGCGCCACGTTTCGCAGGCCGTGGAACGGCAATGATTCTGAACATGAAAACATCCTTGTTGCGCGCGTTGGCTGGTTTGGCCATTTTGGCGTTTGGCATCTTCGTCATGAACGCCTTGATTGGCATGAAGGAAACACCTCCTGTGAAGCCGCGCTCGGCGAGTGCACGGATGGTCAAGGCCATGGACGCCACGTCCGATACGCTGGCTCCGAAGGTGCGGATTGAAGGGCGTGTGCAGGCCTTGAACCGCATGACGGTATTGAGCGAAGTCAACGGCATGCTGCCCGTGGGAGGAAAGGAATTCCGCGAGGGTGTGGCGTTTGCCGAAGGCGAGGCGATGCTTCGTGTGGACGATTCGGAGCTGCGGGCGTCTCTCGTGGCCCAGCGCAGCCAGTGGTTGCAATTGCTGGCCGGGTCGTTGGCGGACCTTCAGGTCGATTTTCCCGATCGGGCTGAGGTGTGGATGGACTACGTGAAGTCGCTGCGCGTGGAGTCGCGCTTGGCGGAGCTGCCGGAACCGGCCACCGATCGAGAGCGCTTGTATTTGACGAGCCGCGGGATTGTCTCGGGCTACCACAACATCCGAGCGAACGAAGAGCGTCTCGACAAATTCACCGTGCGCGCGCCGTTCGACGGCGTGGTGGTCGGTGCGCTGGTGCAGCCGGGATCGATGGTTCGGGCGGGTCAGCCGCTGGGGACCTTGGTGGGAACAGGAACGTTTGAGGTGAAGTCGGCCGTGCATGCCCGCCACTTGGCGCGCCTGTCGGAGGGCGATGCGGT